>Ga0172379_10010305_pt1 | contig 11340 bp, 16 predicted proteins | sample GrowelOW334metaG_FD_119756 | JGI IMG/M metagenome (GOLD analysis project Ga0172379, IMG submission 119756) | Groundwater microbial communities from an aquifer near a municipal landfill in Southern Ontario, Canada - Groundwater well OW334 metaG | ecosystem: Environmental > Aquatic > Deep... | reverse complement strand
TAATCAGCACGTTCTTGTCTCACACCGGTGTGGTCTGTCCATACACGGTTCGTGGCAAGGCTAAGTGTGCAAACGGACTGACCTGTTGGAGTAGTGCGCACTTCTGGATCGCGGGTAAGGCGTCCGAGAATGGTCGCTCGATTGAGATCCATATAAATCTAGGTTATATGAGTTACTAAGTAACTAGGTTTTCTAAGTTACCGAACTTAGTATATCATTCTTCACCAATTTGACAATGGGAATAAATATCGGATATTGAATATTATTATGATTTATTAATATCCAATATTTTTTCAATATTTCTTTAATATTTTTTCTTACACTTTCCCAATATCCTGTGACAAAAGTTCATCCAATTTCTGGTCAATATCATCCATGGAAATTGGTGCTTTTGTTTTCTTGGATTCTTTCTTTGTCTTTTCTACCTTCTCCTCTTTCTTTGGAGTCACAGCTTCTTCTACTTTCTTTTCTTCTTTCACCACAACTGGAGTAGCCTTTTCAACTTTTACTGGTTCAGAAACTACCACAACTTCTTCTTTGACTTCTGGTTTCACTTCAGCTTTTACTTCAACTTTTTCTTCCTTAGTCTGAACGATAGCTGGAGCGTCTTCTTTTACTACTTGTGTCGGAGCCTCTGGGCGTGGTCCTCTATGATCACGGCGATCAGAATATCCGTATTCTTCATCCTTTGGCGGTACGCTCAGTGCAGTCGGATCTTGAGCAATGGTATATTTGATCAAACCTTTTTTTGCTGGATCAAATGAACGTACAGCTACGCGCAAAACATTTCCAACAAGCTGGACTTTTTTGTCCAAACCTTTGGTATTTTCTGCAGATACATAAAAATAAAACAAACGGAAATATCCATAGCGGATATTTTTGATTGGGTATGCAAGTCTGCTCTTTCCCAAATCTTCCATTTCAATTTTTTCTGCTGCAGCTTTCTCTAATACCTGCTGTACAGCATCTGTTGTTTGTTTTGCCTCATCCTCTGCAAGAGTGCCTGGCAATACGCACAGCATTTCATAATAATTCATAAAACGATAAACCTTTCTAGGTACAAGTACCTTAAAATATAGATAAGTTATGCGGGCATACTATATCAATATTAAGGGAAAATGTCAAGAAGACGCGAGAGGAAACTTTTGATATAAACAAAGTGTTGTGCTCGGGTGCAATTTCAGGTAAAATACATGCGCTAGTCTATAACCAGCAGTTTTTAAGCGTTAGAGACTATCTTCCGTGAACTTCGCCCTATGTCAGACCTCAAAATTATCTACGAAAATGAAACCGAGGAGCCTGTCGAAACCAGGATTGTTGAACCGACCACCGAAGATACTGAGGAAGCCCAAATTGAAATTACGCTACGCCCACAAACGTTGGGTGATTTTGTGGGTCAACAACAGATAAAAGAGCCTCTTTCTATCTCTATTGAAGCCGCAAAAAAGAGGAATGAACCTATAGAACATATTCTACTCTACGGAAACCCAGGACTAGGCAAAACAACGCTTGCTAATATCATTACAAAAGAGATGGGCGTGAATATCAAAGTGACATCCGGTCCAGCACTGGAGCGTGTCGGCGATTTGGCTGCAATCCTTTCAAACCTTACGACTGGGGATGTGTTGTTTATTGACGAAATTCACCGCATGAACAAAACAATAGAGGAAGTTTTGTATTCTGCCATGGAAGATTTTGTGCTAGATATCATCATTGGCAAAGGACCTGCGGCGCGAACTCTGCGCATGCCTCTGGAAAAATTTACACTCATCGGCGCGACAACAAAACTAAATTTGATTTCTTCACCTTTGCGTGATCGTTTTGGTCATGTGTTTCATTTGAATTACTACGAACATGGCGATATTGAGCAGATCGTGAATCGCAATGCAAAGATTTTGGACGTAACCATAGACACAGATGCATCATCACTTATTGCTGAGCGTTCACGTAGAACCCCGCGTGTCGCAAATCGCCTTCTCAAACGTGTCCGTGATTATGCAGAAGTAAAGCATGATGGTATAATATCAAAAGAAATAGCAAACAGCGCGCTAGAAATGCTTAGTGTTGATCATTGTGGGCTTGATGAAGTAGATCGAAAAATCCTGCTCCACATTATTGAAAAATTTAGTGGTGGACCAGTTGGTCTCAACACGCTCGCAGCAGCTGTGGCAGAAGAAATGGAAACGGTGGAGGATATTTATGAACCATATTTACTGCAACTCGGCATGCTGGAGCGAACTCCACGAGGCAGGAAAGCGACGAAGAAAGCGTACGAACATTTGGGGAAGAAATATGTGGCCCAAGAGGGACTTTTGTGAATTTTCAATTTACGAATTTTCAATTTTCACAAAAATATGGTAGGAGTAGATGGAAAAAAAAGCAAAGTGTATAATTTAGAAGAACGTACAGCAAACTTTGCGGAGAAAATAATAGAATTTTGCAAATCAATATCTCAAAATCCAATTACTATTCCGCTCATCAACCAAATTATCAAATCTGGGACAAGTCAAGCGGCAAATTATTACGAAGCAAACGAAGCGGAATCCCCCAAAGATTTTGCACACAAAGTTAACATTGCAAAAAAGGAAGTAAAAGAAACAAAACTTTGGTTACGGCTAATCGCAGATGCTCATGAACCAGCCAAAGAAAATGCGCGAGTACTTTGGAAGGAAGCCCACGAATTAAATTTAATTTTTGCAAGCATTGTTTCAAAAACTAAATCAAATTTGAAAATTGAAAATTCGTAAATTGAAAATTCTTGTATGCTTACCGTTCCCCTATACATTTTCCTCTTCATATACCTTTTATTTTTGTGTGTCTTCACTATTCTTTCTTTGATAAACCTCTACCACATTGTATCGACAGGTACTTTCACATTTGTGAGCTTTATAATGACTTTTTTTACGTTCGTCGCGACTGTACTCACGCTCTATTTCACCTGGCATCTCCTTTCAGGGATAGACTGGCAACAGCCGCTCACCTTGTTTGATGGTTCCTGGTTCCAGTAATTTTTGATTTATGATTTTAGATTTATGATTTTCTAAATATGGGCGTTTCAGAAATAATCAGACAAAAACCATACGAGCAAGTCAAATATATCCTTCACCGGCATGCACTGACATTTATTCCCATAATACTATTATTTGTCGTGCTTGCGTCAATCCCTCTCATCGTCTATCTCATGACAAAAACCTTGCTACCTTCGATTTTTGAAGGTCCAACGGTATTCCCTTTGACCGTGCTTGCGGCTAGTGTCTACTATTTGTCTATATATCTTTTTTTCTACGGATATTTCGTAGACTTTTATCTTGATTTATGGATTGTAACCAATGATCGTATCATAGATATGGAACAGCATGGTCTGTTCAACCGAAGTATTACCGAGCTTGACCTCTTCCGCATCCAGGATGTAACCACCCAAGTGAAGGGTGTGTTTCCCACCATCTTTCATTATGGTGACGTAGTAGTCAAAACAGCCTCATCTAACACACATATTATATTTGAAAAGGTGCCCAATCCAAATAAAATCCGCGAAGAGTTGATACGCTTGTCTGACGAGGATAGGAAATTTCATGCAGGACCTACATAACAATTTCCAAGATACAAGAAGCAAGATACAAACAAAAAAATATGATAACGTGGTTTATAGACTTACCAATATTCCAGGAAATCCTGTTCGTGTATGTTATCGCCGTCACAGTGGTAACATTTTTTTATTTTGGTGTTGATAAGATGAGGTCACAAGTTGGTGATAGACGTATACGTGAGCGAACGCTGTGGATTCTATGTTTCATTGGTGGATCACTTGGAGGCTTACTCGGCATGCATTTCTTCAGACACAAAACAAAAAAACTATCTTTTCAAACCATGCTGGCGGTGATTTTGATGATACAAATTATTATCTTATATTTTCTTTTTCGTTAATATCTGTTCAAATCCGTTTAATCTGCTGTCTTGATTTTATTAAAACATAACAGCAGATTAAAACAGAAACCAGCAATTCTCTGCTGGTTTTTTGTGTTAAAGTGTTTACGTGCTGAGGTGCTCAAGTGATTACTCTCCCGTCCTTCCTCCGTATTCCCCTGTCTCTGTATTTACGAGAATTTGTTCTCCTTCTTTGATGAAAATCGGCACCTGCACATGATGTCCGTTATCCAGTTCAACCTCTTTCGTGACATTACCACCTGCGGTATCACCTCTCACTGCAGGAGGAGCGGATTTGATGGTATAGGTGATTTTCTTTGGCAATTGTACTGCGACAATATTTCCTTCATACAACGCGCCAACTACATCGAGCCCTTCTTTCAAATATTTTGCGTCGTCGCCGAGAATATCAGCGGTAACGTCCACGGTTTCGTATGTTTGTTTGTTCATGAAAGAGAAAAATTCTCCGCTTTTGTATAAATATTGAAAATTGGTATATTCCACATTTACCACGTCCACGTTCTCACCACTTTTATATGTCATTTCAGTTCCTTTTCCCGTAGAAATATTCCTCAATTTTGTTTTTGCGAACGCTTGACCTTTGCCTGGGTTTACGAATTGGTAACTAGTAACCAAATATAGCCCACCCTGGTGGCGGACAATGGCTCCTTTACGAAGATCAGTAGTGTCTCCCATAGAATAGTTCTTAGTTATTAGTTCACAGTTCACAGGAAAAAAGGTAAATTCAGCCAAAACATACTCCGAACTATGAACTCCGAACTATGAACTAAATAACTTTTCCATGGGCAATACTAACACATCATTTATATTTTTGCAACCCGTCAGGATCTGGACGAGGCGATCAACTCCCAAGGCAATGCCCGTAGAATCAGGCATGCCAGCTCGCAGTGCATCTATAAATTCCTCATCAATATCAAACACATCTCGTCCCATTTCTTTCCTTTGTGCACGCTCATGCAACAGCCTGTCTTTCTGCTCATCAGCATTTGTTAATTCAGTAAACGCGTTGGCAAGCTCTATTCCATCAATATAAATTTCAAACCGCTCTGCATAGCGTGGATCTTCTGTGGAAATTTTGGAGAGCGATGCCATACAGGTCGGAAAATGATGAACAAATGTCGGGGCGTCCATACCCAGATGCGGTTCAATATCATTCATGAAAATACGGTAATAAAAGTCTTCATAATGCACGTCTTCTTTGAAATCATAGCCTCGCTCCACGCATAATTTTTTCATCGGTTCCAATTCTAAATAATCGTCCAGATTCACCCCCACATATTCCTTCCAGACATCTCGCATGTGCATGCGCCTAAAATCCCCAATCTTATAATCTTTTAATCTTTCAGCCTCAACGGTTGATCCGCCGATGGGGCGGAGAATATTGAGTTTCTTTAATCCTTCTACAATATATTTCACCATTTGTTCCGTATCATCCATCAACGCATAAAAATCTTTATGCGCGCGATACCATTCTACCATCGTAAATTCAGGATTATGCGTTCCACCAAAACTTTCATAATCGCGGAAACATTTACAAACGGAAAATATATTATCAAATCCGCATGTCATCATTTTCTTCATCGCATATTCAGGCGAGGTATGCATGAATCCATCAAAAGTTTTTCCATTCTCATCATGTACAGAAATTTTCATCGGGCTCAAGTTTGGTTCTTGTCCTGGCAAGCGCAAAATAAGTGGAGTCTCAACTTCTGTGAATCCTTGCGACCAAAAAAACTCGCGCATCAGACGAATAATAGCAAAACGTATTTCTAAGTTCTGTTTATTTTTTGAGATATGGAGTATGTGACTCATAGTGCATATATACTATCAATACTTTTAATAAATTTCAAGTAATTTAAACAACGGCAAACTCTTGCAAAAAAATTCATACTCTTTCAGTAAAAATATAGTGAGGGTGCCGTATAATGACAATACTCAGGCTTTTCAAAATGATATAAAAAATTCGATTCTTTTTAACTGCTTTGCAAAAAAACTTCATTTAAACATTGAAGTTTTTGTATACTAGTAAAGAAAAAATGATAAGATTAAAATCCATACAATAGTTGCTCAAAAACAAATTGAATGATAAAATGCAAAACAATTAATCGTATGAAAAACCTTAATAAAGAAAATTTTTTTGGACTTATCTTTTTTCTCGGGTGTCTGATTTTGATTGCTACCAGCACAGGACATTTGTTTCATTTATCCTTTGTTAACAATTTTATTTTTACCATAATAATACCGGCAACAATCCCTATACTGTTATTAATGTATCATGCTTTCTATACACTTAATATCAGCCGTGGTCTATTTTTAATTATTTTTGCTGGGCTGACTGGTTTGGTGTTTGAAATTATTGGTTTAAAATATGGAACATTTTTTGGGGACCAATATGTGTATAATACAACTATACCTCTCATATTTGATGTCCCCTATGCCGTAGTTATTTTTTGGTCATTTTTTATTTATTTTGGTTATACGATAACAACATCATTCCTATATTGGCGCCGTAAAGATAAACCAAACAAAGATAATCATCAACTATTTTTACTCTTTGTACTTATATTGATGGACGGCGTAATCGTAACGGTAATAGATTTATTTATGGATCCGATACAAGTTCAAGCTGGTACATGGACATGGTTGCACGGTGGTGTTTACTTTGGAGTGCCTTTTGGAAATTTTGTCGGTTGGTTCACAGTTACTATTATAGTGACTACTATATTTAGATTTTTTGAATATTTTTTTCCACAAAAAACAATGGCACCAAATAAATCATTCTTTTTGATGCCCGTGATTGGATATATTATATTGGCTTTTTATTATGCAGTTAATGCTATTTATTTTGGATTACACAGTTTAGCAGTAATTGGTCTATTGCTTATGCTTTCTATAGCTGTACTGAATTTGTTTTTTTATTTTAAATCATTAAAACTATCTTAATATTCTCCACCAAAGAACCAAAAAAATACCTCATTTAATGAGATATTTTTATTTTACGTCAAAACAAAAATCCGCAATTAAGCGGATTTCTGCCATACAGTTGGGGCACAATTGGGTTAATAAATGTACCCCTCGAGCGGCAGACCGGATTCGAACCGGCGACCTTCTCCTTGGCAAGGAGACGTTCTAGCCAACTGAACTACTACCGCACCATTAGTTGCGGAACCCGGATTTGAACCGGGAACCTCAGGGTTATGGGCCCTGCGAGCTGCCAGGTTGCTCTATTCCGCGATATATTAGGTGACTCTAGTATAACAATAATGCCCTCACCAGTCAACCGTTTTAAAAAGAAATAATGCAGAGGATAACACCAAAATCCACGTAAGGAATAGTTTACACGATACAGTAAGAAAAGTCAACTATACCAGAAACGATAAGGCATGAACACGAAGAGGATAGTCAACCTTAAAATCTTTAGTGGAACAAAAAAGCGTATTCGTCTGTACCAAATCTGCCTCATCAAACCTCATTGACAAAATAACTATTATCATATAAGCAAATTATGCTACGATATATAGAGATAATTATTAATTTTTTTATGAAAAAAATATTTGCGCTACTTTTTTTCTCTATATCGGTTATGCTTATCAGCGGTGCTGGCTGTAGCCAGACATATAGTGACGAAGCAACCAACGAATCCACCAGTGGAGCAGAACCTAAAAACATAGCAATAAAAACTTTTGAGGTCACTGGTGAATCATTCAAATTTAGTCCTGTAGAATTGAGAGTTAGTAGGGGGGATACAGTGAAAATAAATTTTAAGAACGTACAAGGATTTCATGATTTTGTAATTGACGAATTCGCAGTAAAAACTCCACAAATAAATGCCGAGGAGTCAGCAAGTTTAGAATTTATAGCAGATAAAGCAGGCATTTTTGAATATTATTGTTCTGTAGGAAATCATAGAGCGATGGGCATGGTTGGAAAATTAATTGTTGAATAAAATATAATTTGTTTTTGGTTAACTCTGTAAATTCACAACAATAAATAATTTTCTTTAATCAAAAACCACTCATATTGCTATAAGTGGTTTGCTGTATTTATTTTGTCCTTTCGCCCTGCATAAATAAATGGGCTCATCAGTACTGACATTATCAGTAGAGGACCACCGGGGCACGTGCACGCACGTACCCCGAAGTCTGCACTCCGTTACGACAGCTTACGCCGCCGCATGAAGCAGCAGTTCGACATGGTCCTTGCGCGGAATTGCTCCGCGCTACTTCTCCGGGGTGCTGGTGCCCTCCGTTGTGGGCTTCTCCTGCAGCGCCTTCTCGTACTGCTCCGCGAAGCAGGTCTGGATCTTCTCGCCGTCCGGGCCCGTGACGGTTCGGGGGCAGAGCAAAACCAGCTCCTCGATGGATAGCCCCGTGGCGCTCTGCACCTGGCCGAATGCACCGTAGCCGTAGGTGAGGCCATTCATCTCCCACCCCTTGGGAAGAACCTGGGTGGGGTCGGGCATCCCCAGGAACTCGGCGCACTTCGCGATCATGTGGGCCAGCTTGAGCCGGCGCCGACGCCGGCGCTCGCCACCCCAGCGGCCGGCTTCGACCGCGACCGTGCAGCTGGCGAGCCAGGTGTAGGACTCCTGCATCTTCTGGCTCAGCTCCCGAATCATGAGCATCATGAGGAAGAGGAGGTTGTTCCGGTTGGTGTCCTGGGGGATGTCCTTCCCGGCCTCGAGCATCTCGCGCAGCATTCTGTCCTTCCTTGTTCCATTTAGTTTGTTGGTCTCGGACTCAGTCCGCCACGACTTCCCACTCGTTCCAGTAGGAGATGGACTCCGCCGCCTTGGTGCGGACGTCGTCCATCGTCCAGCTCTCGGCCTCGCGGTTGCCGCCGGCCAGGTTGTGGACCAGACGGTGTGGGCTCAGGGGCGCCTGCGGCCCTGCGAAGGCGAGGACCGCCACGATGACGTGCGTGCAGTCCGAGGCCTCGATACGGGCCATCTCGTCGGGCTCCTGCAGCACGTCCGGATCGTTGAGGTAGGCGTCGCGCGTGTACACGACGCACGCGAGACCCTCGACGTCCGCGGCGTTCTCGCGCTTGAGGAACATCGTCGGCTGGTCGCGGTGGACGCGGATGACGTAGTCGCCCGGGTCCTTGGACTTCTTGCCGACGCCCGCCGAGACGGTCGTCCACGCCGACTCGGGCAGCATCACGAAGTGCTGACCCGGCGCGCGGTCGTGGCTCGCGTCGTAGGACTCGACGGCGGCGGTGAGCGCGATGGCGAACTGAACGGGATCGGTCACCTTGGAACCGATCGTCTTCTCATCGAACGCGGTGAGGATGTTGGCCTTCTCGAAACGGATGCTGCTCATTAGGCACCTCTTCTCGTCAAATGGTGGTATTTCCGGTAGGTTGTCGAACCTCCGGACGTGGGGTCCAGCTGCCCAGGAGAACTCCTGGCCATGTGTTGACCCACGTCCGTTTTTTTATTTAAGAACCATGTCGAATTGTAAAGAACAGTTTTTGGATTTCGTCCTGTCGCATTCTATCGTTAAAGGACTCATCAGTTCCGGTCTCACCGGAAAATCCACGGGGACACTGAACGCTTTCGCATCCAGCTCCCCGCGCGTTTCCTCGATCTTCGCAACGTACACGCGCGAATCACAAGAGCAGTTCGTCTTTCCGAACTGTCACCCCTTTCGTCCGGGGTTTGGGTTGGAAGAGCTTACTCCTCGTCGCCGTCGGGTCACGCGGTGAACGCGCCCGAGATTGCCCGAGCGACTTCGCCGGCCTTCTTGCCGAGGCGCTGACCGATGTCACGCGGCATGCGCCCGACGGTCGTGACCGAACGGACGACCTCTTCGACGAGCTCCGGCGTGAGCTTGGGGTCACCACCGACCACGAGGGCGGCCAGGTTGGCGCGAAGCTTGCTCTCGTCGTAGCGTGCGGCGAGGCGCATGTCGCTCTCGAGCTTGGCCGCCACGTTCTTCTGGCGGTGATCCTCGCGGGCGAGGCTCTGCAGCTGGTTCAGTTCCCGCATCCACGGCGGGCCGTACATCGCGACCATTCCCGTGTATGTGGTTTCGTCCCTTTGCTGAGCTTCGAGTCGGGCGAGCAGAGCCGGATTTTCACGCAGGAGCCACCGCACGAACACGTGCCTGAGCGGAAACTCCCAGCTCTTCTGCTGAGCGCACCCCATGTTGTACCACAAGGCGCTGTCGGCCTCCCTCACGTATTGGGCGAAGGCCTCGATCGAGCACCCCGACGCGTCGAGGGTCGACCTGAGCATGCGCTGGTTGTACTGCATCCGGCCGCGCTCGATCGCGAGCCGATGGCTCCTGACCGCCTTCTCGCGGATGGCGGCGACCAGGTTGGGGCCCTTTTTGCCCCAGACGCGGGTGGTCACCATGCAGTCGGTCGGCAATTCGACCATGTACTGGTAGTACACGGTCTCGAACCCGGACTCATCGACCCCACGGGCCACCTCCTTGCGCTCGAGCAAGAGCTTGAGAGGGCTGACCTCGACGCCCTTGGGCGCGATGACGCTCACGACGATGCAGTCGTCCGCCTGGGCCTCATCCTTCTTGCTGAGGCCCAGGCGCATGTTGGCCGGCTTGAAGTTTTTGGGCCGGCTGAAGATGTTGACGACACCCGCCAGGCACACCCCCAACATCCCCATCCAGACGACCCACATCCAGTGAGTGTCGTCGGGCTTGGGGACGTACTGGGGGTCCCAGACCGGGATGTGCGCGTACCCGGGCTCGTGCCCGATGCAGACCGCGTACTTGGGGATGTGCCGGTGGGTCTCGAGGTAGGTCGCCTTCGCCGCCTTGTTGTCGTTCTTCGCCATCTCTTGTTGGCCTTTCTCAGTTTGGCGTTCCTATATTTGTTGTAATCAGCCTTGGGCTGATCGGCTTGGGTCAAAACAAAACTAAAATAATTTAGTTCTCTTGTGACCCAAGTCTTTTAGTCTATTTTTTTTGCTAAAAAGAGCACAGTTCGAGCTATAATCGAACCAAACAGTATAGCATAAAATCTCCTTTTTGTCAATAGTTTTACTGCACCGGTATTTACTACACTTTTTTGGTTCTACTCACACGTAAGGGTAAATAAAAAACTACGCTGATTAAGCGAAGTTTTACGGTGAGCGGGCAAGGGGAAATCTCACTCGTCGGTCGCCTCAGGCGACCTCCTCCCACGAAAACCTGAAGGTTTTCGTGAACTTTCCTCAGCAAGAGAAAACTACCGTTTTCTCCCTTTCCCGTTCGATTCCTCTTTGCAGTACAAAATAAAATCACCCCAATAAATTGGAGCGATTTTATCTGAGCGGGCAAGGGGAATCGAACCCCTGTCACCAGTTTGGAAAACTGGGATAATAACCATTATATGATGCCCGCAGTGAGTGAAAAGGAAAAGTTTACTTTTACTTTTCCGAGCGAGGGCGGC
>Ga0172379_10010304_pt1 | contig 11340 bp, 6 predicted proteins | sample GrowelOW334metaG_FD_119756 | JGI IMG/M metagenome (GOLD analysis project Ga0172379, IMG submission 119756) | Groundwater microbial communities from an aquifer near a municipal landfill in Southern Ontario, Canada - Groundwater well OW334 metaG | ecosystem: Environmental > Aquatic > Deep... | reverse complement strand
TAGAAAACAATTGATTGACTCGCTGCTGATTTACAATTTCCATTCTCAAGTTACGTATGGATCCGGTATTGGCGCTGGTGCCAAAGTTGGAATACTTAACATCATTTCCAGCCGTCGCACCGAGTGGTTGCACGCGTACGGTATTCACATTTGGTACGGAGGGCGTTTCCAACGAAACGATCCCTTGTGAAGCATCGCCTTCATCATACGTGGAAACATAATAGTAGTAATCGACATTGTTTATTAAACCGGATGTCGTATCTGCTCCAACATCAATATACTGTCGTGCAAATGTCGACGTACCTTTTTCAAATTCTGCAAGGAATTTCCAACCTTCACCCTGTTTTCTGCTTCTATACACGCGATATCCAAGGAAATCGGCGCCGCCCGATAATGTATCGATCGATGCCTCCGAAGTAGAATCCCATTGAACTAAAACACCTCGATCAATTCCTTTGGCTGTCACATATGCCGGATCTGGTGGTTTTGGAGCGGCAAAATTGTTGTTATACACAGCCTGTGCAAAAATATCCAAATTGATAAGTGAATCAAGATAATGGTTGGTCTGCACATTACCTGAGATTGGGTTCCCGCGACCAGGCGCCAACATAACGCATACGACAACGCGGGCAGTTTCATTCGGAGCCATTGTAAACGGACCGGTTGCCATTAATAAGCGTTTATCACCAGGACCATTGTCACCATCACGAACTCCAGCAGACATAAAATCATACCGAGCCGGTCCGCCGGAAGGATCGTTTTCAATAACCCAATTTCTGAATGTTGTTAATCCAATCTGTTCTCCAACCCTGCGTACTTGGCCGGTTGTTTTGAATATTTGCGCTGAATCCTTGGCATTTTTTACTTTCGGACTCTCAAGGAAGTCAAATCCAAGAACACCTGTATAGCCAGCTTCATTTTCCGTAAATTGAAATCCAACATTTAATGTATCAACTTGGCTGTAAAATGCATTATGGTCATTGGTCGCACTGCCGATGTCTGAATCACCGGCAGGAGCCACGAAACATTCGCGAAGAGTGTCACCGCTTTTATTGATGACGTTGTATACAAAAAATACAAAGTCTTTATACGGTCCAAAACCCCATGAATATACCGTTTGATGAAATTCAACTCCAATCGGATAACCGGAACCTGGTTTATATTCGGGATTCCGTTTTATGTCTGTATCTTTATAAATTGCAAACATGTCTTCTTGAGAAATGAAAACCGGGACATAGGAAGCGCGTATGGCTGGATCAGAGACATAATCACCAAAATATCCGTTCTTTCCAGGCACCTTCCCCGCAGTCTTACTTTCATCGGTCCATCGAACCGGCCAGTCAGCAAGGGCAGAATTTTTTATATTTTTCCCTTTAGCGGAAAAATCGATACCCATATACATGTAATATTTGGAACTGCGAGGATCAGATTCATCAAGTGCACCCAAGCCATCATCAGTCGAACCCGGAGCGAACCATCCGGCGCCGGAGTTAGGATTGTATCCCACGGAAACTAGTTTCAATGTATCCGCGCCAACGATTTTTTTGGTACCAAACCAAATCGATTGTCCGTAAATGTATGCTTTACCGGATTGACGAGGCCAATACCAGCCCGCGTTACCAGCAGCAACATTGTGGCCATACATTCCGTAGTTCGTAATATAAAATTCATTATTGCTAGCCTGACTCAAGCGTTGTTCAAACACTGCAGCAGACTTACTCAAAACAGTACTTTTCTTTTCCTTTGCAGTGGCAATAACTCCTACCGAAAACAGCAAGCAAATGAAAAGTGACTGATAGATTAAATTACTCTTAAACATTTTCATGTAAAATTCTCCTGTATTAAGCTCGTATTTGACAAATTAAAATCGAATTAACACACCAAACCAAACACGGCGCGCCAACTGGTAATTGCCGTTTATTCTGCTGTCAAAATAATCTTGTCGCAATTTATTAATACCATACAGTTTTTCTGATTGGTCTATTAATCCGTTCTTATCGAGATCAATATTCGCGTTATACAGCGGGAATCCTGCAGCATCAACGCCGGTTTCCGATTTTGTGTTGCCTTTGACCCATGGTGTCGATGAAGGGGTACTAATAATGAATCCATCGTTATCTGCCACGCCAGTAATTGCATACACATCCGTTGGCTCAACACGGTTGAACAAATTTGTTGCATCGGCAAAAAGCGTCAACGTCAAACTTCCGAAGCTGCTGCCAAAGAGGCTTGACAGTGGAATATCTCTGCTGACCCGCATATCGGTTTGTGTAAACGACGGACGCCGTGAACCGTTAAATTCGCCGACTTGACGTCCATAGTAATCAAGTCTGGTGTATGGTGTTCCGGTTTGGAAAACCGTCGTAAAGTTTAAATTCGTATTCTGCAAGAAATGAACACCCGAAATCGTCGGACCCTCACCCTCACGCAGAACAAAATCCAAAATAAAATTAATAACATGCCGTCTGTCGAAATCCAGATAATAATCTGTTAACGGATACACACGTGATGTTCCCGTATACGGATCTGGCGGCCCGTTCGTGACCAATTGATAATTGGTCGTTACACTCGATGCCGTTCCTCTCGAAACAGAATATGCGTACGAAACCTGTGCTCTCCAAAAATTCGATAATTGCTTCCGGAGAGACATCTCAACACCACGCGAATTTCCATATTCACTAGTTGTATACATTGTGAAGGAGCTAGGAACTGCCGGCACAAATGTCACACCTTCGATGTTGTAGAGATCTTTATAGTATGCCGTAATATCGACAACGAACAAATCCGACAGCTGATTTGCATATCCAATTTCAAACGCTTTGGTACGCTGCGGATCTAAATCAGGATTTCCAAAAATTTGATTGCCTCTGGAGAGATCATAGGTGGTGATTGATTCATACAATCTCGTCAACACCGGTTCTTGCATATACCAGCCATAGTTCAATGAGAACTTCGACCGTTCGGTGAGCGGGAACGAAACACCAAACCGTGGGCTGATTTGCGACTTAAACGTTGCTTCAGATGTCACAGGCGGATTCCCCGGCTTGAGAATATTGGCAATTTTTTTCGCCTGAGGATCCAAGTAATCAAAGCGCACACCGGCATTCACGATAATACCTTTATATTCTAACTTATCCTGAACGAAGGCAAATCCTTGAATCGGGTTATACTCATATTTGTCATCAAACGGATTGGCATCCCATGGCAAACTGTTATATTCACGAAATACATCGTGTGCTTTCACTTCAAAACCAGTTTTAATTAAGTTATTATTATCCACTTGGCTGGAAATCGTTCCACCGAGTGAATAATACGAAGAGCGCCGATTCTGCAGTGTACGGTCATTACCAAAATTGATGAAAGACATTACTCCTGCCGTGCTTCCACGTACACCATACGGGTTTTGATTTCCCTGACTGAACGACGGACCTTCGCGTAATCCTGTGAGCGGATTGATACCATATCCGCTCGTACCCGTCGGGGCGTATCGGTCAATAATACCATCATTATTTCCATCGACAATACCATAAATATCAAACGAGTCGAAGAGCATGTTGTAATCTTTTGCTTCGTTCTTTTTCCCTGAATTGAATTCTTGGCCAAAATACGAAACGGTCGCTTCATAGAACGTTGAATTGCTCAATGTATGCGATACTCTTGCAAAGAATTGATTGTTGTATTGCATGAAACTTGGTTGCTGTTGATAATCTCCATACAACCATGTCCATGAAGAATTTTCCCACAATGCCTTGCCCGCAAATCCGCTGAGAGTCAATTTAATTGCTTCTGTTGGATTTGATGATATTTTCAAATTTAACGATCGTTCGGCATATCGGTCATGCGGTCGTTTGCCGATATTTCTGCCCGTGGGATCTTTAAAAGCATAATTATTCGAGCGGTATTGAGTGTATTCCGATTTTCCTGCTAAGAAAAACCGTGACCGTGCACCAATCGGAATGCCACCGCCGAAACTGAATTCAAACAGGTTTTGGTTCATCCCGTTTAATTTATATCCTTTATCCGATGATCCGTTGAGATCTTCAAAATCTTTTTTATAACGGAATGTTCCTTCATAGGATTCTGTGCTTCCATCCTTTGTGATCGAGTTGACCACGCCACCCTGCGCGTTACCATATTCAGCGGTAAATCCTCCTGTAATCACTTGCACTTCTTCAATTGCAAGGTTGCTCACAGTCGGGAAAATTCCACCCGTAAAGCCGACCTGAGGATCACTGACCTGCAATCCGTCCACTTGAAGAACGTTATCTGTATTGCGGCTTCCTCTGAAATTCACACCATTCACTACGCCGACTGTCAATGCCACTAAACCTTGAATATTTTCACGAGGCAGAGCACGAATTTCGTTCGAGGTTTGTTTGCGGATGGATGAGGTTACAGATTTATCCACTAACGGCCGTTCAGCTTGAACAACGACTTCTTTAATTTCTACAGCAGCAGATGCCAGCCCGGCATCAAGTTTTGTTGTTGCATCAACGCTGATCTGTACGTTTCGTATTACCGTAGTCTGAAATCCGATTGCTGACACGCGGACATTGTATGCTCCCGGCGGAATATTCAGAATATAATAATTCCCTTCAACATCAACGGCCGCACCGAAGGTCGTACCGACGATGATAACACTGGCGCCGATTATTGGTTCTTTCGTATCTTTGTCGGTAATCGTTCCCGCCAACTTACCGGTGATACCTGCAAAAACAATACCGGTTCCCAATAAAACAAGAACTAGTAACGAAGAAAATAAATTCTTTTTCATATTTTCCTTCTATTAATTGATTGTGGGGTTGATTTAACAAACGGAGTATCTTTTGGCGGCGGTTATCCCGCAAAGGATAACCACCGCGAACTGCAAGAAATTACTTAATAAGAACCATTTTCTTTGTTTCAACATATGAACCGGACTGCAGCTTGTAGAGGTAGATTCCTGACGCTAATTTCGAAGCATCAAAATCAACAACATACATGCCAGCTTCCTTTTGTCCTTCAACCAATGACGCAACTTCCTGACCGACCATGTTGTACACTTTCAGTGTTGTTAAAGCACTGTTCGGGAGGGTGAAGGAAATTGTTGTTGACGGGTTGAACGGGTTCGGATAGTTCTGGCCCAATGTAAATGATCCGGCAACAATACCATCTTCTTTACGAACACCCAATGCCAAGTCGTTGGCATAATAGAATGCTGTGACATCAACATCCATTGCGCCGACATTGCCGCTGGTTACAACGGATTGCGATCTCATGAGATGGACTTTACCATCATTTCCACAGAACTGTGCAATATGTGTCAATTGATCGTTGATATCCGGTGTGTTCGTCAGATTCTTTGATGCTGACCATGTACCGGCTTTCCAGGTTGCTGTCCAAACATCTGCGATTGGCAGCGAATCACTGTATGTTGCACCACGACCATCTTGGATCCATTTTGCCACAACCAAATTACCATCCTGTGAAACTGACAATTGATTTTCTGTCAAGGTCTGATCCAAATCGCCATATGCCCAATTTTCATGGGTCGGGAGATCTTTGATCTTATTTAATGTCCAGCTTCCACCGCTGGCTTTATAAATATGATGCAATGTCCAAAGATCCGGTGTTGCTGCTGTATCAACACTTACCGCAAGCCAATGATAACCACCATTTCCATCAACAACAAAATCATTTGCATAAATATTATATACATAGTTGCTGGGAACTAATGTTTTGTACGGAGCTTTGTCAAGTGCAGACCATGTTGCACCGCCGTCTGTGGATTTCGAAACTCCGAGGGTATACACTGCTGTATCAGCAAGAGGTGTTGCAAACCGGGCACGAACTCCGATGTAGTATGCACCATTCTGATAAGCAAGTCCGGCGATATCATCGATATAGCCATCATAAATCTCCGTCGCGGCAAGTTGCGCCGGATTGGACTGTGCGAATGTAATGCCATCAGTTGATGAGAAGATGGAAATATGTCCTGCATCGCCATAGTTTGCTGCAGCAAAAACATATCCTGCATCACCAAACACTGACGGTGAAACCATGGATGAACTCCACGGAGCACCTGCCGAGTCAATTGTTGAAACCGGATTGCCAACGCCTACACCGCCATCAGTTGAATATACAAGACCACCGAAGCTGCCGCCTGTCTGCGGAACAAGCACCGGGAATACTGACTGAACAAATACCTGCGTTGGATCTTGTGTCTTTGACGGGTTGTGCAGCGAAATGCTCGGGTAACGCCCGCTACCATTGCTTCTCAAACCTGCTTGCATCGGTCCTACACGCTTGTTCCATGTGGTTCCGCCATCGGTGGAATATGCATAGAAAATTCCGCCTGATCCGCCAGCAGCGTATGATGCTTTGCTACGATGGACAATCACAACCGAGTTGGAATACGGATCGAACGAAATCGGGTTTGCATTGACAATCGCCGGACCGTATGAATTTGCCATTGTATCGATGACTGCATAATTGACCACTGCGCTGTTCAACAGATGATTGGTGTTAAATACAACAGAGTTTGCATTTTCAGCATCCACTGCTCTTGGAGCTTTTCCTGCGTTCTTCGCGGAATTACTTCCAGCAAAAGCTAAGGCAACACAGAGTGCTGAGGAAATAAACAAGTAGAGAACTTTTTTAGACATTACTGCCTCCTGTTGGTTGGTTGTTGAATCGTTGATTACTGCTGCAAAAAATGGCGCTGTTTCTGTCTCCTTTCCGCGCTTGTTATGAAGTGTGAATAATAAAAACGTTAAGAGAAATTAATGCAATAATAATACTTTGTCAAGAGACAATGAACAGGAAATAGCCGGAACTAGACCCGACTGCTTAAAGGATCTCCTTGTAGGATTCAACGTAAACAAGAGAATGTGAATGTGTTTGTGTGTGATGTCGAAGAGCGTAACAATGTATTCAATAGCCACTCTTTCTATGGTGCATTTATTATTGGTTAATTGCTTGAATATAAAGACAGCCAGTATTATTGTCAAGCATCACAACAAGATTATCATCCCATAAGAATAATAATTTTGGCACGGTTATAGTGCAGAAATGCATGAATGGCAAATTTGGCTCATTTTATCACCGTAATAGGCGTTCTGCACCTTTTTCCTCCCGATTCATCCCAAAATAGTTTTCCACTCAATACACATTTGGTATTATGGAGCATCGTCATTTCAAAACTCACAATGCGTACAGGAGGACTGCATGAAGCTTAACAAAAAAGAGGTGGCTCAAAATCTCCGGTTATTCGGATATAAACGGTATGGCACCATGAAGAAATTTGCCGAAGCGCTAGATATGAATCCTTCCACATTATATTCCGGGTACTTGAATGGCCGAAGCCTGCCGGGACCGGTCTTGCTTGTGAAATTGATCGATCTGGGATGTAATATCAATTGGTTGTTAACAAGCCGTGAAACACCCTTCATCTCCGATTCATTGGATGCAGCAAAAAAAGCGGACGATGAAAATCTGCGGCTGCATGTCGCTCTTCCCCGGACTGTGATTCCTGCACCTACCTATGCTGAACCGAAAAAATCCAACGGTATGTATGCCGGTTCCCGCCGATGACTTTTTTCAACTGGTGATTGAGGAGAACATTCGGTACACTCGTTGAACAGCGAACAGCAATGCGATGACAACCAAGACGTATTGGCAAAAATATAGAACAGAATTATTATTCTACTTCGGATTTCTCACAATCCTCGGCATTGCATTTTTTCTGCAGGCGATTTTTGCTGATTCGTACGATGTGCAATCTCCGAAACCAACAACGTACGAGATCATCAATGTCTTTGTCGACCGGGTGATTGCTGCATACTTGTGGTTGCTGTTAACCCCGATGATCATCTGGGTTGCAGAAAAGATCTCTGATAAAAAACTCCCGTTTGTGGCCGTCTCGTTCGCTCATCTGTTCATAGGACTGTTCTTCACCTTCCTACACATACCGCTCTACTCAACATACATTTATGTTATCCATTCGCTCGTGCCGTGGATGTACGGCATGTATTTCGAAAAAATGCCGGATGTGGCGTATATCGATTATGTCTACAATTCTCTGGCCCGGGTCAACCATGTGTACCGTTTGCTGTATTACAGTATCATCATTGCCATCCATTTTGCCTTTGATTACTTCAGGAAATATACCGAACGGGAACTGCGTGCTTCGCAGTTGGAAGTGCAGTTAAAAGAAGCGCAGATCCGTACACTTCATCAACAATTGCAGCCGCATTTCCTTTTCAACACACTGAACGGCATTTCGTCGCTGATGTATAGAAGTGTTGATCAAGCCGATAAGATGCTTACGTATCTTGGAGACCTTCTCCGCATTTCACTTGAACGGATGAACGTACAGGAAGTGCCGCTGAAAGATGATATCGCTTTCATCGAACGGTATCTGTTGATCGAAAAAACCAGAATGGGAGACCGGTTAGTGGTCAAAACAAATTTCCAACCGGACACGTTGGACGCTTTAGTGCCTTGCATGATGGCACAACCACTGCTGGAAAACGCCATCAAGCATGGTATTGCACCGCATGCTAAACAAGGTACTGTCACCGCTTCTTCATGGCGTATTGCCGAGAAGCTTTTCTTCCAAATTGAAGATGATGGAAAAGGATTCGACCAATCGCTGGATATCAACCTCACCAAAGGCTATGGCATTAAAAACACCCTCGAACGACTCAATATCCTCTACGGGAATAATTACACCCTCTCTTTTTCCAACAAAGAAACCGGCGGATTGCGTGTAACTCTTTCTATCCCGTTTCGTATGGTTACGGACTGAAACCACCGTTTTCCTTCACTTTCCGATACAGTACGATATGATTCGCGCGATTATCGTTGACGATGAGCCTCTCGCACGCGAGAAAGTGCAGCTCTTTGCCAAAGATGAAACAGATATCGAAATCGTCGACATCTGTTCCAACGGCCACGAAGCGATTACCTCCTATCAAAAACTGAAACCCGATCTCTTCTTTCTTGATATCCAAATGCCGGAAATGAACGGTTTTGATGTGCTAAAACACATCACCACCCATCCTCTGCCAGGAATTATTTTTATTACGGCATTTGATGAATTCGCGCTCCGTGCTTTTGAATTCCATGCGTTGGATTACCTGTTGAAGCCGTATGATCGTGAACGCTTTCATAAAGCGGTCGGACATGCACGCGAAACCATCCTTTCCCGATCCCAGTCCGAAGTGACGACAGAACAGATCAAAGCGCTGTTGGAATCGGTGAAGAGTGCACCTGCCGCGCTTGACCGGTTGGTCGTGAAAACAAACGGCAAGATAATTTTTTTGCGAATGGAAGAGATCGATTGGATGGAAGCGGCGGGCAATTATGTGAAACTCCATGTTGGGAACGAATCCCACCTCGTCCGCGAAACGATGAATAAATTGGAGGAGCAGTTGCATCCGCAAAAATTCATACGAATCCACCGAAGCACGATCATTAATATAGAGAAGATCAAAGAATTGCAGCCATATTTCAATGGGGAATATAAAGTGATTTTGCAGAACAACACACAGGTCATCCTTAGCCGTGGATTCCGTGAAAACTTCACTAAAGTATTTGGCAAACCGCTTTAAAATAAAAAACCCCGGTGTACCGGGGTTTTTTATTGTCATACTATATCTTACAGTGTTACAACCTTTGCATTAAAGACGCCATCCAACGCTGCTACTTTCTGCAATACTGCATCGGGAATCGGTGTGTCCACATTGACCACTGTCAATGCGCGCTCTCCAATTCCCGATCGACCTAATGACAATCCTGCAATATTGATATTCGCTTCTGCAAGAATGGCACCCACCTTCGCAAGCATTCCTGGACGGTCTATATTAGTATAATAGAGGAACGTGCCTTCAGGATTCCCTTCAATGGCATATTTGTCCAAACGAACAAATTTCAAATGCCTTCCGCCGAAAACGGTTCCGGCAAATACCCGTTGTTCGGATTCCGTCGTATATTTTATGGTTAACAGATTTGCATAGTCATCTGCTTCGGCGTTCTTTGTTTCGCTGATCCTCACACCCATAGACTGTGCAAGTACTGGAGCATTGATATAGTTCACCGGCTGGCTCATCAGTTTTGAGAAGAGTCCACGCAGTACGCCGGCTTTGATCAATTCGGAATGCTTATGGAGCAACTCTCCGCTCAGATCCACCGATAATTCCTTCAACTGACCTTTCATTACCTGAGCCTGAAGCGATCCAAGCTTTTCGGCAAGTTGCAGATACGGCTTGATCTCATTCGGCACACCAGACTGCAGTGCTGCAGCATTTACGGCACCGACAATACCCCGATCTTTCAATGCGTCCGCAATCTGTTCTGCGATCTGAATCGCCACTTTTTCCTGGGCTTCTTCCGTGGATGCACCCAAGTGCGGTGTCGCAACCACTTTGGGATGCTTCGCAAGCGTATAGTCTTTCGGGGGTTCTTCAACGAACACATCCAATGCCGCACCGGCCACATGGCCGCTGTCCAGCGCTTTCAATAACGCTGCCTCATCGATGATCCCTCCGCGAGCGCAGTTGATGAGACGTACCCCTTTTTTGCATTTCGCGATGGTTTGTTCATTCAGCAGACCGCGGGTTTCATCACTCAGAGGAGTGTGCACAGTAATAAAATCAGAGCGGCGGTAGATTTCTTCGAGAGAAACAAGTTCAACATTCATTTTTAAGGCAACATCCGCAGCAAGTACCGGATCGAAACCGATGGTTGTCATTCCGAAAGCCTGCGCGCGGGTGGCAACTTCGCGGCCGATCTTTCCCATGCCGACGATGCCGAGTGTTTTACCGTATAATTCCGTCCCCATGAATTTCTTCCGGTCCCAACGGCCTGCTACCAGACTTGCATGTGCATTCGGGATATTCCGGGCAACTGCCATCAACATGGAAAATGTATGCTCTGCCGTCGAAAGTGTATTCCCGCCCGGCGTATTCATGACAATGATACCTTTGCGAGAAGCAGCCGCGGAATCAATATTATCAACGCCGGCACCGGCGCGGCCGATCACCTTCATGGAAGTGGCTTTCTCTATAATATCTGCAGTAACTTTTGTTCCGCTGCGGACCACCAGAGCGGCATAGTCGTGAATAATCTGCTTTATCTCTTCTGCCGGAAGACCAGGTTTCAGATCGACCTGAAAACCTTCTCGGGTCAGAATATCTATGCAACTCTGTTCGATCGGATCTGTTATGAGTATTTTCATGATGTTATGTAAAAATAGTATCCCCGGCCGAAACAGCCGGGGAAGGGTGAAAAAATGTCCTGGATTATAATTATTTCGTCATCAACGAATTCAACGTAGCTTTCACACCAGAGCCCATATCG
>Ga0172379_10010303_pt1 | contig 11341 bp, 10 predicted proteins | sample GrowelOW334metaG_FD_119756 | JGI IMG/M metagenome (GOLD analysis project Ga0172379, IMG submission 119756) | Groundwater microbial communities from an aquifer near a municipal landfill in Southern Ontario, Canada - Groundwater well OW334 metaG | ecosystem: Environmental > Aquatic > Deep... | reverse complement strand
GAAGAAATGCTTGCGGATATAGATAAGGATACTGTTGATTGGCTTCCAAATTATGACGGAACAAAAGAAGAGCCGGCCGTTCTTCCTTCAAAAGTTCCGCAAATTCTTCTTAATGGATCTGTCGGTATTGCTGTTGGAATGGCAACGAATATTCCGCCGCATAATCTTGTTGAGGTTGTTGATGCGTTGGTGCATATAATAGAACATCCAAAAGCCACAAGCGAAGATTTGATGCAGTTTGTTAAGGGCCCTGATTTTCCAACTGGTGGCGCTATATATGGAAAAAAAGACATAATTCAGGCTTACGCTTCTGGACGAGGCCCGATGGTGGTTCGCGGAATAGCGGATATTGTTGAAACAAAAGGGTCAAAAGGATTTCATATAATAATCAAAGAAATTCCGTATCAGGTTAACAAGGGAACAATGCTTGAACACTTGGCGGAACTCGTAAAAGAAAAAAAGATAGAAGGAATAAAAGATATTCGCGACGAATCCGACAGAGATGGAATAAGAATTGTAATCGAGCTTCGCAATGACGCATATCCTCAAAAAGTTTTAAACAAGCTTTACAAGCTTACGGATCTGCAAAAAACTTTTCATATGAACATGCTTGCGCTGGTGGATGGAATCCAGCCGCAGGTTTTGCCGTTGAAATCCGTTTTAGAAAATTATTTGCATCACAGGCAGGTTGTCGTTGAGCGCAGAACAAAATTCGAGCTTAATAAAGCCGAAGAGCGAAAGCATATCCTTGAAGGATTATCAAAAGCGCTCGACCACATAGACGAGGTAATAAATACAATAAGAAAATCGGAAACCAAAGAAGATGCGCACGCCAATTTGATGAAAAAATTCAAATTAAGCGACGTGCAATCAAGCGCGATTTTGGAAATGAGGCTGCAGGCGCTAGCCGGGCTTGAAAGAAAGAAAATAGAAGACGAGCTCTCGGAAAAGAAAAAGCTGATTGCTTATTACAAAGATTTGTTAAGCGATCCGAAAAAACTTTTGGGAGTTGTAAAAGGCGAGTTTATCGAAATGAAAGAAAAATATCCGAGCGAGCGAAGAACAAAAATTTATTCGCAGGTAATCGGAGAATTTACAGAAGAGGATTTAATACCCGATGAAGAAGTAATTATCACATTAACCAGAGACGGATTTATAAAGCGGCTTCCGCCGGGAACTTATAAAACTCAAAAGCGCGGAGGATCCGGAAAAATCGGGGCAAGCGTCGCTGAAGAAGATTTTATACAGCATTTGGTTGTGGCGTCCACGCATGACTGCGTTTTATTCTTTACGTCTTCCGGAAAGGTATTTCTTGCAAAGGCGCATGAGATTCCAGTTGCGGCAAGAACTTCAAAAGGAAGAGCGCTTGTTAACTTTTTGGAAATAGGGCAGGAAGAAACTATTACAGCAATAGTTCCTGTTAAATTTGATATTAAAAAAGCAAAATCTTCGGCCGGCGATTCGCCAGGCAAATACTTAGTTATGATCACAAGGGGTGGTATAATTAAGAAAACAGAAGTTGCTGATTTTGCAAACGTAAGGCGGTCCGGCCTTATCGCGCTAAAATTAAGAAAGGACGACGAGCTTGATTGGGTTAAACTTACAAGCGGAAAAGACGAAATTATTCTTGTAACAAAAAACGGCCAAGCTATTAAGTTTTCGGAGCAGGATGTTCGCGATATGGGTAGAAATGCGAGCGGAGTCGGTGCCATCAGACTAAAAAATGGCGATATGGTATCAGGAGCCGATGTGATTAGCTCTGCTAATAAAGACGCGGAATTACTTGTTGTTTTATCTAAAGGATACGCAAAACGAACAAAACTAAAGTTCTACAAGCGCCAAAAAAGGGCCGGTTCAGGAATCAAAACCGCAAAAGTGACTTCAAAAACAGGTGAAATAGTCTCGGCTAAAATTTTAGATCCGCAAGAGGAAGATCTGATAGTTATTTCAAAAAAAGGACAAGTTATAAGAACTCCAATAGGCGATATTTCTGTTCTTGGCCGCGCAACTCAAGGCGTGCGAGTTATGAGAATGAAAGAAGGAGACCAAATTTCTTCGATTACAACATTATAGCGACGCCAATATACGAATGGCACGCGAATGACGCTAATTAAATCCTATTCGCATCATTAGCGTGAATTAGCGTATTAGCGTCGTTGGACTATGCAAGACAGTCTTCTAAACCCCGAATCTGTCATAACCAACCTTAATATACAACCCGGAGTACGGATTGCGGATTTTGGGTCCGGTTCCGGATATTTTACGCTGATTTTAGGCAGAATTGTCGGTCCGGACGGAGTAGTAACAGCTCTAGATGTTTTGCAGACAAAACTGGATACTGTAAAAGCCGCGGCGTATTCGCAGGGTCTTTATAATATAAATTATGTAAGATGCAATCTTGAGGTTTTTGGAAGCACAAAACTGGACGACGGGAGCCAAGATATGGTTTTGCTCGCGAATATTCTTTTTCAATCACAGCAAAAGCCGGAAATAGCCAAAGAAGCTTACAGGGTTTTAAAATCTGGAGGAGAAATTGTTGTAATAGACTGGGAGCCGGCTTCTGTTTTTGGATCAAAAGAATCAGGCTGGAAACTTTCAAAAGAGGAAGCGCAAAGCTTGATGGGCGGAGCCGGATTTTCTTTTGTTCGAGAAATTCAGGTTTCAAAAAATCATTGGGGGCTAATTTTTAAGAAAAATTAGAAATGAAATATAAAATAATTGTAATTTCTGTAATTGCGTTGCTTGTTATCATCGCCGTTGTCGGTTTTATTTTTGGAAGAAAAACAGAAGTCGGCGTTGGCGGAACGATTACGTTTTGGGGAACGGACTTGCTTGAAATTTGGAGCCCCATAATTACTGCTTATCAAACCGCAAATCCTGCAGTAATTGTAAATTACACAAAAAAGAATCCAGATACTTATGAAAAAGAGCTTGTTAACGCTTTGGCTTCTGGATCAGGGCCAGATATAGCTTTTATAGGAAATACATGGCTCAACAAGCACTTGGAAAAATTTTCTCCAGCCCCTTCTAATATTATAAGCGCGCAGAATTTTGGAAATATTTTTGTTGACGTTGCTTCGCAAGATTTAATAAGATCTGGAAGGGTTTACGCTGTTCCTTTTTTTGTGGACACAATCGGACTTTATTACAACAAATCACTTTTTAATAATGCCGGAATCGTAAATCCTCCAAAGACTTGGGACGAATTTGGAGAGAATGTTAAAAGGCTGACTTCAAAAGATCCAAGCGGAAACATTATTCGTTCTGGAGCAGCATTGGGAACCGCAAGCAATGTTGAATATGCAAGCGATATTTTAAGTTTGCTTATGCTTCAAACTGGAACAGTTATGATAAATAAAGATGAAGGCAGGGCGGATTTTGATAGATCAGTGGCTTTAAATAGCAAATCATATTCTCCTGGCGTTTCCTCGCTTGATTTTTATACGGGTTTTGCAAATAGTTCTAAACCTGTTTATTCATGGAATTCAAGAATGATTGATTCACTTTCTGCTTTTGAGCAGGGAAAAACAGCGATGTATTTTGGATACGCGAAGGATTTAAAAGCGATAAAAAATTCTGGTGTTGGATTTGTAGTTGCTCCGTCTCCGCAAGTTAAAGATTCAAGACAAGATGCTTCGTATATAGATATTAATTTTGGTTCATACAGTGCCGGAGCAGTAACGCAAAAAAGCGCGAACAAAACCGCCGCATGGAATTTCTTGGCTTTTGCGATAAGCCAGAATGCGGCCGGAACTTATTTAAAATTGTCTCTTTTGCCCCCAGCGCGAAAAGATTTGATTGAATTTACAGCATCAAACTCTGCATTAAATGTTTTTGCAAACCAAGCGCTTACCGCGTCGAGTTGGGCGCAGCCGGATGATGTTGAAGTTAAAAAGATATTCGACAGAATGATAACTTCGGTATCGTTGGGGCAATCAAAATCCGCTGATGCAATAAAAGAAGCAGCGATTGAAGTTACTAATTTGTTAAAGTAAAAATATGTCGTATAAGTCATATTGGTCTTGTTTAATAATTTCTTTGTTTTTATTTTTACCGGTGTTTGCTTTTGCTGTTGATACCGTCCTTGTTCCTTGCAGTGGAATAGACTGCACATTTTGCAGCTTCTTTGACTTATTTCAAAACATTTTTAATTTTGCGATCACTACTTTGGCGCCGGCAGTGGCGGTTTTCGGTGTTGCATACGGAGGATATTTTATATTGATTGGCGGAGCAAATCCAAGCAATGTTTCAAAAGGAAAAGACGCGCTAAAGAATACTGCGATTGGGTTTGTGATTGTTTATGCTGCATATGCAATAGCATCAACTCTAGTATGGTTTTTGGCAGAAGGTGTTATTGGTGGGTCAGGAGTAAATTTTGGATTTTCCGGAGGAACATTTAATTTTGAATGTTCATCAGACCCTATTGGAGACGCCACGGCTGATTTTATGAAAGATGGAGTAGTGACTCTTCAATTAGAAGAGCCGGAACCGACTATTCGTACAGGTTCTTTATGGGAGGACAGGATTGGTTCTGGAGCGTATGAAGGGTATGTAAAAAAAGGCGATGTAAGTGTTAATGTTATGGATTTAAATCCTAATGTTCAGCAGGCTTTATCAAATGCTTCTTCTGACGCAAATCTAAATGGTATTGAGTTGGTCGTGACAAGCGGTTTAAGAAGCTTGGAAGGCCAAAGAACTCTAGCAACACATAATTGCCCAATCGGAACATCAAGTTCAAAAGAATGTTCTCCGCCAACATGCATACCCGATATGACGCAATCTCCCCCAGGATCTAATTGCAGGCATACAACCGGCAATGCAGTTGATGTGTGGGGCAGAAGGGATGGAGTGCAGTGTGGAAGAACAAGCAGTTGTCAGCAAGCTGTAATAAGTATAATGAAACGGGATGGTTTTTGTGTTTTATATTCAGAACCTTGGCATTTTGAATTGCAGTCTTCTCTTTTTGGAAGCAATAGGATTACAGCATTTAGTTGCCCGTAAACATTAAAAAGTTGTAGAATTTAGTCAGCGACGCCAATATACGAATGGCACGCGAATGACGCTAATAGAATTCAAATTCGCGTTATTAGCGTGAATTAGCGTATTAGCGTCGCTTGGTATTAATCAAAATATGAAAAAACTATTTTATTTAGCAGTTTGGTCAGCGATGGTTTTTCCAATAAATGTTTTAGCTGCTGGTGAGCTTATACCATCTGGTGATGTTGTTTTAACGAATCCTCTCGGAGTTAATACCATCCCGCAAGTTTTAGATAGGATTATAAATTTTATGATTATATTGGCGGGTCCGATAGCTGTTTTAATGCTTGTTTATGCCGGATATTTGTTTGTTGTTGGCGGAGGAAGCGAAGAAAAGGTAAAAACAGCCAAGAGAATCATATTAGGAGTTGTTATTGGAATTTCCATTTTGGTATTATCTAAAGCACTTGTTTATGTTACTTGCAATGTTTTGGGAACAAGCTGTGCGACAGCAGCAGCGCCGGCAACGCCACCACCGGCCGCATAGGATTTATACTGTGGAATATGTTTTTTGAAAATCCTAAAATGGATGATATAATAAAAAAGGTCGAATTTACTTTAATTATAAAATCTAAGATGTCAAACTTAAAAAATTTATTAGTAAAAATCGCAGCACCAGCCGTAGTTGCTTTGCCAGCATTAAGCGCATTTGCGCAGGTAACGGAACCGTTGGTTCCTTCGAATATAAGAACAGATATTACTACTGTTGGCGGGCTTAAAAATCAAATAGAAAGTTGGGCCAACACATTTGCGGCCGTTGTTGCACTTATTGCGGTAGTAATGCTTATCTACGCTGCATATTTGTATATTACTGCTGGAACGAATGAAGATAATACCAAAAAAGCTAAGACAACCATTACTTATGCGATAATCGGTTTGGTTATTGCTATTCTCTCATACACAATTGTAAAGGTAGCAATTAGCTTTATTGCCAGTAGCTAAGGTTTTTAGTTAAACAAGAGATTAAAAAACTCTCCCGACTTCGCGTCGTGGAGAGTTTTGGTTAAGGAGGCATTTGTTTTCTCCCAGTAGTAGATTCTCCTAAAGTCGAATCACTACGGGACTTCGCCCAGTAACTTAAATCAGTTAAGTTACTGGGCTTCGCTTTATTGATATTGGTTTCTGCTTGCCAGAATCGCGCTTATTGAATCTTGCGCTTTGCGGGCAGAATCCAGCTTTGCTCTTATGGATTTTTTTGGCGGTAGGGCAACTATTTTTGGAGAATCGACTGGAAGTTTTGGAAAAGCGGGCTTTACTTCTTTCACTATAGGTTTGTCTTTTCGTGTTCTTTCTACAGGTTTTGGATATGTATATGTTTGCGTTTTAGGCTGTACTGTTGTTCTTGGTAGGTTTGGCTGTCGCACAGTCGGTTGTTTTTGTTTAGGCTCGCTTGCATCAGTTGATGGATTATCAATTATTTTTACAATTCCGATTTTTATCTTTTCAGCTCTTCTAGAAAGAGCTTGTGAAATTTCGCTTGGGATGAAGAAAGAAATAGTTATCGTAAACATAATTATAGTGACAACTTTTACATAAAATCTACCGGAAACCCAACCACCAAATAATTTGCTTCCGATAAAAGTGCCGATAGCAGCAAGAATCAATACAGGTACAGCCCCTGCATTTTTATCCATAGGGGTGTTTATTATGTAGATTGAGACTATTATTTCTATAAACAAAGCGATTCCAACAAACCTAAAATATTTTTCTGATCCCTTTATTGGATCTATGGTTCGCAATCCTATCATACTTATAATTATTCCGATTGGTGTTCCTAAACCAAACGACGCAAGCGCAAATATGAGAGCCAAGAATATTCCTAAATAGACAACGAATGAAGCGCCTGTATAGATTTTAAGCATTATACATATCGGCATTGCCAAAACCCACAAGATCGTTGCTATCAGAAAATATTTTATGTATATTTTAGAAGACTTTTTTATTTTTTCGTAAGCTTCCTCCGCGCTGAGAGTGAATAGATCTAGCAATAGTTCAAGCGTCTTCATCGACGACTGTGCCATCTCTGTGCCTCCTTTCTCTCATTTGCTGTAGTTTCTTTTCTAGTTTTGCGTTGATAGCATCAATTAGATTTGTGGTTTTATTAGTTTCTGTTTTGGTTACATTGGCTGATTTCCCATAAGCGGTTTCATAGAGTCCTTTCCTTAATTTCAGTTCAAGACTGATTCTTTCAAATTCTTGTTTTGGGTCATTAGCATTTTTCAAACGCTCTCCGGCTTCTTCAAGGAATTTTTCAAGCCATTTTATGGCTAATTGTCGATGTTCTGGATTTGTGATTGCTACGGAAAGGAAATCCAAATAGTCGGTTACTTTTTCCACTAAAGCAGATACTATAGCGGGGTATCTTTCCGCGCGCGCTTCTACGAATCCCTTGAGTCCGCCAAAAATGATTTCAAAAATTTTGGTTCGCGCAATACTGTCATCTGGAATTGTTCCGGCAAATCTTTCAGCGGCTTTTCTCAGCACAATATCAAAAAGCCCGAGTGTTCCAGCATCAATTTCTTTTTTCGTTTGCTTGTCTGGCATCACATGCCTCCTTTGTTAAAGAGCTTTCTGCGCCTGATACTATAATAATGAGCTTATTTTGTAAAATATCAAAGAGGAATAAAAGCCCCCGACGTATTAGCCGGGGGGTGTGTAGCCTTATGTGAATATAATGAATACAAAAATCATTATACTAACCACGGTAAATGATGGTGCCCATTCTTTTACAAACTTTTCATCTTTTTTTATAAATAATACAGAAAGAATGATTTCTAGCATTATTAAAGATAGCAAAGCAATTATTTTGTATAGAATGATCGTTATTTTTTCCAGTCGATCATTTTCTCTATGTATTTCAAGCAAAATAGAAAAATACTCATTAGATGTGTTTTCGTAATTTCCGGGATTTAAGTTTGTATTTGTTCCATCGCCAGTAGCATCTACTATAACACCACCAGTACTTCCATAATCACTCGGACCAACCTCTGTACCACCATACGTATCTGCTTCACCGCCAGTTTTTCCATAGCTACTTGAGCCGGCACCCTCGTTATTTAAAGTATCTTTTGCAGGACCGATACCAGAGCCACTAGATCCGTTTGAATCAATTGGTGTATTGCCGGTTATATCAGCAAATACAAAAACTTGTATTGCTAATAGACACAACAAAGCTCTTATTGTTGTGCTCATCTCCCTATCTCCTTCAAGGTTTGTTTTCAAAGAACTCCTCTGTGCAAGTTAATCTTGTTTTATATTTTCTTTTTTGTCAAAAAAATACCCCAGCTCGCAAAGCGAGCTGGGGGGAAAGAACTACATTACAGTGAATACGATCTTGCCGGCTGGTCCTCGAACAAGGACACTTGAGCCGGGTATTCTGCCTAGTTTGACGTTCTGGTCTTTCGGCGCACTGATAATTCTGCCGTCGGCCAGTTTCAGTTGGATATCTGTAGACGAGTCCCATCTTAACCGCTGAATAGGCATGTTAGACAAGTCTACTTTTGTCCACCTGTCATTTGCGTAATACTCTGTAACCGTTTGTGCATTGCCAGACCTCGCCCCGTCCAAAGTCGAGGCTGAGGCACCGGATGTAGAAAACCTGGCGCCGATCTTGCCACCGGAATCACTCACGAAGGCTTGGTAGCCAACGAAGAGCAACACCAGTAATAGGCCAACGACCCACCCCAACCCTTTCTTGTTGAAGGCGTGGCCAAGGGCGATTATCGTTATCACACCAAGACCGATTACGAAATAAAGCGTCTTGGCGGAAGCGTTCTGAACACTGGCGATTGACTGGGTGATGCTTATAGCACCGCCCCAGATGATTCTGTCAAAAATAAACAGAACCGCCATAACAGCTGCCAACCCCCAAACAGCTTTGGAAGCTTTTGGATGATCGGTCGCCGGTAACAGCACGCCAGCTATGGCAAACATCAGGCCGAGTGCCCAGAACAACCTTCGCGGAGGTGACCCTTGCAAAAGGTCACCGGATTTCCGATATTCTTCGGTTATCGGTTTTCCAGCATCGCTCCGCCACCGCTTGTAGCCGTCGATCTCTTGCCCGATTTGTTCAGTTGCTTGTTGAAGTTCGGACAAGCTCATTCGGCTACTGTGGCTCCGCAGGTCGTTACACCTCTGGGCAATCCGCAGACCGACTTCGTTGTCGATCCCGTTTATGGCCCTACTGTATCCGAGCAGGGCATCGAGCATCTGCGGGCGCGTTAATTCTGCGCCGCGCAAATCTTCGTAGATTCTGCGGTCTCCCATGGCTTCGGCGGTGATCGGTGCCGAGTTTGTAAGACTGCTTTGAATCATCGGCAGACCAGCAACCCACAAAAGCCAGACGAGGTAGACCTTCGTGAATACGGTCAACTTCGTTTCCGGGATCTTTTGTAACAGCACGACCCCGAAGACAGCTCCTGCTATTCCGAAGCCGAACCACGAGTTGTCGATCCAGCCGGCTATCCGGAAGACCAGGACGATGGCGATACTTCCCAGTACCGCCCACAGTGCGCTGAGTTTGTTATTCATCTCGCCATCATCCTTTCTCCTAGAAGCTCGGCAAAGATTGCCGAGACGAATTCTCTCACGAAGATGTACGCCTGATGTAGATACTGATCGCGCCTATGTCTTGGCGCGGTCGGCGTACCACCCTCGGCTGTTTGTGCAGGAGCTTCATTGGGAAGATCGATCCACGCTCTTGTACGCGTGCGCGCAACTTGGAAAGCGCGACCGACCTCCTCGCGAAGGGCTATCGGGAAATAAACAATACATACCGATAGCCATACTAACCACAGTTTCCACATCCAGATCTGGAGAAGATTCAGGAAGTTCCCATCTCTTTCCAGATTTGTTTGTGAGATTCCATGGAAGTACAGATTGTAGTGCGTCTGCTGATCCGCAGAGAACTGGGTAAACTCGGGTTTGTCCCAGCCAGTGAAGAAGAGCAGGTTTACAAGCAACCACACTACCGCCAGGATCCAAAATACGGCCAGGCGGAAGTTGTTGCTTCTCCTGAATCGATACACGAAGTTTCTCATGATCAGCTCCTCTCCCTTTCTCTCCGCGAATCTTCTGCAGCCTGACGCCATGCGTCGCGGATGCTCGAAAAGGCCCTCGGGATGACGATTCTTTCCTTTGGACCAGCGAGCCGGAGAGATTTTGTTTGTTCTCCGCCTGCCACTTGCACTATTACCTCGCACGATTTTCCTGTTACGGAAATCTTGTGCGAAGCAAAGCCGCTGGCTGTTGTTGTGTTGTAGGACTTTCCCTCCCAAAGGAAGACAACTGTTGCGCCGTCTATGGGTGTTCTGTCTTCCGTAGTTACGACGACCGAGATTATCCAGTTACCGTCTCGGTCACCGGACGAGTCCACCGCGACCTTGTCCACGGCCTTTTTCTTGGGGCCGGAACTTGCAGGGGCGATGTCGATCGGCCTTCTTGCCGATGGACCGTTCTCTATCCGCGCCTCTATGAGCACGCGGTTGATCTCGGGTTCCATCGGAACCGCGAAGTCGTCCGATGCCTCTCCGTTTTCGTTCGTCTGGAGAGGCGAGTTTGGGGTTTGCACCCCGCCGACGAGAAGGAACACGTTGATTCCTTCTGCCGGCTTATCTCCTCTGGCTACCTTGCCAGTGACCCTCCCTTTGAGGGTCCTTCCGTCACGGCCGACTTGGTCGAGACGTACTTCCCTGACCGCTAAGGGTTGCCCCTGCTGTCTGCTTTGGTTCTGTCTGGGGTTAGCCACGAGGAGTCTCCTTTTTGGAGTGGGGGTTTTGGCTAAAAGTTGTCAAACAACTTGCCATATTCTATGTATATACATTATACTATTAAAACACACGAAAGTCAACCCCGCAGAGTAACTTTGGCAGTTGCCCTCATATTTCCTAATTAAACCGCATATATACTCATAAAATATGCATTGATAGCTAGTAGGTTCAGTGACATATGTTTGTATTCGGGCAACTAAGGTTTGATTAGGCCAAAGTTGTCTCACGGGGTCAATAGTGTTATAAAATGATCGTTTTGGTAATATAAAATCATGTCGGGATGGCGAAATTGGCAGACGCACTAGCCTTAGGAGCTAGCGGGGCAACCCATGGGAGTTCAAATCTCCCTCCCGACACAAATACAAAACAGCCCCGATTTTTATTGGAGCTGTTTTTTGATTATTATTTTCTGCGTTAATCCGCGTTAGTGTTCGCCTAGATCAGCGTTTATTAGAATGCATTATTATCTAGAACCTCAACTATTAATTTCTTTTTTCCAAAAGTTTTAGCAAGTTCTTTTGTTTCAAACCATATGT
>Ga0172379_10010302_pt1 | contig 11342 bp, 8 predicted proteins | sample GrowelOW334metaG_FD_119756 | JGI IMG/M metagenome (GOLD analysis project Ga0172379, IMG submission 119756) | Groundwater microbial communities from an aquifer near a municipal landfill in Southern Ontario, Canada - Groundwater well OW334 metaG | ecosystem: Environmental > Aquatic > Deep... | reverse complement strand
TCATTGACAAGCACGAAAAAAAGGTTTTATTCATCATGTTAATCATCATTATATGTTTATTGAGATTTCCACAGTTATATGGGAAAAATTATACGACACATCAACAATCGGAATATTTTTTCAATCCCGAAAATTTGCACTCAAATGTAATGAATACTGTTTGGACAGGTCCAACAGAAGATTATCCAATCAAAAAAAATAAAGGTGAAATTATTGAAGGGAAAGGGCAAATTCTAATGCAACGGGTAACTAATATCCAAAGAACGTATACTGTTCAAGCAGATACTGATATAAGGATGGCCGATTATACATTTTATTTTCCCGGATGGAAGACATTTATTGATGGAAAAGAGACAATAATTCAATTTCAAGATCCTTCCTATAGAGGAGTAATAACATATAATGTTCCAAAAGGAATACATAATATCCAAGTTAAGTTTATAAATACAAAAGCTCGTCTATTTGGAATGATAGTTACGGCGTTATCTCTTATCTTGTTAATATATAGTATATTTATCCTAAAAAAGAAGAACTTATCGTAGCAACTTATTAAGAATCCTTATTTTTATTTTTTCATTTGAATATTCTCAAACTTTATTATTTATAATGTGAGTCTGCCAAAACATTCCTCCGACTATAAGCACGAAACCAATATACTGTTGAATGCTGACTACTTCTTTTAGATAAACTACTGAGGCGATAAGGGAGACCAAAGCAGTTAATGGTAAGAAAGATGATGCAACTGAAACGGGAATTTTCTTTATTGATAAATACCAGCATAAGGCAACGATTGCCGCGATTATACCCAGAAAAAAACCAATAGAAACGATTTTATAGCTAAGCAAACTAATCGCATTTTTATTCGTAGCGAAAGCAAAAAATAAAAGCATCGCGCCTCCAAAAAATTGCCTTCCTGCCAATATCAGATTAACATCAACCTTTTTATTTAACAGCCTCTTTCCAATCAAGTGAGAGATTTGGAATGTTAAAGGAGACAATAAGATTAAGATATCGCCTAGATTTATACTTGAACCGCCTTTATAGACAATAACCATCGCTCCGAAGACCATTAATAAAGTTGCAAATATTTGTCCACTGCTGATAATTTCTCCTAAAAAAAATGCTCCCAAAATAAGAGAATAGATAGGCTCTGATTGAAGGAGTAAACCGGTGTTTGTTCCAGAGGTTAATTTGGTTCCGATAAATAAAAATGCTTGGCCAATTGCTGTGAATAAGGCTACAAAGATTAAAGTCTTTAATATTTTTATTGAAAACAACTGTGATAATTCTTTTTTGATAATCAGCTGAATGATAAATGGAACAGAAGCAATCAATGTAGAAATACTGACCAATAACAGTGGGTCCAGCCCTAAGATATATCTATGAGTAAATATCGGATATAAACCCCACAATATCATTCCTGTAAAAAGAATTAAATAGGTCTTATTAAATTTCATTTGTGTATTTTACCATAACAATTATTTAGTATGTTTGATATTAAATTTCCGAACACCATATAAAAAAAAGGCAAAATAAGAATGAAATATCTATCAAAAGGCGCTTGAACTCCGAGATAAATTAAATAAGCAATCGGGATAAATGAAGCTAAAAAAATTTTATTAAAGTTTTTTTTAATCAATAACGTAACTAAACGATATGATGTGAATATAAAAATAATCGGCCAAAATGGCGACCAAACTTCAGATTTGATTATTTCTTTATTTCCCCACCAACTTTTCAAATATCCAGTCAAAAACAAAAATATTGAGGAACCGAACATGGAAGCGGTTGAATGATGAAGCCAGTATTTGATTGTTTTCAATTCAAAAAAAACGATGTTAAAAAGTCCCTTCATGTCAAAGAATGTTTTAAAATATATGATAGAAAATATGATAAAAGAAGTTATAAAATGAAAGACTACATCTTTTAAATCTAATTTCTTCTTCAAAATAAAATAAATGTCAAAAATTAAAACGAAAAATAAACTCCCGGTCCAAAACTTTGAGGCAAAAAGAATTCCAAGAATAATCCCAGGAAAAATACTGTTTATTCTTTTCTTTTTTAAGAGAATATAAAAATATAACAAAATAAAGACAGTCTGTCCCAGATCGAGCAATGCCTGTGATGATATGTCTATAAAAAGAGGGTCAATAAGCAGTAAAAGGGTAGAGAATAAAGCTGCTAAAAAAGAATCAAATATTAAAAAAGAAGTTTTATAGGTTAAGAGTAATAGGGCAATTCCAAATATTATCTGAATAATAAAGGGATTTTTGAAAAGTAAAGTTGAAAGGCCGTATAAATACTTAATAAAAGGGGGATGCTGAAAATTGAACGTTGTTGGATTATTTCCTGAAACATATAAATAGCCCGAGGCAATATGTATCTCGCTATCGGAGAGAAATAAACGCTTTCCGGGCACTTCATGCGGAATATCCTGAGACAACATGTAACGGGAGACAAGTTCATTACTAAATTTAAAGTAGAAAATTTCTTTATGGGACTGGAATAAAATCACCAGATACAACACCACAATCAATAGAATAGCTATTGTGTGTTTCATAATATTTTTTTTTGAAGAAGACTTTTGAGCTTGGAAGATATAGAGTGATTTGTCCAATGATACGATTCTATGGTTCCCTGTTTGAAAAACTCATATGGTTTTGAATGAATACCCGACTCTTTAGTGTTGAATTTATTTAATTCCCATAGATAAATCAGTACAAGAAACGGGTAAAACATTTGTAAGGTGGCGAGAACAAATCCATGCATTCCGTCTTCATATCCTTTTTCGGCATAAAATCTGCTGATAAATTCAGAAATTGACATTTTGATTGCATCTGAGATTGTTAAATTCGTCGAATTTTTGTAATTTTCATTTGCTTGAGATTTAGAATAACGGTTCATTTTCTCGATATATTGAGATATTGATTGGTAATTATTATGAATGATTGCGTTTTTTTCATCAGGCTCAAGTTTGAGTCCATTTCCGGTTAATTTTGGCTGGGAATGAATATTTGCCTGCCATATGGCATTCGGTTTTTTAAATAACCTGGTTTGATAATCCGGCCACCAACGGCTATGCTGAATCCATTTATTAAAAATAATGTTTTTCCTGGGAAAAGAAATGTAGTCATATTTTTTATATAACAATTTAAGATTGGCCGTTAATGATTCGGGTAAAATTTCATCCGGATCAAGGAATAGAATATAATCGTTTTTAGCATATGATTTCATTTCTTCCCTAATTAACTCAACATAAGGGACGGATTTATTTATATTGACTATCTTGATTAAAGGATTATTTTTTAATTTTTTCAGTAGTTTTTCATCAATTCCCAAGTTCCCGATGATTATTTCTTCACTGATTTTTTTTACAGAATCAATTGACTCAAGAAGGTATGGCGGATTATCTTTCGCAACTATTATGGTTGATATCATAGCTCAAGCATGAAATAATGATCTTACTTCATTTATAAGATTAATCTTAAATAATAACAAGAGGACTGTAAAGTATAAAATAGATCCGATTAAAACATCAGCTGCCAGAGATATGTAGGTTATTGGAAAATACATCTTCATTATTGTAATCGCACAACCCATAATGCTTGCACTGACGATAGGCCTATATGTTGATTTTATAAAGTTGAATGATAGTAATTTTTTTGCCTGCCATATTACTAAAATAAATGTACTTGATAATATTAATTGGGCAACGGGAAAACCGTAATAATTAAATAGAGAAGTCAAAAAGGTCGTAAGCACCCAAACCATTGCCGTCCAGATGAGCATGAACGTAAATGAAATCTTTACTTTTCCCAGCGCATTGAAGAGATTTATAAAAGGCGTTGAATAAGAAGAAAACAATGATGACAGACAAAAAATATAAAAGATTGGCAGAGCCGGCTGCCATTTCTGATACTTTGGTATAAGTTCAACGAATGAACTCATCATTATCATAAGCCCGACGATAGAAGGAGCGAGAATAAGTGTTTGATAATGAAGAATTTTATCAATAAGTTCTGATATTTTTTTTGAATCGTGCTGTATCCGGGAAATTACCGGAAATAAGACCCTGCTTAAATTATCCATAATAATTCTAATTGGCGCCTCCGCCCATTTTTTAGCCCAGCCGATATATCCAAGAGCTTCAAAGCCAAGTATTTTTCCAAGATACAGAATGATAAGATCATCCTTAAATAAGGCCAAAAAGGAACTAGCTTGAAAGGGAAGGCCGAAGGAGAGCAATTGTCTTAAATTTTTAATAGAAATTCCAATTTTTGGTTTCCAAAAAGACAGAGAATATATCATGATAACTCCAATAATCGATCTAAAAAATACCGCGTAGACAAAACTCATTAGCCCGAATTTCAGTACGGCTAGAATAATCACCGTTGAGTAAAAAACAATATTCTCGATTACCTGGACAAGAACAATTTTTTGAAACTGGACTTTTCTTTCCAAAAAAATCGACGGTATAGTTTTTAATGAAGAAAGAAAAAAAGATAGTAATAATGCCCAATATAAATATTTTCCTTCAGGCGGAAGTTTGTAAAAATTCATTATAAAAGGAGTTAACGAATAAGCGATAAAGATAATCAGCAATATAAGAACTTGTTGGACTGTAAATGTCGTTTTTACATCGTCATCGGTGATTTCCTTTTTTTGAATTAAAGATGCGGCTAAACCTATGTCAGAAAAATAATTTAAAACAGAAATCATCGAAAGAATGGCTATATATATCCCGAAAACTGCCGGAGAAAGTAAGATAGTCACGACTATATTTGCAGTTAAACCTAAAAACGCGGAAAAACCACTTTGGAAAAAAAGACTTAAAGTTGAAATAACTGTTTTATGTTTTAATTTTTCCATATTTAAAGTTTTTTGGATTTTTTTATTATATAAAATAATAATAAAATCATTGTTATGACAGATATTAAATTTCCAACTTTTTCAACTTTTGTTTTTCCATAGCTTATTTTTACATTTCCTTTAGGAAAATACTCAGGAATAGATAAGGCCGCCTTATTTTCGATATACTCTTGTGAAAGGAATTTTTTTTCAAAAGCATTATTGCTTATTACTTTACCGTAAAAATGCTTTCCATTTATAATCAGAACAGATATTATGATAAAAATAATAAAAAAATTCTTCAAAGGAATCTTCAATTTTTGAAAGAAATAACCGGATAAAAAAGTAATTCCTATCAATGATAATCCTATGAAGCGCCAGGGAAATTGAATAACTGACATTAATGGGGAAAAAAAATCCCAAATGAACCGTGACTGATATGTAGTTAAGAAGAGAAGCAATAATGGGTAAACAATGAAAAATAATAGAGTCAGATTTAGCTTTTTATTTTTAATAAATAAATCGTGTAAAAATAATGTAATTCCTAAAATAAAAAAAATAACTTGGATTTTACCGATCATAAAAGACATCCCGTCCTCAATACAACCGGCGGTTGATCCGCCAAATCCCCAAGGGGACTGCCAAAGCTGCCACCAACACAGAAAATGGTCATGAAAGTTGGTTTTTGCAGCCATTTCCTTAGCAATTGTATATTTCATTTCAGTCAAAGCCGGTAACCAAAAATAGGCGGTTAATAAAAGAGAAGAACCAATCATTAGCAAATTTTGTTTTTTGTTTTTTAGAAGAAAAGAAAAAATTATTATTAGCGGGATTGAAATCAAAGAATAGATATTATGGCTAGTAAAAATAAAAGATAGTATAAAAGCACCAAGGAAAAACCTAAGATTACTTGGTTTTTGACTATTTAACAAAATAAAATAAAACCCCAATGGAAAAAGAGCCAAGAACCAGATTTCGGCAAGATTACCCCGGACAAAGATATCGACAGGAAAATACAAAGAAGTAACGTAAAAAATTCCTCCAAGCAATGCTGGATAGAAGTCAAAGGTAAGTCTGAGAAAAAGAAAAGTTCCCAAGAAAGCGGTTAACAATGCCAGTAAAAAAGACAGTTTAATTGAGTTAATAATATTAAAGCCGGTTATATTAATGAGCGAAGTTATCCAGTAGGAAAAAGGTGAATAAAAATTAAAAACAGGATAGCCTTTTTTTTGATTAAAATCGTAAGCGACTCGGGGGGGTATTTCAATCTTTTTCAAATTGGAGGTAAATTGTTGTATTCTTGCCGGTTGAGTTTCATCATGGAATTGAAACATTGTTGGAGAAAAAGGATTCAGATTCTTTCCAAAAAAAACTATCATCAATATGATTGAAAGAAAAAAAACAAGAGTTTTTATTTTATTCATACGGCTATCTAATTATATCTAAATTATTATAATAAGAAGCCTTATAATTATTTACTAAAAATCAGGGGGTGCTTATATATATTTAATCTTCCAAGTAAAAACATACCTCCCCAGTAGAGGCATCCCAATCCGTAAGTCATGCTTCTTGAAAAATTAATCGAAGAGGCCTCGGCAAAATATTTAGTCGGGCAACTTAGTTCTCCGATTTTAAATTTATGAGCCATAATTTGGACTAAAACTTGATTATCAAAGATAAAATCATCAGAATTTTTTTTGAAAGGAATAGTTTGTAACACTTTCTTGCTATATGCTCGAAGTCCCGTATGATATTCTGTCAGCTTTGCTCCTGTCATCACGTTTTCGATAAAAGTAAGCATGCGATTAAAAATATACTTGTATAGTGGCATTCCGGCTCGAAGAGAATCTCCAGATAGGATTCTTGAGCCCAGAACACAATCATAAAGGCCAGTTTTAATCATTTCTACCATCGGGGCAATCAGCTCGGGAGAATATTGATAATCAGGATGAACCATAACGACAATATCAGCTCCGGCTTTAAGTGCTTGTTCGTAACAGGTTTTTTGGTTACCTCCGTATCCGAGATTTTTTTCATGAACAAAAACCTTAAGTTTAATTTTTTTAGCTAATTTGACTGTATTGTCTTTACTTACGTCATCAACTAAGATAATTTCATCAGCATAATTCTCCGGTATCGCATCTATAGTTTTTTGTAAAGTTTTTTCTGCGTTATATGCCGGTAAGACAACGATAACTTTATAATTTTTCATATTATTTTTTCAACCTCTCCAATAATACCATATCAAATCTGCTATTAATATTCCATTGTCTCAATAGGACATTAGGTTTAAATGTAGAAACTTCATAGGAGGGACTTAATACGTATTTGTCTTTCTCCGAAATTACGAAAAGATATTTATTATTATAATAATCCTCATAATTAATGTTATATCCATCCCGTTTCATAAAGTATTTAACAACAACAGATAGGGTATCGTAATAGGCAAGATTGGCGATATTAAAGTCGCTTTTTATCTCTGTTGATCGAATAATTTCATATATACGCTTTTCATCCAAATAGTTCCATGGGGTACTCGGCGCCCTAAACGCATGGACAGGTTTTTGAATATTGACCGAAAATCCGTACAACAAAATAATTAGACCAAAAATGATTATGAATAAATATTTCATTTTATTAATTATTTTTGAGAAAAGACCTAAAAGAATTATTATCAACATAAATAATGGAGCAATGTAATAGTGGGGCATTGTTAAGCCTCCTGGTTTATCTACCTTACTCCAATTTTGAATAAATAATAGAATTGTATGGAAGTGATAGAACTGGTGCCGGAGTTCGAATACGATAAGAGGAAAAAAACCAACCATTATCCCGCCAAAAAATACCGCTAAATTAATAGGTTTTATTTTTTTAATAAAGAAATAGTATATAAAAATACCTCCGATAATTAGGACAAATTGATAGTGGAATTGTAATAATAGACCAAGCCAAAATGAAATAAGAAAAAATAACCAAGTTTTTTTATATTTTCCTTCTTTATACAATCCCATAAAAAATATAAGCAAAGGAAGTAAGGATAATAAAAACGTTGAGTTCCATAAAAATCGTGTGTAATTGATGAAATAGGGAAGAAAGGAATAAATTATTATCATAATCCAAGCAGCTTTTTCATTGATCAATTTTTTTATTCCAAAAAAGAGAGGAATGATCATAATGGCACAAAAAATCATAAAAAAATATGAGGAGGGAACAGGATCCCACTTTCCCAATAAAAGAAAAAAAAGATACATATAGTAAATAATCGGTCCTTGAAAAATATATCTACCTTCATAGTTGGCGGAAATTTGAGGACCAATAAAAGTTATCACTCTATCTTTAAATAAACGCAGGGCCTCTATTCCGCAAAAAGCCTGATCCCCGGACCAATTTACTTGATAGATGTAGTGGAGTGAACGGATACCAATAAATAAACCAATAAAAATAAAAAGTAATAAAAAAGTTCTATTAAATATGCGTTTCATTATTTATTTAATTCTAAAAGATAAATCGACGACGTGCCTCCAGGTTTTGAATATGTTTTTATTAAAGTCAACGGTAAATCTGTAGGAGGAGTATTTTGATGTGAAATAACTACAAACACGAAATTTTTTTCTAATTCTTTTTTATTTTCAATTATCCTTTCATAGTTGAGAGGCCAATATCCTCTGACAAAAATCCGGTCACTGTTTTTCATATATACGTTAAGTACGTCTCCCGTCATTCCAAAGTCGCCTTCCGCCAGTATAACAACAGGCTTGATCAGAGATTTAGCCCGCGCATACTCCATTATTTCTTTGATTCCCCATCCCGCAGTCCACGACTCCAAATACTGACCTCTATCGACGGGAGGAAGAGGAATACTTGAGACATTAAAGACAATATTGTAGTCAAAGATAATAAATGAAATGAACAATATACAAAGTAGTAATGATTTTATTATTCTTTGTTTAAGATGAGTAATAAAAACCGTTGAAGATATAAGTAAAAGCGTGGCAAAAAAAATAAGATAACGAGGGAACATCACCCGGGTGAATAAACTTACACCGATATATAATAATAAGACCCAGCCACTGAAGAAAATAAATAACCTTCTATTCTTATTCCATAATAATAGCCAACCTATAACCCCATATACTCCCAAAACAAAACCCATTTCCCAGAATACGTATAATGGCAACGTCTTAACATTATGGGCGAATACCATAAAGGGAGATTGTAAAAAGTCGCTGAAGGAAAGAAGAAAAACCTTATTTTTCTCTGAAACAAAATGCAAAAATGGAGACAACCGTTGTATGTTGTAGATCACTAAGGACATTCCAATCGTTATTATAAATAAGACATAAAAGTTAATAACCTTAAATATATTTTTTTTATTAAATGAGGAAAAAAACAGTATGGGGCCAAGGCCTCCTAAAAGAAGAAAAACTTGGGCGGACGACTTTGTTAACAAGGCTGTTCCACCGACAATTCCAAATAACAAGGCAATATCCAGCCGAATTGTTCTGGCAAGTAAAACCGAAAAAAAGAAGATCCAAATAAAACCTGCATTGACTCCAGAATCAGATAGTGCCAGTCGGTCATAAAAAAGAAAGTAAGGTGTAAATATATATAAAAGAGAACCAATATAGGCAGTCTTTTTATTAAAAAGATAAAAAAGTAAAGAGAATATTCCAATTAATGAAACTAAACCGGTGCTTACTGCAAACAGCCGGCCGGCGAATAATGCATTATCTGGAAACAGTTTTAAAAAAGGAATCGTTCCCCATGTTTGCAGCGGTTGTTTGCCGTCGGTAAGAGAAATAAAACGCCAACTTGCATCATGCCAGGCAGTCTTTGCCCACTGAATATATATGCCTTCGTCATTAAATATCGGAAATTTATCCAGATTAATTAATCTCGTGGCTATGAATAAGGCCAGAATTCCAAATGATATAAGAAGATCTCTCTTTACAAAATGTTTGCGTATAAAACTAAGTATATTTTCAATAATCATATCTTTGATCTTTAATATTGTACAACAGTCAGCCAATTATTATTATTGCAAATTATTTTTTTATTTAAATATAGGGCAGGCAAAATTATATTACTTTGGATGTCCTTTTTTGAAACAATTAATATTGAATATTGTTTGTACTTTTGAATAAAATCCTCAACAAAATAGAAATAATCTACTTTCCTCTGAATATAATATACGAAAGAGGGTGATCCTCCGTAGAAGAATGATGACGTGGTGTCATAATGGGCAGCCTCTAAGACGTTTCTTACTTTGCGTTCATCTTCATCAACTAAAAACGCAACCTTACCATATGAAGTTTTTGCTATGCATTTAGCCAAATCGATTCTTTCAGTAGAATCATTTAATGTTTTTGAAAAAAAAGTTTGACTGGAAAAACTAATAAGAAAATAAATCATAATACCGGTAAAAAAAAGCAGCCGATACATCTTTTTTTTCAAAAATAAAAAAATATAAAGTGTTGAAAGACAGACAAAGGGGAAAAACATAATTACATACCAGTAAATCTTAGTTTTCATAAATGTAAGGAATATAAAGAACGGAATCGGAGCACAAAGCAACGAAATAATTAGAAGATTTTTTTGATTGAAGATTTTTTTTCCTTCTTTAAAGAACTGAGTGCCGATACTAATTAAAAAAAGAAAATATCCAACTAAAAAGATAATATTCATTAAGCCCATTTTTTCCCATAGATAAGCGAAATAATAAAATTTGTTGCCTATATGAAGTTCTATAGGAACGGAAATCCTTTTTAAAACCTGACTTTGAAAATGATTATAAATAAAACCCTGACCATATTTTAAAAATCCCACGATGTACCACAGAGAAGGTAACAAAAGAAGTATCAAAATTTTTAATCCGTTAGAAAATATTTTTTTTGTATCAAATTTTTGTTTTTGAAATAAACTTAGTCCAGCATCAATAAATATAGGGTATAACCCCAAGACAGATTTGCTCCAAACACCCAATATTAAAAAAAACAATTTTAACCAATATTGATCCCGGTATAGCAAATATCCCATCCAGCCAATAGCAATGAGCGTATCAGAATTAAGGAGGGCGGATCGGTCCATGAATACCGGTGACCCCGCCAATATTAATACCGGGATAAGGGAAGCCATTAAATCTTCAGTCGGGTGTATCTTTGATAAAGATATAAGTGAATAAAGTTTTTTTGCAGATAGGTAGGTAAGAATTAAAAGAACGAAAGCTAACAGAACCATACTCATCCGCGCCCAGAACTCCGACTGGCCAAACAATAAAAAAGTACCCGCAATTAAAATATGAGCCAATGGCGGTTTATCAAGCCAAACTTGCCCGTTAAAAGTGGTAAATATACTTTTGTTGCTAATTATTTCTTTGGCAATTTGAGCATACATACCCTCGTCCCAATCATAAAAAGGAACGGATGCCAAATGCAAGTTCCGCACGGTCAAACCAATGAAAATAAAGACAAATATTAAAATGACAATAATTTTAC
>Ga0172379_10010301_pt1 | contig 11345 bp, 8 predicted proteins | sample GrowelOW334metaG_FD_119756 | JGI IMG/M metagenome (GOLD analysis project Ga0172379, IMG submission 119756) | Groundwater microbial communities from an aquifer near a municipal landfill in Southern Ontario, Canada - Groundwater well OW334 metaG | ecosystem: Environmental > Aquatic > Deep... | reverse complement strand
TGCCATACCCCGACTCGCTATTTATGGAGCGATACCCATCAATATATTAACGAGTTGAAATATAATAAATGGTTCAAGAAAATTATATCCATGGTTCTTAATCGTATACGAATCTGGGACCGCTTAGCGGCTGATCGGGTTGATTTATTTATCGCCAACTCCCAAACTGTTCAAAATCGGATTACTAAGTATTATCGCCGAGAATCGACGGTCATTTATCCGCCGGTGGAGGTTGATAAATTTAAAATCAGCGATTTAAGTTCCCAAAAACCGGAAGAAAAATATTTTTTGATCGGTTGCCGCTTGGCGCCGTATAAACGGGTTGATTTAGTGATTAAGGCTTTTCTGGCCTTAGGTGCACCCTATAATTTAAAAATCTTTGGCGACGGAGTTGATTTGCCGCGTCTGAAAAAGTTGGCTAGTGTAAATTCTGCTGGCGCTTCTCAGACTGGCAGCGGTTCTCAAGCTAAAATAGAATTTCTCGGGCGAATTAGCGAGGAAGAAAAGATTGAGTTGTATTCTCACGCCCAAGCTTTCATTAATCCTCAGGAAGAAGACTTCGGCATTACCGTGGTGGAATCAATGGCCAGCGGCCGGCCGGTAATCGCATATCAGAAAGGCGGCGCGACTGAAACCGTGCTGGAAGGGAAGACCGGAATCTTCTTTGCTGAACCAACCGTTGAATCCCTGGTAGCCGCTCTTAAATTATTTAACGGCGCTGACTTTGATTCGAATTTTATTAGACAACACGCTCAGCAATACGCGACCGCTAATTTTCGTCAACAGATGGAAAAATTTATAGCCTCTCATTATAAAAAATAATTATGAAAATAGGTGTCGACATCCGAGTGTTAATGGATCAATATTATAGCGGCGTATCGCAATACACCGCTAATTTATTAACCGCTATTTTAGAGCAGGATAAAACTAACCAATATTGTTTGTTTTATAATTCTTGGCATAATTTGGACGACCGACTGGGCCACTGGCAGAGGGCTAACGCCAAATTAATCAGCCGCCATCTTCCTAATAAGATATTTAATTATTTTTTACAGAAACTACTGGGCCGACCGAAATTGGATAAGATTTTAGGCGGCGTCGACTTATTCTGGTCGCCCCATTTTAATTTCTCTTCCTTTACTCCGAGCGTGACCAGAATCGTCACCGTGCATGATCTATCTTTTTTGCGTTATCCTCACTTTTTTAATTATCGCAAGAACTTCTGGCATCGCGCCCTAAACGTCAAAAAAATACTGCGCGGCGCCACCCACCTCGTGGCCGTTTCGCAGAGTACTAAAAATGACATTATTGAATTAGCCGGCATAGCTCCAGATAAAATTTCCGTGATTTACTCTGGCAATAATTCAATCAAGCGGGAAGTAGGGAATCAAGAACAACAAGAATATTTAATCGCCCATTCAATTAAGGGCCGTTTTTTGCTGTATCTGGGAAATTTAGAACCGCGTAAAAATTTAGTCGGCTTGATTGCCGCTTTTAATGAATTGAAATCTAAGCAACCCGAATTAGCTGATTTACAATTAGTACTGGCTGGTGCGCCGGGTTGGAAAAATCACCGTCTTTATCAAGCCAAGCGGCTGTCTCCCTATCAAGCCGACATCATTTTTTTAGGCTATATTAGCCAAAAAGAAAGAGAAATATTATATAGTTCAGCCAGCGTCTTCGTCTATTTATCATTCTATGAGGGTTTTGGTTTCCCACCGTTAGAAGCGATGACCTATGATTTGCCAGTGGTTTGCTCCAATGTTTCCAGCTTACCAGAGGTGGTTGGTGACGCGGCGATTCTGGTTAATCCTTTCCAGATAGAAGAAACCGTTTATGCTGTTACCGAGATTTTAAAGGAGGCTGATTTAAGAGATAGGCTAATCCAAAAAGGTCGGGAGCGCGTTAAATTATTTTCATGGAATAAAACGGCGAGCGAATATTTGGCGCTGTTTAATAAAATTCGGTCAATAAATTAATGCCAAAAAAACGTTTAAAAATATTAGTCGCGATGTCAGGCGGAGTTGATTCTTCGGTCGCGGCTCAGTTATTAAAAAATCAAGGTCACGAAGTGGCCGGCGTCTTTTTGCATTTTTGGAAAGATGACGCACCCGGCGGCCGGGGTGACAATCGCTGTTGTTCTTTAGAGTCTCTCCAGGACGCCAAGGCCGTGGCCGCTAAAATTGGTATTCCTTTATACACTTTTGATTACTCCGTTCCGTTTAAGGCAGCGGTGGTTGATAATTTTTTAGCCGAATATCAAGCCGGCCGCACGCCGAATCCTTGCGTAGTTTGTAACAAGAAAATTAAGATTGGCCGATTATTAAAATATGCTGAGGCCTTGGGCTTTGATTATGTCGCGACTGGCCACTATTTAAAAATTGCTAAAGTCGGTCGGAGCGTCAAACTTTTTAAAGCCAAGGATAAGAATAAAGATCAGACCTATTTCCTATATACTTTTACTCAGGCCGAACTGAAACATTTATTATTTCCACTTGGTAATTACACTAAGCCGCAAGTCCGCCAGTTAGCGGCCAAGTTTGGTTTACGCGTGGCGTCTAAACCCGAGAGTCAAGACATCTGTTTTTTGTCGGGTGATCACAATAATTTTCTGCGTCGTTATTTAAAACTTCAGTCCGGTGATATTAGAGTTTTGGAAACCGGCGAAAAGATCGGTGAACACCAGGGTCTGCCGCTATACACCATTGGCCAGCGTCGCGGTCTAGTCGGCGGCACCGGTCCCTATTATGTCGCTAAGTTCGATTACCGGAAAAATATTTTATATGTCGTGAAGAATTGGAATGAGGGCATTCTCTACGCTACCGGCTTAACCGTGAAGCGAGCTAATTGGCTGTCGGGTCGAAACCCTCAAAAAAGTTTTAAGTGCCAAGCCGTTATCCGCTATGGCCATCCGGCGATGTCATGCCTGGTTAAAATCAAGAATAAGTCGAATTATACGGTCGAATTTGCCAAACCCCAACGAGCCGTCACACCGGGGCAAAGCGTTGTTTTCTACCAGAAGACTGAAGTTTTGGGCGGGGGAATCATCGCGAAATAAAGTTTAATTATATAGTCGTTTATATATTAATTCCGCCTATTTAGCGGAATTATTTATTTTTGATGATTTATGTTATAATTTTTTCCATCATTAACTTATTAAATTAGACACATATTTATGCCCCAACAGCTACCTGATGTTTTTAAGAGAATCCAGGATAGGAAAAAAGAACAGCGTGATTTGAAAGTAGTCTATCGTGACGCCCTATCCAATAATGGCCAGTATACGCAAATTAAAGAAGAGCTTGAAGCTCTAAAGTTAAAGAAGAAAAAAATTGAGATGACTGTCCAAGCTGACTTTAAAGAAGAATTCGACAAGTTGGAAGGATTAAAACTTAATATTGCTGGTGATAACCAGCTGCTGAGCGATTTAGCGCTTGGCCAACTAACCAGCGGTGAAGAAATTAAGATAATTGATGAAAATAAAGTTGAGTATGAGCCGGTGTTCACGGTGCGGTTTCAGAAAATGAAATAGGATTGACAATATCAACCAAATTGGGTAATATTTAACGATTAGCTAATAACCAATTGTAACTTAAAAACCCTATATAAATGAAGAAAAAATCTGTTCAGATAAGCGACCAGCGGTCAGGAGAGATCGCGCGCTTAATTTTTAGACAGAGCTTAGAGCAGGGAGCTCGCCGTAGCCGGGTAAATAATGCCTTAGCAGAAGCAGATAAGACGTTCGAGCCAGTTGCCTATCGAGCCAAGATCGAAAAACAAGCTCTTGAGCTCGGCCTAACTATCGATGAATATTTCGATTTTCTGGACAAGGAGTTAAGGCTTTGTGGTTTTAATAAATACGCCGATAAAATCAGACAGGCCGCCATTTTGCAGCCAGTGTAAGAATACTAACGTTTATAAAAAACTATTGCCATGGAAAGACAAAGTGAACCAGGTGAAGTCGAAATGTCAGTTGATCGGCGAAATGAGATTGCTTTCATGTTATTTCTCAAAATGATGGAAGAAATCATAAAAAAAGAACCGAAGAACCAGCGTCAGACGCGATGGAATGGAATCGAAAAAGATATGCGGGAAACAAACTTTTTTCCCTATAATATCTCAAATGATGAGATTGAACCGTTTCTTAATTCATTTAAAGAAGAAGTCTTCGCTCAGATAGAGGCCGAGGATTTAGTGGAAAAGGCGCTTCTACTTGATCCCGACAGTATAGTAGAGTCAGGTGATTTCAGTAACAGCGGTTCGTTTGATTCATAATTGTTTGACTCATAATCTTCGACAATTAATCAGCAGGTTGCTTCTAGGACCTGCTTTTTTATACAACAAAACAGGTTTGATGGCCTGTTTTTTAGAAGTCATGTTATTTTTGTACCCGAGGTGGGACTCGAACCCACATGGCCTCGCGGCCGCACGATTTTGAGTCGTGATCGTCTACCAGTTTCGACACTCGGGCAAATAAATTACAGATTTTAGTATAATAAAAATATTCTTGATTGTCAAAGATTTTGCTTTAAGTTATAATAAATATATAAAAAATATGGGACGAATAATCGCCGTCGTCAATCAGAAGGGCGGGGTGGGGAAAACCACTACCGCAGTCAATCTTAGCGCCTACTTAGCTCATCTGGGCAAGCAGGTTCTTCTAGTCGACATTGATTCTCAGGCTAACGCCACTTCTGGCCTTGGCCTAGATCATCGCAATCTCGAATTTGGGATCTATGAAGCGATTATTGGTGTTAAACCCATCCAGCAAATCATTAAACGGACTATCCAATCTGGGTTAAAAATAGCTCCGGCCACTATTTCTCTGGCTGGCGCGGGCGTTGAGTTAGTTAGTCTTGATAATCGAGAATTTAGGCTGTCAAATATTTTGGAAGATTTAAAAAAAGATTTTGATTTTATCATTATTGATGGCCCGCCTTCATTGGGATTGCTGACTATTAATAGCCTAGTGGCAGCCGATGAAGTTTTGATTCCTATCCAGAGTGAATATTTTGCGCTGGAAGGCCTGAGCCAGTTACTCGAAACTATTAGTTTAGTCCAAAATAACTTAAAACCAAGTCTCGGAATACTTGGAGCGGTTATTACGATGTTTGACCGCCGTAATAAATTATCGGAATCGGTTATGGCTGAACTGTACCAATATTTTCCCAACCGAATCTTTCGGTCCGTTATTCCACGCAGTGTCCGCTTAGCCGAGGCGCCCAGTTACGGCCGATCGATTCTGCAGTATGATCCTAAATCCAAAGGTGGCCGCGCCTATGAGGGCTTAGCTCGAGAAATTTTAACTTTAGAAAAATAATTTTTAATCTTTTATTCTCGCCAGAAGCGAGACCGTAAATATATGCCACAAGGTTTAGGCCGAGGACTCAGCTCGCTAATCCCTAAAAAAACCGTGACTTACGGACAGAATCCTTTTCAAGCTCGACCAACGGATGAGGAAACGGTGGTCTTGTCTGATAATGACCGAATTCTGAAAGTCAGTCCGGAGCGCATTATGATTAATCCTCAGCAGCCGCGCACTAGTTTTTCTGAATCAGCTTTGAATGATTTAGCCGAGTCTATTAAACAGCACGGTATTATTCAGCCCTTAGTGGTGACCAGAAAAGGTCAGGATTTTGAATTGATTGCTGGTGAACGACGTTTGCGAAGCGCTAAATTGATTGGCCTCAAAGAAGTGCCAGTCATAGTTCGGGAGGAGCAGGATCAGAAGAAATTAGAAATCGCTTTGATTGAAAATCTCCAACGGGAAAATTTGAATCCACTGGAGACGGCTCGAGCTTATCAGCGCTTAATTAACGAATTTAATATCACTCAAGAGGAGACCGCTCGACGAGTCGGCAAGGCGCGCTCTAGTGTCGCTAACGCTTTACGTCTTTTAGCTTTGCCCTCGGCCATTCAAGAGGCTCTGGCGAGTGGCAAGATCAGTGAAGCTCATGCTAAATATCTGTTGGGTTTGGAAGGCGAAAACAAACAGCTGAACATGCTAAAAAAGATTCTGCGTCAGAATTTGACGGTGGCTGAAACTGATAAGGAAATAAAGCGCTTGGGCGGGACAAAATTAGCTAAACCAAAAGATTATTTTGATCGGGCCAGGGAAGAGGAACTAGCTGAATATTTAGGCACCAAAGTAGAGATAAAACGTCGTGGTCACGGTGGACAACTGCTTATTGACTTTTACAGCGAAGAGGAGTTAAATGAGATGTTAAAGAAAGTTAAGAAATAAGTATATATAAATTTTAAACCCACAGGAGGGGGTTAAAAAGTGAGAAAGTCCTTTCATATAATGAAACTAGAGTTGGCTAAGATTAGCACAACTTCTGGAATAATGAGCAATTATCACATTTATACTAAACTTGTTTTAGTTGTATCTGTGGTAATGGCCATAGGAATATGCATCGGCGTTTTATTGAGTGGCTACGCGTTTTTACCGAGCTTAGGCGTAGGAATGTTATGTGGCTTGATACTCACCTTCGCAATGCACGCGCTACTTACGTAGCTTGACTTATAAGGAGAGGGTTCTGTATTCATCAGAACTCTTTTTTTATTCTCAAGTTCTCGGTTTGCTATTCTAAAATTCTTATATTAAAATATTAACGTTAATTTAAATTATTTATCAGTCATTATTAATCACATAATTAATGTCTTTTGTCCATCTACACAACCATAGCCACTATTCTTTGCTCGACGGCCTGACTAAGCTGGACGAGATGGTTAATTATGCTAAAGAACAAGGTTCACCAGCCGTCGCCATCACTGATCACGGAACGATGTATGGCGTCATTGAGTTTTATCAGAAAGCCAGAAAAGCGGGCATCAAGCCGATTATCGGCGTCGAAACTTATTTAGCCAATGGATCCCGCCATGATAAGAATACTAGAGAAGATGGTCGCAGTGCCCACCTTCTTTTATTAGCTAAAAATAATACCGGTTATAAGAATTTGATTAAGTTGGTCTCGGCCGCTCATTTGGAAGGGTTTTATTATAAGCCTCGGATTGACTGGGAAATATTAACTCAATATCATGAGGGACTGATTGCCTGTACCGCTTGTTTGGCTGGAGAAATTCCGCGCCTAATTATGGCCGACAAACTGGTCGAAGCCAAAAAGCGTTTATTGGAATATCAGGAATTGTTCGGTCCGGATAGTTTTTATTTGGAAATCATGGATCACCCGGAGCTGGAAGAACTAGCTAAAGTGAATGCTCAACTCATTAAGTTTTCCAAAGAGTTAAATATTCCTTTAGTTGCGACTAATGATAGTCATTACTTAAAGAAGGATGATGCTGAAGCGCAAGATATTTTGCTCTGTCTACAAAACAAGAAAAAGATTACTGATACTGATCGCATGAAGATGCTGGGCCACGGCGACTATTCGGTCCGGCCTAACGCTGAAATGATTGCCGCTTTTAGCCATCTGCCCGAAGCGGTCGCCAATACTCTCAAGATTGCGGAGATGTGCAATGTGGAAATAAAATTGGGCGATATTCAATTGCCGCATTTTGACGTGCCTAGCGGCTATGATGGTAATTCTTATTTGCGCGAGTGGTGCGAAAAGGGAATTGGCAAGCGTTTTCCGACGGTCGGAGCCGAGGAGCTGGCTCAGGTCAAAGAGCGCTTGGATTATGAGCTATCAGTGATTGCTAAGATGGGTTGGCCTTCCTACTTCTTGATTGTGGCTGACTTTATCAACTGGGCGAAAGACAATAAGATTGTGGTTGGTCCGGGTCGCGGCAGCGCCGCTGGATCTTTAGTCTGCTATTTGACTGGGATTACCAATCTTGATCCGATTAAGTATGATTTGTTGTTTGAACGTTTTTTAAATCCCGATCGTATTTCCATGCCTGATATTGATATGGATTTTGCTGATATTCGTCGAGGGGAAGTAATTAATTATGTCGAACAAAAATACGGCCATGATCACGTCGCTCAGATTATTACTTTTGGAACAATGGCGGCACGGGCGGCGGTGCGTGATGTCGGCCGTGTGCTCGATGAGCCCTATGATTACTGCGACCGAATTTCCAAGAGTATTCCGATGTTTATGAAGCTCGATGAAGCGATCAGAACTGTTCCGGAAGTGCGCGATATGTACAATAATGAAGAAGCCGCTAAACAGATTCTGGATTACGCTCGCCGTTTGGAAGGAGTGGCTCGTCATGCTTCGACTCACGCTTGTGGCGTTTTAATTACTAAGAATCCTTTGACCGAGTACGTGCCGATTCAATATGCCTCTTCCTCGGACCGTAGTATCATTTCCCAATATTCCTTGCACCCGATTGAGGACCTGGGCCTATTAAAAATGGACTTCCTGGGTTTAAAGAACCTAACAATTATTGAATCAGCTTTGAAAATCATTAAGAACACCCGGGGCTTAGAATTAGATATTGATAAAATACCGCTCGATGATTCGGCGACCTATAAATTATTTCAAGCCGGTGAAACGACTGGTGTCTTTCAATTTGAATCTTCAGGCATGAAGCGCTATTTACGCGAATTGAAGCCGACAATTTTTGAAGATATTATCGCGATGGTCGCTTTATATCGACCAGGACCGATGGAATGGATTCCGGATTATATCGCTGGCAAACACCAGCTGAAAAAAGTTGTTTATTTGCACCCGAAATTAGCCCCGATTTTGGAGAAAACTTACGGCGTGGCGATTTATCAAGAGCAAGTTATGCAAATCGCCCGTGATTTAGCCGGCTTTACTATGGGACAAGCCGATGTTTTGCGTAAAGCGATGGGTAAAAAGATTGCCGCTCTGTTGGCTGAACAAAAAGAGAAGTTTATCGACGGTTGCGTCAAAAATGGCGTCTATAAAGAGTTGGCGGAAAAAGTATTTTCATTTATCGAACCGTTTGCCGGTTACGGGTTCAATCGCAGCCATGCCGCTTGCTACGCCATGATCGGCTATCAGACCGCTTATCTCAAGGCTCATTGGCCGGTGGAATTTATGGCTGCTCTCTTAACTTCTGATCAAGGTGATCCGGATCGCGTCGCAATTGAAATCGAAGAATGCCGTAATATGAATATCAAGATTATGGCGCCGGACATTAATGAATCGTTCGGGACTTTCACCGTGGTGACTGCTGGCACTAAGGATAATAAGATTGTGGGGATTAATGAAAAAGTCGATACTATCCGTTTCGGTTTGAAGGCGATTAAAAACGTCGGCGAGCACATTGTTGAAGAAATTATTTCGGAGCGTAAGCAGAACGGGCCATTTCAAGATATTTTTGAATTGTTGACGAGAATTACTGATAAGGACTTGAACAAGAAATCTTTGGAGAGCTTGGTCAAATGTGGCGCTTTAGAAAGTTTTGGTGAGCGGGGACAACTGCTCAGTAATCTAGAACGTCTTTTGAATTATAATCGGGAATCAATTAAATTTCGCGACAGCAAGCAGAGTAGTCTCTTTGCCGATCACCCGCAGTTAGACGCCACTGCTCCGACGCTTAATCCGGCTCCCCCGGCCGACTCTAATGAAAAGCTCATTTGGGAAAAGGAACTGTTGGGCCTCTATGTCAGCGAGCATCCCTATAATTATTTTCGTCCCTATTTACACGGATATGTAATTCCTCTGGCTAGTTTACCCAACCATAAGGGTGATGATCGCGTCATTGCCGCCGGCATTATTGCCAGTATCAAAAAGATTCTGACCCGCAGCGGCGAATCGATGCTCTTTGTGAAGATTGAAGACGCCACTAAAACGGTCGAGCTGCTTATTTTCCCCCGCCTCTACAAAGAAACCGGAGATACTTGGCGAGAAGGTCAAGCCGTTTTGGTTGATGGGAAAGTCTCGGAGAAGGATCAAGAAACAAAACTCCTGGTTAATCGGGTCGAGATTTTAAATCCGCTAACGCCGCAAAAATCAGTGGATGATTTTAAACGTCGGCTGTTAGAAGGCGGGCCATCTAAAAAAGATTTTCGTTCTAATTATCAGCGCGGTGTCTACGCGTCTAAAAAACAACCAGCTCAGTCCAAAGTTATCTCGGCCGCCTCAACCACTGCGGCGGCGACTGACCCAGCGCTTCCGACGACTTCGATGGTCTCGACGACTCCAAAAGCCTCAACAACTCCGACCGCTTCAACGACCCCGGCCAATCCGTTGAAGATTGTTATTCTAAAAGAACTCACCGCCGAGGAACAGAAAAATTTACAGGCAACTTTAGCCTTATTTCCCGGAACGAATGAAGTTTACCTGCGGGTGATGGCTGGTGATAAAGCGCAAATAATTAAAACTTCTTGGCGAGTTAATAACAATTTTGAATTGCAAACCGTGCTTAAGGAAAAATTTTCAACGAATTTGAAAATCGCTGATTAAATTAATCACGTCTGGCGACGAAAATAATTGCCAAAACAATTGTCGGGATAATAAAAATCTGTTATACTAAATTTAGTTAAGAACTAAATTTTTTTGTTTATGCCTCGTATTAAGTCAGCTACAACGCCAGTCAAGCCAAAAACCACTAGAGCGGTTAAAAGGCCGACTAATAAGTCAGTTAAGTCGCTGGCGACTTCGTCCAAAAAAGTTAAGCGGGTCATCGTCGATGTTATCGAAGATGAGCCTTTGGAAAAGTTGGCTCCGGCCGGCCGCAACTATCACACCCCGGCGGTTTTAGAAGAGGAATATTTTGAAGACGATGATCAGGCCAGGAAAGATGACGTCGGCCAGGGTGCTCTAAGAACCGGGAGGGGCCGAGCTAATCCCAGTAATCTGGATCAACAAAAAAAATTCTTTTCCGAGCTGGTCTCCGAGATCAAAACTAAAAAAGGCGGATCATCCTTAGCGAGCTCAACAATTGGTACCTCGACTAACAAAGGTGATAAGAAACGAAATCGACCCAGCGTCGGCTTGTATCGTCGTTTTGTTATTAAATTTTTAGTTCTCTTGGGCATATTAGCCTTATTGGTGTTTTATTTTTTCTTTTCCAAATTAACTGTCTATATTACTCCTAATGGTGAGACCATTAACGATAGCTTGTTATTAAAGGTAGATGCTCCTACTAGCTCCCAGACAGCCTCGTCGACTGACCAGACTAATCTAAATAATCAGACCGATCCGCGTTCGCCGATTGCCGGAGAAATTAGGCAGATTACTACCAGTGTCGAACAGACTTTTTCCGCCAGTGGCGAAGAATTTACTGGTGAGGAAATAGTTGGTCAAGTTCAAATTATTAATAATTATAATAAAAGCCAGGCCTTGGTCGCGACGACCAGAATTTTAAGTCCGGATAACAAGCTGTTCCGTTTGCAAAACGCCGTTAATGTCCCGGCCGGCGGGGAAGTCAGTGTGGCTATTTATGCCGATAAACCGAGTGCCGAG
>Ga0172379_10010300_pt1 | contig 11345 bp, 10 predicted proteins | sample GrowelOW334metaG_FD_119756 | JGI IMG/M metagenome (GOLD analysis project Ga0172379, IMG submission 119756) | Groundwater microbial communities from an aquifer near a municipal landfill in Southern Ontario, Canada - Groundwater well OW334 metaG | ecosystem: Environmental > Aquatic > Deep... | reverse complement strand
TAGACTCAATATTGACACAGCCCCGCCCGAACCCACCATCAAAACAAATGATTTTGCCTACACAAACTCAAACACTTCCTTTGCGATCCCGTTCAGCGATACCGGGGCCGGGATCGACAATTACGGGACAAAAGTTACAATAAACGGCATTTCGCTAGAGTCGCTGGTTAATTCAAGCGAATCCAGGTCGCTCTATAAAATTCACCTGCCAATACGAGACAATGAGGTCTATAAGGTCGTCGTTTCGCCCAGAGATACCGTCGGAAATGTCGGAAGATCCTTTTCGTTCAATTTAACAACGGATAAAACAAACCCTATATTAAATATTTTTTCTTCGAGTAATGATCATTTAAACAGTTCAAGTTTTTTACTGAGCGGAGAGGCATATGATAATTCAAAGGTTACTTTAGATATAAGCAATAATGGAACAAAGCTCTATTCCTTCCTCTTGGATCAAGAATATTTTTCAAAAACCATCCCGCTCGTTAATGGCAAAAACACGATCCTTGTTGGATCGATTGATCAGGCCGGCAATGCCACAACCAAAGAAGTTATTGTTTTTTCTGAAGTTTTATCCCAAAACACGATCATTACGAATTTTGGCAATGGACCAAATCCATTTTCTCCAAACAATGACAAGATCATGTCCATTATTTTTACGGTCGACCCGAGTTATCTCCCGGCAAGTGCAAATATTTCCATTTATGATCTATCCGGAACGACCTTATGGACCAAAGGATTCTCGGCCGACCAAAACAACAATATTAGTTGGAACGGCATCAATCAATTCGGAAATACTGTTTCAAACGGAGTTTATCCCTACCTTCTTTCAATAACCGGCACCGGCGGTTCAACCATGCGGCGCGGAAAGATCATCGTCCTCTAATAAGCCCCTTTTCCTAAAATAACAACGGGTATAGTGCGGAAAAGTATTTTAAGATCGAGCCAGAGCGACCAGTTTTCAATATAATAAATATCGAGGCGAACCATATCGTCAAATGGGAGCAGCGACCGGCCAGAGACCTGCCAGGAACCAGTGATCCCCGGCCTTACTCTGAGGCGTTTTTTTTCCCAGGCATTATATTTCTCGACTTCGTGCGTCAGCGGCGGTCTGGGCCCGACCAAGCTCATATGCCCTAAAAAAACATTGATAAGCTGCGGAAGTTCGTCAATGCTGTAATGCCTAATAAAACTTCCGATAGGCGTCAAGCGCGGATCGTTTTTAATTTTAAAAAGGTGCCCCTTTGCTTCCGACAAGGGTTGCAGATCGGGTAAAAGCTTATCCGCGTTCTCGACCATGGAGCGGAATTTGATCATCATGAAAGGCTGCTCTTCGATCCCGATCCTTTTTTGGACGCAAAAGACCGGCCCGGGAGAAGTAAGTTTAATTAAAATGCTTACAACAACAAATAATGGCAATAAAATAACCAGCCCGATCCCGGACAAGATCAAGTCTGCCGTTCTCTTCAGAATAGCGCTGAGTCCTTTTAGCCTGATCTCAGAAACCGTTAATAGAGGGATGCCGGCAATTTCGTCCGTATCGATCCGGCTGGCAATAAGCTCGAGAATACCCGGTACCAATTTAAACTCAACTCTCAACTTTTCACATTCAGTAATAATATCCAGGATCCGCTGGTCTGAAATTGAAGAAAAAGAGATAATAATTTCATCAATTTTTAGTTTCTTTATTATGTCCTTACAGTCAATAAGTTTTCCGAGCACCCGGACACCGTTAATGCTTGTTCCAACCTTTTGCGGATCATCATCCAGAAAACCTTTTAAGCTGTAGCCAAGATATTTATCATGCAGCATTTTATCCGCCAAAGTAAGGCCGATATCTCCCGCACCAAGGATCAGAACATTCTTTACTTTTACCCCTTTTAATTTTAAAAAACGGACAAGCCAGAAAGAGAGGATCCTGCCAAGCCCGATCGCAAGAAAAGCAATTATCCCCGCATTTGCAACCAGCAGGCGGGAGAACCAAAATTCTCGATTTAAAAACAATAAACCAAGCAGGACCAGCGTTGATGCCACGACCCCGACAAAAAGCATCGCAATTTCATCGACCAGCGCGGTGAACTTTTTATTCTCATACAAACCGACCAATTTAAATACCGCCAGCCAGATGATCGTGATAAATATCAGGATGCCCAAATATTTTCCAAAGATCGGAGCGGAAGACGGCGTTATAAAAACGAAGACCTTAAACCTAAGATAATAGGCAAAGATAAAAGATAAATTAACTAAAAAAGCATCGGCCAAGACCTTAAATATCATTACATTCTTCCAAGGGCTTTAAATACTTCCAAATTATTTGGAAATTCATCATAAGTTTTCTGGAACATGGCTTTCGCCTTATTTGTTTCGCCCAATTGCTTGCTCAGGAAGGTGATCTTTTCAATTGGCCCCGGCAAATTTGGATTGACCTGAAAGGCCTTAACATACATCAAATAGGCTTCTTTAATTTTCCCTTCTCTTTCAAAGATCGCTCCTTTAGTATCGTAGCTTTCCGCATAATATGGATCCAATTTAAGCGAGATCTCTACGTTCATGACAACTTTCGGCATAATGTTTTTGTCGCCGCGATCATACTGTGATAAATATAGGCGGGAAAGCATATAAAAATTATCCGCATTGTATGGGTCGATCTTTGTTCCGTGCAAAAGGACCTTTTCCGCCTTTTCTCCGTCGCCTGCATTCAAATATGCAATTGCCAGATGCGAGATCGTTGTCCCTTCAAATGGATAAACGACCAAAGACTTTTTAAATTCATCGGCAGCTTGAGGGAACATTCTCTGCTCAAGAAAGTTCTTTCCGGATTTAAATAACAGGTCGCCGCGAAAAGATAGGAACGAAACATATATTGATCCGGAAGCCACAAGAATGACCAGCGCGATCGGGATATATGGGATCTCTTTTGTGGAAAGGCTGATCGGCGCATCCTCCGAACCTTTATCCACTGTTTCCGTCGCCACCATCAGCATCCCCCAGGCTATCCAAAACAACAATGTGATCGCGATCACGCCAAAGCTGAATTGATTTTGAATAATATAGGCCAAGATCGCGGCAAGAATGCCGGCGATCATCAATCTTTGCTGGTCGGATATGTTTTTTCTGAGCAGAGAAACTTTCCTGAAAATAACAAACATTATCCACAAATAAACAAAAAACGATATCATCCCCTTTGTGACCGGGACATCGAGCGTTTCATTGTGGCTGCGGTCCTGTTTGACATGAAAAGCTTCTTTGAACCTAAATAATTCTGTTTCATAGCGCGGAAAGACCATCTTCAACACTTCCGTCCCTACGCCAAAAAGAGGATAATCCGAAATGATATTGAACGCGCTTGTCCACGTTTCTCCGCGAGATCCTGCCGCTCCACCTAATTCCAAACGGCTATTCACTTTTCCGGACTCGAGTTTTTCCGCTTTTGTTTTAACTTCGTCTGTAAACCTCTGAACCGGAGAATATTCCGCTTTTGTCATAGTAAAAACAGAAATAAGCAGCAAAACCGCACCAAGGGAAGAAACAACCTTCCAATTATCAAAGATCAATTTCCTACCTGCAAGCAGCGCAAACAAAACTCCTCCCGTAAAAATGCCCATATATCCGCCGCGACTCTGCGTATATAAAAGGCAAACATATAATAATATCAAAACAAATCCCAAGATCATGTTAAAAACAAGCGGATGTAATTTCTTATAATTAAACGAAAAGAGGATCGCGGCTGCGGTCATCAAGCCAAAACCGGAATACCACAAAAAGATGTCCCCACCCTCAAGACTATAGATCGAATAGATCATTGTGACATAAAGCGCTTGTATAAAGAAAAAACAGCCGAGTGGCAAGAGCTGCTCACTCCAATTTATTTTAGAACTATAATCCTTCTTTTCAAATAATAGGATCAAGGCAAGAAAAAATGCCATGATCACATAGGCGGCCAGGAAATTTGGCTGGCCGATCGTGCCAATGATTCTCTGCCAGGTGATCACGCCGCCCCATGCATAGGGATCGATCTCCTGCCGCTGAATGATCCCATAAACGGCCATAACGACCCCGCCCAGTACGGCATTTATGATAATGCGTTTGATCTTTTCATGGGTATTAATAAAATTAGTTACAATAAAAAACAACAATCCAAGGACATACCAAGTAGTGAGCCCTTCAAACCGACCGTAAAACCCGGCTATGCTGACAAAAACATGGATCGAAGATAACGCCGCGATCGTTGTCGTAAATAAAAATGTCAGGATCGGCCAATCAAGCGAAGTACGGATAAAAGTATGCTTCTTCGTAATAAGGAGTTTTATCGACCAGACGCTTAAGGCAATGATCACAAATGCCCTTAGCCAGGCGATCTTTGTCCCGGAAAAAACAATGCCGACCCGGCGGTCATAAATTATCGGGATCAAAAACATAATAATAAGGAGGATTATTTCTATGCAAAAATCGAACGTGAACCAGTTATTCTGTTTTTTCGCCTTAATCGCGTTTTTCGAATTTTTCATTTACATACTCCCATATCAGTTTTTTAAAATTCTTTCGGTCAAATGCCATCGCATGTTGGCGGATCTTTCGTTTATCATAGCATTCAAATACGAACTTTTTTACCGCGTTTGCCAGCTCTTCCGGCTCTTGCCGGTCAAAAAACATGCCGGTCTCCGGCTCATTGACCGTTTCTTCGGCCCCGCCTGCCCGATACGCAATTACCGGCCTTCCGCACGCCATCGCCTCGAGCGGAGTGATCCCAAAATCTTCTTCACCCGGAAATATCAGAGCACGGCACTCTGCAACATATTTCGATAGATCCTGGTCACTTAGTTTTCCCAGAAATCGGATATTTTCCTGCGATTTTTTCTCCAGCTCTTTTCGCTCCGGACCATCCCCGATTATAAAAAGCGGAAAACCCAACTCATTAAAAGCATCAACTACCAGATCTACCCTTTTATATGAAACGAGCCTTGATACGACCAGGAAATAATCCTTGTCATTGTCCAATATCCTGAAATTATCCGTATCAACCGGAGGATAAATTATATCAGACTCCCTTTTATAAATCTTGCGGATCCTGTGCGCAACAAACTTTGATATCGCTACAAAATGGTCAACGCTTTCAGAGTTTTTCAGGTCCCAATCCCTGATCGGCTCAAGCAGATAAGGGAGAAAATATTTCTGATACTCCGGGATTCTCGCTTTCTTTACATAATCTTCATACCGCCAGGCAAAACGCATCGGAGTATAGCAATAACAGATATGGAGCTGGCCAGGCGCCTTTCTTATCCCTTTTGCAAAAGCAGAACTGGATGAGAGGATCACATCATATTCGGACAGGTCAAAAGAATTGAAGGCCAAGGGATACAAGAAAAAATAATAGCGGAACATTGCAGATATAAAAGGGATCTTTTGCATGAATGAAGTGCGAATATCCATTTGTTTAAAAGCGGTCGGCAGTGCATTTTCATCATAGATGGAAGTGTAGATCGGAGCATCCGGAAAAACTTCGTGCAAGGCCTCAACAACTCGCTCGGCCCCGCCAAATTGGTTGAGGAAATCATGGACGATCGCAATTTTCATGCTATTTATTTTTCAAATAACCCTTTTGTGCTAAATAGTCCGCAAGAGCTTCTTCCCAGGTCCTTAGGTCATCAAGCCCGATCTTCTTTAACGCCCCGTTTTGCAGTACAGAATAAGATGGACGAGAGGCCTTTAATTTAAAATCCGAGGCTTTTACTTCGTTAATAATGATTTTCTTTCCCATGATTTGGAATATTTTATTCGCAAAGGCATACCAGGAAGCTCCCCCATGGTTGACGATATGATATAAGCCATAGTGCTCTGTTTTTATTAGTTCAAATATTTTCTTTGCAAGGTCAGCGGAATATGTCGGGGAAACGACTTCGTCTCCCACAACCTTAAGTTCAGGATTACTTTCGGCTTGTTTTATAATATTATCTACAAAATTACCGCCACCCTTCCCCAAACATCCGGCAATTCCGTATAGACCGGAAGACCTGACAACAAAATGTTTCTCATAGATGGTCCGAACGCAATATTCTCCCGCTAATTTTGATATTGCGTAGACCGATCGCGGTTTCGGCAGATCGTCTTCCAAATATGGAGTTTTTTTACTTCCGTCAAAAACATAATCCGTGGAAACATGGACAAGTTTTGCATTTATCTCTTTGCAGGCAAGAGCAAGATACCGGGGACCGATCGAATTGACCAAAAACGCGGTCTCAACATTATCTTCACAGTCATCGACCCGATGGTAAGCAGCTGTGTTAATTACAACATCCGGCGAGTGTTTTTTTATGATATCGATAGTTCTTTCTTTTTGAGAAATATCGATATCTTTGATCGTCAAGGGGATCTGCATCTCCACAGGAATTATTCTGCTAAGATCGCTTCCGAGCTGTCCATCCGCACCAATTATTATTATTTTCATACATTTGTCATTTGACATTTTTAATTTGTCATTTAAATAAGCTGGTGATCAGAATTGAACTGATGACCTGCTGTTTACGAAACAGCTGCTCTACCAACTGAGCTACACCAGCATGGACTTACGCTATTATAACATTTATCTGCGGGCGATAAGAGAACAAAATATTACTTCAAAGGTAGCGGTCGCTTTGCCATCAGGACAATATTGTTCCCTGTACGTTTTCATCGCTTTAAAGCCATTCCCGCTTTGCTTTCTATCAATTTTAACCCCGTGAGCGCCGGTCTCTTTTAAGCTTTTAACGATCTGCTTAATATCTGAATATTCGCGTTTAATTTCTTCCGAATATATTTTTTCAACATCATATCCGGCTCTTTTTGCAAGCATTTCTAATTCTTCCGCCGGCAGGAAATCGTTTATCCTAAAACCGCACTCCTTCAATTCATAAAGCGTTTTAGGGCCAAAAGTCGTAAAAACATACTTTCTGTCCGCTTTTAACACCTCTTTTAATTTCAACAATACTTTATAGGAATCCATCCACTGCATAGCTGCGTTAGAGATGACAAGATCAAAATCATCCTGCTTGTACGGCAAAACCTCGCCGTCTTGGACATCAAACTCAAGATTAGGAAGTTTGTATTCCTTTTTTGCTTTATTGATCATTCCCTCTGCGATATCGATCCCGATCACTTTTGCGGAAGCAAAGTGCCTTGCCGTTTCATTGGCCAGATACCCGGTCCCGCAGCCGATATCAAGGATGCTATTTGGCCTTAATTCCTTTATAAAACCAAATATGCGATCAGCCAGATCTTTTTGCAACTTGGCATGCTGCTCATAATTTTCGGCACTTTTAGAAAAGTTTTCTTTTATCTTGTTTTTATGCTGCATGACCAATAAATTCCTTTAAGCACGCGTTAAACTTCTCTGGCACTTCCAGCTGCGGAGCATGCCAAACATCTTTCAATATTACTAGCCTGCTTCCTGCGATCCTATTATGCAGATATTCAGCCGCGGATGGAAGACAGATCTCATCTTTTTCTCCATGAATTATTAATGTTGGGACTTTGATTTTATTTAGCGCCTCTCTTAGGTCAATTCTTTCCAGTTCATCCAATTCCTGGATCGCCTTGTCAATTGAAACGATCTCTTTTCCTGGAAAGCGATCATCTTTAAACGCCAGGTGATGAAAAACAACGATCCCGCCTCGTTTAATATCCTTGCGTATTTTTCTTAAAATCACAGGGGATAATCCGCAGGGGTAATCGTCACCTGCTACAAATTTGGGAGAAGTTGATACAAGGACCAAACTTTTTATTTTATTTGGAAAATCGAGCGCCATTTTGAGCGCCAGCATCCCTCCCATTGACCAGCCAACCAAAGTTGTATTATCCGGCAATTCTCCCCCTAATCGAGCACATTCTTTTTTTAAATCGGAAAGATCGAGCTTTGGCGCATAGCCTTTCGGCTGGCTTTGCCAGACATCGGGATTACTCGCAAAGCCATGCAGGTAAGTGATCAGCATATACTTATGTTATAATCTTTAGCGTGAATTATCAAGAATTAGCTCAAAAAGTCATTGGTGGATACGCCGTTTCTCCGGCTGAAGCGCTTTTAATCATTACAACGGAAGATAAAGATATCTATACCCTATTGGACGCGGCAAATACTGTCCGCTTTAAATATAAGGGGAAGAAGATCAGGCTTTGCGCCATTAGCAACGCAAAATCCGGCCGCTGCAGCGAGAATTGCTCTTTCTGCGCTCAATCGTCTCATCACAAAACCAAGGTTGAAACCTATCCATTAGTTTCTGAAAATGAAATCGTCACCTATGCCAAGGATGCTGAAAAGGATATGCAGGCTACCTGTTTCTCCATTGTAACATCCGGAAAGACCGTTCATTCCGAGGATGATCTGAATACAATTGGAAACGCCGTAAAAAAAATATCCAACGAAACGGGAATGAACAGATGCGTATCGCTTGGAACTTTATCCAAAGAACAGATCATTAAATTAAAGAATTCCGGTCTGAAAAGACTCCATCATAATTTAGAGACTGCAAAGAGTTTTTTTAACAATGTCTGCGGCACGCATTCATATGAAGAAAGAGTTGCCACGATCAAGGCGGCCAAAGAAGCCGGACTGGAAGTATGCTCCGGCGGGATCTTTGGCTTGGGTGAATCCGAGGAACAGCGGATCGAGTTCGCCTTCGAATTAAAGGAGCTTGGCGTTGAATCGGTTCCAATAAATATACTAAATCCGGTGGAAGGGACGCCTGCCGCAAAAAATTATAAACCGATGCGGCCGCTGGATATTTTAAAACTTATCGCAGCTTATCGTTTCATATTGCCCAAACAAGATATCGGCATACTGGGCGGAAGAGAGTTGAACTTGAGACATCTGCAGCCGCTCATCTTCCCAGCCGGCGCCAATGTTATTTTAATCGGAAATTATCTGACAACTAAAGGTCAAAGCCCGGAGAAAGATCTGGAGATGATTAGGGATCTAGGTTTGGAGATCGAATCTAATGTTTGAATTTATTGATCAAGAACTAAACGAATTACATAATTCGGGCCTATATAGAACGTTAAAGACCATTGAAAAAGTAACTGGGACAAAAGTCACGATCAATGGAAAAGAGTGCATTAATTTTGCTTCCAATAACTATTTAGGCCTTTCGCAACATCCGGAAGTGATCGAAAAAGCAGTTCAGATAGTCAGGGAGTTCGGAGTTGGGAGTGGTGCATCGAGACTTATTTCCGGCAACACAATTATTCATGAAGCGCTTGAAAGCAAAATAGCAGCATTCAAAGGACGCGAAACAGCTATTGTTTTCCCTACCGGATATATGGCTAATCTTGGCGCGATCACTTCGCTTGTCGATGAAAAAGATACGGTAATTATTGACCGTTTAAATCATGCATCAATTGTTGATGCCTCTAAATTATCAAAGGCCAAGCTGCAGGTCTTCAAGCATTGCGATATGGGATCGCTTGAAACGATCTTAAAAAAGTCCGACAAGTTCAAAAAGAGGTTGATCATCACAGATGCTATTTTTAGTATGGATGGCGATATTGCTCCCTTGCCAGAGATCAATAAACTCGCAAAAAAATATGCTGCGATGGTTATGGTTGATGAAGCACATTCGACGGGCGTATTAGGGGCAAGGGGTAAGGGAATAGAAGAACACTTTGATATTGAAGGACAGACCGATTTTATAATGGGAACGCTTTCGAAGGCAGTTGGAAGCCTAGGAGGGTTTATTGCCGGGAGTGAAAAACTGATCGATTATCTGCGTAATAAGGCCCGTAGTTTTATTTATACGACCGCCCTGCCCCCGGCTATTTGCGCAGCCTCGTTGGCCGCATTGGAGATCATCGAAAAAGATAATTGTTATGTGAGGAAGCTAGCCCAAAATATCCATCAATTAAATTCATTGTTAGGCACAAAATCAGTGCCCCCGATCTTTCCAGTTTTAACAAAAAGACCCATCGAGGATGCTGAAAAATTATTCAACGCAGGTTATTTCGTGATCGGTATCCGTCCGCCAACCGTGCCAAAGAATGAAAGCCGTTTGCGAATAACCTTATCCGCGGAGCATAGCAAGGAGGAGATCGAATGCCTGGCGTCTTTATTACAGGAACTGATACCGGCGTAGGAAAAACGCATATTACTTACTTGCTGGCCAAAGAGCTGCTTTCCGAAGGGCTCGATGTCGGAGTAATGAAGCCGATCTCATGCGGTCCGAACAATGACAATGACGCAATTTATTTAAAGAAGAAGTTGGCACTAAAAGATTCTCTGGATCTAATTAATCCAATCAGGTTAAAATATCCTCTATCCCCCTACGCTGCCGCAATGACGCAAGACAAGAAAATCAACCTCAAAAAGATTTTTAATGCTTATAAATTATTATCAAAGAAACATGATCTTGTATTAGTAGAAGGGGTAGGCGGTGCGCTGGTCCCAATAACAAAAAATTACTTTGTCGCCGATCTGATCAAAGATATGGGGATCCCCGCAATTATTGTAGCGCGCGCAGGGCTGGGAACGATCAATCATACACTCTTGACCCTTGAAGCCCTTGCCAGCCGAAAAATACCGATCCTGGGGATCATCATGAATGGCTATACGGGGAAAGAACGGTCGGAAAAAACGAATGCAGAGGTAATCGAAAAACTAACGGGTGTTCCGATTCTGGCTAAACTCACAGCCGCAAAACCGCTGCCTATACAAACCAAGCTTTTTCGATAACTCGACCCCTTTTTGATGCGCAGTTTGAGGGTCGATCTTGAATTCTTCATACTTAATGCCATATTTATCTGCCATCTGGCGCGAATAACTATTAATATAGCTGGTATCTTTGAAGCGGTTAACGCTCAAGGTCGTTGAAAAGCCATCAAAACCATTCTCTTTGGCATATTTTGCAATATTGTTTATCCGGTATTCAAAGCAGGCTTGGCAACGCGGGCTGTTTTCGGGGTAACTTTCAAGCTCGTTAGGAAGATTACCGCTTAAATAGGCCAGCCATTCTTCATGATCATAGACTCCATCGATGAGTTTAAGCCCAAATTCATGGGCAACTATGCTTGCGGCCTCAAATCGTTTCGCATATTCATCTTTTGGGGAGATGTTGGGATTGTAAAAGTATAATACCTGCTCAGGATTTGATTTATCCACAAGCGGCAGGACACATGGCGCGCAACAGACGTTCAAAAGCAGCATATTTGATTATACCATTTTCGTCAAACCCAATAAAAGATTTTCCCATTTTGACTGCAATTTTTGCCAAGTTGTTACGATAATATACATGTAGGGGTAAGGACTAGGAGGGACCAAAGGGATTAAGGGGAATAGAAAGGATATAGGAGAAAAGAAAACAATGATAAAAGTTAATTATTTGGCG
>Ga0172379_10010299_pt1 | contig 11346 bp, 14 predicted proteins | sample GrowelOW334metaG_FD_119756 | JGI IMG/M metagenome (GOLD analysis project Ga0172379, IMG submission 119756) | Groundwater microbial communities from an aquifer near a municipal landfill in Southern Ontario, Canada - Groundwater well OW334 metaG | ecosystem: Environmental > Aquatic > Deep... | reverse complement strand
TATTTTTATCAGAAATACCGTCCAATAAATCGCCCTCTATATAGTCAACAATTGTTAAATCTTGTTTTAAAGAATTATTGTCGCTGAAAAAATATACTTTTGGCGAAATTTTTAATGGCTCTATTAGTTTTAAAACAGCGTATTCTTGTTTTTTAACACCCCAGGTATTTTTAAGTTCGTAATAATTAATGCGGGCTAGATATTTTTTGTTGTCGTTTGTTATTAAATATAAATGAGTTCCGCCACCACTTTTGAAAAAGTTAATAAACACTGCTTGATCATAATTTAACCAAGAAAAACGTTCGGTTTCAATTAGCATTTTTAAAAAGGCAATATTTTGTTCGTGAACTGCTTCCATGTTGTTTATTAATTATTCTTCCCAACCAAACTCGCTATAATGAGCACCGCTCTTAATTTTTTCCAAAGCAAATTTTACTTCCGGAATCATATTTGTTGGCAATTCGTTAAGATCGCACCATCTTATTTCATCGCATTTATTTGGCTCCATGTTTATTATCTCTCCGGAATATTTTGTAGCTTTAAGGTAAATGTCAAAATATTCTCTGGTCGGTTGTAGGCGGTGCATAATATGAACTATTTCAAGATCGTCAGGATTTAAGATAATTCCAGCTTCTTCTTTTGCTTCACGAATCATTCCTTGCTTTGCCGTTTCTCCCCCATCAAGATGTCCAGCCACCAAGCTATAATTTCCATCTTGATAGCCAGTGTTGCATCTTTTAGAAAGCAAAATTTGCCCATCTTTAATCAAAACAAGATAAACTGCAATATAAGCTCTGAGTCTTTCTTTTTCCGGCATATAATATTTATTCTAATCTTTTTAAAATATATTCATTTTCTTTTGATAACGAATTTAATCCATCTCTTAAGGCCATACCCTCATCAATAATTGGTACGGAAAAGTCTTTTATTCCTTTTAAAATAATATCTTCTTGGGAAATATATAAAGCGTCATGTCCTTCCCCATAACCACTTAGATGATAATAGCACAGCTTATCTTTAAAATTATCATGGAAGTCGTCAGCTAATTTCATTGATTTATCTAAGGTGTAGATATGATTTACATCGCACGCCCATTTGGCATTTGGCGCTGCAGTAAAGATTGTTTTTAAATCAGCTACTGTTTTACCGAAGGTTCTATTTATATCCATGTTTTCGAAAACCAAGAGTTTGCCAATTTTTTCATTTAACCAGATAAAATCAGTAACAAGATCAGGATGAAACAAGATTGCCTTAGCGTTTATTTTTTTAGCTATTTCAAGAAGTTGTTTTATTATTTCTTCTCCCTCTTTGCACGGATATTTTACGATAATTTTTGGATCTTTGGAGATAAAAACTGGAGCATGAATAGACACAAATTCAAATTGTTTTATTTTTTCTATGTCTGCATTGTCCAGCCTTTCTTTTATTAGTTCGTCTGCAATCCCGTAGCTTATTTCAAGTGCATATTTTTCAACGGACAAGGCTATATCAATTCTTTCTTTCAAGGAATATTTTGGTTTTGGCTCGCCTAATGAATAGCCTAATTTGATCATAATTTATTACTTGTTATCTTTAATGAGCCTATATCCTTTTTGCCAGCAATTTTTTTTCTTTAAAGTTATTCCAAAATACATATTGCCGATGCATTGGTAAATGTACCATCGGTAACTTCTGGTTTTTAAATGTTTGTCTTTTGAATGATAGTTATCTAAAACTTTATTTACAAAGTTTTCGTCATATTCCCATAGTTTGCTAAAATCTATAGCTGGATCAGCAATTTGGCTGTCGCTAAAATCAATAATTCCGCAAACTTTTTTTGTGTTTTTATCAATCAGAATATGCTCCTCTGTCAGATCTTGATGAATAAGGGCTTTTTTGAAATCATCTTTAATTGTCGCGTTACAATATTTTCTAAAGATATTTTTGAGTGTTTCGCCGTCTTTTGTTGAGAGTTTTTTATAGACGGTTTCAACTTGTTTTAAATAATAATTTCTAGCATCTTTTTCCGACCACGCCTCGGTAGCCCCGCATTTTTTGACTGCCTGTAAAGGAAAAGAATGTAATTCACTTAAAAAAACAGCGATTTGCTTGGCAATATTGGTTTTTTGAGCAGGGGTTAGTTTTTTAAAATATTGAGTTGAGAGGGGTGTTCCGGAGATAAAATTGTAGCCGACAAATGATTTATCTTTTGGTATGTATTGATAGTTTGGTATTGGCAAGCTTATTTTTTTGTTTAGTTTTGGCAAGATACCAAGTTCAGCTTTAATTTTTTTATCAATCCCCTTACCCTTAGGAAAAGCAAAAACTATTTTATTATCCAAAATAACAACCGTTTTATCCCAACCAAAATCAACAATATTGAATTTTTTAAATTTCAAATCCGGAAAGTTATCTTTGATTTTTTTGATAGGAGATTGTTCGTTCATTTTAATTTATTTTTCAAAATTTGAATATCCAGTTATTAATTGCCTATCTTCTGGCGACCAGTCGTTAGGATTAAATTTATTTAAATCGTCTTCTTTAAATTCATCAGCGGAAGTGATCTGAACCATCGAAAATGGTCCGTTGCAGGTCATGACGTGGTAGTCGTTCGGTTGATTTTTTATAACTGTGCCACTTTTGATATTGTATGAAATTTTGCCCTTTGCTTTTCCTAAAGAATATTGCTCAATTTTTATATCGGTATTTGACGGTACTTCAGTGAAAATATAATATTCATCCCCCATTCCACCCTCGCCTATGTCTTTATGAAAATGTTTACCAAGAGTTATCTGGTTATCAGTTGTTAATATAACTGAAAATTGTTTTAATCCGTTAGGGTGTAGGGTAAAAATATTTTTTATTTTTTCGGTTAAAAATTCAAAGCCTAATTTAGAAGCACTATCTAAAAATTTATCAGCATCAATTATTTTATAAATTTTTCGTCGTTCATCGGCATGTTCTAATGACAATCCAAACTCAGACTCATGTTCATTGATTAAATCAACTTTTCTTTCTGGCATTTGGTTATATTTTTCAGGCATATATTTATTAATGTTTTAAATTAGATTCTTCTAGTTTTGCTAAAATCTTTTTTGTTGCAGCGGAAATCAAAATCCAATCTTTATTTTCTACAAAGCCTTGCGACAAATACCATTCGAGTGGAAACTTTGTTTTTTTAAAAGTGAAGGCGTCAAAAATCAATGCCCGGTATTTTTTTAAAGCTTTTTCATAAAGGGCGATTGATAATTTAGTTGCGACGCCTTGTTTTTGATAATTTGGATCGACAAAAATTTCGCCATCAGAAAGATGGTTTCCGTCCCACCAAGGCTTTATAGCCGAGATAAAGCCGCCAACAGTTTTTTTATTTACTTCTGCGACAAAAGCTAAGTCTGGTTGCTTAGCAAACCAATAAGCCATGAGCTTGATAGCGGTTTTAGCTGTCCATTGTTCACCAATTGCAAAGTTCTGATAAGCGGCAGTATAAACTTTTGCTAGTTGTGGCAAATCGCTTTTTTTCATTAATCTGATTTTGATGTTCATTTTCTATTTAATGTATTTAATTATAGCATCATTATTATATTACTTTTATAATTTTTAGTATATAAAACGTGAATAGCGAAACTAAAAAACCTCAATAAATTTATATATTTTAAAATATTTTTAAATAGATCATTTTAAATAATATTATCTGATATTAGCCAAAACATCATATTAAGTTTCGCCATTCACGTTATAGATATTTGACATATTATAATAATAATGCTATCATAACACGTTATCATTGTCCTTTAAAATAAAAAACACAAAATTAGGAGAAAGAATGAAGGAAATCGGTAGTTATCGCGATCCTTTAAGCCCGGTTAGCCTAACGATTGATAATCAGATGGTTTCTGACGAGGCGTATAAGGAGTGCGTTCAAAAAACCGTTATTGCATGCACTGATGCGGTTTTTATTGTTCATGGTGAGCCGGCGATTTATTTAGGTAAACGAGCAATCTTTCCAATGAAAGGAGTTTGGTGTTTTGGTGGTAGGATTCTTTTCAACGACCAAACCCCGAGCGATTCGGTGTCTCGTTGTATAGCAACGGAAACCGGCTTAAAAATTAATCCTGGAAGATTTCGATTAGTGATGATAAATCACTACGCCTGGATTAAGACGGCTCAGGGCGACTTTCCCGGAAAGAATTTGGCCCTTACCTATGTTTGCGAAGTGACCAAGGAAGAACTTGCTAAAATGCCCCAGGGTCTTTCGGCGACCGAATATGATACTGAGTTTGGAATACAAAAGTTTACTCGCCATCGTTTGGTTAAAGAGCGCGTCCATCGAGCAATGCTTGATGTGTTTGACGCGCTATTCTCACGTTGAACAAAAAACTTTTGTAAAAATAAGGGTCGGCTAAAAATAAAACCGACCCTTTTTGTTTTATAAAAATAATAATTATATATTGGCTAATGTTAGCGAAGATATCGGTATAAATAAAAAAAGAGCCCCATGTAATGTTTTTGCCATGGGGCTCTTGCGTCGTTAATAAAGCACTTCGATGTTTTCTAAAACCAGATTTAATCGATCAATGAAAAATTCATGATCAAAATCATTGATCAGGTAAATCGTAACGATTCGATTTTCATCGTTTTCCCAAAAGACGCGCTTGATTGTTTCGGGTAGATCGTTGATCAGCTTCTCGTCTAATTGGATAGCGCCCATATGAAATAGGCCGACCAAATAGCATAGTTCGCTAATTCTGGTTCCTGGTTTGAAGGTTAGTTTTAGCTGTTTTGGGCCGGTGCTCGCCTTTATTAGCGCCTCTGTAATGTCCGCTCTTTTCACTGTTTTTCTCCTTTTTAAAGTACAAATAAAACGCTAAGCACAAAGGTACTTAGGTTATTTTAATAAACGCTTTATATTAACATGTTTATTTATGCTGTCAAGAAAAATCGATATTGCTGTCAATTTTTTAATTAAACAAAGCTTTTAATCTCTTCAAAAACTTCTTCCAGGTCAGAAATAAGGCTATTATTCACCTTTTCTTTAATTATCGCCAACCTTTTATAACCAATTTTAAGATATTCTTCTTTGTTTGTTTTTAAAATTTCATAGATATTTACCCCGTTTTTTAAATCTTTAATGGTTGAAAGTCTATTATATAGCATATCAGCCGCAGAAATTGCATTTACCTCAGCGCTGGAATTTTTAATAGTATCCAGATATTTTTGGTGTCTTTCGGTGGGTGAAATAATTGTCTTATCTTCCGTTACCCCGGCAACTAAAATAGCTATTTCAGAGCCAAATTTTAACGCTATATCTTCGCTGGTGTATTCAGTATCTTCTACTATATCGTGGAGGATACCGGCAATTATTACATTCTCACCATACCCAGCCTGTTGTAAAAGCAAAGCAACCCCAAATGGATGTGAAATATAAGGTATCTGAGCTCCCTTTCTTTGCTGATCTTTATGTGCAAAACTGGAAAATTCCAGCGCTTCCATCATCTTTTGGCTAAACATGGGGTTTTTATTAGTTTTTTTAAAAAATTGTCTATTAAATAGTATAAATAGTGGCGTTTTTTGGTCAAAATTAGAGGAATTGCTGTCTTAAGTCGAAGTTTTGAGGCGTTTTTTGATTAATTATTCTCTATGCCGCGTTTTCTACCACCCCTGCCCCTCCTAACATAGGAGGGGAATAAATTATGCATATTTTGAAGGATGGCTGCGCCATTCGAGGCTCGCACAAAACCATGACGCTATGCAACGTTCGTTGTCCTCCTTCGCGCGAAGCTACGAAGGACATTCTTCGCTCTTGCGAGCGAATAGGATAAGCTGGCTGCGCCATTCGTAGCTCGCGCAAGGCTATAATTCTGTACAACGCTTATAGTCCTTCTTCGCTAAAGCTACGAAGGACATTCTTCGCTCTTGCGAGCGAAGAATGGTGCCCTCATCAGGAATCGAACCTGAATCTAGACGTTAGGAGTGTCTTGTTCTATCCATTGCCCGCCAGAGGCGGGTCCGCCTGCTGGCGGAAACTACTTAGATTGTGGTGCCCTTGCCAAGAATCGAACTTGGATTTAGGCGTTAGGAGTGCCTTATTCTATCCATTGAATTACAAGGGCAAATAAAATGTTCCACGTGGAACATTTTTGGGGTTTTGTGATTTATTAATATTAGCTATCAGCTTATATTAGCTACTTCGTAGTGTCGTGAAACGTTATAATAAATTAGCTGCCCAATTGGAAAGGATGCCAAATTTAGAATCAAGCACGGTTAAGATTGCCAAAACAACGATAATAGAGGCAATAATGATTAAAACGTTCCTTAAATCGGTTTTTAAATGTGATGACATAGTTTTTTTATTAATTAAACTAGCTCAATTTTACTTTTTTTTCGGTATTTAGTCAACGCGCGCGCCTCTTAATTAGCGCGAATGAATTCGCGCCTATCCGCTTGGTTAGTCGACCAACTTTTTAAAATAGTTGATAATTTTCCCCAATTTTTCAGCTTTTTTCCCTTTGACAGGCTATTTTTTTTAAAGTAAACTGTAATAACAAGTGAGGAATTATCAATTTAGAAAAATTATATGTTTAAAGAAAACCCTAACAAAACAGGCAAAAACGCTGAGACAATCATTGGTCAATCGGTAAAAGTTGAAGGTGATTTTGTCGGTGACGGCGACGTGGTTGTTGAAGGCGTGGTGATTGGTAATTTAAAGACTCAAAATCATTTAACAATCGGTAGTGAAGCTAAAATTCAGGCAGAAATTGCCGCCGGATCCGCTTTTGTTGCCGGAGAGATTATTGGTAATGTTAAAATCGGCGATTATTTGGAATTGACAGCAACCGGTAGTATTGATGGCGATATTTCAGCTGGCTCTATTTCCATCGAACGTGGCGCAAAAATTAATGGTAAGGTTTCGATCGGCGGCGAAGTGACAGTGAAAAATGGAAAAAAGAATTCTGTCAAAGAAGTTGTTGACGAGGCGAGCGTTTAAAATTTAAATTTAATCAAGCCTTAAAGTTTTTAATGTCTTTAGGGTTTTTATTCAAATATGCATTGGTACGTTTACGAAGAATTTTTGAATGATAAAAAATACGCGGCTGTTTTGGATAGAATCGAAAGTCGTTTATCTGATTTGGAAATCAAAGGGCGAGTCTGCCGTTTGAGTGTTTTAAAAAATCTTCGCGAAGCTGTTAAAGAAGCGGTTGATCAGGGAGCGGAAACAATTGTCGCTGTCGGTTCTGATCAGATCTTTTTTAAATTAACAGCCGCAGCAGCGGAACTTGGTGTAACTTTGGGCTTTATTCCTTTGGATAATTCCAGCCTATTAATGAAAGCGTTCGGTTTGCCTTTAGCCGAGAAAGCTTGTGATGTGATTGCTCAACGTTTGGTAAAAAAAATCGATTTAGGAAAAGTAAATAACAATTATTTTCTCGACTCGTTGAGCTTCACTGGCGAACAAGTTTTTTTGGAGTTTGTCGGCTATCAAATCAGTCCAGCTACCAGCGAAGCGACCCTGAGTATCAAAAATTTCGGTTTAGCCGCTTTGAATAATTCGAATATCAGTTTGTGTTGCCCTTGTGACGGGAAATTGGAAGCGGTGATTGAGCCGCTGAAAAAAACCTGGTGGGGGAGGCTGAAGCTGATTGGTCGACCAAGCGTCTTTCCTTTCAAGAAAGGCAAAATTGTAAGCGTCGGCGAACCGGCAAATATCATAGCTGACGGACAAATGATTTCGAGAACCCCTGGCCAAATTACTATTGAGCAAGAAAAATTAAAAGTGATTGTCGGGGCTAGGCGTTTATTTTAATAATAATTTTTGCTCATAAAACCCTTTAAATAAGGTGTTTTTTTGTTTATAAAAATTATTTTGTCGATTTTTTTAACTGGTGTATAATATAAAGACCTAATAATTAACTCAAAAAACATGGCTGACATTTTTGGCGATATTAAAAATCGCTTGTTGGAAATTCAGAAGGAAGAAAATTTAAGTGCCGCTGCTTTAAAAATTTTACTTAATCCAAAAAGAGTAAAAAAAGCGACACTAAAAGTCGGTAAAAAAACTTATCCAGCTTGGCGCGTTTTGTTTAACGAAGCTTTAGGGCCGGGTAAAGGTGGTATTCGGTTTCATCCGGGAGTTTGTGAAGATGAAGTGAAGTCTTTGGCTTTTTGGATGAGCATCAAAAACTCTTTAGCGGACATTCCTTATGGTGGAGCCAAGGGTGGCGTGAAGTTTGATCCGAAAAAAACTTCTCAGAAAGAACAACAAGCGATCAGTCGAGCATACGCCAGAGCTTTTTATAAAGTGCTTGGTCAAGATATTGATATTCCTGCGCCAGATGTTTATACCAATGGTCAAATCATGTCTTGGATTTTAGATGAGTTTGAAAAAAAAGTCGGACACCACGAACCTGGAATGATTACTGGTAAACCTTTGGAGCTTGGCGGCTCGATTTTGCGTGGTGATGCTACTGCTAAGGGCGGAGAAATCGTAATTAAAGAAGCGGTTAAAAAATTATTACCGAATAAAAATAACAGTCAATTAACCGTGGCGATTCAGGGTTTTGGTAATGCCGGTTTGCATTTAGCGAGAATGCTTCACGCTGGTGGTTTTAAAGTGGTGGCAACGAGTGATAGTTCCGGCGCGTTGTATCAAAGTGCTGGCTTGAACATTCCGGAATTAATCAAATGGAAAGATTCTGGTAAAAGCGTCAGCACTTATAAAGATGGCAAACCGATGACAAACGAAGAATTATTATTGTTGCCTGTTGATTTGTTGGTCTTAGCCGCTTTGGAAAATCAAGTGACGGTTAAAAACGCCAAAGATGTAAAAGCCAAAGTAATTGTAGAAATTGCCAACGGCCCGGTTGATTATGCTGCCGATAAAATTTTATTTACTCGCGGTATTCCGGTGGTGCCTGACGTTTTGGCTAATGCCGGCGGGGTAATTGTTAGTTATTTCGAATGGGCACAAAATAGAACGGGGGACATTTTGGATGAAAAATATCTAAGCGATTTATTGCTTAAAAAGATGGTTAATAATTGGCAAAGAGTTTATAATCTGTATTTGGAAAAGAATAAGCGTTTAAATTTGCGTTTTGTAGCCTATATTTTGGCCTTGCGTCGAATCTTGGCCGCCGAAAAATATCGTGGTAATTTGGATTAGATTAAATAAAAAAAATCGTAGAGACGTAAAATCTTACGTCTCTACGATTTTTTTGTTTGGGGAAATTAATTACCAAAAGTCATAAAATTTGAGCTCTCGTAATTTTTAATTGCTCGCTTGAAAATTTTTAGAGAGACTATACACCAAAAAATAGTTAAAATTACGAGTAATAAAATTTTATTCAGAGAAAAATTTCTGACTAATTCGACCGGGATGGTGCCAATTAAAAGTGAGGGGATGGCAAAAGTAAAAACAAAACGCAAAACTCCTTGAAAAGCGCCGCCATGGAAAATCGCCGGCGTCACAAACAATTCGAACAGAGCTGTGGTAACCGAAGTGGCATCGATAAAATAAAAGCTCATGGAATAGATGATTATTGCCGCCGCTAAAAAAACAAACATTGAAATTATGGTAAGCAGAATAATCAACAAAATTTGATAAATGCCGGCGTGAATCAGAAAAGCATAAACTATCAAACAGAGAATGCCAAAAACAATATCACCGACAGCCGAAACTCCGAAGCTTGAAGTGGCAACGCGCAATAATAAATTTTTAGGCGATAACATAAAGCGATCGAACGCGCCGGAAGAAGTGTAGTCTGCTAATTTTCTAATTCCACCGCCGGCGGAAAAGATTATACCAAAGCCAAGACAGATAAAACCTTGCAAACCTATAATATCCGCTGCTTGCCAGCCACCGATTACGCCAACCGATTTAACAAAAAACATCCACAAAATAATAAAAGAGATGTTGTTTATTGCCATGCCAAAAATATTCATCAAAAAACTGGTGCGCAATTCGGCGCTACTTTGAATGTTTTTTTTGATCGCGTATAATGCGAAAGATAATTCTTTAGCCATATAAATTAGCCGCCATTAACAGACACTTTTTGTTTGGCGGATTTAAACATAAAATAAACAATTAAACCCAATAAAATAATCCAGCCCCACTGAATCCCGATTAATTTTAGCCAGACTGTTTGCCAAGACTCATAAACGGTGTGAGTGACAAAGTAAGCGGCGCCAAAAGGGCTGTACAAGGAAATTTTATACATTAATGGAGGAAACAGAGCGATTGGCAAGTAAGAGCCGCCCAGGATCATAATGGTTTTATCGACAATCCAATAAATAGGAGTTATATCTTCGATCCAAAAAGACAATAAGCCGACAACTAAATAGATTAATAACGCTAAGACGATGCCGCCGATAAAAGCCAAAATTAGAGTCGGAACGAAAATGCCAATAGTCATGGTTTCCGGGATGCCAATCAAACAAGCCAGAACAACGCTTGTTAATAGGGTGATGACGCCGAAAGAATAAATTCCGGAACCAACCTGCCAGCAAACGCGGTAAAAAATATAATTAATCGGTTTGCTAAACAAGACTTCGATATTTCCTGACCTGATATCTTCCATAATCAATTTTGAAGTGTCACGTAAACGAAGTAGCATAAAGGAAAAATAAAAGAACATACTCCAAGCAACGAGCAAAAAAGAAGTGCCATTAACCTCGCCTTTGTTTGTTTTAAAAACATACCAATATAAAAGCAGGGTAATGCCGCAGCGACAAACAATAGCCAGTGTGTCGACCAGTAAGCGACCGCTGTATTGAACATGGTTTTTAATTAAGGTTTTTAAGATGGTAAGCGCCAATCTAATTTCTTTCATAAATGCTTCTGATAACTGTTTCTAAGTCGGCATTATAAACATCAAGGTCTTCGACTTCGAATAGCTCGAGTAATTCTTTTAAAGACTGTTGAATGCTGATTTTATTACTATCAACCATAACTGTGATTTTATTTTTGTCTTGCAAAGAATATTTTATTCCTTCCGGTAAATTCGGAAATTCCGTAAAAATATTTTTTGGAATCAGATCGATATATTTTTCATAAACGAAAGTTTTTGCCAAATCTTCCGTTGGTAAGTCTTTAATAATGATTCCGTGATTAATAATAATCGTTCGATCACATAAAGATTCAATATCACCAACGTCATGAGAGGTGAGGAAGATGGTTGTTTTTTCTTGTTCATTGATTTTTAACAGCAAATCGCGCAATGATTTTTTAGCAACTACGTCCAGACCGATTGTCGGTTCGTCGAGTAAGATTATTTTCGGTTTATGAATCAAAGAAGCGGCAACTTCGGCGCGCATTCTTTGACCTAATGATAATTTTCTGACTGGTTGATCAATAAATCCTTTTAAATCAAAAAG
>Ga0172379_10010298_pt1 | contig 11346 bp, 9 predicted proteins | sample GrowelOW334metaG_FD_119756 | JGI IMG/M metagenome (GOLD analysis project Ga0172379, IMG submission 119756) | Groundwater microbial communities from an aquifer near a municipal landfill in Southern Ontario, Canada - Groundwater well OW334 metaG | ecosystem: Environmental > Aquatic > Deep... | reverse complement strand
GCAAGTGTACTTTATCGACAATGAAGATTACTTCCAAAGAAAATATTCGTTGAGAGACGAAAATGATGTTGAGTTTGACGATAACGATGAACGAGCTATTTTCTTTGCCAGAGGCGTTTTGGAGACAGTGATCAAACTTCGTTGGTCCCCTGATATTATCCATTGCCATGGATGGTTTACCGGCATGGTTCCGCTCTTTGTCAAGAAGACATACAAGGACAATCCGTTGTTTGCCAATACCCGCATCGTATATTCAGTATATGAAGATCATTTTGTAAATCCACTCAACCCGGAGATGGCCAGAAAGATCGCCGAAGACGGTATCAACCTGAACGACATCTCTGTCATCAATGAACCGACTTTCGAAAATTATACCAAGCTCGCACTCGCGTATTCGGATGCAGCCATCATAGGAAGTGAAGTGATTAATCCCGTCATCGAGCAACATATAAAGGCTTCAGGAATGCAGTATCTCGACTATCAGCCAAAAGATAGTTACATCGATTCCTATTTCGATTTTTACAATAAAATTTTATAATTTGCGCCGGTTTACTAAAAAATTGATTCAATTGAAAAATCGATATTTTGAAGCTTTTGCCCTCGTTTGGGCTTTTATTATAGTGTCTCTCCTGTTCACCGGTTGCAAGAAAGGTGACGAAAGTCTTGGAAAAAATCTAATCCCGGGAAGTTCTGCGGTTTACTCAAGAAATTACACGGAATCAGGCACCATCAAGTCTTTTACTTTTACCGACGAGAAAATCAGGGTCGATCGTCCCGCCTTTAACTACATTGGCAGTTTCAATGATCCGCTTTTCGGTCGGACGGACGGGGCCTTTGCAGCACAATACAGACTTGCCGCCAATCCTGATTATGATGCCACCTCTACTTTAGATTCACTAATTCTGAGGTTAACCTACAAGCATATTTACGGAGATACCGCTACGGTGCAAAACTTAAAAGTATATGAGTTGACCGGCGACCTGGAATACGACGCCAAGTACATGTCTTCATTTAACTTGAAGTCACTGGCTTCGACCACACCACTGGGATCGGTTAGTTTTATTCCAAAATTTAAAACAGACTCTGCAAAGACAGATACGACGATTCAGTATGTCCGCTTCAGACTGGATCCTGCCCTTGGCAACCGGTTGCTGAAACTGGACTCGCTCCAAATGATCTCGAACGAAGTTTTCCTGAAGAATTTTAAGGGATTGTATGTGGAAGCCACCTCTGCCGGAAGAAAAGGCACCTTGATAGGACTCTCTGCCTCAGGTTCCGGAATTGGACTCTACTACCATACTGCAAAGAAAGATTCGCTCTTCTTTTCCTACAACGTCACCGCCAATTCGGCCAACGTTGCTGCCTTTTCGCACGATTACCAAAGCAGCGCCTTCGCGGCACATTTGAATCAGGAGCTTATTCAGGATACCTTAAACTACCTTCAACCCACCGGAGGAACGAAAATAAAGATCAACATTCCATCCTTAAACAAATGGAAGGATTCGACCATGTATGTGATCAGTAAGGCATCCATCACCTTTTTTGTTGATACCCTGGTATCGGATCCAAGGCGGTACGCGATGCCTTCGAGTGTCTATCTGAAATACATGGACAGCACAGGCACCGAGTTGTTCCCGAAAGACAGTCAGTTGTCCAGCAGCTATTACGGAGGAAGCTACGATGCCACATCCGCAAGTTACACTTTCAACATCACCAGGCATCTTGAACAGATCCTTAAAGGTGAGATCGCTAATACCAGTTTCTATCTGGTCAATGCGGATCGGAACGGATCTCCTTGCCGGGTAGTGCTCAAGGGAGGGAATAGTTCCCGTCCTATTCAGCTGAATATCAAATACACCAGATACCAGTAATTGTCCAAACCATTTCCTTTGGTGTATAAGCCCGTGGATGGAGATCGGCTAGCCTTGAAACCATGATCATGAAAATTTAAGACAAACTGTGGTAAAAAGATTTATACATATTGTTGCTTCAGTTTTGATCCCTTTGATGCTGGTTTACTCGTGTGCCAACATGGGAATGCCCAAAGGCGGGCCGAAAGACAAATTGCCTCCCGTCATTGTTAAGAGTATTCCTGAAGCTAACCAGGTGAATTTTAAAGATAACAAGGTTAGAGTCACCTTCAATGAATTTGTTGTACCGGAAGATCTGAATACTAAATTTATCGTCTCGCCACCAACAACCAAGAAGCCGCTCTTCAAAACCAAAGGCAAAACAATCATCGTCGACCTGAACGAAAAACTTCATCCCAATACCACCTATTCACTAGATTTCAAAGACGGAATAGTCGATAACAACGAAAAAAACATATACAAAAATCTGCGATTAGCCTTCTCTACAGGCCCCACTCTTGACTCGCTGCGCATCGTGGGTTTCGTCAGGGATGCATTCTCCCTCGAGCCCTCAAAAAACTGCTTTGTCCTTCTATACAAAGGCACTTCTGACACCCTTGTGCACAAGACCCGTCCCGATTTCGTGGGAAAAACCAATCCTCAGGGATTCTTTGCCATAACCAATTTGCCTGCTGCCAGTTACCAGATGTATGCCCTGGGAGATATCGATAACAACCTCAAATACACATCCGGCGTGGATTCTATTGCCTTTCTTGGTTCAAGAATTGAACCAACTGCCGAATTTCAGCCCAAACGGGATACGGTAGTCACGGGTTCTGATACGCTGGTGGTTCTTGGGAAAACAAGGTTTTATCCCGATCCGCTGAACTTCTCCCTTTTCTTCGAGAAGGGATTTGATCTGAATCTCGACAAATACGAACGCCCCAACCGCAAAACCATCGATCTTACCTTCACCGGCTCAACGGCGGATACCTTCAACATAGAACTACTCAATGTCCATCCGAAAGGCCCCTGGAACCTGATTGAAAAGAGTAGAAAAGCCGATACCCTGAAAATATGGCTTACAGATTCGCTGGTTTACAAGAGGGATACACTAGCGCTTAAGCTCTCCTATCTTCAGCAGGACAGCCTGGGTCATTTTTTCACCGGTAAGGATACGATAAAGCTGTATCTATTAGGTGATCAGGCAAATAAATCTGACAATAACAAGCGTAAGGATCGCAGGAAAATCGTTACTGAACAAACATCTGTGACTTTGACAACCAATCTGGGCAATGTTTTGGATACCTACCGGGATGTGCAAATAGAGTCTCCCGAGCCTATCCTATCCTTCGATACAGCGATGGTCAGGCTGTTTGTGAAGGATGACACCACCTTTTACAAAATTACCCCGAAAATAAAGCCGGATTCCTCCAATCATCGAAGGTTCCTGCTCTCCTATCCCTGGGAGTTCGGGACATCCTACAGACTTACCATCGATTCGACGGCACTGCATACCATCTATGGAATGTATGGCAAGGCCCTCAAAACCGTGTTCAAAACACAGGAAGAGGAACACTACGGAAAGATTATTTTCTCCATAAAGAACGTAAAAGGGCCAACCATTATCCAGATTCTGGAGAACTCCAACGATGAAAAAGTGGTGAAGAATGTTAGAATTGACAAGGATGGAGAGGTCACCATTCCTTTCCTTGAACCACAAAAGTATCTGATGAAAGCTATCTTCGACAAGAACAATAATGGAGTTTGGGATTCGGGTAACCTTAAGGAAAAGATCGAACCGGAAGAGGTTTGCTATTATCTTAGCGTCATTAAAGTTCGCTCAAACTGGGATAACAAGGATACCTGGACGCTACCTGATCCGGCCAATTTTATAAAAAAGATTATCGATGCTGAAGTGGAAGCAGAGAAATTACTCAAGAAGAAAAAGGGTGGCAACAATGCTCCTCAAAAAACAAAACTTTTTTAAACCAATTCAATCATAAGTTATGGCAAGTATCAGACAGTTAAAGAAGGAGATAGAGTATTTATCTTCTCAGATGATCGGTGATTGCATCGATTTTGTACAGACCTTCGATGGCAAAGAGATGGAAGCAATGGCAGTGATTGATGAAATCGTTCTCCTGCACAACTCCACAATCGACAAAATCAACAATCCGGACGGGAAAGATAATCCCAAACTGGTCAAAGGGTTTTATCTGAAACTAAAACAAGAATATGTCAATGGTGTCAACGATGCCTACAAAAAACTGGAAAGCCTGGTGAAATAAATAAAAAAGGATGAGCTCGCTCATCCTTTTTTTTACTTTACACTGACCATCTTATCCTTGCTGTTGATGGTCTTTATCGCATCCTGTAATGTATTGTCAATGTTGCTGATGATGCTGTAAAAGCCCTCTTCCCCAATGATGTTCCTGGCAATGTATGCCATCAATTGGGTTTCAATGATCTTGCCCGAAGTCTTGATCCCGGTTTCATTGTTGGCTACTCCGTTCTTAACAGCATACTGTAAAAACTCACCAAAGATGGCCCGTTTTCGCAAAAGGTCCGAAAATTCAGCGCCTGTTTTAAGTTTAGACAACTCTGCACGGTGCTTGTCTGCATAATCGAAAGCATATTGATATACCAGTCCCTTTTGCATGATTTTAAAGAGGTAGGCAGAGTTTCCTGAAGTGTCGGCCGGGACAAAGATATCGGGCATGATCCCGCCGCCGCCATAGACAACCCTTTTAAGCCGGGTGAAATATTTGGCAGTATCGGCCATGTGGATGCTATCCTTTTGCTCCATTTCCCCATGGACAAAGCGCCTGGTCAGATCGGCATAATAATCATCCGTTCCTTTCTGGTAAGACTTTTGAATGCACCTTCCCGAAGGGGTGTAGTACCTGGCCACTGTCAGACGAATGGCCGAACCATCGTAAAACGGGATTTGCTCCTGTACCAGTCCTTTCCCAAAAGTCCGTCTGCCGATGATGGTTCCCCGGTCGTTGTCCTGAACCGCTCCGGCAAAGATCTCACTGGCCGATGCCGAATATTCATCGACAAGTATCACCACCCTCTTTCCAAAAAACTTTCCGCGGTTTTCCGCATCAAATTCCCGCTTGGGCTGTGTTCTTCCCTTCGTATAAACGATGAGTTCACCTTTGTCGAGCAATTCACTCACCATCCGGATAACTGCGCTCAAATAGCCTCCCGGATTGCCCCGAAGGTCAATGATGACCTGATCGGCGCCGCCACTTTCCAATTTGGCCATGGCGCCCATAAACTCATCGTAGGTATGCTCTGCAAAACGACCAATTTTCACATATCCGGTCTTGTTGTCGATCAGGTATGAGACATCAACGCTATTGATTGGAATATCACCCCTGGTAATGTTGAAACTCAGCAAACCGGGCAATCCCTTGCGCCAAATGCTCACATTAACTTTGGTGCCTTTGGGTCCGCGCAATTTCTTGAATACCAATTCATTTTTGACATTCTTCCCAACCAGGGTAGAATCACCTACCCTGACAATTCTGTCGCCAGCGCGGATGCCCAATTTTTGAGAGGGGCCGCCCGAAACAACATCAATAACCATCACGGTATCATTCTGAATGGAGAACTGAACCCCAATGCCGCCAAAATTGCCGCTCATCTCTTCAGAAATCCCCTGCATATCTTTGGCAGGAATATAGGTGGTGTGCGGATCCAATTGTTTGAGCATCTCAGGAATCGCATCTTCAACGATTTTCTTTGAATCTACCGTATCAACATAATTCCCTTCAATCAATTTCATGACCACATCCAGCTTACTGTTGTTGCTAAGCTGGGCTGGTACAAGGGCGCCAATTTTTCTGTTTTGCAATTTTATCCCCAACCAGACACCGAATATAAGCGTCACTGCCAAAAAAACGGGCATCCAGGTTGATAATCTATTGTTGTTATTGTTTTCCATTTAACGAATTGAATTCTATATTTAATTTTTATTTTATTTTTCCCCTTCGACCCTTCGACCCTTCGACCCTTCGACAAGCTCAGGGACCGGTCTCATCGTTCCAGTCATCCTAGTCATCCTAGTCGTCCCAGTCATTTAATCTGAACAACCTCAATCTTCGCCCGTTCCAGCAGCTCAATCCCATCGTTCATGTGATAATTCTCCGAAAAGACGACCCTTACAATTCCGGCCTGGATAATCAATTTGGCACACTCGATGCACGGAGATGAGGTAACGTATAGCGTTGCTCCCTCACTGCTGTTGTGCGATTTGGCAACCTTTGTTATGGCATTGGCCTCCGCATGAAGCACATAAGGCTTCGTCTTATTGTTTTCGTCTTCACATATGTTTTCAAATCCAGATGGCGTACCGTTGTACCCATCCGAGATGATCATTTTATTTTTTATCAGCAGGGCGCCTACCTGTCGGCGTATGCAATATGAATTTTCGGCCCAGACAGCTGCCATCCGAAGGTAACGCTCATCGAGCTTCAATTGTTTATCGGTCATTTCAAGATCATTTATTCTTTTATTAAGCAGTTGTGCCCAGTTATGAGTTATAAGTGATGAGTGAAGAACTGCATATAAGCTGTTGCTTTATATAAATGTAACACTTAAAATCCAAACATCATCCTTGGGAATTTTTTTTGCGGGGACTCTACCTGTTTGTTAAGCCTTGTAGCTTATTATTTCTTCTCCATTAGCCATCAATATGGCATTTAGCAGGTCGACTGAATAAAACCGATTGTTTTGCAGGAATGTATCAAAAATTGGTCTTAGCTTTCCAATCTATTTAAGCTTTTTACTATCATCCATTACATCGCCTATTGTAAGATTTGAGATTGGTATCTCATTCTCAGAGAGCAATGTTTCAAATTCAAATCTTGGAAGTCCTGATAATTGAGCTGCTTTCCCAATTGTAAGTTTTTGCAATCTATATAATCTCATAGCCAACGAAATCCTTATTCCTTGTTTAAGTTCGGCTTCTGTCTCGTTCAATGCAAGAAGAATATCAGAAGGAAGATCTATGGTAATGGTTTGCGTGTTCATAATTCAATTTTTTTATCAAAAATACAAATAATCATGCATTGTTCGTTTCAATATTGAAGTGTCGACTTGTTATAACCCATAATGCATCGCTCTCATGTGTTTTCATTTTTTTCGTAGGTCCAATTTCTGCGGATCGACATACATGTCTCTGGAAAACTGCATCAAATCCTTTCTCGCAATGAGCGACCTTGAATTGGCCAGACTACTTGGAGTTGTAAGACTCAGCGATTTTAATCCCTTGATGTTGTCCAGCGCTGCTTTTAAAAGTGTCTCATTTTCATCGCCCAACTGAAGCATGTTGCCAATATCCTCTTTCAGGGTTATATCGGGTACCAATCCGGTTACGAAATCGGATACGCCCAATGAATTGGCATATTTGGCCACAATTGGCTGCATGGCATATTTATGGGTGGTAACCAGGTTGTTGTTCGCATCATAATCCTTTAGCGTCAATGAGGCAACATATTTCCCGTAGGTATTGGTACCGATGGATTTGACATTCATGTAAGGCTTAAGGCCATTGATCAGCAGTTCGCTGGCTGAAGCGGTCTCACCCGAAACGATAAAGTAGATATCTTTCAGGTTCAAGGCATTGATGGCCGTTGTGTTGATTTTATCGGTGAAATTGCTGTTAAAAAAGCTGTCTCCATAGGTGGTTGTAATGTATGGTGTCAAGATTCCGTTGTAAACACTCTTGGTAAACAATGTTGCGGTGTTGGTGGTATAAATCATGCTGGCCAGGTAGATGGCTGTCTGAACTGAACCTCCGCCATTGTAACGAAGATCAAGAATAAGTTTGGAAACGCCTGCTGTTTTAAATTGTTGAAAAACAGTGTTCAATTCAAGATCAAAATCGGAGGTGAAGCCATTGTAAACCAGATAACCCACTTTGCTTCCGTTGACAGTTATCTCTTTACTCAGAAAGACCGGATCCTCCTGCAATTGAACCGCTGTCATGGTAGCCGTTTTACCGGTAGGCGTAATAACGCCATTGACAACCTTGCCAAAGGTGAGTGTAAAGGACTCCTTGTTGATCAGGTTGGCCGTATAGTTGGCATCTGTCAACTGGACACCGTCAACCATCGCGAAAATGTCTCCCCGTTGTACACCGGCAAGATCGGCCGGAGAGCCTTTCAACACATAACGCACCACCCCTATAATATCTGATGAAGTACTGTTCAGGTAATTTAGCTGGAAATCGTAACCCATGGTTTTGGAGATACCGGCAATCCAGTTGTCAATAATGGTGTAATCACTGACAATAAAAGACCACTTGTCAACAACCTTGTATTGGTACAACAAATCGTTGAAAAGCTTGGCTGGATCCGTAAACTTATTCAGATAGACGTTCAGACTGTCCTTGTTCTTCTGGTAATTGGCACTGGTTGTCGTCAGCATCTGGTAATAGGTATTGGTCAGATTGGGAATATTGTCGTTCCACAAATAATAATCGTGCATACTGGCCCAAACGAAAGTATTTACCTCCGAAGCATTGGGAATTACCACAGGCGGAACTACCGGAGGAACTACCGGATCGACCGGGGTAGGCAAAACTGCCTCTTTTCTGCATTGGCTCAAGGTTGCCAATACCACCAAAGACCAAAGCATTAAGCCACATATTTTAACTGTCTTCATCATTCTCTGTTTTAACTTGTACGACAAAAATACGATATTAAAGAAACCACTTATACTATTGGTTAAATTTTTAAACCCATTTAAGGCAATTTGATAACAATTAACTCTTCTTTTGAGACGAAATCGATCCCAAAAGGTTTCTTTTACTACCTTTCACAGATTGAAAATAGAATGCCGTTTAGATAAGAAAGAATATTACAAAATCTGTCATTGGTAGAAGGAACGACGAAGCAATCTGTTTATAATCAAGATGATATAAAAATCTATCATCGGTAGGAGGTATGACGAAGAAATCTTAAGTCAATAAAAACCCAACGAATTGCTTTGTGCAATCCTTAACTAAACGAATGATTATACCACAAATTTCGTGCCGCTGTAACTTTTGGCTAACTTAATCGTCTTATTCCCAAAACGGATAACCCGACAATGACGATTGCCGAATATAACCGGGCTGTTGACGACTGGGCGGATGCTTTGTACCGCTATACCCTGAAAAATTTGGGGCATGCCATGTCCGCACAGGACATTGTACAGGATTGTTATGAAAAGCTTTGGATCCACAGGGACCAGGTCGATCCGCTAAAAGTGAAGTCGTGGCTTTTTACGACCGCGCACCACACCATGGTCGACAATATCCGGAAACGGAAGAACGAGACGCTGGTCGAATCGAAAAAATTGCCTGACAGGGCGGAAGAGCAAGGCTACAGCGATCTGCAGGAGCTAATGCACCAGGCAGTAGACAAACTGACCGAAGTTCAGAAATCTGTTCTCCTTCTCCGCGATTACGAAGGATATTCCTACCGGGAGATCGGTGAAATTACCGGGCTCTCCGAAGCTCAGGTTAAAGTTTACATCTACCGTGCCAGGATTTTCCTGAAAGATTACATCGGAACAATAGACGCTCTCCTATGAAGATTAACAGAGACAACTACGAAAGCTGGTTCCTTGATTACCTCGAGGGAAATCTCGATCCGGAGCAAATGGAGATGGTGCGCCGCTTTAAAATTGAGCACCCTGATTTGGCCGATGAAGCGGAAGAATTTTCACTATTTTTAAAGGCCGACTCAGGCCTGGTTTATCCGGGCAAGCATCTCCTCAGGAAAGAGGTATATGATGATCCGGTCCATTTTGAGCAATTTGCCATCGCTGCCATGGAAGGCGACATGAGCGAAGAAGAGCTGCGTCAATTCCAACACTGGGTCGACAAAAATCCGGACCGGGAAAAATTCGTGAAAGAATTTGAACAGTGCAGGCTCGTTCCCGACCATAAAATAACCCTACCGGGAAAGGACCGCATGAAGAAAAGGACGATATGGATGACAGGATGGATGCAGGCGGCGGCTGTCGCGGCAATCGCTTTGCTGGTACTTCTTACCTTCATCCCGGAATCAAGAAAAACCCAATCCACTTCAATTCAAACTGCGGAAACAACGCTCCCAAAGAGGCACGACAAAGCGCCAAAAGCAGAAGCTGCCGGGAACAAACCCCTCCCTGCTCCGCCTGAAAAAAAGCAGAAGAAAGTGGAGGCAACCCCAAAACGGATATTGAAAAAACAAGATATGATGGTGGAAGATTTGGCCCCACTGGCGCCCAGGTACGCCGAAATCATTCAGAAACTGGAACCGAGATCCGGTACGCTTGAGACTCCCCCACCGATGTTTGTCGACCTTGTAACCATACTGGAACAAAAAGCCCTGTACGCGGCCTCGATGGAAATGCCGCTGTCAGAATTCTTCAAAGACAAGTATCAGAAGTTGAAAACCAACGATCCCACTGAGTTTATTACCCGTGAGGAGTTTACCATTGCCGGACTGCACCTCTTCTCCAGACTACCCGGGAAACGCCTGACAGGAAGAAAAGGGAGCGACGGCCGCCTGAAAACCATCTCGTTTAACACCCAATTGCTGGCTTTTTCGATTCCGGTGAACAGGTAGCTGTAACTTTTTGAGGGGAGTGTTCGTCTTAGGGGAAAAGGACGGAGAGACTGGGAAGACTAGGACGACTGGGACGAAGGGGACGAAGGGGACGACTAGGACGATGAGACTGGTTCCTGAGAGAAGCCGAAGGGGCGAGGGGGCGAGAGGGAGAAGCGCTAAAGTCTGACAAAAGCACCCGGTCCCTGAGCGAAGTCGAAGGGCAAACATTTCAAACAATAAAATTCTATGAAAACAATGACTTTTTTATTAGTTTTTGCCCTGGCATTCGGGTTGAATTCCCGGGGAGCACAGGATACGGTTCGGGTTAATGTGCTTGGCAAAAACATGGTAACTGTGATAGAAGACGGATCCAAAACCGATGTGAAAATTGGCGATAGCACCGTCAAAATTACCGAAGGGGCCGGTGACTCAGTAAAGATCCGAGTGGGCCGCAAGACGATGGTGGTCACCGATGGCAAACATGGCTCAAAAGTTGACTTCGACCAACTGGATGACCAGGGTTTCAAAAAGTGGACAGGACATTCGCCCAAATTCAAGGGACACTGGTCCTTTCTTGAGATGGGGGTCAATACCTTTGCAAGCGTTGATTATGCCGGCTATACCCTCCCTGGCACTTCCTCTTACCATGGCTCCAACTACCTGGACATCAACCACAACAAATCGCTGGAGGTAAACATCAATCTATTGAAATACAGCATCGGACTTCAAAAAAACCACAGGGACATTGGCCTGGTAACCGGTTTGGGACTCAATTTTAACGACTACCGCTTTAGCAATGGTTTCACGATCAGAAATCAAGATGGATATATTGTTCCTATTCCCATCAGTGAACCAAATCTTCAGAAATCAAAATTATCGACAGGATACCTGACTGTTCCGCT
>Ga0172379_10010297_pt1 | contig 11347 bp, 6 predicted proteins | sample GrowelOW334metaG_FD_119756 | JGI IMG/M metagenome (GOLD analysis project Ga0172379, IMG submission 119756) | Groundwater microbial communities from an aquifer near a municipal landfill in Southern Ontario, Canada - Groundwater well OW334 metaG | ecosystem: Environmental > Aquatic > Deep... | reverse complement strand
GACAACTGCACCACACCCGCCCGCACCGCGCTCAGTGCCGGCAACACTGCATACCAGATGGCATAGCCGAGGCCCGATGCGAGCGCGCCGGACAGTAGCGCGTAGATCAGACCCGGGCTTGTAATCTTAGTTTCCCGATTTAACGCACTCAGCACCGCGGCGAAAAGTACAGCACGTAAAAAATTTCCGGCCGTCGCCGCCAGCGGTTCTCCGCCGCGGCGGCCGCGCATGCTGAACACACCCCAGGCGATCCCAGCCAAGGCCATCGCAAACGCACCGAGCAGCGGCGGCGCGCTGACGCCCGGCAACAGAAGCGCGACCAATCCAGCGAGCGAAATGAACTCGCCGAGCCATTCATTCCAATTTGGCCGCTCGCCATTAAGTAAGCCAGCGCCGATCATCGTTGCCTGCACGGTACCAAACAACAGCAAGGCGCCAACACCCGCCGGGATCGAAACGTAGGCGTAAGAAAAGCCGGCGGCATAGGTCATCAACGCGGCGGCCGATAGCCAGCTACCAGCGATCGGCCGCCGTTTTAAGCGCAAAATCAGCAGCAGCACTGCCGCGCCGGAAACAATGCGAACGCTGGTGAACGAGACCGGATCCATCAATCCGGAACGTAGCGCTAGCCGGCAGAGGATGGAATTGGCAGCAAAACCGGCCAAGGCCAGCAGGGTCAGTGACACGACACGAAAAGCAGTTGGTTTCATTCGACGAGCTTTTGCTAGGCGGCGCGATCTAACTTTGCTAACCGTGCGGGCAACGCCGGGTGGCTGTGATAAACCCATTCGTACCAGCGGTCATTCTGGATTGCATTGGCATTTTGCTTAGTCAGCGTACGTAACGCGCTAGCCATCGCCGCTGGGCTACTGTTTTGCGCAGCCGCCTCGTCGGCTTCAAATTCGAAGCGCCGATACGCCGTGTTAAGCCACGGCTGTGCGAGCAGCCAGGCTGACGGAAACAAGGCCCAAGCCAGCGCCAAACGCACTGTGGTATCGGCAACGGTCTGGGTCAGCAGCACCAAAAACGCGATCAACAGCAGCCACAAGGTGCCGAGCATCAACATTTGCGAGCGCAAATGACCGCGCTGCAGATGGCCTAGCTCGTGTGCGACCACCGCTTCAACCTCAGCCGGTTGTAGTTGCTGGATCAAAGTGTCGTGCAACACGATGCGCGGCGAACTTAGGCTGCCGCTGACTTGAGCATTCGCTTGCGCCGACCGTGCTGAAGCGCGCATTAGAAACAGGCGTTGCCGCGTCACGCCGCAGCGCGTCAGCAGTGCCTGTAACCGTGCTTTCAGCGGACCATCCGGTAGCGGCTCAACAGGATCGAATAAGGGCGACACATACCGCGGCTGCAGCCAGCGTACGACCGCAAACCCGCCCCAGCCGATCGCCCACAATACGAGCCACCACCCGGCACCGGCGTACTGCACTAACGCAATAGCAATCGCCGCGGCCGGCAGCGCCAAGGCGGCAAACATCAACGCCCGCAGCGCCTGCTCACGCGCGAATTGCAGCGGCTTCAACCGATTAAACCCATAGTGGGCATCGAGCACGAACAGCTTCCACGCTTTAGGCGGCAATTCCCAAAACCAGCCAGCAAGAATAATCACAAACAGGGTGCCGATAGAGCCTAGGCTTAGACTCAGCCGAGACACCGCATCAGCGGAACCTAGAATCAATAGCGCCCATGCGCATTGCCAAAGCTGCGCGCTGACCCGCTGGGTAACCAGCGCGCGCGCATAGCTGGTGCCTGTATCGGCACGCAGCGCACCGCGCTGCCGAATGAGCAACGCAGCGCGGATGGCGACCACGGCAAGCAAAAATAAGAGTGCGGGCATTACCGAGCAATAAGCTTAGAACTGGCTGCACTGTTCCAGATCACATGCCGGGATGCAATGTTCCTGCGCGCAAAAAAACGACGGGTTACGCCCCCGACCAGCACGGGGAGGTGCGCACCGAACCCGATTCATCCAGCGCGCACGCATTTCAATCGAAGACCTAACCCGTCGACACCTCTAAAACTGCATCCGCACACCGGCGGAAAACTCACGCGGAGCGCCCGGCCCGACAAAGCGCCGCGCATTCTCGTAGTCATCACCGAGCACCTGCTCAGCATCGCCGTAGACGCCGAAGGTTTCGGTGTCGCGATTGAAAAGATTGGTGACGCGGGCGAAGACCACCAGCCACGGCAGCGGCTTCCAATCACCATAAGTGCTGAAAATCGCATAGCCCGGCAGCGTTTCCGGATCAACATTCGCTTCGTCGCCGCGGAAACGAGAATTGCTGCGGCCCTGGGCTTCGATGCCGACGCCGAATTTCGGCACCCGATATTCGATATTCGCTTTCACTAAATGGCGTGGAATCAGCGGAATCCTATTACCCGAATTGACCTGCCGGGTTTCTGCTGCTGACTCTTCCGGATCCTCAGGATCGCGTAGCGGGTGATTCGGCGAGCTGACCAAGAACGATTCTTTGAATAGCGCATCGAGGTAGGTGTATTGCAAGCCAACCGACCAGGTCTCTGTCAGCTTGTAATTGCCGCCCGCTTCAAAGCCTCGGCGCACGGTATGGCCAACATTGCTGAAAAAGCCTTCTGTCGTCAGCGCACCATCGGAAATGAAGATGATGTCGTTCTTGTTATTGCTATTGAAAAATGCCGCAGTCGCGCGCAGCGCTGGCCCGTTGTAGCGCAGGCCGGCTTCGATGGTGCGGGTAACAACTTGCTTCAGCGGCGGATCACTCACAAAGCCATTCGGCAGACGGCATGGGTCCTCCGGATCGGCGCAGCTCAGCTCGACCGGCGTCGGCGCCCGTGCCGCCTCAGAATAGGTGCTGAAAGCGGCGAGCTTCGGCGTGATGTGCCAGGTTGCACCAATCGAGGGATTGAACCGCGTGAAACTGTGATCACCATCCAGGTCGTCAGTCGGGCCGCCATCGCGCAACTTGACCTCGGTATGGGTCAGGCCGACCGCGGCGGTGAGATCAACGCTATGAATCGGCGCCCAATTGCCGAGCGCAAACGCGCCATACGTGTCCTTGTGTGTGCGGAGCAGCACGGCCGAATCGGTATCGAATTCGCCATCACCGAGCACGCCGCGGAGATCGGTTAGCGCGCCGAGTTCAACATCAGAGCTGAAGCGAGCACGGCCGATATCGATACTGCCGCCGACGATGAAACGATTGCGACGCTGATGCGGATCCGTCAGCGTCAGCTGGGTGTTGAAACCGTAACTGTATTGATCGGTGGAGCTACGATTCAACGTGCCGCTGCTGTTTGCATCGTTGCTGACCACCGACGCGCCGTTATTGCTGGTGATAACTCGCTCGCCATCCGCTTCCGGTGCGCACAGGAACGGATTACCCGCGCTGTCCTGATTGGCGGGGTCTTCACACGGTACGAATTCGGTGCCGTCGCCGTTTAAGGTCGTGCTGTGATTCCGGCGGAAATGCAGGCCGCCGGCAAGCTGCAGCGCCGGCGAGAAAATATGATTGCCCTGCAGATTGATAAAACCTAGTCGCGGCAGCGTTTGATCGGGGAACGTGAACACCGCGCGGCGACCTTCAGCCCGCAACAGTTCGCGCGGCGCGGCGCCGTTACCGGTCAGGCTGTTATCGGCCAAGGAAATACTAAGATCCAGCGTATTTTCCTTGTCTTGATAGCTGCCTTTGGTAAACAGGCGGCCGATGCGGCTCGGCGAAAATTTACGGAACCCGTCTTCACGGTCGTATTCACCGGAGATAAAGAACGCGAGGTGATCGCTGGCGTAGCCCTGTTCGGCGCTAACACCAAAGCGGCCGTAGGAGCCGCCGGTTAGCTCCAGCTTGCTGCCGGGCGCGTCAAAGCCGCTTTTAGTCCGCAGGCTGAGCGCGCCGGCCAATGTGTTTTGCCCGAATACCGGGTTGGAGCCGGGGATCAACTGCAGCGAATCGATCGCCGCGTCCGGGATTAAATCCCAGTTGACGACATCGCCGAACACTTCGTTAACGCGCACACCATCAATATACAGCGCCAAGCCTTGCGGCAAGCCCAGCAACGGCGAGATTGAGTAGCCGCGGAAGAACAAGTCGGGCTGATACGGGTTGCTTTGCGCCTCCGATAAAAACACGCTGCCGCTGCGCCGCCCCAGGTATTCGTTCAGGCTTTGCGACTGTGTGTCTTCAAGATCCTGGGCCGTAACCAGCTGCGCATTGGCCGGATAACGATCCAGCGCCACGCCGGTTGTATCGGTTGGTGTGACGCCGATGACTTGGACGGCGTCTAATTTAGTCGGTTCATCGGCCCATATCGGCGCCGCGACGAACAACGAAAGCAATACTGCTCTTGACAGCACGTTGGTCTCCCCCGAGATCAGATTTAACGTCGAATGTGACGTTAGCCATGACAAGGGTGCGGCCTAACGGTGTCGGGAGCTATGGGAAAACTTCCCGAATTCGGTAGTCGCCCAGCAAAGGCTCTCCGCTTTCTTCAGTTACCGAACAATCGGTCAAGCATTGCTTCCGGCTCAACGTCAACAATAATCAGCTTTCTTGAGCTTTCCGGCAGGAAGTGTTGGCTTACCGAGTAATCAAGAAAAGTCAGCAGAGAATCGTAGTAGCCACTCGTATTGAGAATCGCCAGCGGCTTTTTATGCAGGCCGAGCTGCGCCCAAGTCAGTATTTCGCAAACTTCATCAAGCGTGCCTAACCCGCCGGGCAGCACGATAAAGGCGTCGGATAAGCTTTCCATCATCGCTTTGCGCTTATGCATCGAGTCAACCTCGTGCAATTCTGTCAAACCGCGATGTTCAACTTCGCGTTCGATCAGCAGCTTGGGAATGATGCCGACGACCTCCCCACCCGCCTGCAAGGCCGCATCCGCGACCAAGCCCATCAAGCCGACCCGGCCGCCGCCGTACACCAGCCGCAAACCGCGCCGTGCAAGCAGTGCCCCCAGCGCCAGCGCCGCGCTCGCATAAGCCGGATCCACCCCAGTGCGCGAGCCGCAGAATACGCAGACAGATTTCATTTACATCCTCCTCAGCCTTCGGGCGCATGAATAGCGAAGGCCCGCCTAAGCGGGCCTTCGGTGCATCAGAATACCGGATTGTTTACAGCGCGAGCAGCAAACGCGCCGGGTCTTCCAAGCATTCTTTGATGTGGCGCAGGAACAGCACCGCTTCACGGCCATCGATCAGACGATGATCGTAGGTCAGCGCCAAATACATCATCGGCCGGATGACGACCTGACCACCGACTGCAATCGGACGGTCGAAAATGCCGTGCATGCCCAAAATCGCCGCCTGCGGCGGGTTCAGAATCGGTGTCGACATCATCGAACCGAACACGCCGCCGTTGGTGATGCTGAACGTACCGCCGGTGAGATCTTCCATCGTCAGCTTGTTGTTGCGCGCTTTAACGCCCAACGCACCGATCGCCTTTTCGATATCGCCGAGTGACAACGCATCGGCATCGCGCAACACCGGAACGACGAGGCCGCGCTCGGTCGAAACGGCAACGCCGACATCGTAGAAGCCGTGATAGACGACATCATTGCCGTCGATCGAGGCGTTCACCGCCGGATACTTCTTCAGCGCTTCGATCGAGGCGCGAACGAAGAAGCTCATGAAGCCGAGCTTGACGCCGTGCGCTTTCTCAAACGGCTCTTTGTACTTGGCGCGAATTTCCGAAACCGCTTTCAGATCGACTTCATTGAACGTCGTCAGCATCGCCGCCGTGGCCTGCGCTTCGACTAAACGCTCGGCGATACGGGCGCGAATACGCGTCATCGGCACGCGCTGTTCGGTGCGGGCGCCAAGTGCCAACTTCGGCGCAGCGGCGACCGGGGCCGCCGCCGCGACTTTCGCTGCCGGTGCTGCTTTTTGCTTGTCGGCAAAGGCCTGCACGTCTTCTTTCGTCAGACGGCCGCCCTTGCCAGTACCGGTGATCTGCGCGGCCGACAAACCCAGCTCGGCGAGCAGCTTGCGCACGGCCGGGCCCTGCGCATCGTCTTCAGCCGTTTTTTCCACCGCCACGGCAGCAGCTGGCGCTGCGGCCTCCGCTTTAGCCGCTGGCGCTGCAGCGGGTTTCGCGGCTGCGGCGGCGCCTTCTTCGACAATGCCAATCACGTCACCAGCTTTGACGACGCTACCGGCTTGAATGCGAATCTCGGTCAGCACGCCGTCGGCAACTGACGGGACTTCCAGCATCACCTTGTCGGTTTCGAGATCGACTAAGTTCTGTTCACGCGTGACCTTATCGCCGGCCTTCAGATGCCAAGTTGAAACCGTGGCTTCGGAAACCGATTCCGGCAGATTGGGAACCTTAATCTCGATACTCATGACAGCTCCAGAATTCTTGAATGTTTAGTTTTTAGATCGTGCTTCATGCGCCACCTTGTAACGGCACGCCGCCTGTAAGCGCCGCCGCGCAAAGCTCTTCTTGCTCTTTGACGTGAACTTTGAGGTAGCCGACCGCGGTCGTCGCGCTGCCCTTGCGGGTGGCGTACAACAACTGATGATCCGCCGCCAGATAGGCACGCAGGCGATGCTTGATCTGATACCAAGCACCTTGGTTTTCTGGCTCTTCCTGACACCAGACAACGTCCTTGGCGTTCGGATACGCGGCGATCACCGCTTCGTATTCGGCGCGCGGGAACGGGTACAGCTGCTCCAGGCGAACCAGCGCGACGTCGGTCAAGCCCAGCTTGGCGCGGGTTTCGAACAGATCGAAGTAAACCTTGCCGCTGCAGAACACGATGCGCTTGACCTTGCTGCGATCCAGCGCCTCGGTTTCGTCAATGACGTACTGGAAGCTGCCATTGGTTAGGTCTTCAAGTGGCGAGACCGATAGCTTGTGCCGCAGCAACGACTTCGGCGTCATTACAATCAGCGGCATGCGCAGGCTGCGCTTCATCTGCCGGCGAATCATGTGGAAGAACTGCGCCGGCGTACTCGGCACGCAAACCTGCATGTTGTTGCCAGCGCAGAGCTGGAGATAACGCTCTAAACGCGCCGACGAATGTTCCGGGCCCTGGCCTTCATAGCCATGCGGCAGGAACATCGTCAGGCCGCAGAGACGACCCCACTTTACCGAGCCGCTGGCGATGAACTGATCAACCACCACTTGCGCGCCGTTGGCGAAGTCGCCGAACTGCGCCTCCCAGACCACAAGGCAGTCCGGGTCGGTCGTCGAATAGCCATACTCGAAACCAAGCACGCCTTCTTCCGACAACAGCGTATCGGTTGCCAGGAATTTATCTTTATCCGCGTCCAGATGCCGCAGCGGGGTGATGCTGGCGCCGGTTTTAGCGTCGTGGATCGTTGCGTGACGATGGAAGAACGTACCGCGGCGCACGTCCTGACCGGACAGACGAATCGCAAAACCTTCCGTGACCAGCGCGGCGTACGCCGTGATTTCGGCAAAACCCCAGTCCATCGGCAGGGTACCGGCCGCCATTTTCGCGCGGTCGTCCATGATTTTGGCGACGCGCGGATGCAGCGTAAATCCTTCCGGCAGCTTCAACAGGCGCGCCGAAAGGCTTTGCACCATTTCCTTGCTAATCGCTGTTTCCGCCGGAGTGTTCCACTCGCCGCGGCTGTAATTTGCCCAGTTCACCGTGTGCTTGTTACCGACCAAGCCCAGCGTTGTCCGCGCGATATTTTCGCCGCGGTCGAGCGCATCGCGGTAAGCACGGACGAGCAACTCAGGCTCCTCTTTCGCAATCGTGCCGTCTTGAACCAGTTTCTTGCTGTACAGCGCCAACGTCGTCGGCAGCGCCTTGATCGTCTCGTACATCACCGGGCTGGTGACCGACGGTTCGTCGGCTTCGTTATGACCCAGACGGCGATAGCAGCAAATATCGAGAATGACGTCTTTATGGAACGCGTTGCGGAAATCCATCGCCAAGCGGGCAGCGAATACCACCGCATCCGGGTCGTCACCATTAACGTGGAACACCGGCGCTTCGAGCATCTTCGCCAGATCGGTGCAGTACCGGCTGGTGCGCGACTCGTGCCCGGTGCGCGCCTCAATCGGGTTCGGTGTCGTGAAGCCGATCTGGTTATTGACGATGATGTGCATCGTGCCGCCGGTGGCGTAACCCTTCGCCTGCGACAGCTGCAGGGTTTCCATGACCACGCCTTGGCCGGCAAAAGCGGCGTCGCCGTGGATCAGTACCGGCAGCACGCGTTCGCCCTTCTCGTCCAGACGACGGGTTTGACGGGCTTTAACCGAACCTTCGACCACCGGGTTGACGATTTCCAGATGTGACGGGTTAAACGCCAACACGAGGTGCAAACGCTTACCGGCTACTTCGACGTCAGTCGAGAAGCCCATGTGATATTTCACGTCGCCCGCGCGCGACAAGCTCTCGGCCGAATACTTGCCTTCGAATTCGGCAAACAAGTCTTTCGGCGACTTGCCGAGCACGTTGATCAAAACGTTCAAGCGGCCGCGGTGCGCCATGCCGATGACAATTTCTTCGGCATCGGCATCAGCTGCAGTGCGCATAACCGCGTCTAGCGCCGGAATCAGCGATTCACCGCCTTCGAGCGAGAAGCGCTTCTGGCCAACATATTTATTGTGCAGATAACGCTCGATGCCTTCGGCGGCGACCAACTGCTTCAGAACCTCTTTGCGCTGCTCAACGGTGGTCCGTGGCGCAAACGCCGAACCTTCGAGACGCTGCTGAATCCAGCGCTTCTCAACGGTATCGTTGATATACATGTACTGCGTGCCGATCGTGTCGGTATAAACCGTTTTCAAGATTCGGATGATTTCCCGCAGCGGCAGGCGCGCGTGCCCAGACAACGTGCCGGTGTCGAACACCGTATCCATGTCGTCGGGGCCGAGGCCGTGGAACGCGGGGTCAAGATCGGGAATTTGTTGCACCGGCGACAAATTCAGCGGATCGAGTTTCGCCACTTGGTGGCCGCGAACACGGTAGTAATTGATCAAGCGCAAAACGCCAGACTGCTTTGCGCGCGCCGCAGCGTCGCCGCTGTCTTGCATCGTCGCGACCGCCACGCGTGGTTCGCGCGCCAGCTTTTCAAAGCGTGCACGGATCGGCGCGTGGCCCACTTCGCGCGCTACGCTCGCACCCTGAATACCGCGGAAATAGGCGCGCCAAGGCTCGTCAACGGCGTCGGCGTTTTCGAGAAACTGCTCGTAGAGGTCTTCAACGTAGGTGGCGTTGCCACCGTGAATAGACGACGACTCGATCAGACTTTGATATTTACTTCCACTCATTCCGGCTTCCTTCCGCGAATTCGCCGCGGTTTTGCGTTCTTACCTGAGAAATTTCGCGGCTTGGTGGCCGCTATTTGTTGCGTGGCCAGTCGGCAGTCAGGCCGCCAAGATAGTCACGGAAATCTTCCGCCAATTCGGGATGCTTCAGCGCGTACTCAACGTTTGCTTTGAGGTATCCCAGCTTGCTACCGCAGTCGTAACGCGTGCCTTCAAACTCGTACGCGAGAACGGTTTGTTCTTGAATCATCATGCTGATCGCATCGGTCAGCTGAATCTCGCCGCCGGCACCTTTTTGCGTCCGTTCGAGCAATTTGAAAATGCGCGGCGTCAAGATGTAACGACCGACCACCGCGAGATTGCTCGGCGCATCGGCCGGCTTCGGTTTTTCGACGATACGGCGAATTTCGCCGAGCCCAGGGCCAACCGGCTGGGTATCGACAACGCCGTAGCTGCTGATTTCTTCCATCGGCACGCGCTGCGTCGCAATGACGCTGGTGCCGTACTCCTGATAAACCCGCTGCATCTGCGCTAAGCACGGCCGCAAACGGCCGTCGATTAAGTCATCCGCCAAGATGACCGAGAAATCTTCGTCGCCGACCGCCGGCCACGCGCAAAGCACCGCGTGACCTAGGCCCAGTGCTTCAGCCTGACGGATAAAGATGCAGGTAATACCCGGCGGCAGGATTTCCTGCACCGTTTCGAGCAGCTTGTTCTTGCCGCGGCTAGAAAGCTCAGCTTCAAGCTCATAAGCCTTGTCGAAGTGATCCATGATCGAATTCTTCGAGCGGCCAGTGATGAAAATAAGTTCTTCCGCGCCCGCAGAAATAGCTTCCTGCACCGCGTACTGGATCAGCGGCTTGTCGACCACCGGCAGCATTTCCTTGGCGCTGGCTTTCGTAGCTGGCAGGAAGCGGGTACCGAGTCCGGCAACGGGAAAAACGGCTTTTCTGATACGCATGGGTTCTCTGGCTTATGAGTTATGAAAACACAGGTAATAAGATTTTTATCTAGTGTTAAATAAAACTGATCATTCTCGAACTGATGCTGATACAAGTAAAACGAGCAACAGGCTTAGGATCGGCGATAAAAAACAGCTGGGGTAAAGCATTTTCAACGATTCTGCCATCGCCATCCTGGCACGCACCGCCATGTCGCAGACGGCGCACAAAGCGCCTATCAAGACGCAATATTTCTATTAAAACTCCGCAAAATCATTTAAAAGTACGACAACTTTCTACAATTTCGTCTAACGAATATATTTTCGTTTTGACCATAAGGAAATTAGTTAAACCACTCGGCACAGGATTTCTAGCGGACCGCTGCGCACGCATGGGCAAAGCAGTTATCGCACCCATCCGGCACCCAGACAGGCGACGAACGATGTTTTTTAAGGGGGAATTGTCACAATGTCTGGCGCGATAGCGCCGTAACCGCACACTGATGCGCAAGCCCACCTTGGTGGCGGGCATGGATGCAAAGGCATCAAAGTTAAACGCGCGTTCGGCTGTCGTGCTCATCGCTCAGAACCCAGCCTATCCGAGGCTGTAAGCTGCCGGATGATACCCGCCTGACCCGCTTTTGGGGCAACAATCGCCGCGCGCTCCGTCCCAGTGTGCAGTCCGCAGGTCTACGTTTCTCTCGCAGACTCTTATGGCACTGTTTTATCAATGCGCAAATCTAGGGCTTTACCACCGAGTTGAGTCCGGCTCGCGTTGAGCTGACCTTCGAGGTCGCCAGACTGCGCTTTTACGCCTGCCCCGCCGCTCAGACGTGCGGTTACAACATATTGCTCGAACTGAGATAGCTTGAGCTGCGGCGCCATCGCCATGCTGTCGTCGAGCTGGATATCGAGCGGCAGCTTGGCATCCGTCAAGCGCTGCACTGCCAGCGGAATCGGCGGGCCGCTTGCGGCTTTTGCAAACACAAATAGTGTCGCACCGGCAGGGATTTTCGACGCCAGTTCCGGCGCCAAGGAAACATGCAGCGAAAGGCCGGGTGCCGCTGGCGCTTCCGGCACGGCTTGGGTCGCCGCTGACTCGCTCGCCGACGGAGTGGCAGAAGCGGTGGTTACAGGATTCGGCTTGCCGCTTTCTTCCGCCAGCGTTTTCATGCTTTCT
>Ga0172379_10010296_pt1 | contig 11348 bp, 11 predicted proteins | sample GrowelOW334metaG_FD_119756 | JGI IMG/M metagenome (GOLD analysis project Ga0172379, IMG submission 119756) | Groundwater microbial communities from an aquifer near a municipal landfill in Southern Ontario, Canada - Groundwater well OW334 metaG | ecosystem: Environmental > Aquatic > Deep... | reverse complement strand
TCTTCACAGGATGAAATTGTGGTTAATTATATGGGGAAAAAATTTACTAAACAAGTTAATATTAATCAATTTTTCTTTCTTCAATTATTTCCTTATCTCTTTGGTTTTGTTATATTTTTGATTTTGGTTTTATATTTCTTTGTTTTAGGAGTTTATACCCACAGAAAAAGAAAAAATAGATGATACCTGCTTCCTTTGATCGTGCAAAGATCCCACACAAGCCTGGAATTTATATCTATAAGGGAACCTTGAAAGCTCCGCTTGAAAATGGTTCCCTTTCAAGCTCTGCTTATAAAGATAAATCCGGGAAAATTTTGTATGTTGGAAAAGCTATAGATCTTTATCATAGAGTTTCGTCCTATTTTTCTGGTTTGCATGATCCTAAAACCACACAACTTGTTTCTGAAATAACAGGAATAGAAACAATTATTGTGGAGTCAGAATTAGAAGCCTTAATTTTAGAGGCTAATTTAATCAAGAAATATTTACCTCCTTTTAATATAAAACTTACAGATGATAAAGATTATCTCTATATAAAAATTACCAAAGAAGAATATCCGCAAATAATGGTGGCTAGAAAACAGGATCTTAAAGATGCCAAAGAATATTTTGGGCCCTTTCCATCTGGAAAAACAGTCCGAGAAACACTCAAGAGATTAAGAAGGGTTTTTCCTTGGTGTGCTAATCCAAAAGGAAAAAGAGCTTGTTTTTACTATCATATAAGTCAGTGTTCTGGTCCTTGTGCTGGTGTGATAGAAAAAAATGAATACAAAAAGATTATTAGTCAGTTTTCTAAATTTATGCAAGGGAAAAAAGATGAAGTTGTAAAAGAATATGAAAAAGAACTAAAAATTTGTGTTAAAAAATTAGAATTTGAAAAGGCTGAACAAATTAAAAAAACAATTAATGGATTAAAATATCTATTGCAGAGCAATAATGCTGCAGTTTATTTAGAAAATCCCAATTTTGTTGAAGATCAAACTAAAAAAGCATTAATTGATCTAAAAAATGTGTTAAATTTGGACAAAATTCCAGTAAGAATAGAATGCTTTGATATATCAAATACCATGGGTCAGAAAGCAGTTGGATCACTTGTTGTTTTAACTGATGGTGAAATTGATAAAAAATGGTATAGACGTTTTAGGATCCAATCTGAAGCTAAGCCAAATGATATCTTAATGATGAGGGAGATGGTAAGAAGGCGCTGCAAGCATACTGAATGGCCCAAACCAGACCTTATTTTGGTTGATGGGGGTAAAGGACAAGTTAGTGCAATTGTTGTTGAAGTAGCTCAAGCAGGTTGGGATGTGCCGGTATATGGCTTAGCTAAGAAAATGGAATGGGTAATAGCCTCAGATTATTCAATTATAAAATTACCCCGCGTTTCACTTGCTTTAAAAATGCTGCAAAAAGTTAGAGATGAGGCACATCGTTTTGCAATTACTTACCATAAAAAATTAAGAAAAATAATATAATTTCTAAACGTTGTATAATTAAAGATAATGAAATCCATAGTAAGAAATTACTTGATTAATTTAGGGGCATTATGGGTTGCAACGCAAGCTCTTCCTGCTATTTCAGTGGTGGGTGGAGTAAGGGGCTTGTTGATTGGTGCTTTAGCATTCATGGTGGCAAATATACTTTTAGTTCCTTTATTAAAAATTCTTCTATTGCCTTTAAACTTACTTACTTTAGGTTTATTTGCTTGGTTAAGTAATGTTTTAGCTCTTTATTTTTTAGTGAATGTTGTTCCTTATTTTAATGTGACAACTTACAGTTTTAGTGGTTTATATTGGCAGGGCTTTTCTTTACCAGCAGTTGATTTAACAGTATTTCAGGTAGTTATAGTTGCATCATTTTTGTTAGGTTTTATAATTCATTTTTCTAATTGGTTGGTAAAATAACAGCCTCTTTGATAAATTCATTAAAAAGTGTAAAATTAAAGACGCAATAATTATGAACAACAACATTATTACTATTACCCAAATGATTCTAGGAATACTTCTGATAATATTGGTATTACTCCAGGCTAAAGGAACAGGCTTAGGCTCATCTTTTGGAGGAGATATGGGCTTTTACCGCACCAAAAGAGGTTTTGAGAAGCTACTATTCAATGGAACTATAGTCGTTGTAGCACTATTTATTATTACTTCGGTAATTGAACTAATTAAGTGAATAATTTAAAATTTTTCAGGCTTTATTTAACTAGACTTTTTCGCCGTTATGGTCAGAAACTTCTAAGTTCCCATAAGGAAATTGATTTTACCAGAAAAAACATTCTAAGTAAGGGAGTTTATGTAATAGTTTTTTTGGTAATTATTGTTTTGGTTCTATCAGTTTTTTTAAAGAAACAATCTGATATGTCTTGTCCAATTATTTCTGAAGGTATTGTTGGGGCTTTCAATGATTCAAATTTACCAGTAAGTGTGACTGCTCTTCTTTCTGATGGTTTGTTTACTTTAGATAAATCCGGAAGTCCTTCTGCAAAATTAGCAGAATCTTTTAACTCAAATCAAGAAAATACTGTTTTTAATCTCACTTTAAGAAAAGGTCTTACCTGGAATGATGGTAGTATTGTTAAATCCTCTGATATAAAAATAAGCTTGCCGGATATTGAAGTTACTTACCCAAATGATAATACAATTAATTTCAAATTAGCAGATACTTTTTCACCATTTTGGGGTTTGCTTACACAACCTATTTTAAAGCAAAATACCCTGACCGGTTTAGGGGATTATAAGGTTACTTATAAGGAAATAAACAGGGGACATATATCAAAGCTAATATTAGAGCCTAAGGATAGAAACTATTGTAATAGTAAACCAATAATTTCTATACGTTTTTATCAAGATGAGCAAACCATCAAAACTGCTTTTAGTTTGGGAGAAATAGATGCAATATTGTCAGTACAAGATATTAGTGATTTCTCTAAACAGCCAAATGTAATCGTAAAAAAGATTCAGACTTTTAATAAATTAGTAGCAATTTTTTATAATTATAAGGATCCAATTTTAGATAAAAATTATCGTAAAGCATTAAATTATGCGATAAGTCCAATTAGTGATGAGACTGTTGCAGAAACTTCTATACCGCCAATTTCCTGGGCGTTTAATGGTGGTATAAAAGATGTTCATGGTGATTTAGTTTCGGCAAAAACATTTTTAGCAAAAGTTGAATCTGGGAAAGATAAACCAGTTGTCTTAACTACCACAAAATATTTTGAAGGATTTGCGCAAAGGATAATAGAAGATTGGAAAAAAATAGGGGTTAATGCTGTTATTAGAACAGAAAGTGGTAACCCACAAAATTTCCAGGCCCTTCTTACAACAGTATCTATCCCTCATGATCCTGATCAATATACTTTATGGCATTCAACACAAGTAAATACTAATATAGCAAAATATTCATCCCCAAGAGCAGACAAAGACCTGGAGGATGGAAGAAAAATATCAGATTTTGAAAAAAGAAAAGAAAAATATTTTGATTTTCAAAAAGTTTTACAGGATGATGCTGTAGCAACTTTCTTGTATTTTCCAAGAATAAATGTTATTTATAGAAAAAGGGTGGAAAATATTTTTAATAAAATATTACCAGCACAGATTGTGCAATATTAGTTGGTTTTTCTGATTCTTACGTTTTGTGGTGTTACTTCTACAATTTCATCCTTTGCACCAACAATATATTCTAAAGCTCTTTCTAAGGTCATGAGTTCTGGTACATTAAAATGTTCAGAAACACCCTCACCTGCTGATCTATGATTTGTTTGTTGTTTTTCTTTACAGACATTGATTTTAATATCCTCTTCTCTGGCATTTGATCCGATTACTTGTCCGGCATAAACCTGGGTTGCAGGTCCTATAAATAAATCTCCTCGTCCTTGAGCTGCAAGTAATCCGAAAAGTTTTGTAACTCCATTTTCAAAAACAACTAAAGATCCTCTTTCTCTGGTAAAGTTTCCGCCAGTGTCTTTGCGGTATTCCAAGAAAGCACTGTTAATTATTCCAAGACCGTGGGTGGCTGTAATAAATTCACTTCTGTAACCAAAAAGCTCTTTGGTAGCAATTACAAACTCCATAGAAACAATACCGTTTTCCTGATTCATTTGTTGTAATATTCCGTGTCGGAGTCCCATTTTTTGCATCACAGTACCGGAATATTCTTCTGGAACTTCGATCGAAACGCTTTCAATCGGTGTATAAATTGCGCCATCAATTTCTTTTTCAATAACTTGAGGTCTGGATACTTCAAATTCAAAACCTTCACGTCTCATTCTTTCAATTAAAATTGCCAAATGTAATTCACCACGTCCAGAAACAACCCAACCGCCTGCGCCGTTTTCAACGTGAAGAGCTACGTCTGTTTCGAGCTCTTTATAAAGTCGGTCCTGAATTTGTCTTGAAGTTTTATATATACCTTCACGTCCTGCAAAAGGTGAGGCGTTTACAGAAACAGTCATTCTGATTGTGGGTTCTTCGATAGTTAAAAGAGGTAAGGCTTGTGGATCCTTTAAGTCTGCGATTGTTTCTCCGATAGTAATATCAGGAATACCCGCTATTGCACAAATATCTCCTGCTTGTACTTCTATAGTTTCCAATCTTTCTAATCCTGAAAATGTCATCAAAGATGTAAGATGGCATTTTTTCATTTCTCCGCTTCGGTTGATCCAGGTTACGTCCTGGGCGGCGTTTAATTTGCCATTGTATATTCTTCCCACAGCGATCCTGCCTTTAAAATTATCACCAATTGTTGAAGTAATTAACATTTGTAAAGGTTTATCAGAAGAGCCTGTCGGGGCTGGGATATGTTCTAAAATAGCATCAAAAATAGGAGTAATATCATGCATTTTATTGAGGTCAGGTTCTAAACCAGCTTTAGCAAGTTTACTGGAACAATAGACAGTAGGGAAATAGGCTGTTTCTTCGTCTGCTCCCAGTTCTAAAAATAAATCAAAAGTCTTATTTAAAACTTCCTGAATTCTGGCGTCAGTTTTATCAATCTTATTTATTACCACAATAACCTTGTGTTTCATTTCCAGGGCTCTTTTTAAAACAAACCTGGTTTGCGGCATTGGCCCTTCTTTGGCATCAATTAACAATAAACAACCATCAGCCATTTTTAAGACTCTTTCAACTTCTCCACCAAAATCAGCGTGTCCTGGTGTATCAATAATATTAATTTTGGTATCTTTCCAAATGATGGAGGCATTTTTGGAAAAAATTGTAATTCCTCTTTCTTTTTCTAAATCATTGTTATCCATGATTAAATGTGAGGTTTCTGTAAATTCCTTACCTAATTTAGTAGAAGATTGGCGCAGTAAGGCATCCACTAAAGTGGTTTTGCCGTGATCTACGTGAGCAATTATAGCTACATTCCTAATATTCATATATTTATTCAACAAAAAATCGCTTTCCGCGATCCCTAATTATACCATTTTGAACTTCAATCTACAAATTACAGGATTTACCGAATAAACTGGCGGAAGAAATTTAGATAGATTGGATAGAAGGAATAAAATAAATATATGTTTAATAAAAGTAAGCTAGGAAAAATAAGGATTTTTTCGAGTAATCCACCAGTTCTGATTCTTAAAGCACTAAAGGGTGGGAAGCCAAAATGTATAGGAATAGGAAATAACCAGGGAACTCCTTCTTCTGTAAAACTATCCATAATTAAATGAGAAACTAAACCAATCATAAAGCCCCACCAAACTATGTTCATATTCACGAGTAAGGAATGACTTGCTAAATTTAGTAGCCAACTCATTCCGTAACCAAAAATAGCTAAACCTATTATGGAATGTGAAATTAAGCGGTGGCCACGAAAAAATGGATGTAAAATCCTACCAAAAACTGTTCCAGCAGGTATTTTTTGCCAAAAAGAAGAAGTTGCAGTATCAATATCTGGGGTTAAACCCCCAATAAAACAAGCTCCAAGCGCAACTAAAGTTGTAGAAAGTGTAGTTTGAGGAACATTTTGAGTAGCTAAAATAATATTTAAGGCTGTAAAAGCAGCTAAATCGTGGGTTCTGCCTGTCATCTAATTTCGTAGCTTAGAGTCACATTAATAACTACCTCATTAGATCCAGTTTCTAATTTTGTTTCAGGCACAGCAGCAAGATTTGTCCCACCTAACCCCATTGCTCTTATGATGGGGGAGCCTCCAGAACTTTCACTGTAATTAACAATTCTACCTAAAGAAAAACCAGCAATTTTAGCAGCATCTTCTGCTTTTTTCTTGGCTGCAGCTACAGCTAGTGTTCTGGCTTCATTTTCTGCAGTACTTTTATCTGTTGCATCAAAACCTAAGTTATTTACATTAGTTGCTCCAGCTTGGGTTGCTGCATCAATAACTTTTCCTGGATTATCTATATTTCTGACTTTAATAGTTAAATTTGTATTGGCAGAATAACCTGTAATTTTTTGAGAACCATCCCTGTAATCATATGTAGGATTAACATTATAATTGCTGGTTTGAATATCTTTAGAGTCTACTCCCAGTGCTTTAACGTTTTCAGATACTTTAGCAATAATCTGATTAACCTTATCCTGGACTTCTTTAGTGGTTGCTCCAGTTGCAGATACTCCAGCAGAAATGTTAGCGGAATCAGGCTTTACAGTAGATTTACCTTCACCAGTCACATCAAAAGTGGTGGTTTTTGTGGTAGAAGTAGAATCTACCTGAAAAGGGATAGGGCCTACAAATTTAGTATAAACATATAAAAGTATAAAAAAGATAATTAATGTAGCTGCAGTACTACCAATTTGTTTGAACATAATTCTTTACTGATAATACGATAGATACAATATTTACGCAAGAATTTCTTGCACCTCTAAATTAAATTCCATAACCGAGTTATGTCTATTATGATAATCAAAAGCTAAAGCTCTTCTTAAACACTCTGAAAGTAATTTTTGTTTTGATTGAGTCAGGATTTCTTGGTGTTGTTTGCTTAGTTGAATAAATGTATCTTTTTCTTCTACAAATAAGTCTCGGAACATTTTTGCTAATGCGTCTACTTCTAAGGTTAGTGTTCCATACATAACTGCTGCAAGGGAATAGATATCAGACTGGATGTGCAATCTACCTTGGCCTTTACTAGCCAGAGATATCTGTTCGGGAGGGGCATAATCTATTGTGCAAGCGCATTCGATATCAGGTGCAGAACTGCTTGATTCAATAAGTGGGAAACTATTTCCAAAGTCGATCACTTTTGTTTGTTTTCTTTCGTTAAACATAATATTTTGTGGTTTAATATCTCCATGAAGATGACCTTCTTGATGTGCATGATTAACTGCCATGGCTGTATCATTAAAAATTTTAGCAATCCGCGAAATACTTATCTCTTTATTACCTTTTAATTGATCTTCTAGCGTGCCTCCATGTAGCCATTCCAAAATTAAACAAGGATCTGTATTTATAGAAGCTGCAAGTCCAATAAATTGCGCAATGTTTGGATGAATAACTTGAGCCATAACTTGAGCCTCTTTTATTAAAAGGTGCATTGGTCCTGTTTTTGTAGCAACAATATTTCCTGTTTTGCTATCTTTTGCTTTAAGAATAAATGTTTCATTAAGGGTTCTTCCTTTGTTAGGTAGGTTTTCAAGGAGTAAATATCTTTCCTCAGTTGTTTGAAATGAAAGTCCAAAAAAATTTCCATTGTCTTCCAGATAACGGTTTCCATCAACATCTTCATATTGTTGATTTCTTCTGTATTCAATTTCTATTGGAGTCTCCAATAACCCAATGAAACTTGCGGGATATAGAACGTTTTGCTCTGGTTCAATAAAGTTAAACATAATGGCATATTTTAACATATTATAGGTTATTAATAAAGTTATGAGAAATTTAATTCTTTGGGTTTATTGTATTCGTTTTTTAGTTATTTCTGAAAGATGGTAAAATTATTATATGCCTAAATTTTTAGGATATTTCTAATCCAACTTAAAAAGGTTTGTAAAAAGTTCAATTTTTGAGGTGATTTGATTATTTGAATAGATTCTGTAGGTGTTAATGTTGGAGTTGAAGTAACAATAATAGTCTTATCGCTCAAAAATTGCATTGGGTCTATCCATTTTTGATCAAGCAGGACTTTAGTATTTTCATAGCCTTTAAAATACAAGTCATTTCCTTTGTAAATTGCAAAATGAAGATGTTTTCTTTCTTCACCTGTTTCGCTGCTAAATTCTTTACCTAAAGTAGCTATAATTTGTCCTGTTTGAACTTTGTTACCAGCTTTTAGGTCAGTTGATAATTTTAGATGACCATAGAGTGCTGTTAGATCTAAATTATCAAATTTTTCCAATATTAAACCTCCATAACCTGTAACAGGCCCAATATAGCTAATAGTGCCATTTCCCACTGCATAAACAGGTACATTTGCGTCTTTTTCCTCTATAAAAATTTCTAAGTCAAATCCTGCATGAAAACCAGTATATTGATTTGGGAACAAAGCCTCTTTTCTAATATAAGAATTTTTATCAAAATATTGCCCGAAAGTTTTATAAGAAGTTCGTTCTAGTGTTCTATCTAAAGGATACTGCCAGCTTTCAGCAGATGTGATTTTGGGGGTTAAAAATATAAAGAAAGATGTAAATAGAAAAAAGAAAGTATATTTAAAAATTGTCACAAGATAATTATACATAATGAAATAAAACAAAACCTGAACTATAATATGCAACATCTATGATTGAACAGGAACAATTAACAAAATGGTTTTCTAACATCCCTCCAGATACCCAAGGAAGAGTTGCTAGTATGCTTAAAGATAGAAGATCCGAAGGTATTGTGCCCGAAAACGTTCTTGGAGTAAAAGGAGAAGAAATATACAAGGTTGCCGTTGTTCAAAGTTTGCTGTTATCTTTGATGGAAATTAAAAGTCCAGATAGGATTCCGAAATGGGTACTCTCTCAATTGGCACAACCTATTGTGCTTTGGTGTATGGAAAGTGACGAAGGATCAAATGATGGTTATGATTTAGAAATTATGTTTGGCAGACATCACTCTACACCAAGAACTATTTATGCAAGTGTTAGGGATTCTGCAGTAGAATGTGCAAATGAAATTTTGGTTCACCAGAAATTTTCTCCAATCTTAACTTACGCTAGACAACAAATTCCTGCGGGTCTATGGTCATTTATAGAAGGGATGAATGATTTTATATAGGTAATTATTTGGTGATCCGGGTGGGGGTCGAACCCACGACCATTGCCTTAAGAGGGCACTGCTCTACCACTGAGCTACCGGACCGTACTTAACCTGTATATTTTAGCAACTTATCTCGTAATTCTCTACCAGAGCCTGATTTAAGAAACTTTTCGAGTTCACGAGCTTCTAACCTGTTCAGACATTCTTGGGCGAAAATTAAAATAAAAGGGCCACGATTTTTTGTGGATCGTGTAGCAGAGTAACCTATGTTATGCTGCTCAATCCTACGTTCGATGTTATTTGAAATACTGGTATAAAATTTACTATCTTTTTGGCTTTTTAGAATGTAAACATAGTACATAGACGAGATATGCTCTACCACTGACCTGCCTGCCGGCAGGCAGGGCTACCGGACCGTTATTACTTTTAAGTACCCCTGGCAGGACTTGAACCCGCAAACCTCTTCGTCCGAAGCGAAGCGCTCTATCCAGTTGAGCTACAGGGGCATATAAAACATCTACATTTTACCAATTAATGATCAAAATTCCTAATTATGGTATATTTACACCGTGGCTTTGAAATATAAGTATAATCAAAATATTGTAGCTCCTGGTGGTGGCACCGGTGCTTTCACCTGGTGGTCTGGTGTGTCTCTACTAAATAATCCTTTAAAAAACACAGCTATTTTTGGAACTTGGGATAGCGGTGGTAGTTCAGGTGAACTTCGGGTTAATGAAGGAATTTTACCTCCTGGAGATTATATGCAATGCCTGTTGGCAATGATGGAAGATCCTATCCAACGCCAGGAAGCAATTTTAATCTTAAGAGACAGAACCAGTGGTCACCCGATTGTAAATCTATTGGGAGCTTATGCAGAAAAATATCATCATGGTGTGCAAGGTGGTATTAATGGATTAAGGACCTTATTTAGAGTTCAGGGGAATATATTGCCCATATCTTTAACAGATATTCAACTATGTTCTGAAACAAAAAATGGAAAAAAGTATTCTGGTGAGCATGCAATTGATGAAATTAAAGATGATCCTGAATTTAAAAATGGCGATAAAATATCAAGAATATATTTTGATATAAAGCCTGAAGCTAATCAGGACGCTTTAGAAGCACTCTTAAAGGCTGATAAAATAGTAATCCCGCCTGGAAGCCCTTATACAAGTATTTTTCCTCATCTATTAGTTCCTAAAGTTGGAGATTCTATTCTAAAATCAAAGGCTAAGTTGGTTATTGTTTTAAATTTAATGACAACATCAGGTGAAGACCATCATTTAAATTTTGCTTCTAACTGGCTGGAAGTTTTTCAATATTACCTGGGAGATTTAGAATATATTAAAAGAAATGGTAAAAGTAGAATCAGTAATATTGTTGTAAATAAAAATCATCTGACTAAAGAAATTTTAGATATTTACAAAAATAAAGGACAGACACCTATAAGTATTGATGAAGAAAAATGTATAAAACAAGCGCCTGGTATAAAAATTATTACTAAACAAATTGCTGATTATGATAAGGATACAAATTTATTAAGGCATAATCCCGCTAAACTGGCGGAGGCTGTGCTTTCGATTTAGATTTATTAGCAGGTAACCAGGTTGCGGTAAAAATTGACAGTGAAACTCCTAAAAGCGTGCCTCCTATTACATCAGAAGTCCAATGTTCTCCTAAGTAAATTCTGGAAATTATCATCAAAATGATAAATATTACTAAGCATGTTAATAAAGGAAGTCTAAGAGGACCTCTGACTTTATAGAGAATAAATATGAATAGAAAAGTGGCTAAAAATGTTGTTCTCATCATATGTCCAGAAGGATAAGAAAAAGCAGTTTGTACATAATGACTGGGAAAATTGAAATCTACTGCTCCACGGTAAAATTGATGAGGTGGAGAAGGGTGAAGTACAAATGTTTTACCAAATAATTCAAAAATATGGGCAAACCAAAATAGGGATAAGGCGATAGCAGCCACCCAGTATCTTTTTAAAAGAGCAAAAATTGTCAGTAGAAGCCAAAACAAACCAGTTACTTCTGCTGATCCAATGATTGAAAGAATGGAGAAGGGAAGATCAAACCTTCTGGAAATATGGTTTTGAAATCTATGTGTTGTATCAAAATCAAATTGAACAAAAACCTCTTTTGCCACAATATAGGAAAATAAAACAAAAGCTAAGAAGAGTACAAAAGAAAATATTA
>Ga0172379_10010295_pt1 | contig 11348 bp, 12 predicted proteins | sample GrowelOW334metaG_FD_119756 | JGI IMG/M metagenome (GOLD analysis project Ga0172379, IMG submission 119756) | Groundwater microbial communities from an aquifer near a municipal landfill in Southern Ontario, Canada - Groundwater well OW334 metaG | ecosystem: Environmental > Aquatic > Deep... | reverse complement strand
TTCCGTATGAATAAAGAGTTAGGATTTTCAGAGTCGACTCCAGACGTTTTACAAAAGGTCGACACTTTTGAGGATGGAGAGATCGTTTTCTCAGTCTTCAAAGAGTATTTATCTGATGGACGATGGCGTCTTTATTTTGTTGAGTCTTCAGAAGAAGAGAGCTTTGTTCCTCTAAGAAAAAATCGTGGAGTAACGAGTGTTGGGTATAGAATTTTTGGTGAGCATGATGCTATGCTCCTAGGGTTTAAAGTTTCTGAAAAATATTCAGGAAGGGGCCTTGGTAAAAAACTTGTAAACTATTTTCTTGAGTTTGTAAAAAAAGAAAAATTAACCTTTCGGGGTACAGGGGATATTAATAAGCCCATGATTGCACTTACGCTTTCTCGAATGGGTTTTGAGCCCGCATCAAGAGATGTCCTTGTTGAAATACTTCCGCGTTCGATGTCTACTCCTTCAGAAAGAGTTCCAAACGTACAAGTGTTAAGGAATGAAGAGAATAAAAAATTGATCACAGGTTCAGAGGGAGGTCTTTTTTATAGGAAAATTTCACCAGAAGAGGTTTTGAAAAAATATCCTATTTCAAGTCCTGACATGATTGTGGCAGTTCAGACGCATTATTTTTTACCCGAAAAAACGGAGAGTAATTAAGGCGCAATATGCTACGATAGGAGCATGTCGAGGCAAGCGCCGCCTATTTCAATAACTATCACTCCAGGGACCATACTCATGGGGATTGGGCTGTTGCTTGGGGTTTTTCTCATTTTTTACCTTAGGAATCTCGTGCTGGTGGTTCTCACGGCAATCGTGATCTCCTCTTCTATTGAGCCAGCAGTCTTGTGGTTTATGCGCCATCGCATCATTCGTCCGGCTGCGGTTGCCCTCGTGTACGCGCTTATTTTCGGTGCATTGTTTAGCGTGGCGTATTTCTTGTTCCCGCCCTTGATTCAAGATTCCGCAGCTTTTGTTTCAACGCTTCCGCAGTACCTCGGAGCTTTTAATATTGAAACCACCGTTCCAAATCAGATTATTGCTACGACGCAGGAAGTGGTTCAATCCGATTCAACGTCACTCATCGCAACCTTGCGCGAATTCCAGGATATTTTCACCGCAACGGGGCAGGGGGCCTTCCGCGCTCTTTCGGGTGTATTCGGTGGTGTCTTTTCCTTTTTCCTCATCCTCCTCCTCTCGTTCTATTTTGCTGTACAAGAAACGGGTATCGATGACTTTTTGCGCATCATAACTCCGGTGAAGCATCAGAAGTACGCCATTTCTTTGTGGCGTCGCTCCCAGGTAAAAATCGGGTTGTGGATGCAAGGGCAACTCCTCCTTTCTTTGATTATCGCAGTTTTGACGTATCTCTGGCTCACTATTCTCGGCGTGCCATACGCGCTTCTTTTGGCGATTTTTGCAGCGATAGCCGAGCTCGTGCCAGTATTCGGCTCTTTGGCAGCGGCGGTTCCAGCTACAGCCGTTGCGTTTTCAGCAGGGGGCCTTCCTCTTGCTGTTTTGGCAGCTGGCGGGTATCTCATCATTAACCAAATCCAGGGCAACCTTATTTATCCGTTGGTAGTAAAGCGTGTTGTAGGCGTGCCGCCACTCTTGGTGATTTTGGCATTGATCGCGGGCTCTCAGCTCGCAGGCTTTTTGGGAGTGCTTCTTTCAGTGCCTATCGCCGCTGCACTCCAAGAGCTTGTTTCCGATATAGAAAAGGCAAAGCAGAAAGCAGCAAAAGAGAATGTCTAAATATTACGTTACGTCTCCGATTTACTACCCAAACGCACAGCCTCACTTGGGGCATGCGTATACTACGCTTTTATGCGATGTGCTTAACCGTTTTCATAAATCACTTGGTGAAGACACATATTTTCTTACGGGTACCGATGAAAACTCGGAAAAAATAATTCAAGCAGCTGAGAAACTCGGAGAAGGTCCTAAAGAGTATCTTGAAAAAAACGTTCAACGGTTTAAAGATTTATATCAACTGCTTGGTATTGAGTATGATCAATTCATCAGAACGTCTGACAAGGAAAAGCACTGGCCGGGAGCGATAGAAATGTGGAATCGCCTGAGCGAGGCGGGGGATTTATATAAATCTTCTTATACTGGCCTCTACTGTGTTGGTCACGAAGCATTCTTAACGGAGAAAGAGCTCGATGAAAATGGTATATGTCCTGACCACGGCGTAGCTCCTGAGAAAATTGTTGAAGAAAACTGGTTCTTCAAACTTTCAAAATACGCATCCGAAATACAAAAATTAATTGAGAGCGGTGAGTTACCGATTACCCCTGAGACAAGAAAGAATGAAGTACTTTCGTTTCTTCGCTCTGGTGTTGAAGACGTGAGTTTTTCTCGCCCAGCAGAAAAAATGACCTGGGGTGTGCCAGTCCCTGGAGACGATGGTCAAAAAATGTACGTATGGGTGGATGCGCTTTCGAATTACATTACTGCGCTTGGGTTTGGCCGTGGCGAAGAATTAATGGATTTTTGGCCAGGCACTCACGTTTTAGGGAAAGACATTCTCCGTTTCCACGCAGTTTTTTGGCCAGCGATGCTTCTTTCAGCAAAGCTTCCACTTCCGAAACAACTTTTTGTGCACGGCACGATTATTTCCGATGGAAAAAAAATGTCGAAGACACTCGGCAACACCATTAGCCCTTATGAAATGGTTGAGCGATATGGTAAAGACGCAACGCGCTACTTACTGTTGCGCCACGTGCATCCTTTTGAAGATACCGACATTACGTGGGAGAGATTAGATGAGTGGTACACCGCAGGATTAGTGAACGGCTTGGGAAATCTAGTGAGTCGCATTATGAAGCTCGCTGAGACACATCTCGACGGACCAGTAGAATTTCTACCCGTCGGCATTTTTGAGGATTATGAGAAAGCTTTTGAAAATTTTGATTTCAATCACTCAGTAAATATTGTGTGGGGTACCATTAAATTCCTAGACGAACGTATTACTACCAAAGAACCGTTTAAGGTGGTGAAAACAGATTTAGAAAAGGGAAAGGAAATAATAACTATGGTCGTGCAAGATTTATATCTTGTAGCTCATCTTTTAGAGTCACTCATGCCCGAGACCAGCGCCACAATAAAAACTGCCGTCCGCGCCAACAAAAAACCAGAAAATCTGTTCCCACGATTGGAGTCATGAAATTTAAATACATAGACGTACACTGTCACCCTAACTTAGGGGAGTTAAAGGTTGACCAAGAGGCGGTCATTGAAAAGATGCGCGAGGAAGGTATTGCCGGAATTGTGGTGGGTGTTGATTTAGAAAGCTCGCAAGAAGCCGTACGTTTGGCAGAGAAACATGACAACTTATGGGCCTGCATCGGCCTGCATCCAAATTACACGCAGGAGAAAAGTTTTGATGAGATTGAATTTGAAACGTTAGTAGCGCACCCGAGAGTTGTGGGAATAGGCGAATGTGGCTTGGACTACTTCCGTTTGTCAGGACAAACGGAAGAGGAAAATGAAAAAATAAAAAATAAACAGTGGGAGGAGCTTGAGAAACAAGTTGCCTTTGCTTTGAAACATAGCAAGCCTTTGATGGTTCACTGCCGGCCATCCAAAAACTCAATGGATGCGTATGAGGATTTCGCCACGTACCTTGAGAATATGGGGGACGCTGGGCGCCAGTCATTGAAAGGGAATATGCACTTTTTTGTGGGAAATTTGGTCGTGGCAAAGTGGTTTTGGGCGCTTGGTTTTACCACCTCGTTTACGGGCGTTTTGACCTTTACCGACGAATATAACGAGGTGGTGCGTGAAGCCCCGCTCGACATGATTTTGACCGAAACAGACGCCCCCTACGCCTCTCCTGTGCCACATCGGGGCAAGCGCAACGAGCCTGCCTTTGTACCGCTCGTAGCCAAAGCGGTTGCCCGTATTCGCGGCGAGGATGAGGAGAAGCTAGGCGAGGCAGCCCTTGCCAATGCCCGCCGAATTTTCAAAATTGAGGCTTAAATTATGGCCTCTATTGCTCCAAGGGAGCGAGTGTGGTACCTTTTTGTGACATGAAGACAGATGAAATGAATGAGGAGTTTGCCGACCTTTCAGGGCTCGTTGATGTTTCCGAAGAGGAAGCTGAAGGAGAAGTGTACGAGGTTGGTTACCACCTTCTCCCCTCAGTTAACGAAAACGCTCTTGAAGCAGAAGCTGCTCAAATTAAAAGTGCAGTAACTAAGCTTGGTGGCGAGGTATTGGGCGAGCGCACGCCAGCGTTGATTAATTTTGCATACGCAATTGGTAAAAGAGTTGACGGAAAACTTCAGAAATTCTCTAATGGCTATTTCGGATGGGTTGCTTTCTCGCTAACCCCCGGAGCTCTTAAGGAAATCAAGGAAGTACTTGATGCTCACGAAAATGTTCTCCGTTACCTTATCGTTAAGACATCACGTGACCAGGTAGCCGCAATTATGGCAGATCCAACGCTTGATGCCGGCGCTATTGAGCCTGAAGTTGTAGAAGCAGTTGCTGAAAGCGAGGTGGTTGCACCGGAAGTTGAAGAAGAGGAAGCGGCATAGCTAACTCTGTTATACTGAGAGTATGTATCTCAACAAAGCGTTCATTGCAGGAAATCTAACGCGAGACCCGGAACTTAAAGCGCTCCCTTCAGGGGGCAGTGTAGCGACGTTTGGCGTTGCTACGAATCGTGTTTGGTATAACCAGGATCGTCAGAAGCAGGAAGCAACTGAATTTCATAATATTGTCGTGTTTGGTAAGCAGGCAGAAACCTGCGCCCAGTACCTTAAAAAGGGAAGCGGTGTGTTGGTTGAGGGCCGATTGCAGACCCGTAACTGGGAAAAAGATGGACACAAGCAGTACCGAACTGAGATCGTTGCCGACCGAGTGCAGTTTGGCGCACGAAGCGGTTCTGGAGCGACCGAAGAGGCGCGTGGCGAGTCACAGCCTGATCAGAATGCTTCTGGCGCTGATATTGAGTATCCGTCAGAGGAAATATCCCCTGATGACATTCCGTTCTAGAGGCAACGTAAGAAATCGGCGAATAGCTTCGTTATCGCACTCGTTCAATCTTTCACCGTACTACCAAAGTATGTTTCAAGATTTCACTCGGCGATGCCTTGCTCTCCATCCAATTTCTTGCGTTGCTAGTCGCCCCGCATTTCATCGATTCCAGGGCTAGAAACACTCGCCCAGACTATCGGATTGTAGGGCTAGAACCCAAAACGGTGACTAGCTTGCAAGAGAGACCCTCTCAGGGTAAGATATCTATCACATATGAATAAGACCCCTAATTTTTTCGACTATAAAAGCACCCAGCTTTTGAAGACGTTTTTGAACCCGCATGGCCGTGTAAACGGTAAGCGTAAGACAAATGTCTCAGCAAAACAGCAACGTGCAGTTGCGAGCGCCATCAAGCGCGCACGCTTCATGGGCCTCCTCCCATATGTCATTAAATAAGCGCGCTTACAAAAAAACCCGCCGTACGGCGGGTTTTTTATTTTTCTGAATCCAAGCCTATTTTTTCAAGAATTCTATCAACCGCTTCATTTATAAAAGTTCGTGTAGCAATCATTTTTTGAATCCTTGAGGTGCGCATTGAACCTGAATAGTCACGGCGTGTTGGATGCGCATGAATCGCATCCGTGCGATTTTTACTAACCCCAGTAAGACTCTCTCGTCCATATATAGCAGGCACTTTGTTGTCTGCGTAAATAATATGTCCAAATTCGGCATTTAATTCTTCACTATATTCTCCGTCTTTTGCCTGCACTGCAACTTTGGCTTTGTAACCTCTCTTCCGAAGGTTTCGTGTGAGTGTTCGTATAGAGCCACCAGTCATTATCGTGTCATCCACTATAAGTATGGTCCTTCGCACATCTAGCGGGTATTTTTTTAATTGGATATCTAGGGCTTTTTTATCCAAAAAAATTCCCCCTCTAAAGAAACGTGTTTGTATGCTTTGATGCCCTAGTTTTTTGTACGCGCGTTTTATAATTTTTGAAATGAGAAGAGCGGGGAGTCTTCCTGAGCCATCAATGCCGATTACGGTTCCCACCTCACCTTTCTGAATACTTTCTTTCAATTGGAGAAGAATTTCCCAAACATGACGTTCCATTTCCATTAGGGCCTCTTTCTCAAAATAGACTAGGTGGTTAGGTTCAAGCGATTGATCCTCAAATTTTTCCATTAAATAAAATATATTAGGCTTTTTCAACCCGTTCAACGTACTCACTGCTTTCAGTATTGACCCGAATGATGTCACCCTCGTTTATGAAAAGGGGAGTTGAAACTACAACACCAGTTTCAAGTGTTACCTGCTTTGAGCCACCCTGAGCGGTGTTGCCTTTCACAGAAGGTGGCGCGTCGGTAACTTTAAGCTCTACTTTGATTGGAATATCAATACCGATAATTTCCTCATTCCACACGAGAGCGCTTACGGTTGATCCTGCCTTTACCCATTTTATTTTGTCACCCACTTGAGACTCGGGAAGTGAAATGCGTGCTTTCGGGTTTCCGCTTTCATGGAGCCACACCTCGCTTTTGGCAGAGTAAATATAGACGAACTCTTTTGTTTCAGTGTCGGCTTCGTCAACGGTTTCCGCTTGGTGGAAAGAAATTTCAAGCACCTTGCCAGTTTTAAGGCCACGGAGCTTTGTTTGATTTACGGGCTTACGCATTTGCTTGCGGAATACATGGGAAGTAAGCACTTCAAAAGGCTCCCCGTTATATTCGATGATTTTGCGAGGGACAATTTCGTTGTATGAAAGGACTGCCATATAAAGAGTGAAGAGTAAAAAGTAATGAGTAACCAGTAACCAACGGCGCGATTGATAAGTATGGTATGTGGGTAGGCCCAGTATAGCCGAACTATGATATTTGCTCAAACACTCCCATTTGACCGTGCTGGTATGCGCAATGTACTCTGGATAGATACCGTGCACGATCTTTCTTCACTTTCCGACGAGGCTTTGCTTGAACAGGCGCTTTCTACGCCGAGCGTTTTTGAAGTGCTTCTGGCGCGCTACCAAAAAGAATTTTTGGAGCGCGCCATGTATGTAGTAAAAAGTCGGGATGAGGCAGAGGATGTAGTGCAGGACGCATTTGTACGCATCTACCGCTTCGCGCCTCGCTTTAAAGCAGAGCATGGCTCGTTCCGCTCTTGGGCCATGACGATTCTCATGAACGTTGCGCGTACCCGCTACCAAAAGCAGGCGAAGGGGTGGGTGCGTAATGTGGAGCTTTCAAATGAGCATTATGAATCTCTTGCTGCGCCAAGTGAGAAGGATGCACTACTCGCACATGACGCACTTGAGCGCGCGCTCACACTTTTACCGGAAGATATCTCGCGCCTATTGCGCTGGGCATTTATCGACGGACTTTCCTACGAAGAAATAGGGGAGCGGGAGGGAATAAGTGCTGGCGCAGTAAAAACCCGCGTGCACCGAGCCAAAAAGGCCCTTAAAAAGGTATTAGATAACCAGGGATATAATTAACCAACATATGCAAACTGAACACGAACTCAAAAAAAGAATTATGCGTCGCGTATACGGCGTCTATGTATTGCGTAGGGTAACAAATCCCGTTCTTCGCGCCGGCGTGCTCGCAGTAGTTCTATTTGCGCTTTCTCGCATTATTTCTATACAGGATGTATTCGCCAACGCACTCAGCACAAACGGCCTTAATGGTTTTGTAAACTTCGTGTATTCAGCGGTGACAACTACTGAAACTCAGGTTCTCCTCTTAGCTTCAATCAGCATTGCCCTCGCACTGTGGTTTATTGCCGATCAGACAGCAACACTTGTGCGAAACCAACGAGAACAAGCATATTAATTGTGAAGAGTAATGAGTAAGCAGGTGTCAGTACGAGGGCTGCCTAAATTCTCTTAAAAATCGATGAGATGCAAGGCGCTGACGAACGAGAGCCCGAGGCGTATTTGGTAATACGGTGAGGGCTCGAGTGAGGAGGGCAACAAAGCAGATCGCGGTTTTTTAGAGAATCGTTAGACTTCTTTGAGCTTTTCGCGAATAAGTTTGAGTATCTCGTCAGCTTTCTTTTTATCCTCCTTAAGAACGGTTCGAGTAGCATCGTATCCGCGACCCAGTGATTCCTCGCCATAGCGATAGCTCGCTCCTGATTTTTGGATAATCCCAAACTTTTCTCCCAGCGCAATGATTTCACCTTCTCGAGAAATACCCTCGTTATACATCAGGTCAAATTCAGTTTGTTTAAACGGAGCAGCAACTTTGTTTTTCACGACTTTCACACGCACGCGCCCACCAACCACTTCGTCGCCTTTTTTGATTTGTGCGATACGGCGAATGTCTAAACGCACGCTGGTATAGAATTTGAGCGCTTTCCCACCTGGAGTAGTTTCTGGGTTACCAAACATAACACCAATTTGCATACGAATCTGGTTGATGAAAATAACCACCGTTTTAGATTTAGCAACGATTGCAGTGAGTTTGCGAAGTGCTTGTGACATGAGGCGTGCCTGGCGGCCGACATGCGTTGCTCCCATATCGCCTTCAATTTCTGCTTGTGGCGTGAGCGCCGCAACTGAGTCGATAACAATCACATCAAGTTTTCCGCTTCGAACCAATGACTCAACAATGTCGAGTGCTTGCTCACCTGTGTCTGGCTGAGAAACAAGAAGGTCATCAATTTTTACACCAAGCCGAGCAGCGTATTCAGGGTCGAGCGCATGTTCAGCGTCGACAAACGCACAAATGCCACCTTTCTTTTGCGCTTCAGCAACGACATGGAGTGAGAGGGTAGTTTTACCAGAAGACTCAGGGCCAAAAATTTCTACAATTCTACCGCGGGGCATACCACCAATGCCGAGTGCATTGTCGAGTCCGATTGAGCCGGTAGGGATGGCGTCGATATTTGTTTTCGGCTTTGCGCCGAGCATCATGATCGCCTCGTCGCCGAATTTTGTTTTAATTGAATCGAGTGTGTTTTCAATCGACGCGCGTTTGTCCGCTTGCGTCTCCACTGTCTTCGACACTTTCGGTGCTGCTACTTTCTTCGATGTTGTTTTCTTCGCTGCCATACTGGATATAGTGTGAGTTAACGAGAGTAAGTGTTTGTTCGCGCACACGGCCAAAACGGTCTTGCGCGCGGACTATGATGACAGTATACCCTGGCGGAAAAGCACGCTCCACAGCAAAAGTGCCCTGATCAGTGAGCGCTACAGGGGATTCGTTGATTGAAACGACAGCCACCCTTTTGACCTCCCCTTTAATTAGAAAGTGACCGTTTTCCTGTTGTTCTATAGAAGCATTGAGGCGGGGGCCAGCGACGAGAGGATAGGCAGCATAGGCGACGTAGGCGAGCACCAAAAGGGCTACAACGGGTCCTAGAATCGTTATCAGCGACAGGTTCGCCCCACTGAACCTATCGAGCGTCTTCATCCTCGGCATATGAGTTTTCAGAATGGGAATCTACCGAGAGTACTTCACGTGGGCGGGCGCCATCGCCTGGGCCAATAACCCCTTTTTCTTCAAGGATGTCTATGAGGCGAGCCGCACGTGCGTAGCCAATGCGAAGCTTGCGCTGGAGGAACGAAGTCGATGCCTTTCCGGCTTCTTCAACGATTTGTTTCGCTTCACTATAAAGCTCATCATCGGCTTCTTCGTCATCAAATGATGCACTGAAAATAGCATTGGGTGATTCGAGAGCATTTCCAGTGAGGGTAATTTCATCAAGATTTGCATCATTGTGCTTGTGGATGTAGTCGACAACCTTCTTTACTTCTTGTTCTGAAATGAACGCGGTTTGAATACGGTGCGGCTTCGACATTTCTCCTGAAAGGTAGAGCATGTCGCCGGCACCAAGAAGCTTTTCAGCACCTGGTTGGTCAATAATAGTACGCGAGTCAATCTGGCTCGCTACTTGAAGCGCAATGCGGGCAGGGACGTTTGCTTTGATGAGGCCGGTAATAACATTCACCGATGGTCTTTGTGTTGAAAGTACGAGGTGAATACCCACGGCGCGTGACATCTGTGCAAGTCGCACGATGCCAGCCTCAAGTTCTCGAGGGTAGGTTTGCATAATATCGGCAAGTTCATCGATGACCACCACAATGTAGGGCATCTGGTCAGGTGCTTCTTCGCCTTCCTCGGCATTTTTCTCATCCCACTTTGCGACAACATTTTCGTGATACGACTGAATGTCACGCACCGCATGCGCCTGCAAGAGTTCATATCGGCGTTCCATTTCCTTTGCCGTCCACTTAAGAGCAAGAATTGCTTTCTTAGGGTCGGTGATAACGGGCGTGAGCAAGTGGGGAATTGGGTTGTACAGGGTGAGTTCAACGCGCTTTGGATCGATCATGATCATGCGCAATGTTCCCGGGCCATTTCTAAAGAGAAGGGAAGTAATGAGCGCGTGAATCGAAACTGACTTTCCGCTTCCAGTAGCGCCCGCAATCAAGAGGTGAGGCATTTTTGCAATGTTTGAAAAGTGGGCCATGCCAGCAATGTCCCTGCCGAGTGCAATCAAAAGTGGCTTAGGGTCATCTTTGAATTTGTTGTCCGTGAAAAGGGAAGCAAGGCCAACCATTGCCTTTTTCACATTCGGAACCTCAATGCCCACCAATGACTTACCGGGAATCGGCGCTTCAATACGCACAGGACTTGCAGCGAGCGCTAGTTCGAGGTTGTTTTGAAGACCGAGGATTTTTTGAAGACGCACACCTTCAGCAGGTTTTAGAGCATACCTTGTTACCGAAGGGCCAATTGAAACCTCGTCCATCTCAACCGAGATACCAAAGTTTGCAAGTGTTCGTTTGATGATGTTTGCATTTGCTTTTACATCGCCCACCTCCGGCTTACCTTTGTCGCGCTCAAGTAGGGAAACTGGCGGCGGATTATAAGCTCGATCAACGGGCGCAAACCCGGCTGGTGCTAAATCCTCCTCCTCTTTTTTGTTTCCAAAGAGCCCGCGTTTTGGCTTTTCTTCTACCTCTTCTTCGATTTCTTCTTGCTCAACCTCTTCTTCGTCTTCTGAGGTATCACCACCAGAGTTATCGCTTACCAAAAGTTCCTCCTCTTCGTCGCCCCGGTCCTTTTTATTAAAGAGTGAGATGCGTGGCAAAGCGAGTGGTGTATCGAGAGCGAGTAAAGTACCGACTATTGCGATGGCGCCGAGGAAAATACTCCCCAGTAACACATCAAAAAGCGCAACAAAAGGAGTAAGAATAATTTTTCCAACTAACCCCCCTGCATCAGTTTTTACCAAAGCAAGCATGGCAACGCCAGAAGCAAAGAGGAGTGTTGCGCCAATTATGCGCACGGTGCCCAAACCATTTTCATCATTGTCGCGCACCAAGCCGAGTGTCAGGAAAATGAGTGAGACTGGGAGAAGGAAGTAG
>Ga0172379_10010294_pt1 | contig 11348 bp, 10 predicted proteins | sample GrowelOW334metaG_FD_119756 | JGI IMG/M metagenome (GOLD analysis project Ga0172379, IMG submission 119756) | Groundwater microbial communities from an aquifer near a municipal landfill in Southern Ontario, Canada - Groundwater well OW334 metaG | ecosystem: Environmental > Aquatic > Deep... | reverse complement strand
CGGGATTCATGGTCGCCGTCGCACCAAGCGTTCCGAACAGAACGGCCTCGACATCGCTGGTGGTGGTCACGTTGGTGAGTAGAAGATCCGCCTGGGCTGCCGCCTCCGCCGGCGTATCCACCGTGCTGGCTCCCAACCGCGCAACCGCCGTGCGCGCTTCCTCGCGACGCACCGATACGGTCACTCGATACCCGGCTTCGACGAGCCGACGGATCATCGGCCTCCCCATATTGCCGGCGCCGATGAAACCGATCCGTTGCGCTTTGACGCTCACCGAAATCGTCCCTCGGCAGTCAGAACGAAAAGGTTTGGAAGGGCGTACAGCAAGGGGGGCCCGGCGCGACATGCAGTTGCGGTTTCCCGCTGAGCTCCATGATCAGGCAACCAATGGTGTAGTGATCGTAGCGGCCTTCCAACTCGCCGTGACGACATACCGGATGAGTGCTCAACACCTCTTTGATGGTCGCGACGCTCGGGGCGGACACCGCGCTGCCGAACCCTTTTTCAATGACAGACAGACGTTGGTAACTGGTGCCATGGTAAAGGCGCGGCAAATCCTCCTCGGGCACCGTCGCCGCTACCGCGCGGAACAGGCTTTGATCGTCGTTCACCAGCGGGTGATTGGTATGGAAAACGCGGTCGTCGAATCCTTCGGGACGAAACTCCGATACACCGCCGGCAGAGCACTCCAGGTCATAGGCCGGGCTGCCGGGGCCACCGATGGTGTAGTTCTGACCTGAGGCGTGCTTGACGCTACGCATGAACCCCAGCCCCTCTTCCAGGCTCGGCCTTGAAAGAAATCCTCTGACCACGAAGTCTTCCACCAAACCATCCCTGGCATAGTTCAGGTGCGAAAGCGTATTGCAGCAGACACCGATTCCCGCACTATTCATTCCCGCAAGAGATATCTTTCCCGCCAACGTAAATGAAAACACTTCGACGGGACTTTCGGGATCGATGATGTGCAACAACACCTGATATCCATCGCACCATCCCGGCATATCCATGTTCTGCGCGACGATCGTTGGCTGATCCTCACGGCAATCAATCCCCAGCGAGGAACAGCCTTTGGTCCCGCCAGCAGAGAGGCGCCTCTCCCGCCGATACCAAGGTTCCTCGTCGCTGAGTGCGCGCACAAACGTGAACTTGAAATCCGTACCGGCGCCTTCGGCAATGCCCCTCAATTCTTCCAGCAAATCCGGGGTCCAGCGCTCGATCGCGGGAAAGAAATTGGTGTCGGCAAGGAATTCGTCGACGTAGGTTTCTGGATCGAAGCCGGTGTCGGCTGCCAGGTTGTCCTTCCAGCACTCCAGGTGTTCGACGACCAGTGGGCGCAGCGCCTCGCCATGGATTCTGCCACGCTGGCGCGCGTTACCGCGCAGTTCGAGTAGCGGTAGCGGCCGATGTTGTGTCATCGCCCGGCCTCCATAGTTCCGTTGGCAATGCGCATCTCCCTCTGGTCGAGACGCTTGCGGATGGTGGCGTAGCGGCGCTGATCCAGCGGATACTTGAAGAGAAACAGGCTGGTCGCCAGGAAACACAGATTGGGGATCCCGACCAGCGCCAGCAACATGCCGAACGCGGCTTCCGGCGAATTGGTGTTGATCTTCGGACTGTAGTCATAAAGAGACAGCATCATAAAACCCGCCGCACCCCCCACCGCATAGGTCCCCTTGTATACCAGCATGCGAATGGAGAAATAGATGCCGGCGCGCCGTTCGTGCGATTTCAGGCTGTCGTAATCGGCAATGTCGTTGATCATGGACATCGGCAGCATCATTTGAGGAGTTCCCAGCGCACTCAGGGTGCATGCATAAGCGGTAAAGAGGAGAAAGTCCACATGGCCCGGCTCAAAGAACACGATCAGCGGCAGTAGGCCCACATGCAGCAGCCATCCCCACGCCCAGGTCTTGTGCTTGCCGAGGCGTCCCGTGATCCAGGTCACTGCGGGTACTGACACGATCTGCGCCGCAGTGACGGCAAGCAGAAAGATCGCAATCTTGTCGCCGAGACGGTAGTAGGTATCCAGGGCGATGAACAGGACCGCATAGAACGCGCCGTACCCGACCTGGGTCAACCCGTCCGCTGCCAGGAAGGTCCAGAAAGGCCGATTGGCCTTAAGCACTCGCAGCATCTGCCCAACCGAGTGCTTCTCCTTGTTGGCCGAGACCTGGCCCTGATGTACCGTCGCGAGGGCAATCCCCACCATGACCGGCAACAGGAACATTCCGAGCATGCCATAGGTCGCAATCATGTCCGGATCCATCTCCGAAGTCTTGGCGTAGCCTATCGCCGGCAGCGACAGTATCTCGGGCAAGACCATGAACAACGCGCCGCCAATCAGGGTGGCCGAAGTGAAGTAAGCGGCGATCCTTGAGCGTTCCTGGTAGTCGGTCGTAATCTCCCCCATCCAGGCCTTCATCGGGATATCCAGCATTGCCAGCGCCATGTAGTACAGCAGCATTCCGAAAAAGAACCGAACGTCTCCCGACTCCGGCGATGGCATCAGCAACACGTAAAACGACAGCATGGCCACCATGGTGCCCAGGACGATCCATGGCTTGCGCCCTCCCCAACGGGTACGTGTATGGTCGGTCGCATAACCGATGGAGGGATCGACGATTGCATCGACCAGGCGCGCCACCAGCAGGGTGAACGCAATCCCGGCCACGGTCGCCGCGGTGTATTTGGCATAGAAGGCGGCGAACAGCGCCGGGAAAGGCGCCATGAGCAAGGTGAGTATCAGTCCCGGTGCGGAATAAGCCAGCAACACTCGGCGCGATAGTTTTGCCGCGGCGCTCATAACATCAGTCCCAGATCACGGGATGCTCGCGCGCATTCGTAAGCCATCGCATGCTCGGTCGGATAGTGGCCACCCCCCGGCACAATTCTAAGTTCGGCTTTCGGCAACACCTTGGCCAAGTCCCAGGCATTGTTCGGCGGCGTGCACATGTCGTATCTCCCCGTGACAAGGATTGCCGGCAAGTGGGCTATCCTCGACGAATCTTCAATGATCTGGTTTTCCCGGAGGAAGAACCGGTTCGCCGCATAGTGAATGAAGATACGGCTATAGCTATCACCCGACTCTCCATTATTCGGACTGAAGGGAGCGTTGGCGTGCATGAACGCTTCTTCGTAAAGATAGAGGGCCCGGCTCGCCTGGCTTGCGACCGCCTGATCTCCAGAAAAAATCAGTCGGTGGTAGGCGGAGACAAGATTTGTTCTCTGGCTTTCCGGAACAAGATCGGCGAACGCCTCCCACAGTTCTGGAAAGATCGTTCGCACACCGTAAAACCACCAGTCAATCTCCGTCTGCCTGAGCAGCCAGGTGGAAACCAGAAGAAGGCCGCGGCAGCGCTCCGGATGGGCTTCGGCGTAAGCAAGCGCGACGGTACTGCCCCACGAACCGCCCGATACCACCCAGGTGTCGATCCCCATCCGCTCGCGCAAAAGTTCCATGTCGGCGATGGTGTGTTGCAGGGTGTTGTTTGCAACCGATGTCTTGGGTTTCGATCTACCGCAGCCCCGTTGATCGAACTGAATGATGCGGTAGACATCGCCATCAGCCAATCTTCGGTATCCCTCCGAGGACTGCCCGCCGGGTCCGCCATGGACAACAATCAATGCAATTCCCGAAGGATTGCCGGCGTCCTGCCAATAGATTTCGTGGCCGTCACGATCAGCAAGGTATCCCTCGTTTCGGGTCGGCCCAATCGAATACAGGGTGTCATCCAGGCGACGCATGGCAATGATCGTTGCTATTTTGCAGCGCTTGGCGGTTGTCCAGCGATACGTTTGAAGAACTCGTCTTCCATTGCTCCGATCGCCTCAAGCGCCTTGGTCGGTCGAATCATCACGGTCAATTCGGTGGCTCGGCCGTCATCGTTGATTGTGAAGATATCGACTCCGTGAATGGTCACGCCGTTGAGCGTTCCCTTGAATTCCATGACCGCCTCGCTGCCGGAAACAAATGTGCGGTGGTACTCAAAGCCTTCCACATGGTCGATAATTCCCTTGATAATAATCAACATGTGCTTGCGATCGGTAATCGGGCGCAGGAATCTCGGGGTATGAAACACCACGTCGTCGGCGATCAAGCCCGAAACGTTCTTGATGTCTCGGGATATCGCGGCAGCGTGAAAGTTTTTGACAAAGTCACTCGCAATCGTATCGGCGCTCATGGTGCGATTTCTCCTGGTTGTGGCTTCAACAGATGGAACCTCATAGCCCTCCCTCTCGGGCGGCCAGCAGCAGGCGAACGTGCCAATCCGGAGGGGCTCCTGCCTGATTGACACTCCCCGTCAAGAGGAGCCGGCTCTCCGGATCGAAGACCATTTTGGTTCCCCACGCGCCGGAATGCCCCCACAGTTCAAGGCCGGGATATTTGGTACGGAACACGCCCATCCCGACGCCAGTACGGGGCAACCGCAGATCGTCGGGAACACACCAGTCGAGCATGGCATCGCGGGTTGCCGAATGCTGGAACAATCGACCGTCGATCACTGCTGCGAGAAACTTTGCCAGGTCGGCGACCGTGGACACCACGCCGCCCCCACCCCAATCGAATGAAAGGCTGACTCCGGAACACAGGATCGGCATGGCCCCTGCCCATATCTCGGCCTCGGGCGACCTGAACGGTCCAATGGAGGGGTCGTTTCGATAGGCCAGGTAGCTGTTCGCCATCCCGAGCGGACGAAAAATGCGCTCTGCAAACACAGATTGCAGTGGTTCGCCGGCCAGCTTTTCAATGACCAGGGCGAGCATCACATAGCCGGTATCCGAGTAGTGGAATCCCTCGCCGGGGGCAAACAACGGCTTTTCGCCGAGACCGCGGGCCAGATAGAAGTTGAGTACTCCAGCGTAAGCTTCGTTCACGCGTGTCGGGTCCCAGCCAACCCATGACCGTGAGGGCACTCCACCGGTCATCAGCAGCTCGCCGATAATCGAACCCGGGGCGGGGCCACCGAGTTGTTCGGCATCGTCTTCCATGGCGTCCCGGATGCCGCTGGTGTGAGTCAGCAGGTGTCGCAAGGTGATTTGCTCGGCAGCGCTGCGGCCGCCCGTCCGATGCAGGCGAGTGAGCACCTCGGCCGGGACAACATCGAGTTCGGCGAGGCGTGTATCCCACATCCCGGGACCGGCACTCCCCGCCTCCACCAGTTGGTGCAACGCCACGGCCGTCATGGTCTTGGTCACGCTGGCGATATGTATCGGCGATTCGGGGGTCATCGCCATGTCGCTGTCGGGCCGTGCGATCCCGGCCGCACCTGAAAATACCACCTCGCCGCCCAGGCTCGATAGCTGAGCCACAGCACTGTGGATAGGAGCATCCCCGGCACGATTGATCATCCTTTCCAGCATCGCTTGGATCTTGTTGCCGGAGCCGATGATCATCGCCGCTCGATCATTGCCAGATACGTTTCCGCCTTCGCGCGATAGTGCGGTGGCGTGGAGTCCAGTATCAACCGCTGGGCGTCACTTACTTCACCGATCTTTTTTGCCGGACAACCTGCCCACACCTCCCCGGATTGAATACGCTTGCCCGGGGTCACTGTTGCGCCCGCGGCCACAATCGCCCCCGTCTCTATTTCAACCTCATCCAGCACCACTGCGCCGATGCCTATCAGCACCCGGTTGTGAATCCGGCAGCCGTGCAAAACCACGCGATGCCCCACCGTAACGTCTTCGCCGATCTCGACGTCCCACCCGTTACGGCTGGTATGAATGGTGCTCATATCCTGGATATTGCTGTTCCGACCGATACGGATGGCGCGCTCGTCGCCACGCAACACACTGCCGAACCATATACTGACTCCCTCGGCGAGTTCCACATCGCCAATCACGCTGGCGCCTGGAGCAACAAACACACCTCGTGCAATTCGCGGTTCGATCCCCAGGTATGGCAGGATGATCGGCGGCACGGTGTGGCCCGGGCTCATCGCGCAAGCGCCGACTCGATAGCCCGACCGAGATCGGCGGTGGTCGCCCTGCCGCCCATATCGGGAGTCTTCGGTCCGTCTCCGCCGATAACCGCTTCGATTGCCGAGACGATCAGATCATGCCCCTGCGGATGCCCCAGATGATCGAGCAGCATGGCTCCGGCCCAGATCTGGCCGATCGGATTGGCGATTCCCTTACCCGCGATATCCGGCGCCGAGCCGTGCACCGGCTCGAACATCGATGGATACAATTTCTCGGGGTTCAGATTGGCGGAAGGGGCAATGCCTATGCTGCCGCAGACGGCCGGACCAAGATCGGAGAGGATGTCGCCGAAAAGATTCGATCCAACGACCACGTCGAACCAGTCCGGATGCTGAACAAAGTGGGCGGTGAGAATATCGATATGGAACTTGTCATTGGCGATGGCGGGGTAGCCCGCGGCAATTTCCTCGAAGCGCCTATCCCAGAACGGCATAGTGATCGCGATCCCGTTGGATTTGGTCGCCGAAGTGACTTTCTTCAATCCTCTGCGTTGCGCCAGTTCGAAGGCGTACTTGATGATCCGGTCGACACCCTTGCGGGTAAATACGGTTTCCTGCATGACCGTTTCACGATCCGTACCCTCAAAAATGGTCCCGCCAATTTGCGAATACTCTCCCTCGACATTCTCGCGAACCACCCAGAAATCGATCTTCTGTTCGCCCGCCTTGGCGAGTGGCGATGCCAGGCCCGGCATGACCCGACAGGGACGGATATTCGCATATTGATCGAATCCCCGACGAATCGGTATCAGCATGCCCCACAACGAGACGTGATCGGGAACCCCTGGAAATCCCACCGCACCGAGGTAAATGGCGTCGAACTGCGCGAGTGTCTCCAAAGCATTCTCGGGCATCATGCGCCCGGTCTTCCGGTAGGACTCGCAACTCCAGTCGAACTGCGTCCAGGTAAAGGTGACGCCAATTCGCCGTCCTACGGCATCCAGTACGCGCACGCCTTCCGGGACAACTTCCTTGCCAATACCGTCACCTGGAAGAACGGCGATTCTGTAGTGACTCATTTTGTTCCTCCCAGGGACCCAACCCATGAAAACGTCTCGCCGGTCGGCCTGGAAGGCAGGTACTCGGCGCCAAAATAGCCCGCGTATCCTTCCGCCTCGATGGCTGCGAACAAGGCGGCGAATTCGATCCCGCCTGTTCCCGGCTCGTGACGACCCGGCACGTCGGAAAATTGGACATGCTTGATGAGATCCTTGTGGCGACGATAGGACGCCACCACATCCTGACCGTTGCGAACCACATGATAGATGTCGAACATCAGCCACAGCCTGCCCTGGAACTCGGCGCGAATCATGGCTGCCGCTTCGTCCATATTTCCCACCAGCACATCCGGCATATCCGCCACGTTTAGCGGTTCAAGCAACAGCGTTCCCGGATAGTCATGCGCCATCGCAATTGCCGCGGCCAGATTGCCCTTCAGTGTCGCCAAGCACGCCGAGCGTGTTGCGTCCGACGGAATGCGGCTCGGGCCGAGATGGAGAAAGGGAATATCCATCGCCATCGCGACACTCAGCGCCGTGCGGACTTCATCAAGAAACTCGCCCTCGCGTCCGGGTACCCCGATCAGGCCCGGCCCCCCTTTGATGAAGTCTCCCATGCCGACATTCAACAGATAAACGCCGACTCCAGCCCGTTGCGCCTCGCGCGCCATATCTGCCGGCCCCGCTTCCAGGACCTGAATTTCGACTTTCTCAAAACCCGCCTTTCGGGCTGCCGCAAATCGCTCCAAAGCCGGCAATTCTCGAAACATCAAGGTCACACTGGCGCTGAATTTTCTCATGGCTGCCTCCCGCAATCAGACTGCCGCGCGATCTTCGCGCGCGAATGCGATGAAGCCGCGTCCGCAGCGCTCGATGGTTTCGTCGATGTCGGCATCGGTCATCGGTGTCGAACCGATCATCATGCCTCGGGTTGCCATGAGCACACCCTCGTTCAGCAATACCCGGTGCATTCTCTGCATGCGTGCCATATAGTTCTCACCCGAGGAAACATGAAACTCCCGATAGGTACGGATCGGATCGCTGAAGAACTGCAGGCTCGTCATGGATGCGAGACCATTGGCACGCATCTTCAATCCGGCTGCGGCAAGCTTCCTGGTCAAACCGGCGCGCAATCTGTCGCCCTGCCGGGAAAGCCGATCGAATGCTTCGGGGGTCAGGGCCTTCATGGAAGCGATGCCTGCCACCATGGTGATCGGGTTGGCGGTATAGGTTCCACTATGGCTGATCTTGAGCGGCCCTGCCAGGTTGTCGAAGACGCACATCACGTCCGCCTTGCCGCCCACGGCACCGACAGGAAAGCCCCCGCCGATGATCTTGCCGAGCACCGTCATGTCCGGAATGACGCCGGCGAGGCCCTGAGCACCATGGTAGCCGACGCGGTGGCAGAAAACTTCATCGAAAATCAGAACCGTGCCGTTGCGAGTACAAAACGCCCGCAACATCTCCAGATATTCCTTAACAGCCCGGGTGAAGCCAAGACGCGCCGGGATAGGATCCACGATCACCGCCGCCAGGTCGCTCGCGCCTTCTTCCAGCAATCGCAGGGAGATCGCGGTCTCGTTGAAGGGGATGACGGTGACGCTGTCGAGAAGACAGGTCGGCGTTCCCCGGGCAAACGGGGTCACCCCCGGACGTTCCAGCGGTCCCCAGTTTTCCGGCGTCGGGAGAAAGCTGGTTTCGACCAGATCATACTGTCCGTGATAGCCGCCTTCGCATTTTGCGATGCGCGTTCGCCCGGTGTGCGCCCGTGCCGCCTTGATCGCCACCATCACGGCTTCCGTGCCGGAATTGGCAAAGCGAATCTGCTCGATACCCTCAACTCGCCCGGCGATAATTTCGGCCAACTCGATCTCGGGCTCTGTCGGCAAGATGCACGAGGTCAACCTGTCGAGTTGGTCCCGTACCGCAGCCGTGATGAACGGCGCGCCATGGCCGTGGATCTGTCCCGAGAAGTTGTTTACCCAGTCGATATAGTTGTTCCCATCAACGTCGGTAAGGCGGCATCCCGTGCCGCTTTCTGCGAAAACCAGATAAGGGCCAAAGGTAATCATATGGCGCGTGTTGCCGCCGGGCATGACCCGCTTGGCGCGTTCAAACAGTGTTGCCGATTTCGACGATAGATCAGGAAACATCGGGTGCCCCGTAAAGTTCTATAGAATCCGGCCTACTCAACCCAGGCCCGGGACGGATCCGTCGAGCCGTCACCGCCATGAAGTTCCTTGCGACGCTGCCAACCGAGGTCCGAGCCGACCAGAACGAGCACGGCAATGGCGGCGCAAACAAATGTCACCGAATACTCAAGTTGCACAGCAGACCGGATACCACTATTTCCGGTGGAATAGATCTGGGTCAAGTAGTTAAAGGTGCCGTGCAACATGATCGCCGGCAAGACGCTCCCCCCGGTAATGTTGACGAAGTAGGTTGCGATTATCGTCATGCCGATGCAGGCCGGGATAAAGCCTGCAAGAAAGAGGAGAATATCTTCAAACGTTTGCTGGCCGGTCGCGAGCATCCACACATCGCGCGGCGAATGCCACGTCGCCCAGGCGATACCCAGAGCAATGGCGGCACGCAGCGGACTCTTGAAGTAGCGCACAAACAGTGGCAAGACATAACCGCGCCAGCCGAGTTCCTCCAACAGCGCTCCCTGGTTCAGGAAGAGCGCAACCATCCAGCCGCTGAAGAACAGCCGCCAGTCAAACACTCCGAAGGCCGTGGCATAACGTGCGGCATCGCCGGGATTTCCAAACATGGCCGAATAGGCCAGCCCGGCGGCTATCCCGAGTCCGATGAAGGCCAGCAACGTCGCGTAGATCCTCACACCCTCTGCCGCTCCGAGGGATCCCTGGATAGGTCGATAGAGCGACAGAAGTTTGGCTACGGCTTCTTTGCCTCGCGATAACCAGACAATCCAGAGCGCCGACACGGTCGGCGCAAACGGAAAAAACAGGAAGGGAAATGCAAACGGAACGAGGGCATAGAGCGTCAATACCTTGGGCAGGCCATCCTGATGTTGCGTCAGAATCGGCTGCGTCTGGTGGAGCATGTCGCGAGTCCGGACGAATTCCATGAACAAGCTCGCCTCGGGGCCGCCGCTCATTCGGGATAGCCCTTCCGCAATCGTGAGATAGATGAACAGGATCGACGGAAAGGATATCGCCACGATATAGAACGCCCAGAACGGATGGCGCAGTGCAAAGCTTTTCATGCGGACTCTCCTCGAAGCGTCAAGATCAGGTGGCGCCCATTTCCTTCATCCGGGCGAGTGCGCGACGGGCGCCCGCCAAGGCGAAGTCGACGTCGTCGTTGGTCATCGGTGTCGAGGCGACGAATCCACCGCGCAAGGTGAGAATTCCTTCTTCACCAAATAGCCGGGACATGATGCCGATCTTTTCCAGCAAGCCGGATCCCATGGCAACGGCCAGCTCCCGGTAGTTGTTCATCGGTTTGTCGGTCAGCAGCAGCACCGATAGCGAGGCTATGCCCTCGACACGTCCGACCAATCCGAGGTCGACGCGGATTTTTTCCAGGCCTTCGCGCAGACGTTCGCTCTTCCGCTCCATATCGTCGAACACTTCGGCGGTCAATAGCGACATGCTGGTGTAGCCCGTGGCCATGGTCATCGGGTTTGCGGTAAAGGTTCCGCTCTGTTTGACCTTGGGCTCCCCTGCATCCACCTCAAACACCGACATGACTTTGGCGCTTCCGCCCAGTCCGCCAACCGGCAGACCGCCGCCGATGATCTTGCCCATCGTGGTGAGATCAGGGGTGATCCCGGTTCTGCCCTGCATTCCGTGGTAACCCATGCGCAGGCACAACACTTCGTCGAAGATCAGTACCATGCCAAGGCGTTGGGTCTCTTCCCGCAGCATCTGCAAGAAATCGTTGCGCGGCTGCACCAGTCCCAATTGCAGGCGGCAAGGGTCGATGACCACCGTGCCTATTTCATTGGCACGCTGGCGCAGAATGTTTCGCGTGGCCTCGATATTGTTGGTGGGGAACAGGACGATCTCGTCGAGGAGGCTTTGCGGCGTACCCACCGAGTTGGCAACCGGAGTCGGTGCATCGGCAGGACCCCATTTATCCGGCGTTGGCTGGAAGCTCGCCTCCAGCAAGTCGTACTGTCCGTGATAGGCGCCTTCCGCCTTGGCGACCTTGGATCGTCCCGTATACGCGCGCCCGACCTTGACGGCAATCATCAAAGCCTCGGTCCCGGAATTCATGAAGCGGGCCCTCTCGATGCTCGGGATGCGATCGACGAGCAGCTCCGCCAATTTTACCTCCCACTCGGTCGGCAGAATTGCCGACATGATGCGGGGCGCCTGGCTGCAAATGATGTCGATGACCT
>Ga0172379_10010293_pt1 | contig 11348 bp, 14 predicted proteins | sample GrowelOW334metaG_FD_119756 | JGI IMG/M metagenome (GOLD analysis project Ga0172379, IMG submission 119756) | Groundwater microbial communities from an aquifer near a municipal landfill in Southern Ontario, Canada - Groundwater well OW334 metaG | ecosystem: Environmental > Aquatic > Deep... | reverse complement strand
GGCTGAAACAGAGTAGTGCAAAATTTGCCCATAATGTCCAGCATGCTTTGTCGGATGGCCGCACGCTGGTCGATTCGTATCATACCAGTCGATACAACGTGCAGACCAAGCGGCTGACGAAAGAAATGTTTGGGGATGTTTTTCGTACCATCGAAGCTAAGCGTATGGCTTTGTAACAATCGTTTATGCGGTTGCTGAACCGAATAGCCTGAAAAAATAGAGAGTTAATATAATGGTGCTATCATTAGTAGAGTCACGAGCCTTATTTCTCTAGAGGTATTTAATGAAAAAAATAATATTTATATTGGCGGCAATCTTTATTATTTCGGATTGTAGCGCCGACGCTAGAGTTTTAGAGCAATTAAAAAGGTCGAAAGTAAAAGCGAGCGCCAAGGCTAAAAACGCTGTTTCAAAAGTCAAGAAGTCGAAGAAAAAGACCGAGAATGTAAACTGCATTCCAAAAAATACTAAGCCGAAAGAAACAGTCACTAAAAAAGACCTGGATATTAAAAATGATCTTGCTTATTTACCTAATGAGGATAAACCCTTTACGGGCAAGCATGAGCAGCATCATTCAAATGGAAAGAAATACACTGAAACTAATTACAAGGATGGGAAGAAAAATGGGGTGCTTACCACGTGGGATGAATACGAGCATAAAGTAGGTCAATTAAGCTACTTTGACGGGGAGCCAGTGGATTAGCCTTGGGGGCCAAAGGCATGGTCGATTGCTCTCGGTTGCAAGGTGCTATGGAGCCAATGCTTGAATTTCTTGCTGCCAATTTGCCACTTCCGCCACAGGACGTTTGATGCGCGCTTGCTCGGCAACGCTATCTTCCAGCCAATCGGTGCCGCACAAATCGTAGACCAGGGCAGGTACATCACGCACCGCCACAACAACACCAAAACCCAAATCAACGGTAAAGGTTGTCGTCCTCGGTTGTTTATGACCGCCGTGACAAACGGGGCAAAGAGACGGCTGTTATTTTCGTCTGATTAAATCAGCTTGAAAACGAGCCAAATCGGGGCAATAAGCGGTTATGGTCTTGTCGATTGATTTCGCGATATTGGCGTAGACCCAAATAAGGACACCCAAGCGTAGCGCGAGGTGGTGTTTTCGGAGGACCCGACTGGTGCGCCCGGAAACGCCAGTTCTTGCTGTCGCTCGAACAGGCTTATTCCTGCCTAGAGGGTTGGTGGGATTCGTTGTTTATGGCGCATTAGCATATGCGTTTGTCGCTTGCCATTTTCCCAGGGAACGAACACCTGCAACATAAGTTGTCATTCAAGCCGGACGCACTAAATCGCGTTACTTATGTCATACATTGAACGGTCAGTAAAGGGTCCGTTATGTGAGTACAATCGGCCAAAACTGCGGTCATTGCCTTTCGTAGGATGGCCTGAATACAAAGAAGCCAATGTGGGCTTCGCGGCGCTCTGTCCATACTGCCTTGCAGGCCATTGATGAGATTGGGGTGGGATATGGCTCAATATACAGGTTAACTTGTTGCTTGGCGCTTATGCTAGGTAGGTATCGGGGGTGTTTAAATTGACAGTAATATCATCCCGTATCGGAGGATTTAATCAGCGTTTACTCTCTGGGGCCACTCGGTCCGGACAAGTATTCGTACTAATAGTAAATAGATAAAATATAGCTAATAATAATTTTTGATTCTTGTAAACAGCTCAGCGAGCGTTATTGATAATAATCAGTATAGCTAATATGTATTTGATGGCAGTGGTTGCTTGGAACGACATAACAAGATATTTTTTATCTAAAACAAATGAGGTAAGACTCATGATCAAGAAAATTTCATATACATTAATACCCGCCTGTATGACCTTGTCGGTTGCTATGGCTGGGCCATTAACATCAAGTCTGATGTCACTGTCATCAGATCAAATGGAGCAGACAACTGCTGGCTTAAGTGATAATCTCGTTGCGGGTCTGACTGGCGGTTGGAATTCAGGGCTTTCTGGGAGTGCTGCTGACGCAAGTGGGCAGATCCAAGCGGCGGCTGTTGGGCCGGGGACTGTCGTAGCACCTACGGCAGATATTTCGGGGCCCAATGTGTATTCTCAGCAGCATAATGCCTATCTGGTTACTATGGTAGCTACTGGTTTAAATGTTAATGTAGCCCCAAGGACGATAGCTGGTTCTGATTTTCCTGCATCAACAAGAGTTAACGTCGAACCCATGACGCAGGCGACTGGCGGTGGAAATACCGCGCTTTCTGGAGGTGTTGCTGTCGCTAGTGGACAGATCCAAGCGGCGGCTGTTAGCCCGGGGCCCGTCACGGCTACGATTGTAGTGCCTACTGCAGGTACTAGTGGACAGCAGCTTCAAGCAGATATTTCAGGTCTCAATATGTATTCTCAGCAGTATATTGCCAATATGGTAGGTCGGCTTGGCCAGATAAATGCCAGCTCTGTAATTGCTGCCAGCGTGCCCACTGATCACCCCTTTTAAAGTCCAGTGGGGATTTATGGTCGATTAATTTACCTATATCCCATAGGGCATGGCGTGGTGTTACGTGATTGATGACTGACTGTGCAAAAGAGCGTGGAAAAGTTGCCGATTTTACAATAAAAGGGCGTCAAAGTTTGCTAATGGTCAGTTATCAACTTATTGTTTTTAATGATTACTCTGTTTTTGTTGGTTGGAAAAACGGCGCTTAATAATGGAAAAAATTAAAAGCTGTTTGCAACTCTGTGTTTTATAACTCTTTGTTTCAATTGGTCGGGACGATAGGATTTGAACCTACGACCCCTTGTCCCCCAGACAAGTAAATTTACGTTTTTTAAGATTTAATCTGGCTCAAATAATTCATTGTTATGCTTTAATTTCATTATGTTATTTGATTTTAGTGTCCATCGACGTACAATAAGATTTATTGAAATCCGGTAATATTGTTGTACCGGATGTTGTACCGGAAAAATGGACAGGTGAATCATGGCGCTGAATAAGATTACAGATATGGCTTTTAGGAATCTGAAAGCAAATGACAAAGTTCAAATGCATTCGGATGGAGGCGGATTAGTCATTCGTGTTCGTCCACTATCAGAGGGAGGAGCAATATCATTTATGCTCTCATATCGGATTGATGGTAAGCAGCGGCGAATCACCTTAAAGGCGCAAGGTTTAAAAGAAGCACGAGAGGAACGCGATGATTACAGGAAGCTGGTCAAGCAAGGCAAAGATCCCAGCCTTGAAAGAACACTCAAGCTAGCGCGAGAACGACAACAACAAATTGATGAGCAAGAAGCCCTAGCCAAGATCAATGCGCGGGTAACGGTCAATAACTTGTTCAACCGCTGGCATGAAATCGACTTGATTGACCGTAAAGACCGCGCCGAAATAGTAAGAATGTTCAACAAGGATGTGTTGCCCGTCTTAGGCGATTTGTTTGTTGAGGATGTGAGGAAAGGCCATATCGGTTTAGTTATTGATAAATTAAAAATTCGTGGCGTAAATCATTTGGCAAGGAATCTTTTAAAGCTAATGCGCCAAATGTTCAGGTTTGCCGTTAGTCGTGACGTTATCGAGTTTGACCCAACGGCAAGTCTAAGTGTGGCAAAGATGACCACCGCACCTACTGAGCGCGACAGAACCTTAAGCGAAATCGAAATCAGGGCGTTGGCGCGACAATTACCCGATGCGCATTTATTGCCGTCAACCGAATGCGCTATCTGGATCGCATTATCAACCATGTGCCGAATCGGTGAATTGTCCAAGGCCAAGTTTTCAGACATTGACCTTGAATTAAAGACCTGGACTATACCGGAGACCAACAGCAAAAACGGCAAGGCTCACACAATTTACTTATCTGACTTCGCATTGAAGCAATTAATAGCCTTAAAGGTTATAGCTCAAAGCGATGCATGGATTTTCCCAAATCGTGATAACAGTGATCACGTATGTGAGAAATCAATCACCATACAGATTCGCGGTCGGCAGTCTGAAAATATATTGAGTAATCGCTCGAAGGACAATCAAGCCTTGGTTTTGACTGGCGGCAAGTGGACGCCGCACGATTTACGCCGTACTGGCGCAACAATAATGGGTGATTTAGGTATCGCGCCGGACGTGATTGAAAAGTGTTTAAACCATACCGAAGAAAATAAAGTTAAGCGAATCTACCAGCGGCAGAAAATGGAAGCAGAACAGGCCGAGGCGTGGCAGGTGCTAGGGAAGCATCTTACTTTACTGGCTAATGCAGATGCTTCAAATGTTGTTTTGCTGCATAAACGGAATTAATTTTGGAAGTGATAACGTTTCGGGGATCTCTAATTAAACAGTGTTATTTAAAAAGCTTGCTGGACTTAAAAAAACGATATAGAATTGATACAACTAAATAGCGTAGCGTATGCAGTCGATACCTAGTCAAGGAGCTGAGCATAGTTCGACTATTTAGGTTTATGTTTTTAGGGCCGAACCCCGACTCTAATTTGACGTTCTGACCACAGGCCATTTCGTGCATAAGCGAAAATTGGAATTTTTCCTTTTTAGCTTTGCCGTGCCTGTTTTTTTAGCGTCCCGCACCGGCAGAGCATTACCACTATTTAGGTGATGCACATGCAACAAAAATCAAAACACATCATACGTTTACCCCGCACTATCGAAAAAACAGAGCTAAGCCGCTCTACGATTTACAGTCTTATCAAGGCTGGCGATTTCCCCCAACAAATACGCCTATCCCCTCGCACGATGGGATTCTTGGAATCAGAGATTGACGCTTGGATTGAAGCTAGAGTTGCGGCTTCAAGGATGAGTGTTTAATCATGGACAGATTAGCCACCACCCGGCGCGAACCGGGCAGCACAATACAAATCCAACAATCAAAATACTCAACCGATACAAACCATCAACGGGCGGCGCTTCTGGCATGGCTGCAAACCGCAACCATTACCACTTTGCAAGCCCGTCAAGAGCTTGATGTGATGCATCCAGCTGCTCGCATTTTAGAATTGCGTGAGGCTGGTCACAACATCGTAACGCACTGGACAACTGACAGCACCGGAAAAGCCAAGCACCGCGTGGCCTGTTACGCCCTGCTGTCGGAGGTGTAACCGTGACTTCATTAATTGAGATCGAGAACGCCTTCTTTAATCATGCCGCCAATGCTGGGGTGATATTTACCAATCGGCCACTGGTTGCAGATGGTGTACTTCATCGCGTCCATATTGACGGGGACAAGCGAGGAACCAAGAACGGTGCCTATATTCTTCATGCCGATGGCAACTCGTCTGGCTGGTTCCAGCACTTCAATACCGGCATATCGGGCAAATGGACGCTATCCGGCAAACGCGAGCCGATGACCAAGGCAATGCTTGAACAGATCAAGGCCGACCGGGAACGGCGACAGGTCGAACAGCGAGACCGCCATAACGATGCAGCGGATAAGGGGCGCTTCATTTGGTCAAACTCCATATTGGTTAAAGATCAAAGCCAACACCCATACTTGATTAAAAAGAACGTCCAGCCTTACGGTGTGCGGTTGTATCGGGGTGATGCATTGGTTATCCCTATCTATGACGAAAACAAAGCCCTGATTAATTTGCAGACGATCCAGCCGGACGGGATGAAACGGTTTTTATCCGGAGGCAGGAAAAAAGGCTGTTTTGCGGTGATCGGCAAACCTAGTGCTGACGGACTGATTCAAATAGCGGAAGGCTGGGCGACCGGCGCAAGCCTGCACGAATCAACAGGTCACTTTACGGTTGTTGCGTTGGATGCTGGCAACCTGGAGCTGGTAGCGCTGGTATTCCGGCGGCTCTATCCGAATAGCCGGATTGTCATTTGCGGCGACAATGATCCAGTTGGAGTAAAAGCGGCCATAGCGGCAGCGGTAGCGGTGGGTGGCAAGTACCTTTTACCGGCAACCGTTGGGCATGATTGGAATGACGAACTTAACATGGAGGTGGCTTAATGAAAACTTGGGAAACGGACGAACCAACACAAGGCCTGTGCGCCCTGCTGGATGAAGAAGGTATTATGCAAAACCAACATCCCGAAGTCATCATGGCAACAGTTACCCCAAACCCCGAAACCGTAGCAACCGTCATCAACTTGGATGAGGCTATCGACCCGCAGCATGACGGCGGTGACGATGCCACTATCAAGCGACTGGCCGCACTTTCGCCATTGGAATATGACAAGGTTAGATCGGAACAGGCTAAAGCCTTGGGCGTTCGTCCTGCCACCCTTGACGCTGAGGTTAAAGCGATTCGAGGCGCAGAAAAGGAAGCCGGACGTTTGCCATTTGCTGAAATTGAATCGCATCCCGACCCGATAGACCCGGCGCAATTACTTGATGAGGTATCGGCTACTATCCGTCAATTTATCGTGCTGGACGAACACCAAGCCCAAGCGGCCGCTTTATGGTGCGCCTTGACCTACTTCATTGATGTGGTGGAAGTTGCGCCCTTGGCAATCATTAACGCGCCGGAAAAGGCTTGCGGTAAAACTCAACTGCTTACCGTGTTGGGGCGCATGTGCTACCGACCGCTACCGGCTTCAAACGCTTCTGCTTCTGCATTATTCAGAGCCGTGGAACTTTGGAAGCCTACGATATTGATCGATGAGGCTGACACATTCTTCAGGGACAATGTCGAGCTGCATGGCATGGTGAACGCCGGTTATTTGCGTGATGGCTTTGTGTTGCGTAGCGAGGCTGTGGGAGATAGTTTTGAACCGCGTATGTTTTCGGTATTCAGTGCCAAGGCTCTTGCTGGCATTAAGCTGGAAAAACATTTACCCGATGCGACTATGAGTCGAGGGATTGTGTTTAATCTCAGGCGAAAGCTATCAGGCGAAAGCGTTAGTCGATTGAGACACGCTGACCCCGATTTATTTACAGGCATTGCGTCAAAGCTGGCTAGATTCGCTGAGGATTATTCGGGACAGGTAAGGAAATCCCGACCAGCGTTACCGGATGCCTTAGATGACCGCGCTCAAGACAATTGGGACGGTATGCTTGCGGTGGCGTCATGCGCCGGTGATGAATGGTTAGCCAAGGCAACGGCAGCGGCGTTAAAACTGTCTGAAAGTTCCAATGAAAAAACAGCCAGTGCCGGAAATGAGTTGTTATCAGATATTCAAAATATATTTGAAACTAAGCGTATCGACAAAATAAGCACAGCGGATTTGATAGCAGCTCTTTGTGATGACGAGGAAGCGCCCTGGGCAACTTACAACCGAGGACGACCACTTGCACCAAGACAACTTGTTAAGCAGTTGGATGCTTACGGAATTAAGCCAAAACGAATTAGGTTTAGTTCATTTGACCAATTAAGGGGGTTTGAATTGTCGCAATTTGATGATTCTTTTATGCGTTATCTGTCATCCCCTATTTTATCTGTCTTGGTGTCACAAAACAGCACAAACCCAGCAACGGCGCGACATGTAGCCGTGACAGATAGTGTGACACGTGACACAAGCAATGTTTATCCGTCACAGCTACAGCCCAGCAATGGCGCGGCTTGTGACACCAAGACAGATAAAACAGCGTTTTTAGGGGGAGGGGTAAATGCACCAATAAACGACGATGTGGAGTATTTCTAAATGAGCGCACTTTTACGAATTGAAAAGGCTGGCTTTAAGGTTTATCTGGATGGCGATAATTTAGGAATTAGCCCGGCGAAAGATTTAACTCAACCCCAGCGGGAGTTCCTAAAGTCTCATAAAGCCGAGATCATAACCGAGCTTTCAACCTACCAAAAAATTATTAACTGGCTGGTCTCTATCTGCGAAGAAGATCAATTAATCATTAATGAAACAATCGACTGCTGCAAGGCCGACCCCGACACCCTCAGTTATTTTTCACAACGTGCTGACGGAATTACAAGGCCGCATTAATTTAACAAGCAGGATTTAATGAATAAACCAAAAATTCTAAATATAAATACAGACCACATCCCAGACGATGCGGTTTTTATCGGTCGGCCTTCAAAATGGGGAAATCCGTTTCAGGTTGGCCGGGATGGGACGCTTGAAGAAGTAGCCATTAAGTATCTAGCCTTTATAGAAGCACATCCTGAACTGATAGAGGCAGCAAAACGCGAATTAAAAGGCAAAGACCTAGTGTGTCATTGCGCCCCTGCACTTTGTCACGGCCACTGGTTACTCAAAATTGCGAACGCTGATAAAAACAGGAATTAAACAGATGACAGCAAAAAAGTTTAAACCCGGCGTATCTGGCAACCCAAACGGCAGGCCGAAAGGTAAAACACCGGCCACATTATTAAGAAAGTCCATTGCCGAAGCTATGCCGGACATCATTAACACTTTGATAGTTTCAGCCAAGGCAGGAGATGTGGCAGCGGCTAAAGTCCTACTGGATAGGGTGTGTCCAGCGTTAAAACCCCAAGCTATGCCGATATGCTTACCTGTTAATGGCTCACTGGCTGAACAGGGCGGCGAGATTATCAAGGCAACGATGGCCGGGCAAATACCCCCTGACATTGGCAGCCAGTTGATTACGGCACTGGCGGCACAGTCCAAGATTATCGAAATTGATGAATTAACTAAACGTATTGAGATATTGGAGAATAAGAAATGAGTAATCTAAAAAACAGGGTTTTAAAGATTGAGCAAAGCAAGGAGTCAATCGGTCTTGTAGTGATAGCCGTAAACGAAGGAGAAACGAACGAACAAGCCTACATTCGGTTATTCCCCGGTGGCAGCGAGAAACCGAAAGTGGTGATTTACGCTTCCCCCTTGGATGTGCTGTTATGAGTAACTTAAAAAGCAGGCTGATTCGGCTTGAAGAAAGCCGCATGGCAAAAGCTGGGCAACAGCACATGAGATATGCAGGTGATAACCCGATGCAGCGGTACTTGGCTATGCTGAACGATAAGGCTCATATCCCTCAGAACGCACCGCAAAGATGCATGAGTCCCGAAGAAGCTTATGCCTGGATGTGTGCATGATAAATGTTCGTCAAAGACTAGAAAAACTTGAATCGGCATTCAACAATGCATCGGAGTCAATCCATATTATGCTTATCTACGTTGACCCTGGTGATAGTGCGCCAATTGGTTACCGATGCGGCGAGGTTGAAGTAATCCGGTGGCCTGACGAAGCAGAGGAAAATTTTAAAACACGCTGTCATGATTCTGTTGTTTGGCCTTTTGGCAATAGCTGTCATAGCTTCCACCCGATTTATGGAGAACGTTAAAGGCTCGCTAGGGAGTTGGTGAACAAATCGCGCGTGAACAAAAGTGTGAACAAAAAACAAACGTTCACAGAAAATGAGATTATTCAGTCAGTCTGCGGCTGCATTACAAGCCGGTGCCTTTCTGCAAGAATCCGATGTTCTCTCAAGTGTTCGCACTGAAGGGTATGTTTCGTAGGTTGCACAAAAAGTTGCACCATAAAGACGATGTTCGCGCAGGTGTTCGCGCGGAAAGCGGTTGCCCCACGCGCGGTAGAGTTTTCAAAATAGCACTACACAAAGTTGCACTAAACAAAGAGCTAAACAAAAAAAACAGGTGTTCGCGGTGACGGTGTTCGCGCAGAAAAGCATATATTCAGTTTGCGAAAACCTTAGAAAACCTAACATTCAAACTTGTGCATTCAACCCCAAAATACAATATTCGATTATCCATATAGATTAATTGTGTAAGCTTTGGCTGGCTGTTAAACTCAGTGGCGGCATGGTATTGTAGGAATCAATTATAATAATAAGGAAAGTGAGCATGTTAAAGAAAATAATATTACTTGGCGTTGTTGGGTTGACAGGTTGCACAGGAATTGAGCATCACGTATCACCGGAATCTAACTATCAGGTATTTAATTCCCCGTACTCATCAGCCGGAATAAGGTCAACAGGATCAGAAAGAAGCTTTAACCTTTCCGATGATTTTACCAGCGCAATTAGGACGGAGGGATTAGCAAAGGATGTTTACTACCCATTGCGCCCTGACGACAAGGTGGACGTTGTCCTTGATACAAAATTTGAATCAAGCGTCGATACTCATGGTGGATCGCTTGCGCTTAAATCATTCTTTATTGGCTTTACCATGTTCTTATTCGAGCCACTAATATGGTACGACTTCGATTATGTGCTTTCAGGTGAAGTGAGTATTTTCAAGAATAAGCAGTTAATCCGGAAGGTATCAGCAAAGACCGACGCAAGCATCAGTGCAAAATGGCTTTCTCTTAGCGACATAAAGAAAGAACAAGACAACATGATTGTAAAGGCCAAAAAATCGCTATTTTCACAATTGATGACGGAGGTTTATAAAGAGAAAATCGTGGATTGAAAAATATTTCCTGATCACCCATAATCCTCAGCCATCTTGAGTAGCCGCATGGGCATAGGTGGAGTTCTGGGCGTTCGAGGAACACTTGCTGTACATTTCCGCGACTAAGATCGATCACTACGCGATAGCCGAAGAACAAGCCCAGCGCTACGCAGATTGAAAAGCAAAATCCGAAACCAAGTCAACCGAGTAGGCATAAGCAATTTTAACCAATCGAAGCCGGTTGCCATTCGGGTCATCGGCTTTTTTGTGCGTGGTGATCGGCAGCGGTTGTCGGAGTTTTAAACGCAGTGATAACCGGCAAGCGTTATAAATTGTTGTACCGGATGTTGTACCGAAATCGCTATTTCCCCTTTTTGCTAAATTCTATATTTTGTAACTCTTTGATTCAATTGGTCGGGACGATAGGATTTGAACCTACGACCCCTTGTCCCCCAGACAAGTGCGCTACCAAGCTGCGCTACGCCCCGACAGTGAAATAAAGAATTTAAAGCTGAAAGGATTGCGAACACAATCCCCAATAATTCAATGCGGCTAGTGTACTACATTTCGCCGCATTAAATCAGAAAATCTATTTGAGTAGTTCCAGAATTTCTTCCAGTTCGCTAACCATTTGATGAATCAGCTGCTTGGTGCGGGTTGAGTCTTCTTTGGCATCATCGCTGCCTAAATGGGCTCTGGCGCCGCCGATGGTGTAGCCTTGTTCGTACAGCAGCGATCTTATTTGGCGGATCATCAACACATCATGGCGCTGATAATAACGACGGTTGCCGCGTCTTTTTACCGGGCTAAGCTCGGTGAACTCTTGTTCCCAATAGCGCAGCACATGGGGCTTTACGCCGCATAACTCGCTGACTTCACCGATGGTGAAATATCGCTTTGCCGGTATGACCGGCAGTTCATTATTATTACTCGGCTCCAGCATACGCTTCCACTCTGGCTTTTAATTTTTGACCCGATCTGAATGTGACCACTCGACGGGCGGTTATGGGGATTTCTTCGCCTGTTTTTGGATTTCTGCCGGGGCGACTGCTTTTGTCGCGCAGTTCGAATTTTCCAAAACCGGAAATTTTTACCTGCTC
>Ga0172379_10010291_pt1 | contig 11349 bp, 11 predicted proteins | sample GrowelOW334metaG_FD_119756 | JGI IMG/M metagenome (GOLD analysis project Ga0172379, IMG submission 119756) | Groundwater microbial communities from an aquifer near a municipal landfill in Southern Ontario, Canada - Groundwater well OW334 metaG | ecosystem: Environmental > Aquatic > Deep... | reverse complement strand
TATTGCATTTTTAATAAGCAATATACGGTAGATGAATATAACGTGCTTGTGCCAAAAATCATTGAGCATATGCGAAAAACCAAGGAGTGGGGTGAATTCTGGCCATATGAAATTTCTTTGCATGGATATAATAAAACAAGTGCGCAAATGTATTATCCTTTGACGAGAGACGAAGCAATTAAGCAAGGTTTTAAATGGGAAGATTATGAAACGCCGGTGCCGGAATTTAGCAAGATTATAAAAGCAAAAGATTTGCCGGATAAAATTCAAGACGTTAAAGATGATATTTTGAATGCGGCTATTGAATGCGAAATTACGGGGAAATTGTTTAAAATTACTGCGCCGGAATTACAATTTTATCGTCGAGTTGGCTTGCCTATTCCAAGGCGAAATTGGATACAAAGGCACTTTGATCGCTTTCATCAAAAAAATCCAAGAAAATTTTGGGATAGAAAATGCGGAAAATGTGGCGGAGAAATCACATCAACCTACTCCCCTGACCGTCCGGAAATTGTGTATTGCGAGAACTGTTATATGAAAACGGTGTACAATTGAGTCATGAATACACAAGAAAAAGCGAAAAAGCTTATAAAGATTTTGAAAAAACTTTATCCTGAGCCTAAAATTGAGCTCAAATATGAAAATCCTATACAACTTTTGGTTGCAGTGATTTTGTCGGCACAATGCACGGACAGGCAAGTTAACATCGTTACTGAGCCACTTTTTAAGAAGTATAAAACAGTTAAGGATTTTGCAAATGCGGATTTAAAAACTTTTGAAAAGGAGATATTTAGCACGGGATTTTATAAGAATAAAGCCGGAAATATTATTGGTGCGGCAAAAATGATTGAAGAAAAGTTTTGGGGAAAAGTGCCGGAAACAATGGAAGAATTGGTGCGGTTGCCAGGCGTTGCTCGAAAAACCGCGAATGTTGTTCTTTGGGTTGCTTTTGGAAAAAATGAAGGCGTAACGGTTGACACGCATGTGATTCGCTTATCGCAACAACTCGGACTTACTAAAGCCAAAACTCCTGAAAAAATCGAACAAGATTTGATGCAATTGATCCCTCGTGAAAAATGGGGCTGGTTTTCACTCGCGTTTGTTCTGACAGGAAGATATATTTCGCCGGCAAACAAAAAATGCACATTTGAGATGCTGGAAGAAGCCATGGGGAAATAACCATCTTATATGTCCGTGCCTTCTTCTTTTTCGCGGGCGATTTTTAAGAGTGCGGCCATGTAATTAATCTCTTTTTTTGTAAATTTTATTTTTGCGCCGATTTGAAATGGATTGTCTTGCGCAAGCGCATCCATAATTTTGCTATCTACAAACACAGTCGCCTTGGCCTGAAGCGCAAGAGTTATTGCATCTGAAGGACGCGCATCAATTTGAATAGGCTTTTCAGAACCGCGTACTTTTACAAAAATTATCGAATAAAAAGTGTTGGTCTCAATTTTATTTATAATAATTTTTTCGATTTTTCCACCAAGCTTTTTAATAATACTTTCCATAAGCCTGTGCGGTGTCGGTCGGTCGATTTTGAGCTTTTGCATAACCTCGGCGATCGCCTTTGCTTCAGTTTCACCAATTGAAATCGGCAAAATTCTATTAGCTTTTTTATCAATAAGAATTATCGCGGGATCGCGCACTTTTTGCTCTTCTGCGAGCGCTAAAATCGATATTTTTATAAATTTTTTTGCCATAGTTTTCGCTATTATGCGCTTATTTTACACCAGTACCGACGGCTTGTTTAATATTTTTTAATCCGTCACGCTTGAGAAATTTTTTGAGTCCGCGATTTATGTCACCGACCATTTGCGGACCTTCGTAAATCATACCGGTTATAACTTCTATTAAATTTGCGCCAAGTTTAATTTTTAAATACGCATCTTCGGCTGAAAATACGCCTCCACTGCCAATTATTATATATTTTCCACGCGTCTTTTTATAGATTTCTTGAATTAAAATATTTGATAAATTTTCCGCAGGTTTTCCGGATATTCCGCCTTTCATCTCAGGTTTGATTTCGCGTGAAACAACCGGAATTTTCTCCCAACTTTTTGCAAGATTTGCGACAATAAATCCGCTTATTTTATGTTTATCTGTAACCGCTAGCATTTCATCAATATCATCGGGCGTTAAATCGGATGCAATTTTTAAAAGGATTGGTTTATTTGCTTTTTCCGCATCAATTTTCGCAAGTAATTTATCTAAAGTTTTGACATCCATATGCGAAGTTTCGTGAGATACGTTTGGACAGCTGATATTAATTACAATCACGTCACCAAGATCTTTTATTTGTTCAAAACATTCGACGTAATCGTTAATTCCTTTATCGCCGGTTAAAGTTTTGTCGTTTGTTTTCGCAATGTTTATTAAAAGTGGAATTCTGAATTTTTTATTTTCTATTCGCGTTCGTATTTTCTTAACGCCATCATTCATCAAGCCATAATGCACAACCAGAGCTTTTGACTGTGGCAAGCGCCAAATTCGAGGACGAGCATTACCTTTGCTTAGCTTATTTGTTATTGAACCGATTTCCATAAATCCAAATCCGACGTCCGGCATAATCGATGACGTTTCTCCGTTTTTGTCGTATCCGCCACCAAGTCCGATTGGATTTTTGAATTCAATGCCAAGAATTTTTTGTTCAAGCATTGAGCTTTCGTAATAAAAAAATCTTCGCGTGAGTTTTCGCGTTACATTAAAGCTTCCGAGCACGCCGCCGACCTCTACGAACAAACGATGAATTTTTTCCGGATCAAATTTAAAAAGAATCGGACGCAAAACGTTTTTATAGAGGAATTTGATTATATAATTCATTTAATGGTGTCGCTCCGCGACTCTTTATTTATATAGGCCTGTGTTCGCCTGCGGCGAACTGCCTTACGGACAAATCCTATTTATTGTTCTTGGGAACGGAATTGTTTCACGAACGTGCTGAGAACCTGTTAACCAAGCCACGCAGCGTTCCAAGCCCATACCAAAGCCGCAATGAGGCATTCCGCCGTATTTCATTGTATCCAAATACCAAGCATAATCTTTTCTTTCCATTTTCTCTTCCGCGATACGTTTTTCCAAAAGCTCAAGATTGTAACTTCTTTGCGATCCTCCCCCAATCAACTCTCCATATCCTTCCGGCGCAATCAAGTCGACATTCAGCGTCACATTTGGATTATTTGGATCCGGTTCTTGAAAAAATGAAGTCAACGATGTTGGAAATCTATGAATAAAAACCGGTGCTTTAAAATGCTCCGCAATATATGTTTCATCATCCGCGCCAAAATCGTCACCGTCTTTAATGTCTGATTTTCCCGATTCCTGAAGGATTTTTATTGCTTCGTGATATGTGATTCTTGGAAATGGTCGTTTTATATTTTCAAGAAATGAAATGTCACGCTCAGTTACTTCAAGCTCTTTTCTGCGATTCTTAAGAACGCTTTGCAAAACATACCAAAGGAAATCTTCTTCAAAATCCATTAATTCATCAAATTTCATAAATGGAATTTCCGGCTCAACCATCCAAAATTCCGTTAAATGCCTTCTTGTTTTTGATTTTTCTGCACGGAAAGTCGGACCAAAGCAATAAGTTTTCCCGAGAGCGTATTCCGCGGCTTCCGTATAAAGCTGACCTGATTGTGATAAATAAGCGTCTGATTCAAAATATTCAACGTGAAATAAATCCGTCGTTCCTTCACACGCGGTTTTTGTTAGAATCGGCGCATCAACAAGCGTAAAACTGTTTTTATGCATATATTCTCGAATCGCCCAAATAATTTCATCTCTAATTCTCATATTTGCCCACTGCTTTTTGCTGCGTAGCCAAAGATGCCTATTTTCAAGCAAAAAGTCCGGACCGTGCTCCTTTTTCCCAATTGGATAATCGTCTGGCGCAACACAATAAATCTCGATATCTTTCACTTGTAGTTCATATGTATTTTCCAGCTTTGGATGCTTTGAAATCGTCCCCGTAAAAGCCGCTGAAGATTCGATCGTCAATTTTCCGGCTTTTTCAAAAACTTCCGGAGAAACCGCATTAACAAAAACAATGCCTTGAATCTCCCCTGTCCCATCACGCAGTTCTAAAAAGTGGATTTTTCCGCTGCTGCGCTTATTAAACATCCATCCGCGAATTGTAATTTCCTGGCCGACAAAATCTGCCGCCTGATTTATAAAAATGTTCATGCGCTTATTTTAGCGCTTGGCTTTAAAATTGGAAAGTGATAAATTTTAACCTGACAAAAAACTGGGTGCACCGATTCTTTATATCCAACAAGCCAGCTTTCAAGAAAAGATATAATAGATTATCAGTCGCATGACCTTTCGTAGCCATTGTCCGGATTTCTTATAAATAATTCCGGCGCTTTTACGCTCAACCCCTTCAAAGCAGATCTACTTTGAAGATCGACTTTGCCAATAAGAGATTTGAGCATAAAAGACGCATCCGCAAGCAATGCGCCAGCGTCTGTAGTATCCGTCTCTTTCGTAAACTCTTGTTCTGCTGCTATCAATGCCATCATTTGTCCAGCCTCGTGTATTTTTAGCATAATAAGTGCAAAAAGATCTGCATCCTCTGGCAATAACGCTTCTTTATTTGCCTCGCTCATAGTTAAAGCTAATGCCTTCATCTCAGACCCTTTCTCTAAAATTACGCCTATGTCTTTTTTACCTTCCCTCATCGGTCTCATAACCGACATTACTGCGTCAACTGTCCCGAAAATACCTTCCAACTGCTTTTTCATTGCTTCAAGTTCTTCTGCGTTTTCAGTCGGTGCCCTACCTTTTTCATCAAAGGTCTTTAATGCTCTTTCTCTGAAATCCAATGCGCCCTCAACGTCAAGCTCGTTTGCAACTGTTGCAGCAGTAACCTTTTCAACAAGAAGGTCTAGCGTAAATGCCGCTTCCCCAATCTCTTGGGCTGCTTTATCTAACGTGGCTGTAGCTTCTTCTTCAAATGATTCCCTACAATCCGGATTAATAATAACTGCGCCAGAAATCAAATGTTTTTTCACCAATGCAAACGCAGCTGTTTCCGCTTCTGTTGCGCCAAATTCCGGCAATGCATTTAGAATTTGTCTAATTTGCTCACCCATAGCTCTCGCTTCTTTTCTTGAAAATGTCGCCGGCTTCGTATTTAGCTTTAAAGACATACCGTCAACGATCTTTTCTAACCTTGTTACCATTGCTGTGTCCAAAACTCTTTCTTCGCCGCTTACGCTTATAAATGTGTCTATTCTCATTTTTTATTTAAATTAATAATAAAGGAAGTTAGTTTAACGCCATATTTTAAATAAGTTAATCAAAAATACGCCTGTTATTCACAAGCGTATTTTAGTTGATTTTTGCTAATTTAAGCTAGCATTTGCATTTTCCGCCGCAGCATTCGTCGCCACCTTTATCATCTTTGCAGCATTTGCAACAATGGCAGCATGATGCTCCCAAAAGATAAAGACCGGCAACACCGACAACAATATAAACAATTGTCGCGACAAGCTCGACGCCGAGCAATTCGACGAATAGATATTTGACCAAGTCAAAGCCGAAAATTCCGACTAAGCCCCAGTTTACAGCTCCTACGACTACTAGCGCTAAAGCTAGCCAATAAAGAAACTTCATACTATGAGGGTTAATAATAAATAGTTTGTGTTGAGATTATATAAAAAATTCACTGAAATATCAAGGATAGCACCTTAAACGGCGCAAAGAAAAAGGCGAAACTTGCGTTCCGCCTTTTATCAATTTCGAATTTAGGTGAGATTATCTGTCGAATCTGCTGCTTCCACCGCCGAAATCTCTTCGTCCGCCACCAAAACCGCCGCGTGATCCACCGCCAAAACTTCTTTTTGGTCGATCTTCCATTGGTCTTGCTTCGTTGACGATCAATTTGCGTCCTTCGAATTCCTTGCCATTGAACATTTCGATTGCTTTTGCAGCTTCTTCTTCTGTTGCAAATTCAACGAAACCAAAGCCTTTTGATCTTCCGGACATTCTGTCCATGATGATCGTGGCTGTTTCAACGACACCAGCTTGAGAGAAGTATTCTTTCAAGCCTTCGTCTGTTGTTGTGTAAGAGACTCCTCCTACGTACAATTTTTTTGCCATTGTTGTTGATTTAATTTTTTATAAAGTGCAGGGCGACCTTCTTTGCGTTTCACGTCCCTGCTTTCGCTAAGTTGAAATAACCTAGCAAGGAAGAAAACCAACTAAAGAATCCTACAACATGAACTACTATACACGAAATATTTAATAAAGCAACTAAATCGCATATACTTCCTAAATGAGCCCTTTTCTGGTATAAATAGTAAGATGAAAAAAAATAAAAATGATGATTTTAGCGAGATTGTTAATATTCACTTAAAACCCGTATATAACTTTATATATAGGCTTGTTGGTAGTGCTAAAGACGCTGAAGACATAACTCAAGAAACGTTTTTTAAGGCGTGGAAAAATATAAAGACATATCGACCTGATGAGAATTTTAAGACTTGGATTTTCACAATTGCAAGAAATACGGCAATAGATTTTATGCGAAAAAAGAAAAATCTTGTTTTTTCTGATTTTGAAAACGCGGAAGGCGATAATGTTCTTATTGATACACTTGCGGACCCTAAACATTCTGCGGAAAAGATAATCAGAAAAATTGAAAATAAAAAATTGGCGGAAAAAATATTGAATAAACTTTCGCCGGTTTATCGTGAAATTTTATTATTGAAATACGTTCAAGACCTTACTTTTGATGAAATAGGCAAAGTACTGAAAAAGCCCTTACATACTGTTAAAAGCCAGCATAGACGAGCAATGCTTTTTATAAAGAAAACTTTTGATGCACCAAAATAATCAATTAACCCGTATAAATACATATGAAAAGGAATCTTGAAACAATTTTGAAAAGCCTGGATCAGATTGAGCCTCCGCAAAATCTTCATAGAAATATATTTATGAAAATTGCACGTGCTCAAAAACGCTCAGCTTTAATAAGATTTGTACTTTTTGGGATTGCGACTGTTGCCTCTTTTATAGGCATAATTCCTGTTTTCCAGAATGTCGCGCAAAGATTTTATCAATCAGGTTTTTATCATTATGCTTCGCTGATTTTCTCTGATTTCGAAATTGTACTCGCGAACTGGAAAGAATTTGGGTTATCTCTATTAGAATCTCTTCCTATCGCAGAAATTTCAATATTCCTTGCCGTTTTACTTGCACTCTTACTTTCACTTAAATTTGTTGCTGAAAATGTAAAAAACGCACTTTCACCGGTGCGATTAAATAATTATAAAATTTAACCAAAAAAAATTATGGACATCAAAAATTTCTTCAAATCAGATGCGTTTAGATTTACAGTTTATGGCATTATTGGGGTTATAATCGCTCTTTTAATCTTCCAAGCCGGAATGTTTATGGGCTTTCACAGAGCCGGATTCTCTTATAAATGGGGTGAGGACTATTATCGCAACTTTGGCGGACCCCGTGAACGTTCACAGATTGAAAGAGGAATTGGTATGGGCATGATGCGCGGTGGAGACTTTTTGGATTCAAATGGTGTTGCCGGCAAAATCATAAAAATAGCATTGCCGAATATTACAGTCTTGGATAAAGACAATGCTGAAAAGATTGTTGTTATAAAAGATGATACCGCAATAAGAAGTATGAGAAGTTCCGTAAAGGCCGCCGATTTAAAAGTTGATGATTTTATAGTTGTGATTGGCTCACCTGACGATAGCTCACAGATCGAGGCTAAATTGATCAGGGTTATGCCTGAACCACCTGTCATTGACGGCAAATTTGATGACAAATTGCCACCACTTGCGCCTATAAAAAAATAATTTTAATAATTAAATATCCCCGAATATGGTTCAAAAGATTCTTAAATTTGTAAAAGAAAGAAAAAAGTTAACCGCAGTGATCCTTATAGTTTTGATTATTGCCGGATACTTTATATTTAGGCCCGGCACGTCAACGGAAACTCGTTATGTTTTGGCTTCTGTTACAAAAGAAACGCTTGTAGTTTCGGTCAGCGGAACTGGCCAGGTTTCTTCTTTAAATCAAGTTGATGTTAAATCAAAGGCTTCGGGTGATATATTGAATATTCTTGTCCAAGACGGACAAGTTGTTAAATCTGGTACCGTTCTTGCGCGAATTAATGCAACCGATGCTTTGAAAACGGTACGCGACGCGAGTGCAAACTTAGAATCCGCAAAATTATCTTTGGAAAAAATAAAACAACCTGCGGATAAATTAACTTTATTGCAGGCTGAAAATAATCTTACAAAAGCACAAATTTCAAAATCTTCCGCGGAAGATGATTTAAATAAAGCATATGAAGATGGATTTAATGCTGTCTCGAATGCGTTTCTTGATTTGCCGGAGCTTATAACTAATACGCATGACATTCTTTTCAAGAACACAACAAGCTCAACAAGCCAGTGGAATATCGATTTTTATACAGACGCTGCGGGCAAATATGAAGACAAAGCTTTCAAATATAGAATTGACGCCAATCAAACGTATGAAAACGCAAAAGCTTCATACGATAAAAGTTTTGCTGATTACAAAACCGCTAACAGATCTTCAAGTACGGCTGTAATTGAGTCTCTCATTGATGAGACTTATGAGACTACAAAGCAAGTCGCAGAATCCATAAAAAGTGCGAATAACCTTATTCAGTTCTATAAAGATCAATTGTCGCAAAGATTATTATCAACCGTTGCCATAGCTGATACGCATATAGCCTCTTTAAATACTTATATTGGCACAGCAAATTCACGCTTGACCAGTCTTCTTGCGGCAAAACAAGCCATACAAACAAGCAAGGAAACAATAGCAAGTGCAGAAAGAACAATTGCCGAAAGCACAGTATCGCTTGAAAAAACACAAGCGGGCACGGATGCGCTCGATATACAATCACAAGAATTATCAGTCAGACAAAGACAAAACGCTCTTCAAGACGCGTATGAAAACTTGGCTGATTATTCCGTAAAAGCGCCTTTTGATGGCATTATCGCAAAAGTCAGCGTAACAAAAGGACAAAACGTTTCTTCCGGAACTGCAATCGCAACTATGATTGCACAACAAAGCGTCGCAAATATTTCTTTGAATGAAGTTGATGTAGCAAAAATCAAATCAGGACAAAAAGCCACTTTAACTTTTGATGCAGTTGAAAATCTAACAATAACTGGGAGCGTTGGTGAAGTTGATACCCTTGGCACTGTTTCTCAAGGCGTCGTTACTTATAATGTAAAAATTGTTTTTGATACGCAAGATGCAAGAATTAAGCCCGGAATGAGTGTTAGCGCGGCCATTATTACAGATATGAAGCAGGATGTTTTGGCCATACCAAACGGAGCCGTAAAATCACAAGGTGATACTTATTATGTTGAATTTATTGACTCTTCAAATACTCAATCCACTGCGACAGGCGTTCAAGGTGTCACTTTATTAAAAGCCCCACAGCAACAAACGATTGAAATTGGGATTTCAAATGATACATCAACTGAAATTATCTCAGGCCTAAAAGAAGGAGATCAGATTGTATCAAGAACCGTAACAGTTGGATCCTCTGCCACAACGCCTACCTCAAGCCTATTTGGAGGCGGCAATACAAGAAGCTCCTCAACCGGCGCTGCGGTACGCGCATTACGCTAACACGTCGCGAAGCGACACTAACATTATGATCGAAGTAAAAAACATAACAAAGACATACCAAACCGGCGACACAGAATTTCAAGCTTTGAAAGGCGTTAGTTTCACAATTGAAAATGGTGAATTTGTTGCAATCATGGGCCCTTCCGGCTCCGGCAAATCTACGCTTATGCATATTCTTGGTGCGCTTGATACGCCAACAAGCGGTACATATTTTCTTGACGGAAAAGATGTTTCAAAATTCAGTGATGATGAGCTTGCGGATATTAGAAAAGATAAAATTGGATTTGTTTTTCAATCTTTCAACCTGCTTCCGCGAACAACTGTTTTACGCAATACGATGCTTCCCCTGCTCTATTCCGGAATTGATAAAAGCATAAGAGAGAAGCGGGCAAAAGACGCTTTGCATGCTGCGGGTTTTGATGAAAGCCATTTTCTGCATCTTTCAAATCAACTTTCAGGTGGACAAATTCAGCGCGTTGCAATTGCACGAGCTCTTGTTAATAATCCTGCGCTTATACTCGCCGATGAACCAACCGGTAACCTTGATACAAAAACCGGCGAAATAGTTCTTGGAACTTTTCAAAGATTAAACGTTGAGCAAAATAGAACAATTGTTTTGATTACGCATGAGAATGACGTTGCTGAACATGCAGACAGAATAATTCTTATAAGAGACGGTTTAATAGTTAGCGATTCAAAAACTAAAAATAAACGAATAATCCACCACCATGACAATCATTGATACATTGGAAGAGACTTATGCGGCTTTATCTGCAAACAAAGTTCGATCCGGACTTACGATGCTCGGTATTATTATTGGAATCAGCTCTGTTATTGCGATGGTCTCAATTGGACAAGGTGCTCAAGGCACGATCCAATCAAGTATACAATCCATTGGCTCAAACTTAATTATGGTTACGCCCGGAGCACAAAGAGGAGCCGGAGTTCAAGTTAGCTCCGGAAGAGGCTCTGCAAAAACTTTAACTCAAGACGACGCTGATGCGATAATAAAAAGCGTCACTTCCGTAAAAGCGGTTGCGGCTGAAGTTTCCGGAAGATATCAAGTTACCGCAAAAGGCACGAATACAAACACTTCAATCGACGGCGTAACTTCTACGTATCCGGCCGTCAAAAATCTTGAAGTGGATGAAGGTTCTTTTGTGTCTGAACAGAATGTTAAAAGTGCGGCTAAAGTTGCCGTTCTTGGGCCTTCTGTTCGTGATGATCTTTTTGGAGAAGGCGCAACCGGAATCATCGGCCAAACTATCCGTATAAAAAGTAATGAATTTAAAATAATCGGCATTACAAAGACAAAAGGAGGGACAGGATTTGGGAATCAGGATGATATGATTTTCGTCCCACTTACAACCGCACAAAAATTTCTTGCAGGAGATAGCTATGTGACAACAATAAACGTGCAAGCGGAAAGTCCTGAAGTAATGACTGATATACAAAGTCAAATAACTTTATTGCTTCTTGATCGTCATAAAATTTCGGATCCAACCATGGCAGACTTTACCGTCTTGAATCAAAGCGATATAGTTTCCGCGGCATCGAGCATCACGCAAACTTTCACGATTTTACTCGCCTCCATAGCCGGCATTTCACTTATCGTTGGAGGGATTGGCATTATGAATATGATGCTTACGACCGTCACGGAAAGAACAAGAGAAATTGGGCTTAGAAAAGCCGTTGGCGCAAAAAAAC
>Ga0172379_10010290_pt1 | contig 11349 bp, 11 predicted proteins | sample GrowelOW334metaG_FD_119756 | JGI IMG/M metagenome (GOLD analysis project Ga0172379, IMG submission 119756) | Groundwater microbial communities from an aquifer near a municipal landfill in Southern Ontario, Canada - Groundwater well OW334 metaG | ecosystem: Environmental > Aquatic > Deep... | reverse complement strand
TGATCTCTTTATGCGCAATTGGCAGAACCCATCTTAAACGTTCTTCTTTGATTGTTTTAGACATACATATTGCCATTTCTCCATGTTAGGAGAAAACCGCCATATGTGTGTGCACATTACCATACAACTTTGACTTTTATTACTATTTCCAGTATTATCCTTAATTATAAAAGTACCTTTATAAAGCTACTAAAAGATAGTGTTCCACCACAAAAAGCCCACATTAGTGGGCTTAACCAAGGAGTGGGAGATGAAACGCTGGACGAATATGGTGCTGTGTCTCTTGGTAATGGGGCTTTTCATTGGATGTGGCGGGAGTAAGGGCACAGACAGTCCCACTGGACCTGGTGACACCGGTGGGCAGACTATTAAGACCAGGACTCCTGAAGAGGCCCGGCTAGAGCTGGGAACGCTGGGGGTCCAGTATGATAGGGGATCGTTTGTCAAAGCGGTGGAGAATTCGGACACGTTGGTGGTCATCCTGTTTCTCGATGCCGGTATGGATCCGAATACCAAGGATTATAATGGATACACTGCCATGATGTTTGCGGCGAACAGCGGGCAACTCGAGTCGGTGAAATTGCTGGTAGAAGCTGGCGCTAATGTTAATGCCATGTCATCAGATCAAGGCTGGACTGCCCTGATGATTGCAGCGAGAGGCGGATATCTGAACATAGTGAAGATACTTATCACAGCCGGCGCCGATGTTAATGCCGCGCGGAGTGATGGGGCGACCGCCCTGTATCTCGCTCGTGTTAATGGGCACACAGAAGTTGCTGATTACCTTCGATCGGTTGGTGCCACTGAATAAGTAAACACTTGTTTTTTCTCGGTAAGTTTATAGTCAACGTACCTTAACCAATACAACAAACCCTCTTTGCGTAAGGCACACGCAGAGAGGGTTTTTTATTTTAAAGTCTGTAAATAATCGCGAATCAAAATAGCTTTTTCAAAATCCCATTCCGCGATTGCGGTTTTAAGTTCGCGTTCCAGCTCGCGCTTAGTTTTTGATTTTAGCCAGATTTTTTCCGGCTCAGGAATAACGTCTTTTATTTTTACTTCTTTTACAATCGGCATCGGTTTTAGATTATTTTCCTTATTGAATTTTTCCTGCGCAGCGCGCCTGCGTTCGGTTTCTCTTATTGCCGATTTCATTGAGCCTGTCATTTTATCCGCGTACATTATAACTTTGCCGTCTATATGGCGCGCGGCTCTGCCGATAGTTTGAACCATTGTCGTTTCGTTTCTTAAAAATCCTTCCTTATCTGCGTCAAAAATCAAAATCAAAGAAACTTCGGGCAGATCCAATCCTTCTCGCAATAAATTTACTCCAACAAGGGCTTCTATTTTTCCTCTTCGCAAATCGTTTAAAATTTCGGGCCTGTTTAATGTTTTAATTTCCGAATGCAAATATGCAGTTTTAATTCCGGCTTTTGCAAGATGCTCCGCCAAGTCCTCGGCCAAGCGTTTGGTCACAACGGTTATTAAAGTACGCTCGTTGAGTTTTATGCGTTTTCGGATTTCATCCAGCGCATTATCAATTTGATTTTCTGTTGGGCGAACTTCTACTTTTGGATCAAGAATATGCGTTGGCCTTATCAATTGCTCCGCTAGCCAAATATTTTTTCCATCTTTTGATTTATCAAGCTCATAATCTTCCGGAGTCGCGGATGAAAAAATAATTTGCCCGACCTTATCTTCCCATTCTTTAAATTTTAATGGGCGGTTATCCAAACAAGAGGGAAGCCTGAACCCATGGTCAACAAGCGTTTGTTTGCGCGATCTGTCTCCGTTATACATGCCTCGTATTTGTGGCATAGTCATATGGGACTCATCAACAATAGTAAGAAAATCGTTTCCTCCGGTTGAGTAGGAGAAGAAATCTATAAGCGAAAATGGCGATTCTCCAGGTTTCTTAAAAGATAGATGGCGCGAGTAATTTTCTATTCCAGAACAATATCCGGCTTCCGAAAGCATTTCTATATCGTAATGTGTTCGTTGTTCGAGGCGCGCAGCTTCTAGAATTTTGTTTTCTTTTTTAAGTTCTTTAATTCTTTCTGCAAGTTCCGATTCAATATTGGCCAAAGCAATTTTAATTTTTTTGTCTTCCGCCACAAAATGCTTTGCAGGAAAAAGAGAAAACGAATTTACGTTTCCGAATTTTGAGTGCCAAATTTTTTCAACATTCACTCCGGAAAAAAACACGCGCACGGTTTCTTCTCCTGTTGGAAGATTAATTTCAACAGTTTCTCCTTTTTGCCTGAAAGTTCCGGGGAGCTCGGCAATATTATTTCTTGAAAATTGCATCAGCACAAGCTTTCTTAACAAGTCTCTTCTCGAAATAAACATTCCTGTTTTTAATTCAACAGAAGCTTTTTTATATTCTTCCGGATCGCCGATGTTATATATGCATGACACAGACGAAACTATAATTGTATCTGGGCGAGTTAAAATCGCCTGTGTTGCGGCATGGCGCAATTTATCAATCGTTTCGTTTATCTTCGCGTCTTTTTCTATATATGTATCGGTTTGCGGAATATAAGCTTCGGGTTGGTAGTAATCGTAATAAGAAACAAAATAATGGACTTCGTTATTTGGGAAAAAATCTTTAAATTCCTGGTACAATTGCCACGCTAGGGTTTTGTTGTGTGAAATAACAAGTGTTGGTTTTTGATTTTTTTCAATAACGTTGGCCAGCGTAAAAGTTTTTCCGGAACCAGTTACGCCCATAAGGGTCTGTGAATTTGCACCGCGCGCCAAACCAGCCGACAGTTTTTCAATTGCTTGCGGCTGGTCTCCGGTGGGCTTAAATTTACTTACAAGCTTAAATGCTGGCATTATCTGGTTTATGCTATGCTATATTTAATAATGACTAATTCCTAATTACCAATGTCTTAATCAATGACTAATGCCTGAATTTCTAATCTAATCCATTAGAAATTAGATATTAGACATTAGAGATTTACAACATGATCGGTTATTTAGAAGGCGAACTTATAAAGAAGTATGACAGGCGCTGTATAATAAAATGTGGCCAGTTAGGCTACCGCTTATTTATGGCGAATACCGCTCTTGATAAATTACAAGAAAATACCGATACTGTCAAAGTTTTTACATATCCTTATCAGCGCGAAAATACGCAGGAACTTTACGGTTTTTTATCTTCCGAAGAGTTAGAACTTTTTGAGATGCTTATTACTGTTTCCGGAGTTGGCCCAAAAAGCGCGCTAACGTTAATAGACGAGATTCCATTTGATACTTTAGTGGTTTCCGTAATGAAGGGGGAAGATAGTTCGTTAAGGCGTGTTTCCGGAATTGGAAGCAAAACCGCGCAAAAAATAATCATAGAATTAAAATCAAAAATCGCAACGCTTGCTACATCGGCGACTCAGGCGGCATCAGCGACTGTTTCTGAGGATATGGATTTGATAGAAGCTCTTAAAGGCCTTGGATATTCAACGTATCAGGCGCGCGAAGCTTTAAAAAAAGTTCCTCAGGAAATAAAAGGCGTTGAAAAAAGGATCGGCGAAGCGTTAAAATTTCTTGCGAAATAAATATGAATACAAATATTATAGCTCAGGGTCCGCACAAGGATTTCGAAAACATTAAACACCTAGATGAAAACGGGGCCGAATATTGGGAAGCCCGCGAATTAATGCCGTTATTAGGATATGTACAATGGCGGGCATTTGAAGAAGTCATAGGTAAAGCTGCTAAAGCTTGTATTAATAGTGGCCAGGATGTGGATAACCATTTTGCTCGATCGAGCAAAATGGTCGAAATCGGTTCAAATACTGTTAGAAAAGTTGTTGATTATAAATTTGATAGGTATGCCTGTTATTTGATTGCACAAAACGGTGATTCTAATAAATCTGAAATATCTTTAGCACAGACATATTTTGCTTTACAAGCACGAAAACAAGAGGTTTTTGAGAATTTAACAGAAGCCGAGAGAAGACTTCGTGTTAGAAATCAGGTTAAAACCCAAAATAAAAAGTTATCTGGTACCGCCAAAGATGCTGGGGTAACTAAATTTGGATTATTTAATGATGCTGGTTATAGAGGATTATATAATATGCCATTATCAGATGTTAAAAGAAAAAAAGGAATCCAAAAAGGAGATTTATTGGATAAAGCCGGAACCACAGAGTTAGCTGCAAATTTATTTCGTATTACACAAACCGAAGAGAAACTTAAAAAAGATCAAGTTCATGGGGATTATCCAGCCAGCATGATACATAAAATGATTGGTGGAAAGGTGAGACAAACTATTCAAGAAATTGGTGGTGTATTACCAGAAAATTTACCACCAGAAAAAGATATTAAAATTTTAGAAAAAGAATTGAAGGGTTTTAAAAAATTAGCTACTTCTAATAGAAAATCAAAAAAGCAAATTTCTGGTTAAAAGTTTTATGACCAAGGAACAATGGGATTCTAAAATTATAGAAAACGGAGGAGAATTTCTCCAGTCTTGGGATTGGGGGGAGTTTCAGGAAGTTTTAGGAAGAAAGATTATAAGATTTTCAAGCGAGGTTGGAATGGCGCAGATTATAATCACGCAGCTGCCGTTGAATTTATGCTGGGCATATATTCCAAGGGGCCCGATTTTTTTTGATAAGGAAAAATCAAAAGATTTAATATCAAAAATAATGGGCATAGTTCCAAAGAACGCTGTTTTTGTTGATTTTGAGCCGGCGCAAGATATTAATATTGGATTTCCTAAATTCAAATCGCGCCAGCCGGAGCATACGTTGCTTTTAGATTTATGCAAAAGCGAAGACGAACTTTTGGATAAAATGCATTCTAAAACAAGATACAGCATCCGCCTTGCTGAAAAAAGAGGATTGGAATTTAAAGAGCTCGACAACGAAATGGAATTTTATAAAGTTTTAAAGCTTACTTCCGGAAGGCAGAAATTTCGCACATACAACGAGCTGTATTTTAATCTAATGAAGAAAAATCTTGATCCTGCGAATCTTAAATTTTTTGGCGTGTTTAATAATGGAGAAATTATCGCGTCCGGGCTTTTTTATCGCTTTGGAGAAACGGTAATTTATTTGCATGGCGGCTCAAATTACGAGCATAGGGCTCTTATGGCGCCGTACCTGCTTCATTGGGAGGCAATAAAATTTTTCAAAAAATCTGGAATAAAATATTATGATTTTTGGGGAGTGGATGAAAAAAAATGGCCTGGCGTCACGCGGTTTAAAATCCGTTTCGGAGGAGAAATTAAGAAATATCCCGGCGCGTATGTTAAAATTTTAAAACCGTTTTGGTTTAAAGTTTATCAAGTAGCTCGTCGGAGATAAAAACATTTAATATCCAAGTTAAGATTATGATTTCAGCTATCAAATCAGTAATTAAAAAAATAATACCGAAAGAAATCTGGAATTATTTCCATTGGTTTGTTTCTTTTATTGGTGCGCTAAAAAACAAGTTTCCATCAAAAGATTTGATAGTTATCGGTGTTACAGGCACAAATGGAAAATCAACAGTTGTTCAGCTCTTACATGAAATTTTTACTGAGTTCGGTTTAAATGTTGCGTCGGCCTCCACTATAAGATTTCGAATAAAAGACAAACTTGAAACAAACAAACTTAAAATGACTATGCCAGGCCGATTTGCTCTTCAGGATTTTTTGCGCAAGGCGGTAAACGAGGGATGCCAGTACGCGATTTTGGAGGTTACTTCCGAAGGGCTCAAACAAAACCGCGCGGCTTTTATAAATTTTGATTGCGCGGTTATAACCAATGTTCGACCGGAACATATAGAAAGCCACGGTTCTTTTGAAAAGTATCGCTCTGCAAAAGCAATTCTTTTTAAAATGCTTTCTTCAAAAAGAAAGAACGGAACAAAAAAGATAAGCGTTGTTAATCTGGACGATCCTTCCGTGATGCATTATTCAAAAAATAAGGCTGATGAAAAAGTAGGTTACGGGCTTTTAAATGAAAACAAAAGGCAGGATGTAAAAAGATTTTTTATTCCGGAAGATATAAAATTTTCGGCTGAGGGCGCGGATTTTGAGCTTGAAGGCGCAAAATATCACAGCCCGCTTTTGGGGGATTTTAACTTATATAATGTTCTTGCGGCGGTTGCTGTTGCTAGAGCTTTTGAAATTCCAAAAGAAATAATCGCAAAAACAATAAAGAATTTTAAAGGCGCGCCAGGAAGATTGGAGATTCTGCAGGGAAAACCGTTTTTGGTTTGCATTGATTACGCTCACACACCTGATGCACTGGAGTGTGTTTACAGAGTGGCGCGCGCATTTTGGGTTAAAAACGGAAGCAGGCTCATTGGAGTTTTGGGAGCTGCGGGAGGAGGCCGAGATAAATGGAAGAGACCGCAAATGGGTTCAATAGCTGAAAGATTCTGCGACGAAATAATTCTTACAGATGAAGATCCGTATTCTGAAGATCCTGAAAAAATTCTGCACGAAATAATTCACGGAATTTCCAAAAAAACATATAAAAAGATTTTAGACAGGCGTTTGGCGATTCGCGAAGCTCTTGATATGGCCAAAGCGGGGGATGTTGTTTTAATAACAGGAAAAGGGGCCGAAAAAACCATGATGACAAGATATGGCGCAATGGACTGGGATGAAAGGGCAATAGTTCTGGATGAGATAGAAAAAACCAAGAAGAAGTGATAAAGTAAAGGTAAATAAACAGTTTAATATAAAAATATGAATAGATTTAGAGAAGTTGCTTTGGCAATAGCACTAGTTGTAGTGTTGAATATGTTTTTCAATTACGGCGTGTATACTTTTTACAAGCCGGCTGATTTTGACACTGTATGCCCAACGGAACTTACCCAGAAAAATTATGCAGATAAAGGCTCATGCGAAGCAATCGGCGGAAAATGGTATGAGGGTAGCACCGCGGCGTATCAGGGCCAATATAATGTTCCTGTTCCGGTTGGCGATAAGGGCGTTGTGACAAACTGGTGCGATGCGACTGCAAAATGCAGAGCGGAATATGAAAACAAGATGAATTATTACAACAGGAACGTATTTATCGTTCTTGAAATTTTAGGTCTTGCATCATTCCTCTTGGGACTTTTTGCGATAAGTGCTAGGGCCGTAGCAAACGGATTTTTGGGAGGCGGAATTTTGTCTTTTATAATCGGCACAATCCGTTATTGGTCTGGAATGGATGATTACTTAAGATTTGGAATTTTAGGATTGGCTCTTGTTATCCTTGTTTGGGTTGGATACAAGAAAATATCAGGTAGAAATTAATCAATCAACAAAAATCCGCCCAATTGGTGTTCTCTGGGCGGATTTTTTGATTATTAAAAAATTTGAAATAAAATACTTCAAAATGTTAACATCACTTAATGGCTAACGATAACAGAATCGTTTTTGATCTTGAAACAAAAAAAGAGTTTGCTGAAGTCGGAGGTTATAGGAATGTTCACATGCTCGGCATATCAGTTGCCGGTGTCTATAACTACGCCGATGGTTCTTATCGCGCTTACGAAGAATCAGAGCTCGGCGAATTTGAGGATTTGGTTGCAAACACAAACTTGCTTATAGGATTCAACAGCAAACATTTTGATAATCAGGTTCTTCAGCCGTATTTTAAAAAAGTCGATTTATCCGCGGTTCCGGCTTTGGATCTGATGGAAAAAATAGAGCAGGTTGTTGGATTCAGAATCGGTTTGGACGCGCTTTCGCGCGTGACTTTGGGCGAACAAAAATCTTCGCATGGGCTTGAAGCTCTAAAATGGTTTCGCGAAGGGAAAATAGAGGAAGTAAAAAAATATTGCCTTCAGGATGTGAAGCTTACAAAAGATCTTTATGAATATGGGCTTAATCACGGATCTGTTTTATTTGAATCAAGAACCGAAGGTGTAAAAGCAATTCCGGCTCGATGGGCGGAGGGGAAGGATGGCAAAGATATAAAAGCTATTTTAGCGAGCGCCTTAAAAAACAAAGAAATTGTTGAAATAGATTATGTTTCAACAAAAGCCGAAGATGGCGAGGACGCCCGCAAAAAAAGAAATATAGAAATCTATCACATAAAAGGCGACACTATCGAAGCTTTTTGCCACACAAGGAACGATAAAAGGAATTTTAAAATCTATAGGGTTTTGGACGCAAATATTATCGGCAGTGAACAGAAAAGGCCATCTCTTTTTTAGCGGTTTGCCAATTTTGAGTTAGTTCGCTATATTATCGGCAAGCATATGTCAGAAAACAGTAAATTCAACAGTCCGTCAAAAGGCTCAATGAATCTCTCCGATGTAATCGGGGATATTTACAGTTACATGCACGAAAGCGATCGGCACAACTACGAAGTGATTATTGGAACAGATTCGCAGGTTTATACCAGAACCGATTTTATAACCGCCATAGTTGTTAGGCGAGTTGGCGCCGGAGGGCGATATTTTTGGATGCGCGATCAGCAAAATAACTACAAAACTTTGCGCGAGCGAATATACACCGAAACAATGAAATCAATTGATGTTGCCGGCATTTTTTCCAAGCATCTTTACAGCGTATTAAAAACCGAGGAAAAATTTAAGAATTTTAACATCGAAATCCACGTTGATGTTGGGGAAGTCGGTCCGACCAGAGAAATGATAAAAGAAGTTGTTGGAATGGTGAGGGGGAACGGATATGAAGTTAAAATCAAGCCATTTAGCTTTGGGGCCTTTGTTGTTGCGGATCATCATACATAAAATAGGCTCTAGCCGTTAGCCACTAGGCTTTAGAAATGGCCCCTATGGCTTAAAGGACCCCGATAAATTTGTCTCCGTAGCTCAACTGGATAGAGCGTCGGCCTCCGAAGCTGAAGGTTGCGCGTTCGAGTCGCGCCGGAGACACATTAAGACAAATTTTACGGGGCAGGTGCCACGCTTCCCTCCGAAGGAGGTAGTGCAAGTTCGAGTCTTGCCGGGGGCACTATTAGTCAATATTATGGCGTTTTTACGCCATTTTTTAGTGGGTTTGAAAATTGGGTATGGGACTTGACCCCGTTAGAAATCTCGCCCGCGCTGTCGCGCCCAAAGGGCCTATTGGTGGGCTATTTCTAACGGGGTTGACAAACCTGTTGGAAAGTGTATAATTAAGGCATACATTAAAAACAGTATATTTTCTCTTTTTCTGAGCTTGTCACCAGAAAAGTAACTGATAAGTTCAGAAAAAGAGGAAGGTTCGTTTACAACTTCCAATTCAGAGTTTTTCTGCGGGGGATAGTCCTTCGTAGAAATCGTTCGGCGCAAGCCCATAGCGGGCAAGTCGCGCCGATTTGTTTCCACCATTTTTTATCATGGAGGCATAAGAAAATGTCGAATCGTGTTGGTTCTATCGAGCGTAGGGCGGAGCAGATGCTTCGCCAGAACGGTGAGCTTAAAGCCACTGTGAAGAAGCTGGAAAAAGGCGATGTGGGAAGGTTTCTCGTCGCGGCCCTGGCCGCCGAGCGCGAGCCCGATCTCGGTATCGTGGTTCCCACGTTCCCGATTTCGGCGGCAGAGGTGCTGGCCAGTATGGACAGCACTGTCGACGTGCCCAATGCGACCTGGAAGAACCGTTGCTGGCGGTACCATGTTCCAAGTCACCGCGATGTTTTCTTCGGTGTATGCGACGCCAAGTCTGTGGCGTTGGCCGAGGCCAACCAGATCATCGAGGCGGGGTGGATCAACGGCGTTGGGAACGCGTTTCCCATCGCGCGCGCTAAGGTGAGGGCAGGACAAGTCCTCATCGACTGGCTCCACTTCAAGGAGGGGCGCAGTAAGGACGAGCTGTCCCTCAGCGCCACTTTCGTGGCGAGCATCATGATCACGGACCTCTGCATGCACGACGCAGAGGTGAGTAGTGTGCCTCTCATCCACATCAAGGTAAGGGAGGCAGCGCAGCTCACGTACGAGGAGATCACGGAGAATCTCAACGGCGGCGTCGAGATCAACGCGTTCGACGAAGTCCTGAAGCTCAGGTACCGTCTCCCGCATCCCGGTAGCGTTTTCATGGCCACCAGGGAGATGTACAAGGTGGCATCCGGCGAGGTGGAACCGGACGAGAAGATCGCTGTCGATCGGTGGATCGCCGGTCTGACAGAAGCGGAGAAGGAGATCTACACCCTCTCGGCGAGCGACATCATGACCGACCTCAATGGGATGAAGGAGAACGGCCGTACGAACGGCCACACCGATGTCGTCGCCAAGCCGGCGCCGCCCGAGGCGGCCAAGCAGACCGACCCCGCGATGGAGCCGGTCGTCACCACCGACGAAGTGGTGGACCTCGACCAGCAGGCCGAGGACGAGGCGCGAGCGGCCGAGATCGACGCCGAACTCCGCGCCAGGGAAGCCGGGCAGGACATCGATCCGACCTCCGATGAGGTTGCGGAGATGTGCGACGAGCAGGCCGACCACATGGCCGGACTCGTCGCGGATGCGACGATCGAGCCCACTCGCGACGAGCTCAGGATCGCCGAGCAGTTGGCGATCCAGACCGAAGCGGCCGCCTGCGAGCGGACCCCGCTCGTGGATGCCGCCCCCGTCCCCCACAACGGCAAGGCCCGCAAGCCCCGCAGGGCCACCATCACGGCGGCCTAGTAGTCGCTAGGCCATCACAAGTACATTCAACGCCCCGAGACACATTGTCTCGGGGCACTTTTTATCCAGCACATAAATTTTTATGTGCTGGGTTGTATCCCAAAGGTATTAAAGGTATTGTTGACACTCTTCTTACGATCGTGAAAAAGATGTCAACAATATATAAAATGCGTACGAGTAGGGCAATCTTCAAATTTGACACTCACACGGCAAGCCCCAATGCTTGGCATCGGGGTTTTCTATCGCGCTTGACAATTTAGACAAAATGCATAAAATATAAACATATATAGTTCCGAGGTTCTTTTTTTGCACTGGGTGAAGGCCTATGGCTTGATCGTCAAACCGTGATAGCCAAAAGGCTGAAAGGGAACTGAAGGCTGACTGGTGTGGGTCGGTTTCAGTTCTAAAACTCCCCGCCTCGTAAGTCCTTGTTCAATCACCTAGCCGGTTTCTGTGGCCTCCCCACCCACTAACCGGTATTACCCATGGAGGAATTACATGGGAACAGAACCTGTACCATCAGTTGGACGCATCATCGTGGAATTCGGCGAACCAACCGATCACGAGGATGAGCTTCACCGCAGCGTACGCGTGGCCACACGCATCGCTAGCGATAGGGAAGCAAGGTCAATTCTCCGTCAGCTCGGACAATTGCCCTACACTTTCCTTGGGGAAACGATGCACTAGGTTCCGCTAGACGGAACCACGGCCGGTAAGCTAGACTTGTAGCTTACCGGTTCTTTTTATTCAAAACAGAAAGGAGGAAAAAATGTTCTTTGTGGCCGTAGCCGTTTC
>Ga0172379_10010289_pt1 | contig 11349 bp, 9 predicted proteins | sample GrowelOW334metaG_FD_119756 | JGI IMG/M metagenome (GOLD analysis project Ga0172379, IMG submission 119756) | Groundwater microbial communities from an aquifer near a municipal landfill in Southern Ontario, Canada - Groundwater well OW334 metaG | ecosystem: Environmental > Aquatic > Deep... | reverse complement strand
TGTGCGAATACGGAGGTGGCAAACAGGCCTGCTACGAGTACGGCGATCAACTTGTTCATAGGGTTTCCTTCAGAAATAGGGGAATAAGCCGAAGCTTGGGTTCTGAGACTTGGTAGTCTGCCCTTGCTTAACGCCTGAGCGCCGAATCGGTTGACCGGTTACAAATAATAGTGGAACAAACATGATGGGCAAGGTCAGGTTGGTTGCCGGCCAGTGCCGACTCTTGCCTGGATCGGGAGTCGTGGCCTCGCGCATTGCAGCAGCCATCGTCGGGCAATCTGGCGCCGGTGACCGCGGCTGACAACCGCACCGGCAAGATCTTTGCCGCCGTACCGCCAGCGCCGACTTTTGCCTTTGCCGCTTCGCCCCGCGTGCTGCAATGCCGCACCGGGCCCCGCCGGCCGGCATCACGGCGCCCCGTCCTTCTTGACCAACTGCTTCATGAAGGCCGCCTCGCTTTTGGTGATGCGGGCTTCTTTCTTCGGCCCCATCGAATCGACGAGTTGCACGAACTCGTCCAGGGAAAGCGCTGCCGAAAGCGGGCTGTCTCCGCCGGCAAGCCGCTCGCGCAGGATCAGCAGGCCGCTGCCGGTCAGGGCCATCGTGTAGTGATGGCCTTCGCTGCGAGCATTCAGCCGGGCGATGGCGGCGGTGGCACGGGTCGAGCGCATGCGGTCGTGGTGTCCGGGGTGAAGGAAATCCTAGGGCGTGCCGATGTAGTCGCGCTTGCCGATTTCCACGCCGTTGTGACGCAGGATGTTGTAGGCCGTCACCAGGTGGAAATAGAAATTCGGCATGGCATAGCCGAGCAGGTAGGGCAGGCCCTTGAAGCTCATTTCCTGTCCGCCCGCCTTGAGCGCGATATCCCGTTCCTCGGACCCATCGATCTGTGCCGCGGAAAACGATTCCACGAAGGTGATGATCCTGGCGATGCGTGCCCGGAGTTCCTCGAAGCTCTGCTCGGCATCCTCGAATTTTGGCACCTCGACGCCGGCCAGCCGGGCGACACAGCCCTTGGCGTGGTCGGTGGCGATCTGAACCTGTTTCACCAGCGGCAGCATGTCGGGGAAGAGCCGGGCCCCGAGCAGAACGGAAGGATCGATCTTCTTCGCCAGCGCATGGGCCTGCGCTTTGGCGAGGATCGCATCCAGATTGCGCAGCATGTTGGCCAGGCGCGGTGCGCTGGCTTCGTACATCGAGATGGTCATGATCGAGCCTCCGTGAATCAGGCATTCTGCCATTGAAGATCCCGTGCGGAAGCGAAACAGTGCCTTGGTGGCGCGTTTGAAAGTGTTGGTCCAAGCCGCTCCCAACGTTCGCCCTGAGCCCGTCGAAGGGCGGTTTGGGGTCCGTTCATGGTTCGACAGGCTCGCCACGAACGGGAACTACCAACACTTTCAATTGCACCCGTCGCATTGCGTCATTTCCATCGCCGTACCACCAGCGCCGTCCCAGGGGATACCGCTTCGCACAACTTTCCGCCGGGATTGAAATCCGGCCGATTCGGGCCGATGATGAGCCCAACGGGAGGAATACAAAGTGAAGATCGGCTTTTTCGGAGCAGCAGGCGAGGTCACCGGCTCATGCACCTTGGTCGAATCGGGCGACCTGCGTTTCCTGGTCGATTGCGGCATGTTTCAGGGCGGACGCGAGGCGCGCACCAAAAACCTCAACGCTCTGAAGTTCGGCTTCGACGTTCGCTCCATCGATTTCGTTCTGCTGACGCATGCCCACATCGACCATTCCGGCCTGCTGCCGATGCTGTCGGTGCTCGGCTATCGCGGGCCCGTGTATGCCACGCCGGCGACCATCGATCTGGTCCATGTGCTGCTGCGCGACAGTGCGCACATCCAGGAGAAGGAGTCGGAATGGCAGCTGCGCCATCAGCGGCGGCGCGGCCAGAGCAGCAAGCCCGGGCTGCAGCCGCCGCTTTACACCGTGGCCCAGGCCGAGGCGTCGCTCAAGCTGCTGCGTCCGGCGCCCTATCGGCAGTTGATTCATCCGGCTGAAAACGTAGCGGTCAGCTTCCATGATGCCGGCCACATTCTCGGTTCCTCCTGGCTGGAAGTGACGGTCAGCGGCGAAGGCAAACCGCGCCGGATGGTTTTTTCCGGCGACATCGGCATGTCCGGCCGGCCGGTGCTGCACGACCCCGAAAAGGTCGTGCCCGAAGCCGATGTGCTGTTCATCGAATCGACCTACGGCGACCGCCTGCACCGCCCGCTGGCGGAAACCGAGGACGAAATCGTCGCGACCTTCGAGCGCACGCGCCATACCCACGGCAACCTGATCATGCCCGCCTTCGCCGTCGGCCGCACCCAGGAGATCATCTACATCCTGGCCGACCTGGTGCGCCGCCAGCGACTGGCGCCGCTCAAGATCTACATCGATTCGCCGATGGCCACCGCCGCCACGCACATCACCTGGGAGCATCCGGACCTGATGGACAGCGAGACCCGCGAGCTGATCGCGTGGATGCGGCAGAACCCGAAGCAAATGCAGGTGGAGTTCGTCGCCGATGTCGAGGGCTCGCGTGCGCTCAACGAGGTTCGCAGCGGCGCCGTCATCATCTCGGCCAGCGGCATGTGCGACGCCGGCCGCATCAAGTACCACCTGCGCGAGAACCTGTCCCGCAGCGAATGCAGCATCCTCATCACCGGCTTCCAGGCCGCGGGGACGCTGGGCCGCCGGCTGGTCGACGGCGCGCGCCTGGTCAATATCTTCGGCAAGCCGGTTCCGGTCCGGGCCGCGATCCATACCGTGGGCGCCCTGTCGGCGCATGCCGATCAAGCCGGCCTGCTCGACTGGCTGCGCGGCTTCCACAAGCCGCCGAAGCATGTTTACGTCGTGCATGGCGAAGCTGCAGCCTCGGCCGCTTTCGCCCAGGCGATCCATGATCAGCTGGGCTGGCCCATACCGCACCTGCCCCAGATGGGCGAGAGGATCACCCTGTAGGGGGACGGCAGATCACCAGCATCGGCACTATGTCCGGGATGGCCGCATTGCGCAAATCTGCTGTTGTATCGCGTCGCTTCAACTGACCCGCAGCGCCCGCAGGACAGGGCGCAGCCCCAGCGTCAGCGGCAAAACCAGCAGCACGACTGCCGCGATCACACCGCAGGTGCGCGGCACGCCGATCGCATCCCCGAGCAGGCCATAGAGCACCGGGGACACGGCGCCCGCGCCGATCGTGAGCGTGTAGAAGACCCCGAAAGCGCGAGCCCGTCGCGCGACCGGCACGAGTTCCGGCACCGTTCCGTAAAGTATCGACGACGTGCCGTTCAGCGCAATGCCGAGTACCGGCAGCAGCAGCATCGACGCATCCAGGGAAAGTGGCAGCAGCGCGACGATGCCGGCGGCGGTGGCAAGCTCGGTCAGGATCGTCGTTCGCAGCACGCCGGCGCGCGCGGCAATCAGGCCGCAGAAGAATTTTCCCGCAGCGCCGCCGGCAAAGACCAGGCTCATCGCGAAGCCGGCCTGCGTGATCGACGCACCTTTCGCGATCAGCAGGAAGGGCAATAGCGTCAGAAAACCCATGCGCGTTGCGCTGTCGATGAAGCCGATCGCCGACAGCGAGACGAAGCCGGGGGTCGCCAGCGAGCCGGTCGTGGCGCCTGCCGTGGCGGCTACTGCCGGCGCATCCGATGGAGACGCCGCCGGGGGCAATGCCCGCGGAACGGCAAACCAGATGGCAAGCGCCGCGCCGAGGCCGAGCGCGCCCATCAGCGATGTCACCGCATGCCAGTCGAGCACAGCAAGCAGCGCAGCGCAAAGTGCCGGCAACAGCATCTTGCCGACGTCACCGGAAAAATTGTAGGTGCCCAACGCGGCGCGCAGCTGCGTGCCTTCGAACGCGCGGGACGTGAGCGCGGAGCCGAGCGGATGTTGCACGCTCGCCCCGGCGCCGCTCAGCATCAGGCACAGCGCGAGGCCGAGAAATCCTCCGGTCCAGCCCGATACGATGAACCCGGTCGCGGCTACGACCGTGCCAAGCGCAAGCAGCAGGCGCTCGCCGACGCGCTCGGCGAGGAGGCTCGACGGCACCTGCAAGGCCGCCATCGAACCGGAATACAGCATCTTGAGCATGCCGACCTGAGCGAACGACAGTCCGAATGCCGCCTGCCAGATCGGGAACAGAACGTACAGCAGATCGGCGAATCCGTCGTGCAGCACGTGCGCGCCGCAGCACGCGGCAAGCGTTCGCCGGCCGCGCAAACGCAGGGGGGGATCCGATGCGGCGAGCGCGGCGGTGCCCATGCCATGGATGCGGTTCTACGGCTGCTGCCGCGGAACGGCCCGCTCCAGGCCGTGGGATCGATAGATCTGCGTGACGGCTTCCGTGGCGAAATAGTCGAGCAGGGCGCCGCCCCACTCGCCACCATCGCCAACGAGTCCGCAGTCGGTGCGACCGATCTCCCCTTCTTCATCCCTTGCCCAGGCCGCTGGTTGCACGAAATCGAACAGGTCGGGGAAGATGCGCTGGTAACGCAACGCCAGGTGATAGAAGACGACGGCGGCGTCGGCCCGATTGTCGGCCAATGCCTGCGGCGCCTCGCGGTGATGGATCGACCCGCCATAAAGCAACTTGCCGGGGTCGGGCTGTCCGGGCGGATGGTCGAGAAAACCTGGAGCCACGCCCTCAACCGCCGCAAGACGGCGCAAAGCGCCGACATAGGTCTCGTAGCTGACGCTTTCGCTGAGCGGATTGGACATGAACAGCGTCACCTCGTCGCGCAGCAGGTCGGCGGCGCCGAGAATTCCCTTCGGGTTTCCCTTCCGCACCAGCAGGGCCGTACCGCGGCTGCGCATGAACGGGCGATGGGCAGCCATGTGTCCGGCTGCCACCGCCTGCTCCAGCACAGGCGGCGGACCGATCATGACGTGAGGCCTGGCCGAAAGGCGCAGATTGCCGATGTCGAGATACCCGGCGCGCAGCAACTGCAGCCCCATACGCGGCGGCGTGGTGGTGTAGAAGACGTCTTCCGCGGCGGGATTTCCCGCCAGAAAGGCCGCCAGCACGTCGCGCAGGGCCATGTGGTGATTGCCGTCCGACACCACCACCAGCCGCGCGCGCAGCGGATCGCCGTGAAAGTCCAGGCAGACATTCGAACCCGGCTGGACCAGGCGCAGTTTGCCGCCATCGATTGGGCCCGCGGCCTCATCCGGCCAGTTCAGGCTAGCCATGACGGATGAAGCCGCTCGCGGTCAGGTGAAGGTGGGAAACACGGCCGATGTCCATACCTTCGCATCATCGATCTGCCGGCCGAATAAGTAAACCGGACGATGGCCGTGCGGGCCGTTGTGCGGATCGATGCTGAGCGTACCGCTGACCTCGCGCGGTGCGGGTCTATCGCTCATGCGCTCGAAAGCGAGGAACATCTCCACGCCCGGCAGGTCGCGCCTCATGCGCGCCGCTGCGAGCAGCTCGGCGCCGGTGATCTCCCACGAAAATGTCGGGCAATGCACGAAGGGATTTCCCTTCAGCGGATCGCCGACCTTCACGTAGCCGTCGATGGTGCCCTCGACGCGAATCCTGGCGGTGGCCAGGTGCGACACGTCCAGCTCGATCGCATCCACGTCGCCATAAGTGTCGCTCCTGAAGCCGACCGTCGTGGCCGACTCGCGCCAGCAGGTCTCTTCAATGTGCTCGAAGCCGCGCCCGGAAAAGTCGTTGATCACGGCGTTGGTGATGGTGACCTTGCCCTTCCAGGCGGCCCAGCGGTAACGGTCCTTGACCCGCGCGCCGCCCCAGCGAAAGCGGATCTTGCGGTCCGAGTAACCGAGTTCCTGTTGCAGGTCGCGACGCCAGATTTCGCCCGTGTGATCGAAGGCCACGATCTCGTCCCAGCCGGCATCGCCGAGGAAGCGGTAGTCGATGGTGGCCGGCCCCTTGTGCTCGAATTCGTCGCCCATGATGTGCTCGCCGACGCGGATCAGGCCATAGCTTCGTTCTCCGGTCGAAGCGAAGGTGTGGCGCGCCCGCAGCGCCTTGGCGATGGCTTTGCGCGACAGCTCCGGCGCGATCACGCCGGACATGCCGCCCTTGGTGCCGAACACCGCCGTGCCCGGCACGCCGCCGCCGCAGCGGCCCCGGTGCTCGTCGCCGGCCATCGAGGCGCCGATCTTGTAGCCGCGCACCATCGCTTCCTGGTAGAGCCAGCCGAAGTGTCCCCAGCTCGAGCCGATCTCGATCAGCCGCTCGAGCTTGGGATAATGCCAATCGAGAATGCAGCGACGGCCGCCCACGTGCGGAATGAGCAAATGCCCGTCCGGATCATGGGCGTAGGCGGCCCACAGTTCTTCGAGCGGCCAGGCGCCGGGCTCGACGCCGCCGCCCTTCATCTCTTCGTTCCACTCCACCGAGCGCACGTGCTCGCCGGTCTTGAGATAGGGAAACTCCGGTTCGTCGTCGTGGAGGAAAACCACATTGTGGTCGCCGCCGGCGCAGCTCGAGCCGCACCACTCCGTGCCGGGATAGGCGACGAAGCTGCCGTCCTTCGTAATTTCGCGTATCAGTTCGACCGTCTTCTTCCACTTCTCGGTAGTGATGTTGAAGTCGTTGTGGGCGAAGGCAAGGATGTCCAGGCCGCTCACGTCGCGGCCGTAGGTCAGGTTGTAGGTGGTCGAGTTGGTGCCGATGGTGTCCTCCGAATGAACGTGGAGGTCGCAGTAGTAAATGCGCGGCACGGCGAGCGCCTTGTCGACGGTGACATAGAAACTCTGCGATTTGACCCAGGGATGTTCCGGCAGGCTGGCGGTGACGATCAGTTCGCCTGCCTCCTTGCTCGGCAGGTCTTCCAGCAGCAGCACCGCCCAGCCTTTTTCGGCCAGACGCGCCTCCTTGTCATACACCGGCTTGCCATCCAGCGTGGCCTTGATGCTGACCTTGTCGCCACGGTTCCAGCAGGTGTTGCCCCACTGGTCTTCGCTGCGCAGGCGCAGCGGAAACTTCTCGCCAGCGCGGACGATGCGCGAGCCGCCCCACATCAATTGCGCCGGCGCGCCGGCCTTGATGTCGATCACCAGGTCTTCGCCGATGGACGCAAAGCGCGAGGTGCCGAGCGGATCGACATAACAGCGGATGCGGAAGAACTCTTCGACGAAAGTCTGTACGCGGGTGCCGGCGCCGCCGAAGCGGCGGTCGCCGAGGCGGATGATGATGTGGTCGCCGGCCTTCAGATAGCCGTCATAGGTATCGACGATCACCGCCTTCTGGAAGGGCCGCTCATGGCCTTTCTGGTCGAAGCGCACGCTGAGCTTCTGCACCGTGGCGGGGCTTTGTCCGGGGACGGTCGGCGCGGCATGATATTCGGCCGAGATGTAGTTCGCCCCGGTCGGATCGGCGTTCTGGAACAGCGCCCAGTCGGAATAGAAACGGAAGGTCGCCTTGAACCAGGAACCATCGGCCATGCCCGAGGCGCCCAGTTCGTAGTCGATGATGATTTCCTGCCACGAGCCCGCCTCCATGGACTCGATATTGCAGCTGACCTTGCCCAGGAAGGGCATGTCCTTGGTGACCTGATAGAGATCGGGGGGTGCCGTGTAGTCGCCGAGCTTGGTTTTCAACTCGGCATTGGTCATCTTCTTCATTCTGTCTTTTCCATTTCCAGTTTTCAGTCAAAAAGTAGCTCCGAGCCAGGCAGGGAATCGATCGGAGCGCATTGCATCGGGCCTGCCTGTCGCTATTTGAACGGCCAGGGTGCTGCCGGGTCCCATACCGGAATGCCCATGAAGGCATACCACGGGGCCATGACGCAGACGCCGTAGGCGATGGCGATCAGCACCGACACCCAGCCCACCTTGGCGTAGTCCGCCATGCTGAAGGTGCCGCTGCTGTAGGCGATCACCGCCGCCGTGATCTGCGTCGGCAGGATGTAGGCGAAGGTGTCGGTGTCCGAGACCAGCATGGTGAAGGCCACCGGGTGCAGGCCGAGCTTGGGCGCCAGCGCAAGGAGTATCGGCGCCAGCATGGTGATGGCCGCCACGTTGGAGAGCATGCCGAGCCGGATGACATGGGTGCCCGCCATCAGGATCACCAGGATCATCCACCAGGCATGGCCATGGGCCAGCGGATGGATGATGTCGGACAGCCACTGCGCCAGCCCCGTGCTGCCCATGGCCGCCGACATGGACAGCGCCCCGGCAAGCAGCAGGAAGGTGCCCCAGATGGTGCGATCCTGCAATTCCTTCCACTTGAGGCCGAACAGGCCGGGCGCGAAAAGAATCGCCAGGCCGATCAGTGCCGCATTGTGCGACTTCACGCCGTGCCAGGACTCCGTCACCCAGAGCACCGCGATCAGGCCGAACACCGCGAGAATCAGCCATTCCGCCTGGCTGCTCTTCGGCAGTTCCTCATGCTGCTTCTGAACGGCTGCAAAGCCGCCATGAATGCCCACGTGGCGGGTCCTGAAATAGCGCTGCACCCACCACTGGGTGATGACGAACATGCCGAGATAGGGCCATTGCAGCTTGAACCAGTCGATGTAGGACAGATTGATGGCCAGTTCGGTCTCGAACAGGCCCACCAGCACCAGGTTCGGCAGGTGTGCGGTCATGATGCACATGCCGCTGATCATCGAACCATAGACCAGGGTCTGGATGACGATGGCCTTTTTTCCGGCGCGTTCCTCCGGCGTGTCGCCGAACATTTCGGTGATGCCGTTCACCACCGGCAGCAGCGTTGCCGCGCGCGCGTTGGCGGCAGGAATGATCAGGGACAACAGCAGGTTCGCCGCGAACATCGCCCAGATCACGCCGTTCACCGTCTTCACCTTGAGCTTGTGCAGCAGGGTCAGGGCGATGCGCCGGTCCAGGCCTGCTGCCTGCATCACGGCCGCGAAGATGAACGCCGCCAGGCAGAGGAACACCACCGGCGTGGTAAAGCCGCTGGCCGCCTTGGGAAACTTGTCGATCGCGCCGCTCATCACCAGCAGCATCGGAATCAGCATGCCGGAGATGCCCACCGGAATCGCCTCGGTGATCCACATGATGCAGGCCCACACCACGACTGCCAACGCTGCCTTGCCTGGAACCGTGAGGCCGGCGGGAACCGGCATCAGCCACAGAATGGCGAAGAACGCGATCCACGCCACGACGAAGCCGCAGGCGCACTTGCCGGGTGTGCGTCCGGAGGCGCGGACATTGAGCGCCCAGTTCGCAAGAAATCCGCTGCCGGCGTTTGACATCGCTTGGTTCATGAAGGCCCCCTACTGGAGATTGGCAGCGGTGAGAGAGACCAGCAGCACGCCGATTACCGTGTTGCCGTTCTTCACCGGCGCGGCAATCTGGACGCTGTCGATGTTGGTGCTGGGATCGGGCTTGGATTCGCCCTGCTGCCAGACTTTGCCACCGAATGCCTCGTCGAAGTTCGGCTTGCCCTTGCCGATGTAGATCGCCGGCATCGAGGTGAAGGCCACGCGATGGCTCTTGTCGCCGGAGAGCACGATCTTGTTGATGCCCTTCGCATCCGCATTCATCGACTTGGTCAGCAGCTGGCCAGCCGGATTATCGACCAGGCCCTTGACGATCGGGTCGCTCTCCTTCAGCTCCCGCCACTTGGCATTGCCCATCATGGGAATCGGGCCGGCGGCATTGGAATCCTTCACCGCCTTCACGATCAAGGGATCGGCCGCCAGGGCCACCGCCTGCTTCTTGTAGGCGTCGATCCTGGGCTGCATCTTCGCCGTCACCTCGCCCGCCAGGGCCGCGCCTGCGCCTGCCAGCGCCAAACTGCAAATCACTGCCTGGATTGCAGACTGCCGAATCCGCTGAACAAATGTGCCGTGCATCATGGCCTCCTCCGTATGTGCGATTCCATTGTTCGGCAGGGGGGATTGCCCCGACCCCGCCACGTTGTCATCAGGGACTCTGCCTTGCGCCCCTTGAACCACGTGACTAGTATTCGTCCTTGGGGACTCCTTGTCTGTCGGCCAGCCGACATTCTGGAAGTTAGCGGATCGGGTTTGCCGGATACTTGAAGGGGGCGGTGTGGAAGCGAACCAGGGGCACCTTGCACGCCAATCGGGACAGACCGATTTTCTGGCCCGATTGAGCAGTGCCGACGCCCGGGATCTGGTCCAAGCCAGCCAACGCAAGCTGTTCGCCAAAAATTCGTTTATCTTCAAGGCTGGCGACCCCGGCCGACACGTTTATTTCCTGCAGCAGGGCCGGGTCAAGATTTGCCAGCCGGCGCAGGAGGGCAAGGACGTCATTCTCTGGTTCTGCTTTGCCGGAGACATGTTCGGCATGGCGGAGGTGGCTCGGGGTGGCGGACGCGTCGTCCATGCCCAGGCTTGCGAAGCATCCGAAGTGCTGGTCCTGTCTCAAGTTGAGTTGACCGATTACCTGAAGACGCACCCGGCTGCCGCATTGGTCATCATGCAGGTTCTGTCCGATCGCTTGCGGGCGCTCGGCGATGTCGTCGTCAATCTGATCAATGACGACGCGCAGACACGCATCATCAAACTGATCCTGAGGCTTGCCACCCGGCATGGCGTCCGGGTCGGCCAGGACATCCATCTCAATATTCACCTGACCCACCAGGAAATCGCCGACATGGTCGGCACTACGCGCCAGACCGTGAGCAGCGTTCTCGGCCATTTGCAGCGCCAGGGTCTGATGCGCCTCGAAAACCGCCGCATCCGGATCGACAGCATGGAGCTGCTTGACGAGATGATGAACCCCACCTGATCTCATCCTGTCGCGGCGCGGCCTCATCCGGCGCACATGGCTTCGACAGGCTGCGAGCCAAGCACGCCAAACATGATCATGCCGATGCCTCCCGGGGGCCGGCCGCTCATTGCATTTCCGACGAAGCTCGCATCGAGACCGTAGCCGACTCAACGCGGATGCGGTGATCGTTCGGGCGGTGCGGCCAGGTCGGTGAACTCATAACCGTCCACCCGAAACAGGCGCAGGCAGGCATCGACGACGTCGGGGTCGTAATGGAGTCCCCGGTTCTGCTCGATCTCGGCGAGCGCCGCGTCGATGCCCAGGCCGGGCCGGTAGGGGCGGTAGAGCGCGATGGCCTCGACCACGTCGGCAACGGCGATGATGCTCGCGCCGAGCATGATCTGTTCGCCGGCCAGGCCTCGCGGATAACCCGAGCCGTCGATGCGTTCGTGGTGCTGGTAGACCATCTCCGCCACCGGCCACGGAAAATCCACGTTCTTGAGGATCTCGTAGCCCACCGCGGGATGACAGCGGATCAGGGCGAACTCGATCTCCGGGAGCTTGCCCGGATAGCTGAGTATCTCGGCCGGCACGTGGATCTTGCCGATGTCATGGATCGAGGCGGTCAGGCGAATGCCGTGGATGGTGTCCTCCGGCAATCCCAGCGCCGTCGCCAGG
>Ga0172379_10010288_pt1 | contig 11351 bp, 13 predicted proteins | sample GrowelOW334metaG_FD_119756 | JGI IMG/M metagenome (GOLD analysis project Ga0172379, IMG submission 119756) | Groundwater microbial communities from an aquifer near a municipal landfill in Southern Ontario, Canada - Groundwater well OW334 metaG | ecosystem: Environmental > Aquatic > Deep... | reverse complement strand
GCAATTGGAGATGTTGCTCAATTCCATACCTAAAAAATGTTTGCACTTTTTAACACCCTATGAGATGATGCATAAACTTCGGATTGCTACCTGAGGGTGGTGCACTTCCACATAGAATCTACCCAATATTCATAATTCTTAATTCTTATCCTATAGTTTTTGCTTTTCCCCTCTCGTTATGCTAGTATTCCGTGAGATTCTATACCCATCTTACTCCCGTTTGCAACGTCTTAAGTTGCAATAATGGATTAGATGGGTATATACCGAAAAACTCAGTTACAAATTTGAGTTTGTTTGGTATATACCCGTTTCAGGCATAGTGCGTCTGAACTGAGGAATAGAATATCGCTCTTTAACAGCTTGCGAAAACAAGTTCTACGGGCAGGAAAAGGCATAAAATTCTTGTGCCTTATCCTGCTCGTAGAGCAAAGACTAATATTCCGTATAAGGAGAAATGACACATGCCAGAGTATAAACTTGAAAAACCCGTGTTGCTTAACGTACTATACACGACGCTTGCAGTTTTGATCACGTACTTTTTCCTCCGCAATCTGCTGAACATCTACGATTACGTGATAATTGGGATTGGATGTTTTATTAGCGGAAATCTGACCGAGTACCTCACCTGGTACCGGCAGATGGACAAAATCCTGCGTCTCCTGAAGAAGAAGTTTCCGGGTTCGTCGGATATTTACCTCGCTTCTTCCGTCAAATGCGAGACGACAATCATGGAAATCAAATATAACTTGCAACTTGCCGTATACCTGTCCGGGAAAATGCGCACGATCTATATGAATCTAAAAACCAAGGACGTGCATGAGGTTTAAATCCTGCGTTTCTTGTTCGGTACAGGGTTGAATCAGATGATTTTCGATTTTCGAACGGAGGAAATAACATGCCGAAGTATAATTGGCCACGACAGTTACTGGAAAGTGTAATCTGTGGTCCTTGTGTCGCTGTGGCACTGTACATGTTCGTACCATTCCGTTTTCCTGCGGACTGGATTTACGTTGCACTGGGTGTGTCTGGCATACCTATCTGGTATGTATGGACATACATTATCTGGCGCCGGCGCATGAACGCATACATGGACATCCTGAACTCATACATAAACATCCTGGGCTTGAAGTACTCGAATGTGTGGTTCCGGCTAATTAGCGCTACTCCATGCTATGAAGTATTTGACGGGGTTGAATACAGGACGAAACTTCTCGTACGCATGGATGGGGAAAGCCGATATTACTACATTGTGAACGAAAAAACGGGAAACATAGTCATCGGAGAGAAGCTCGCAAGCTGAACAACTGAATAATTAACCGGCATGACCGGGTCGGAGGATTTTTCCTCTCTCCCCATACTCATGCCGGTTTTTCTTACCACTTACATCCCACCGTTCTATATTCTTCATGATTAATTATTTATTCTTCTTCATACAAAATACCCGCCTATCGGCAGGCTTAATACGTTATACGTTATACGTAATTCTTAATCCCCAACTCCCTCTTGCCTATTGTCTATTGCCTTTTTACAATGGAATCAACATGAGACTCCTGCTCGTGATTTTTTCTATTGGAATCGGACTTTTTATGCTGATCGCCATTCCTGCGGCTCAAACGCTTCCAAAATCTTATGTAAAAGAGCTATCTGAGAAACCCGCAGTATCGGATTCGGAAACACAAACTACTCAGGATAAAAATCAGAAAGTCAAAGCCTTACTCGGAAGATTGGACGAGTCGTCTTTGGTTTCCCGCAATACCTATCCGACGATTTATCAGAAATATATCGCTCCGAAAGACACGGATTCAAATACGTTATCCGCATCTCTATCACCAAATTCATCTCCCGGGATAACCGACGGAGCGGTAGATCAACCGGAAACTACTCCAGCTCCCGACACACCGGTTCAAATCGGCGATATCAAAGATAATCCCGTTAAACGGACGATAACCATCGCTATCCTCGGAGACTCGATGGTCGATACCCTGGGGAAAAACCTTCCGGATCTGAAAGATCTTCTCACGAATACGTATCCTGAATTTACCTTCAACCTGTTGAATTTCGGCCAGGGCTCGACGGATTTGGAGTCCGGTCTCAAGCGTCTGACAGAAGGAACACTTTATATGAACAATTATATGTCTCCGGTCCTATCCAACAAGCCGGATATTTTGATTATCGAATCATTTGCTTATAATCACTGGACAAATTCTCCTTCCGATCTCGACCGCCAATGGGTCACGTATGCAAAAATGATTGACACCGTCCGGGAAAAATCACCGGATACCCGCGTCATTTTTGCCGCAACGATTGCCCCGAACAGCGCCCGTTACGGAGACGGGAAATTGAATTGGAGTACTGCGATGAAACGGGACGCCGCGGCGACTACCCAAGCCTATCTGGAAAATCTTGTGAAATTTACCGCGTCTCAAAAGGCGATATTGGCTGATGCCTATCATCCGTCACTTACATCTGCGGGCGAAGGAAATCTGGTTTACATCGATGCAAGCGACCACCTTCATCCGTCCCAAGCGGGCGCGCGTCTTTTCTCGGAAAAAATTGTCGAGACGATTAAGATGAATCAACTGTTTCCTTAACTATGACGTGCCCAGCATGCAATCATCAATTACAGATGATCCAAACCGAAACCAACTCCGGCACCCGCTTCTCGGTTGACCATTGCGGACACTGTGGCGGGACGTGGTTTGACCCCTATGAACTGGAAAGCATTCCCTTTCATGAGGTGGTACGGTTGGCCAAATTGACCGTCCATCCATCCGTTTATCCAGTACAGACTGAAGTTCACTGTCCCATCTGCCGCCGCGTTTTAAAGTTCTCAGGCACGGACGTAACGCCAAGAAATCTACGCCTGCTCACATGTCCCAAGTGTCATGGAGTTTGGGCAAGCCATGATGCGATGGAAAATTTGGAAGTCGTAATGAAAGATACGGAGGTCGAATCGGAGAAACTGACCAAAGAACATATATTCCCCTCTCTTCGTGTCTTATTTTTCCCGATAGCATCAACCACGCTTCTCTTATTGTTTACATTTATTACCCTGAATTACCTGGAACTGGGTAAAGAGAACCGAACAATTGCATCCGAAATGGTTACATCTTCCCAGGTTTTGCCCGTCACACCGGACTCTGTCACCATCAACTTCGCTACGACTACTCCGATAACAAGTTTCGTCACGTACGGCACGTCTGATTTGGAAATGAAAACAATTCCCATCTCACTTGAGCCATCTTCAACCCACGCGGTTATCCTAACTGACCTCAAACCCGACACGGTTTATCAATATCGTTTCATCTTCAGCGATAGCGAAAAACACCTGTTTGAAACCCCGACCGCCACGTTCCACACATTAAAATAAGAGACTGTATTTAGTATTTTGTATCTAGTATTTGGTATTTAGTATCTAGTATTTGGTATTTGGTATTTAATATTTAGTATAAAGATGATGTTCTCTTTGCCTTTGGAAATTTTCTGTGTTTTTTCTTGTCTTATTCTTTACGTCGTTGAAGGTTTTTAATACGTTCTCTTCTTATTTGTCATTCCGACCGATCCCGATGGATATCGGGAGAGTGGAGGAATCTTCCACCCTACGGAATATCTGTATAACGGTTAGTGGAAGATCCATTCGACTCGTCGTACCTCCTCGCTCAGGATGACGAATAAAAAAACCTTCATAAGACTGTCATTTCTTTCCTCTCTTTCTTTGGACACGCAAAGAAAGAGAGAATTAATAGAGATTGCCTGGGACGTTTGACATCCCTTCTCCCGATGGACATGGGGGTCGGAATGACAAAGATACCAAATACCTGCCTACCGGCAGGCAAGCTTAATTCATAATTCCAAATTCCTAATTCTTTATTCCCAACACTCTCCCCTATATTTGACTCATAATACTTACTATGGTATATAAAGCGAAGGTCTTATGATATTTTCATACAGGCCCTTTATTTCATGACTATTGTTCTTTAACATTGTTGTTCGTTTGCGATATTTATATCTTTCAAAACGGGTTCCTTAAACGATGATTTGCCGTTCCAAACGGAGTGAGAAATTTTCTCCCCCTGTTTGGGATGGCAGATTCATCGAATCAGTCGTTTCAATACGCGTATTTTGTAGCAGAGATGCGCTAAGGTCGTAATCAAAAGTGAACCCGTTTAAAATCAAACGCGGTTCGAGGAGTTTAAGATGGAAGGTAAGAAACGTGGAAACGCGTTCGGGTTTGTCTTCATAACCGGCTGCGCCGTTTTCATCGCCTTCATCCTCATCTGTGCACTAGGTGGAGAAGGTGGCGGACCAACGGGCATTTGGATTGCGCTCATGGCGGCAAACGCCACGGCTCAACTAATCATTCTTGGGTTGGTGTTCGTAGGCGGGTGCGTTATCGCAATCGCAATATTGAGACTGACGAGTCAAGGCACACCGATGAACACCAGTACAACTACAAGACATGGTTCCCATCGTAGCGGAGACATCTCCAGAGGGAATTATGCAGGAATTCAAAGGGGTGAGTCCTCTGAAGAGGGGGGCATCTGGGTGGGAAACAGCTATCAGAGAGGTGGTGGTGTTACCAGATACAGCGAAACAACCAACAAAAGTACGGTATCCGGATGGCCTTTCGGTGTCGTTATCGTTCTCGGGCTTATCTTGGGAGGGATCATTGTGACCGCCATCAACCAAGTGGCTGAAACTAGCCCGGGCGGGTTGACGCGCCAAGGAATTGAAGCGGCAAAGGAGGTCGCGATTCATACCGAGGACGTTGCCCAAACATCCTACTTAGCCACGTTGGTGACTCCGCTTTGCGCCGGAATAATAATTTTCGCCGGGTTTGGCCTCCTCGCTTTCATGGTCTTTGTCGCACCGCACCTAGGAAGTGGCGGCGGAGGCAGACGCTATTAAAAAATTGGCGCCGCTTCGGCGCCAATTTCAGCTTCATATCTACACCCCTATGGGTATGGATTTGAAGGAGGTATAACGAATGGGTAGACGCGGATATGTTCTTCTCATGATCATCGGCGTCATAATTCTCGCAATCGCGGGAGATGCGCTCATACCGGATGTTCCGGGAGCAGAACCGACAATCTTCCATCCGATCACAGTCGCTGTCAAGTCTGTTTTTGACAAAGGGATACCAAGCCCTGTTCAAACTCAGACTCAAAAACCGAAAACGGCTGCCAAGGCTACTCCGGCAAACGCCGACACGAAAAAAGGCGTACCGGAGATCAAACTTCCCGTTGTTGAGGGAAAAGGAATCCAGGGCTTCCTGGTCGGCATCTATACTACCGCCCAGGGTATCGGCGAATCGATCGGGATCGGGCCATGGCTCGTCATCATCGGCGGTATCGTCGGGGTAATCCTGGTGCTTCTTCTCATCAAAAAACTACTGTTTCGAGGTTAAAAGGAGACGAAAATATGATGACTAAAATCAATTCCGCGTGGGGTTTTTGGCAACAAATGCCCCTCAAAGCAAAAGTCGTCATTCTGGTGATCCTGGCAACAGCCGTCATCGCAGTCGTCAACGTTAGCATTCTGCTGACGCCCTGGGTGTGGCTCTTCCACATGTGGTTCACAATCGTCACTGGAGCCGCGGAAGCTTTCATTAGGACTTTCCACATCGCTGACCAAGCTCTTCAAATCGGAGTGTGGGTAATCGTCTTCGTCGGCAGTATTGTGGGAGTCTATCAGGCAGTCCGATTGCTAATCAGAGCTCTGATTCATTGCTAAAAACGAACAACAAACAAAAAAGTATGTGTTACAAAAACAGTAGGGCGAAGGGAACGGAAGTGGTTTACAGGACTCGGATACCGATGTCAAATCGGCGCATCCGCGCCTTGTCACCACTCCCCAATCTTCTGCTATCTTCGTCCTACTTGTTTTTTTCCGTTTTAATTCTTCATTACTTTCACTTTTTCCCATTCTTAATTCATAATTCCAAATTCCTAATTCCTAATTCCCATTAATTTGCGGACCGGACGGCACGGGTATATAATCTTGAGTTGGTTTGAGATAAACCCATCAATACGTAAGCATTGAACCGGGGTTTGTTTCCAATCGTCGCAGTTGTGCGGATTTTTGTGTCAACATCATATTGATTCATAGATGAAAATATCTGACCAAAAATTCCGGCACACACATTCGTGACTGTAAATCATGCGGAATTTTCCGCGTTCAAGCTCTTTAAAAGGAGGTGTCGCAATGACACGTAAACAGAGTCTAGGCGTGATAGCTTTAACGGTGATCGGACTGCTTTTCACCGTCTGGGAATTAATTGACCAGTCGAAAAGCCCAATCAAGATTCCTCCACCGGGCCTAGATGTCCTGGTAGGTTTCATCTTTTTCTTTGGGATTTTCGCGATGCTGATCCTTAACCGGAACGACGGCGCAGACAAGTTGTTTGATTTCCTGGTTTGGCTCCTCGCCGGCGGATTCATCACTGGACTCGGGGGATTCAAAGGACCGGCAAATGTCGCCTCATACCTTATCAAGGGACTTATCGATCTCCTGGCGGGAGTACCGGCGGTGGATGGAAGCAGTAACCCACCGGGGATGATAATCATCATCCTAACCATCCTTCTCGTGTACATCTTGGCGGAGGGACCGGGCTGGGACGCGGCTCCGATTGTTGGAATTGTACTCGCACTTCTGTTCGGAGTTCTATTCTTCTTTCTGAGCGGCGGCGGAAGCGGACCGGTAAAAACATTCCTCGCGCCGTTAAGCAGCAAGATAAGCCAACTCGACACGGCAACAATCTACTTGGTGTTCGGCATACCCTTGACGCTTTTCGCTAACAAAGGAAGCATTCTGGAACGTGCTATCGACGCTCTGCAATGGGTTATCATCGGCGTCTTCACGACTGCTGCTTTCGGCGTGGCCGAACCGGGAGACATGGTGCAGTCGTTTGTAGTGAAATTCATATCACCAACGTCAATTCCGACGATGGGGAATTTCGGACCGTTTACGATCATCTTCCTGGTACTGCTGGGTGACCTACTTCTGGCATTCAGCCGGGGTCTCGGACGAAATCACGGTCATTAAAATAACACCTCTTTCATAATTACATCACGAATGCGCTTCGCATACGGAGGATTGTCTTGATAATAGCAGTTTGCCATTTTATATGGCTCACCACACTTAATCAAGATTATCCTCCGTTTTTCATACGTATTTATCCGAAATTGGAAAATTGCAGCCTTGTTTTAATTGGTAATTTGAAATTTGTCATTTGTAATTGATTGGTAATTGGTGATTTAAAATTGGTAATTCTCTGTCGGTAATTAACCCATTCTCTTCATACTAAATACAATATACTATATACAAAATACCTGCCTACCGGCAGGCAGGCTTAATACCGATACTTGATACTTTCTTCCATATTTTGCTTCCTGCTATAGGATATGTTATCATTCCTCGATTTTGCTTCAGTATGATAAAATCATATAACCTGAAAACACCTATAATTATGAGTCGTTTTTGTACGTTTATTGCACCTTGAAAAAGGTGTCTTCTGGCATCACCCGGTAAACCCCAATTGCGGGGTTTATTCTCGTGTGCCGGATAAGACACGATATCTTTTCCACAAAGCGATCACCTACCGCATATCGCTGCCGGAATCGAGAGAAGACGTGCGTAAGAATTTGGAATTAGGAATTAAGAATTAGGAATTAAGAATATTGTACTTGGTATAAAAATAACTTCTAACTAACCAAACAACTAAGCAACAAAATAACAAAGTAACCAACTAACTAAGTAACTAAGCAACCAAGTAACTCTCCGCTCCCTTCTCTCTTTCCCGGCAGTGATATGAATTTAAGGAGGTGATAAAAAAGATGCATTCGTAGTGTGTTTGGACATAAGTCCAGACGTCGTTGGAATTTCCTCATGCTATGGAGGTATATCATGAGCCATAAAGAAGAAACAGTACCAGAAGAATCTCAAGAAGCCGAACCTGGCACCACATCAGATGATGACGAAGAAGAAGGATTTTTCGCAAGGCTTTTTCATGCAATCGCCGCACCCTTCCAGGGACTATTTCGGCACAAACCGGAAGAAAAAGATAAGAAGTTGGAGGTAATCGGTTTTCACGTCAGCAAAGCGTCGTTAACCATTCTACAGATATTCGATACGATGGATACTGCTGCACTTGCTGTCTTCGCACTGTTAGTCGTGTTCAACTTCGGCACCTCGGTGCTGGCTGGATACGAGAAAGTGGGAGACATGGGTGCAGATATGGAATGGTTACGGATCGTCCTGGGACTGATCGTTGCTGTTCTTTTGTACCTGGCGGAATGGTTACCGTTTCAGTACTTACTTTCGCTTGAACTGTTTTCTTCAAAGTTCTCTACGGTCATCAAAGATAAAAAGGCTCCTATAGTAGGTTGTCTGGTGATCCTGGCAATCGCATGGTACTTTGACATTATGTTCACAGGCATCGTACTAAAGTTACCGGGTGATCTTGGTACTTGGCTCAATGAAGAGTCCACTACATTCCGTGCCGTCATCACACTCGTCGCGGCAGTTTCGGAAACACCGTTTGCGATTACCTTGCGGCTGCGGAATGGTGGTCTGCACGACACCGTAAAACTGGGATATCGGCCGCGCACCAACCTTGACCCAATTCCTATTGGAACAGAGGTTGTTATCGAGGGGGACCATCACGTGACATGGCAAGGACATCCGTTCTACCAAAGCGATGTCGATGCCGCACAGGCCGGAGAGGAAATCGTTGCGCATACCGCTGAAGTAGAAACACAGGAAGATATGCCTGAGACATTCTTCGACGGATACATTCTGATCATCAACCAACCAAAGTACTACGCCTGGTTCGTTGACAAAATCAAGAAAGCTCTTGACGAGCTTCCAGGATGTCGGTCGGAAGGAGAGGCGAAAGTTATTTACATGCGTCTTGTTGACGCAGGTAAAAAAAGACTTACTGAGCAAATCTCCGAACTCGGCGAACATGAAGAAGAACAGGAAAACTCAGAAGATGACAATAATAAAGGCGGAGGAAGTTTGTTTGACCGTATCTTTGGAAGATCTTCAAGTAATAACAAAGCCGGCGAAAAATCGCCACGAACTCCCCCAGCCGTAGAAGAATCGTCGGAAGAACCACCTAAAAACCATCAGCAGCATGCTGATCCTGCTCCAAGAGGAGGTATTTTGGGCAACCCGCTTGCAGATCTTGTAAATAGCATCCGAAACCAAGGAGCTTCTGCGGCGGCGCCACAACCAAAACCCGTGGTTCACGGCAACGGACACCAACCTGAGGTAATCATACTGGACCCACCGCGTTCGGCTCCGTTGACATCGGCTCCGAAAAATGTACTACCTTTGAAGTTAAGAAGGGTTAGAGTTCTTGAGGGTCTCATTAGAACGGACAAAATTACTCGTAGTCAAATGGCTATACTAAACATGCTGACAAACAGAAATCCTAAAACACCACTTGACCCAAATGACTCTCAAGAGTATCTCGACGCTCTCGATAGCAACTCTCAAGAGTCGGCTATTGGACTCAAAGAGCTCATCAACCAACGAGCATCACTGTAACACCGTGGAAAAGATATACATTCACTCCGCCTTGGGCGGGATACAATCCGGCGGGACCGGTGTCTTTCGGCTGAAACGCGAAGCAATGAGGCTTCACGCCGAGTCCGAAAGACCCCCTCCCCAACCGGCCAGACGAACCGGAGGATACGCATGTTTCTGACAGGCAATTATTGTCCAAGTTTATTCTTGGCTTTTTATGTCTTATTTAATATGTGTATTCCTCTGGTTCGTTTTCGTTTTCCTATTCAGAAGAAGCGGATTATTCTCAATAATAATTCGTGCCTCCTGAACTCATTCAGGAATGAAGAAATTTTCACCCCGGTTTTCCATCTTTGGAACGGACCGGCGTGGATTTTCTGCATGTTTAGCACATTAACAAGTTGTGAATGAAAAAGATACCGCTCGTCGGCGGGTGCAGCGTGGGAAAAAGGGTGAATAGTTGCTTGGTTATTTGGTTACTTTGTTGCTTGGTTGCTTAGTTAGTTAGAAGTTATTTTTTATACCAAATACAATATTCTTAATTCTTTATCCCTAATTCCTATACTCACCCCCTTCGCTTTACCCGCTGACGGGTATTAATCTGACGTGGTTTTCCTTAAAAAGGAGATGAGACAATGAAACGAGGAGGACTTTTTGTTTTACCAAACAGTCATCCAAAGACAATCACAGTCAAATCAGCTTCTCGCCGGCCGTTAACTCCGACTACACGGAAAAAACTTCAAGAGCTTACACAACAGTTTGACCAATCCTTGGTAGTTGAGTTTAACCGATCTAATACTGTCACTATCAAAGCATCAGACAACACACTTTTGACTAATCAAACTGTGCAGCAAATTTTCAACGTACTACGAAGTCTTCGCCAATTCGTGATCGCAACTATAGCTTGACCTTGTTTTCGGCGCGGTGCGAAGAAGTCAGCAAAGAAAAAGTAAGCCTGACGGCATAAGCCGTCGTTTAAATTCTCGATAAGGAGACGAACGAAATGAAAAATGGCAGAGTTTCAGTCAAACAGGAGCATGTCGTTCTTGAACAACCTACGACCTTTACAGTCAAATCGTTGTCCGGTCAACCTCTTACTCGGACGACACAAAAAAGGCTCATGGCGTTTCTTCGAACGCTTCGCCAACACGTAATTGTCGTTACGAAACATACCGTTCGGCGCGGCGTGAAGAAATCAACGGCGAAGAAAGCAACCACGAAGAAGAAGTAGCTAGGGCGACGCATACCCGGAGGCAAACATGGCCAGTTCAATTGTTCTTATCCTGTGCATCAAACCGGTGAGGATCCGCGGTCCCCCGCGTAATATCCGATCACACAGGAACGTGTTAGAAACGATTCGAAATGAAGCATGCACTCAACAGGAGAAAATCTCGTGGCACTTAATAACGTCACCAATTCGAACACGGCGCAAAAATCTGGAAGCGGTAGCGGTAAAGGAAAGAAGCGGAAACCGATGCAATATCGGGGCCAATCTGAACGAGCAAATAATCAGGTCACCAACGGTATCCAAAGGATTGGTCGTGGGGGTAGGAAGCGCCGCGGCGACACATACGGTGACTAAAGCTGTTTCGTCACACCGTTCCATTCACAACTGAATAATCCCATCGCAAGATGGTATCCGGACACGAAAATAAATCAACTCTACACGTTAACCAAACGTGCCATTGGTTTTATAAGGCTCCGGCGGTAACAGCCGATTTTCGGAATGAAACGATTTGGTCGCTCTTGACAGAGTATTGAATCACGGAGTTTCGCAAAATCCGGTTTTACCGGGCAAATGACCAGAGAGTGTAGAATAT
>Ga0172379_10010287_pt1 | contig 11352 bp, 6 predicted proteins | sample GrowelOW334metaG_FD_119756 | JGI IMG/M metagenome (GOLD analysis project Ga0172379, IMG submission 119756) | Groundwater microbial communities from an aquifer near a municipal landfill in Southern Ontario, Canada - Groundwater well OW334 metaG | ecosystem: Environmental > Aquatic > Deep... | reverse complement strand
GTAATATCATCGGTCATAATCCCGTCCACGCCGAGTTGATATACCGATTCCAGATACTTCAGATAGAGCGGAAGAAAGCCGGGATTGTTGTGGCAGATGATGTAGGAGGCATATTCCTCGAAAAGCAATCGCTTGCCGGTGGCAGGGTCCACCTGAGCCATATCGCTGATATTCGTCCCTTCTACGATGATGTCGCGTTGTGTATTTTCCAGAAATTCGGGCCAATGAGCCGGCGAACTGTTGCGTTTGGAAAACCGTTTGAGCATCAATTCCTCGCGCTCCGGCGTTTCGGTGCGGAACATGAATACCGCGGAATGATGCTCCGTGACATAGATGCCGTAGCGATGGCAGGCATCGACAATCTTTTTTATCGTGGCGTTAATTTCGTTCCAATACGGGTGGAACGACCACCGGAAATGCGTGACGCTGAACGTGATCACATGATTTACCCCGGAGTCCGCAAATTCTTTTGCTTTCCGATCAAAATCCATTTCTGTCCACTCAAAGATTTCCGGATCGTTGTACCAGAAAAATCCAAAGCGATGTTCCCAGAGATTCTCGGGAAAGGGGAGTTGTCCGTAATTCATTTGTTTATTGTATTTCCTATAATGATAAGACCATAGAATCGAATGAGATTGAGCGGCACATCGAACTGGAGGTATTGTCCCAGATCTGTAAACGCAAGCGTCTTCGCCGGTTCCGTGGGAATCGATAGTCGCACCTCGCAATCAGAATCGAATCTCATGCCATCCGGCTTGCGAATTTTTACCGTCATCGTTTCTTTCAGCGTGGGAAAAGGCAAAGAATCGCGATGCATGACGCAGCCCGCTTCCGGTTTATCCAATGTGCCCACGGCGTTCAGAACATGCAGCGCGAGATGGTCCCGTGATTCCGAAGCGAAGAGATGGCAGAGAAGACCGTCAGGCGCATTTTTCAATGCCATGTCCGTCTCCGTAAGCGCATCACCTATGAATCTGGTGATTTTCCGGTACAGCGCTAATTCTTCCGCTCCCGGTGACTGGTAATCATAATTCGGCTCATCGTCCCTGATTATACGCAATGGCCCAAGCACCCGGCGGCGCAGCGGGCCTGTCCAGTCTTCGAGACTGATTGCATAGATTTGCCCCTTTCCATAACTACTCCAATTTGACGTCCGCTCGAACCCCCAAATATCGCAAAACGTTCTTTCAATCTGAAAATTGTCGTCTTTTGCTGCATTCTCGCCAATCCAGATAATTCTGCCCCCGTTAGCGACGAATGTTTTAAACTCCACAAGCTCCCCATCTGACATGACGAATGCCTCGTTGAGAATAATGACATTGAACTGGTTCAATTTGTTTAGCTGCTCGGGCAGGAGCATGTCATAGGGCACATTCCCGAATTCGCATGCAAACATCCATGAGGTGATATTTTCCCGCGAACGTCCCTCGTATTTCGAATACAAATCACGCGTGGATCTGGAAAAATAAAAGGCGACTCTCGCCACCTTGGCAGCTCGACGCATGCTCTTCACATGGACAGATTCAAATTGGCGCAATGGCTTTTCCCAAGGGTTCAGATCAATCGGTTTGCAGTTGGCGGTGCCCAAATATTGAATTCCGCTTGTCATCGCCAGCGCCCAGCAGAATTCCACCTGATCCTTCGCATGCGGATAGAACATCGCGGCTGCGGGAATGCGCCGATAACGAGCCAGCGCAAAACGATGATTATGCTCAAGCAGCCATTCCGGCCAGGAATAGCGGATAATGTGCTCAAATGTATTTTCGATCATCACCCAGTCCAGCGCAGGGAGCTGGTCAAAGCAGTACTGCCACGGATTGGACCAATAAATTTCCGTCGCGCTATAGTTTGGACGAAAGGGATTCAGCCCCAGGCTTTCGTAATGCTCCTTCACTTTCACATGGAAATTCCTCACCGATTCTTCCCGAAACCGAATCATCGCGATGTACACAGGGGAATTTGCGGTTTTCTTGAAGTTTTCAAATTCCGCAACGCTGCCAGGAAATTGATAGCCGGTCTCACGTTGATATTTTTCCTGACAGTATCCACATGAACAAAGACGGATCTCATCAGAAGAGCTCCCGTAGAACAGCACATCATCGGTCATTATTCCGTCAATGCCGAGTTCATAAAGGCCTTGGAGGTAATTGAGGTATATGAGAATGAAGTCCGGATTGTTCGGGCACATGATATTTGTCCCCCACTCGTCGATATAGCGCGGTTTCCCCGTCTCAAGGTCGATTTGGAACATATTCTGCAGGTTCTTCCCATCGATGATGATATCGCCAAGACATTTTTTCTGAAAGTCAGGCCAATGATGATACGACCCGTTTCTTTTTCCAAAAAACCGTTTTTCGATGAAGGCCAGCCGTTCTGGAGTGTCGGGGCAAAAATGCAAAGTTGCCGAATGATGCTCGGTGTAAAAAATATTGTTCTTGTGACAGGCGGAAACGATTTTTTCAATTGTTTTGTTGATGTTATCCCACCAGGGAGAAAACGACCACCTGATGTGTGTGATACTGAACCCGATCAAATGATTGGTTCCCGCATCACGATATTTTTTCATGGCGCGGTCAAAATCACTCTGCGTCCATTCAAATATTTGTGGTTCGTCATACCAGAAATACGCAAAGGTATGGTTCCACTTATCTGAGGTTCGTGAAGGATCAAGTGTTGGAGTTGTGGTTGTCATAGAATCTCAGTCAATATTCGTCTCGATGAAAACATGATAATACGTGCAATCTGGAATATATGGACTTCTCGCCAGCGCCCGTCCGGTATTGTTGCCGCCTTCACCGGCGTGACTGTAGCCGAACATAACGGTATGTGTTCCCGATAAAGCGACAGCAATCTGTGAACAGGAAGATGAATCATACAGGTCTCTATTCGAAAACTCATCAATTATTATGCGAAGTCATTGTGATCCAAGTTTGACGCTCTAAAGCTTTCGAGGTTCTTGCAAAAGCCTCCATAGTCGGGAAATTGAGCATTCGCGTTTTGTCTGTTGCTTTTATTTTCATAGGCTGATCGAATGCTTCCGGCAGACCAGCGTCCATCGCCAAGTGAATAAACGATGCGTCAGCCGCGCAGCCATCTCCGAAAGCGCCAAAATCCCGAACAGGTATACAAAAATGCATATCACGTTTTCGCAATTGAGCAACGTATGCCAATATCAATGAGCAAGACATCAAAGAAATACAGGATATGCCCAGAGTGGAAATATATGGAAACAGGCCAATAATCCAAGACTCTCTTCTCACTTCACGCTCCTCCCCGGCATTCCCTCCAACAACACTTCGTTCTGGCGAAAAACGCGAATCTGCCAAGGTTCGAGTACCAATCGACGATTTCCGGTTCCTTCTATCAATTGGCAATCATCAAGCGTTAAAAGATCCGCTAGAACCCCTTTTTTATTTCCGCTAAAATCCTTTTCTATTTCTACCTTGGCCTCCAATTTGCTAAAATTGATAAAGATTCTGAATTCTTCAGAAGAATCATACCTTCTGATGCCTAGAACCTTTTTGTTCGAAGAAACCGGTGCAAAATATTCAATCTTTCCCGCTGTCAACGTTTTGTGGAGAGCTCTCAGACGTAATATTTCCACAATGGTATCTTCGAGGCCTTTTTCTGCGCCAACGAAGTTCATGAGCGCACCATCGGAAAAAGCACAGAATGCAAATAATACTCGAGCGGCAGGAATCCCGAACAAATCTCGCTGGAATAGCCCTTGTTCTCCGTACCACCAGTCGCCGTGTCCATCGAATACATGTTTTGTAGTATGCCCCGGGGGGCACGACAAACGCCACTGGTTCAGCCATTCCGCCATTTCAGGGGCTTGAATCGTTCGCTTTCCGAACTCCCAAGAGCGCTCAAATGCTTCAGCCATCGGCTCAAGCATACTGGTTCTCAGCCAATGCAATTCATAATCATACACAAGATCGGCAAAATGACTGAACAAGGGACCACTCGTTTCAACCTGCCAGAGAACTTCGGGTTTAAGCTTTCTGAGTTCAGTTTGGGCTGCTTTCAACAAGTGAAATCCCCCCAGGCACGATTCCCCGGCATGATACGGCAAGTCCTTACGCCAGTTTGGCTGGGCCGCAAAAAAAGGCGCGTCAAAGCGAAAGCCATCAACATCGTATTCGGAGATATAATATTTTAATACTTCAATGAAATATTTCTGCCAGCTAGGATTGGCGCGGTCAAAAAGCCAAGTCAGCATAAAAGCGGGTTCACCATTTTCTTTTTCAAGAAACCATTCGGGATGTTCTTTCCTGTAGGGATTTATCTCAGGCAGATTATCCCGCCAATATTTGAAGAATTCTCCACGAATGGAGAAACGTTTGAGTCCCTCCCGTCCGGATTCCGAATCTATCACCCCGTGCATGATGACATCGAGTATGACTTTCATGTCCAAGGAATGAGCCCTGCTGACGAGCTCCTTTAACTCGCCCTTTCCTCCATAAGCAATCGTGGTGTCGTGCCAGTCGAAAACGGTGTAGCCCGAGAAGGGTTGTCTCGGCATCAATTGCACAACGCTGAATCCCAATTTCTTGATTCGGGCCAAGTCAGCAACCAGAACAGCCATTTCAGAATATGGCGAATAGCTTATCCCATTGGCGAATGACACTTTTCCAATGAACGCTTCGTATATAACCGCGTTTCGAGTCCATGGGCAGGCTTTGTCCAACTTGCCGAATCCAATTTTTTCATACCAACCATGAAAACTCGAAAGAGCGCTTTGCCAACTGCCATTGTGCATCCGTACATATTGTTTTCCAATAGTGATTTTCTCCCCCCTGCTCAGACGGGCTGCGCACTGGATCCGGTGGGTAACAGTCACACGGTTTTTGCTTTTACTTAGTTCTGGGAAACAATTGAAATTTTCCGAATGAGACCAAACAAGCAGACTGCAGTTATCTGATTTTGTATGAACGCCTATCAATGACGGTCGTTCTGCCGGACAAGTCCCAAAGTAGACATCCTGAATTCCATCGTCGAGATGCGTAAACTGCAATCCCGGCACGGCATTTTTGCCCGGCAATTCAAGAATGGACTCTACTTCGGAACCAACCGTTATGTCTGGCAATGACAAACTGGCATCTCTAAACAATACTTCGCCGTCCCCAATGAATTCGAGCTCAAATTCGATACTAATTCCATGTCCGTCGAACTCCCTCGTAACAATCTTCTTCAACTCCCAGGAGTCATTTGCAGATATTAGTTCCAAGCCATCGCGAGTCCCATTGATTGCTTTGCATTCAAAATTCAGACTGGATATTATTTTACAATCTTCAAGTAAGTTTTCAGGCGCAGTCCAAGTTGCTAACCGATTTTCCGGATAATCGGTCACCCCTCCGACACAAAAGGAAAACTGTTCTCTGTTGCAAATATCAATAATTGCTTCGTTAAGATCCTTAAAATAATCACTATTGAACAGTTCGCTTCCACCAGGAATCGCACATTTCGGCATAGCATCGGTTTCTTTATATATCATTTTTTCACGCTTGTGTTGGAAGATTCCGATGGATCAATCGCGCGCTTCACGTCCGGATAGCGCAAATAGAAATACTTCGAATTCAAATTGATATGTATTTGAACATGTGACGCTTGCTATTTTCTTTTGGGGGCACGGATTAACCCATTCCCACTGATAAAGAAAAAGCTCCTGGCCGCTGGTGGTTTTTTTGGAAAGAACATACCGGTTGTCAAGTGTGATCAGCGCGTTGATCGGATCCGAGTCCATCCAATACACGTTATTGAACAATCGTATGCCCGCTTTTGCAGAAGTGCCGTCTTCATATTCTACTTCATAATCACCGCAGGGAAATCCGTTCGGCCACTTTGGAACCTCCTTCAGGGTTTTTCCGAATTTCTGTATGAAATGGTCAATAGCATTTGGCTTTTGAAATGCGGAATGCAAAAATACCAACGAAGAGCATTTTCTTCCAACCTCAATTTTGGTTGCGGGCGCATCTTTGCTGATACGAATGCAATTGACCGGATCCTGCAACAGATCCATTTCGATGCTCCCAATGGTCTTTTCTTTCGTCCGTTCCAAAGCGCCATACTTTTCCAGGTTTTCTTCCAAAATCTGATTGAAATTACAGTTGGCTTTTTCCTTCAGGGAAATGTGCCTAATGGTTTGCGATGCAGAAGGATTTTGACGAACCGAGTTCACATAAGCCGCCTCAGGCAGTTTTCCCGAGCAGATTTCCTCCGGGATTGAAGCGGCGTCTGTTCGGTGGCCGTTCCAGGCAAATTCCGCTCCGTATAATACCGAGCTGTAATGAGGATACGGAAATGTGTATTTGAAACTAAACGGAATGCCATAAAAAGACGGGCCGTAACCGGACATTCGTTTTCTTACCGACATGTCTTTATTGCGCCAATCATACGTCGGATTTCCCCAAACCTCAAATCCCTTGTCAAGAAAGTAGGCCGCCACTTTGTCACCGCCTGCCTCGCACCATGGGGAGATGATGATATTTTTGGAAAGTTGATCGACATTTTTGTAATTGTCGTTTTTTAGTCCGCTGAGTTCCGGAGAGAGCATATCTTCGAACAATATGAGACGCGCTCCCTTCTCATTGAGATACCTGTTGAGTTTCTCATAGGATTGCAAAAAGACCTGACTCCATGTTTTGCTCTTGTCAAACGGGTTTGCCACTTCTTCATCGGATTTGCGTGAGAACCACCACTCATCCCCCGTTTGAAGGTATTTGGCCTGCGTGGCGTTGAGTATTTCATCCAGACAAGCATACAGCACCCTGTCATGCTCCGGATGGGTCGTGTCAACAAGATCTTTATACCCCTTTGCCCTGAACTTATTATAGAATTCTCCCATCCACCAGTTTGCATGGCCACCAATTTGAATTTTGGGTATAATTTGCACAAACCGGTCGCGACAATATTCCGTCACGGTGCGAATATCCTCCATCGACAAAGCCCGGTTCGAATTTTGCAACTCCGGGAATTGAAAATTTACTAGGGGGGAGAAATCCCAGATAATAGAATTGTAATTGTTGTTCACGGCGGACTTCTGAAACAGGTCCAGAAAATAGGCCGCTCCCAGTTTGTCCCCGCCAACAAAAGCCCCCCAATGTAACGCTGTCGGTTCGACGCGAAGCACTCTGTTTGGGTAGTCCGGCCAATCCAGTATTTCCACGCACGGAACCGGCGCGTCGTCCTCCACTTTCATGGGCATCTTGATCAGCTTGATGAATGTGTTGCAGCCATAAAACAGGCCTGCTTCATCGGCGGCTGTGATAATCACCTCATTGGACAACACTTTTATGTGAAAGCCTTCAGGCTTGAGATCAACGGGTTTTGCATTGAAGACCGTTGTTTGGTCAATTTTCAATCGAATCTGGCCCGTGCCTTTATTTGCAGCGGTATCCAGACTGTATTGCCGTCCTGTATAACCATGGAGCATGTCTTGAAACAGCACTGCTGTTTTTTTTGTCCTGTCCGTCGCGGCTCCATTTACTACTATATTCCCTGGTACGCCGGCCTTGAATGCCCCATCCTGCCAGACCACCTCTTTGGGCGTTGGATAAATAAACTTTGTTCCAAACAGACTCGTGACCTCAACGGTGTTCTGAAAATTAGCTCCCGCCACGATGCAGTTGTTGTTCGTATCGAATACTGAAAGGTACACCGTATATACGCCGATGTTGTTTTTTGCGCGAGGAATGCAAAACGAGCAATTTTCCCCATCACGCGCAACCACAACGGTTCCCTCTTGAATAGATTTACTATGCTCCGCATCCACCAACTCAGCCCTGATTTTATATTCGCCCGGGGCAAGCCCCTTTATTGCATAGCCGACGCTGAAGTCGGATACACGGCTTTCCTTGGCATCCAGATCTTTTGCCGCAATGGAGGTAATTTCCATGAAACAGTCCCCAGTTTTTGTCTGATTCAGAACCAGCGCTCCGAAATCAAGTGGTTCAGGGTTTCTCGTCGTACTGCTCCATTTAACTGTTGAGATGTTTTTGTTTTTAAACTGGCGTTCGTCCTTGTAATTCTGCACAGCCTGAAAGCCAAAGAATCTTGAATTCGGATAATTGATGTTCAAGCCTGAAAGAGGAAAGGAAAATAGATACGTCAACGTATTGTCCTTGTAAGAAATCCATTTCCGGTGCGGAACATCCTTTTTGATGTTGTTAACCATGCCACACGCCGCATTATCATACTCCCGATAATAATCGAAGATCGCTCCTTTGGCATTCGCGACAAACTGAATGATTTTATTGTTGTCGTTCGCTCCGCTGAAAAATAACTCGATGGCTTCGTCCTGGTAGACCGGCCCGTCTTTTTCCGCTACGCCGGCAATCGGAGTATCTGAAAATAAGGCCTCCCACAGGATATAGAGATTTGTGGCGTCAAAAGCGCCGTATGCGACGACAGGGCAGCTCCCCCCTCCATTGACATCAAAGCGAAGTTTTTGCCCCTGGGATTTGATCGTTTTTTCAAGCAATTCATCGGGAATACCGTCCGAACCGCCGAGCGCGACAATCTCTTGTGTTTTTTGTTTTTTTAGAATTGTTAGCTTTCGCTCCTGTTTGTATTTCGTCGGGGCTGTCGTGAGGGAGATGTCTTTCAGGAAAAAAACCGGCGCCTCGTTATTGACAAAATAGTCCGGTTGCATTCGAAAAAATATCGTTCTAATTTTATTCCAATCGTACGGTGCTTTGTCACGGCGCCACCCGTCCTCCACCAGATATTCCATTTTTCCCTTTTTCAAGTAGATCCTGGAATGGAGTTCGCTCTTGTCCTCGAAGACGATCACCAGAAGTATTGGCTTCGGGGTCTCGGCTTCGACAAGCAACTTCAGTTTGATTCCCGATGTTGACTCCCCCGGCGGGATGTCCATCAACTCCGGATTGGGCGTTGCGATTCTCGAGTTAGCAATGCCCTTTTTTCCAGTGTACTGAAACTTGATCCATTTTTCTCCACCGCGGGTTTCGTCAGTTGTCAGCGGCAGCAAATCACTACCCTTGACCCAGTGGGCGGTGGTATTCGCGATGCTTGCCGCTGGTGTTTTTTCTGCATCGAAAACTGTCATGTTTTCGGCTCGGGCGGCCATATGGCTCACGAGGCATATTCCAACGAGCGGCAATAGCAACGTTGCTCTTTTCATTGTCCTCATCACTTAATTGGTCGGAGAAGTTATCAATGATATTTTTTGCAAATAAAAAACCGGCGCCTCGTTATTGACAAAGTAGTCCGGTTGCATTCGAAAGAATATCGTTCGTATTTTGTTCCACTCGTACGGCTCTTTATCACGGCGCCACCCGTCCAATACCGTATATTCCGTCTCGCCGCTATTCATGAGCACCCGGCAGTGAAGCTCGCTCTTGTCTTCAAACAAGATCAGTACAAATATCGGCCTGGGGGTTGCATCTTCGGTCAGCAACTTGAATTTGAGTCCTGACACGGATTCTCCGGATCTGGTTTCCATCATCTCCGGATTGACGGTTGCGATTTTTGAGTTAGCGATCCCATTTTTCCCCTCATACTGGAATTTGATCCAATTTTGGCCATTCCGGGTCTCATCAGATGTCACCGGAAGCAAATCACTGCCCTCGATCCAATGGGCCGTGGAATTCCGAATGTCTTCCCCCGATGTTTTTTCCGCATCGAAGACGACTATATCTTTGGCTTGGACCGCCCAAAGACTCACAAGCCCTATTCCAACGTAAAGCAATGATGTCAATTCGTTTTTCATTTTTTTCGTAATTCGCTGTTTTTTCTCAATCATATTTCCTCGAGGCTCCCTATTGATCTAATAGCTTACTGCGGCCCCATTTTTCCAATATCCCACGACGTCGGCAGGACAGCCGGGGTTGGCCACCGATTCCTCGCATAACCGCACATGCCCGTCTGCAAACAACACATTCATCTTTCCAGAGTGACGAAAGGCCGTTTTCCCCCTAAGATAGGCAGGGGCATAAATCAGATCTTCTCCATTATTAGATCCATTCCCATACGAATGTTCCTCATAATTTCGACCGGGAGCCCACAAAGGTGAAATCCACAGCTCCATAAGGAGGGCAAGGCGCGATGGTGCTGGAATTTGAGAAATTCGTCCTTGAACACCATCGGAATACGAATCAGAAGTTCCCCTCGACACATGGTAATTCATGGCGTACCCCCTCGACTTCCAAGGTGTTGTGATATTTGCGGCGGATAGCTTTCCAGCAGGACAGTGGAAAATGGGCGGCCCTTTTGCGGTTGCGTATGCGCTCTCCCCTGTCGCGGATTCGTAGCCCACATACGGCGCAACCTGCACATCCCAGCAAGTTCCGATCGCTCCCGAGGTTTGCGGGAACATTCCATTATTTTCACTCGCATACAACAGGATCCCGCCCCCCAATTGTCTGAGGTTGTTTGCGCAACCCGCCTGACGCGCCGCTTCTTTGGCCTTGCTCAATGCGGGCAAAAACAATGTCGCCAAGATCGTGAGGACGACGAGGGTGACAAGAAGCTCGATCAAGGTAAAGGCGGCCTGCGAAGCGGGGCGAGACATGAGACACGGAGGCTGAGTTTCGTTTCAGAGGGGGATGCTCGACAGGTTCAACGCGGCACAGATGATGTTGGGTTGTGCCGTCATTCCTATCGGCCTTGGTCAACGCTCATTGGATGTCGCCACAACCCCTGGAAAGCGCGCTGGGTCATTTGGCGTTTACAACTATTACCCCAGCTTGTCGGCGGTGAAAAAGAATCATGATCACGGTCAGAGAAAGGGCAGCCAACACCCATGCGGCTGGCTCGGGAATGGCGGTGTAGTTCAGCATAAGGTCGGTGCCGCTGTCGCCGAGAGAAATAGTGAATGATCCATTGATCGCGTTGCTAAATCCGCCGGTGCCATTGAATGCTGAAACGTTGATCGCGAAGCTGTTCGCATCGAAACCGGTGATCGCCAGACTGGTCGAGATCAGTGTCCAACTGTAATTTGTCGCGTTGTTGAAATTGCCCGCATCCCCGTTGACATCCGGCCCGATCGAGCTCAACGACCAGAGGTTGATGTTGAACTTGTTCCCGATCGAGTTGTTGAGTGTCAAGGCATTCCCCGCCGTCAGGCTGATGGTGTCAAAGCCTGTCCCGGCCGCTGCCGTGGCATCAAGAATCTGCCAGTTGTAATTGCCGCCCCCTTCAAGAGTGGTCGCACCTGCGGTGAGGGTGCCCGGGCTGTTGCCGGGGGAGAGTGTGGCGCCGCTCGACACGATGAGAGTTCCCGTGGTGATCGTGCCATTGCCGCTCAGCGTGGCGTTGTTGGCGAGGGTAATGCCGTTGGCAAACGAGTGCGAGCCGCCATTCAGGGTCAGCCCCGCCGCCGCCGTCCCG
>Ga0172379_10010286_pt1 | contig 11352 bp, 16 predicted proteins | sample GrowelOW334metaG_FD_119756 | JGI IMG/M metagenome (GOLD analysis project Ga0172379, IMG submission 119756) | Groundwater microbial communities from an aquifer near a municipal landfill in Southern Ontario, Canada - Groundwater well OW334 metaG | ecosystem: Environmental > Aquatic > Deep... | reverse complement strand
ATGTCTGGACAGCTCCCTCGTGTGTGCTACTCGTGCTACGAGCGTGGCAAGGTTGGGCTGGCTCACTGGCGTCGTGGCAAGAAGAAGCACACGAGTCGTCTTCGGCGGCGAATTTTGGACAAGCTTGTGATTGCGGAATCCATGGGTGACGTGGTAGAGTAACAAAGCGAGAGCCCTCGTCGTCTAGCGGTTCGGACACTGGCCCTTCAAGCCAGGTACGCGGGTTCGACTCCCGCCGAGGGCACCGGGTAGTAATGAAAAAGGAGTGTGATCATGTTTTCTGTTGACCTTGATTCTGTGCTTGTGGAGCTTGTAGATTCGGTGTTATCAATCAAGGATGCACAATCAGACGACGAAAGGTCCAGAGGGTTATACGTTCGTGTCTTGATATCGGCATCAACACCATTGTCAAGTGACGAAGAACGCCCCATACGCAAAGTAGTCCATAAATGGATGCATTTTTTGTTCAGGAGGGATTACGGAAGCACCAACGTGTGGGTTTTTACATCCGATAATACTTGGTTTCCCATCATTGATAGCTGGAAAAACACAAGCAATCATGATAGTTGCTGGAGGTCGGATGGAATAAGGTCCCCGATCTGGGCAGAATACTTCAAGATCTGTAAGGAAGTAGATCAGGGGGCGGCCCCGATTTCGCTGGAATCAAGATGTAACATCGAGAAGGTCGAGATAGTGAGGATTACTGCTCGATACAATGATGATTTTGGTGATGGTCGCAACAGGTGCGACGTAACTGAAATTGCCCGGTCTACGGTTTAATAGAAAAAACGGAAGAAAAGAAAACAATGAAGACTCATCGGCATCTGTGGGAGCTTACCGGAACATTCACCACTGAAGAGCAGATCATTTTGTATGAAAAGTGTCCGTGTGGGGTAGAACGAGAAAGAAAGCCAACCAAGAAGGAAAAGGCCATCATTGCGATGAGAGAGAATTGCAATGATGGTATGTACAAGACATACATCGATATGATGATGGGCATCGATTCTGCAATCACTCGGGACAGTGCTCTTGAGGTGATTAACCACACTGCGGAAGATCATCCTGATGAGGTGATTGTTGTCAATGTGGATGACGACGCGATGACTGGCGGGAAGCTGGTGTTCGTCGATCATAAGAAAGAAAGCTCGTATTTCGGGACGAGCTTCGTGTTCCTCCCGTTCCATCCAGCCGAAAAGCCGACTCAATTCTTCATGTACCCGAAGACGGCGAAAAAGATGAGGGGAGCCTTTGCTTCGTTGGTCAAGAAGATCAGTGGGTCAAAGATCATCGAGGAGGTCTCTGTCGATGCCTGACTTGTCCATAGGCAAGTTCATCGTGATCGAGGGAGCTGACGGGGCTGGGACTACTACTCAGAGCAAGGCCATCGTACAGACACTAAAGGATGAGGGGATAAAGGCTGAGTGGACCTGTGAGCCGACAGACAAGCCGATCGGGCGGCTCATCAGGAAGATTCTTCAGAAACACGATATCATCGATTGGTGTGCGGACTGGAGGTCACCGCCTCAGACCCTGGCCATGCTGTTCATGGCAGACAGGATCGACCACGCAGAGACCTTCATCAAGCCAGCGCTGAGGAGAGGAGTGACGGTTGTCTCCGACAGGTACGTACACTCCACACTGGTGTACCAGTCGCTTGCTCTTGATGGTCATGTTGCAGATCCGTTTGGTTGGCTCATGGAGGCTGGTGGGAAGATCTTCCATCCGGATTTGACGATCATTCTTGATGTTGATCTGGCTGTCATGCAGGAAAGACGTGGTCGTCGCAGTGGAAAGCAGGAGCTATTCGAGGTAGAAGAGTTCCAGAAGCTGGTGGTTGAGAAGTACAGGAACCTCAGTACGGTAGACCAGGCATGGATTATGGATAAAGTGATCCAGATGGTTTCCGGAAACGCTCCTGTAGAAGAAGTCACAGGTCGGTGCATGGAGCTTGTGCGGGCGTGTTTTGAGAAAGGCGAGTAGGCATGATTCGCGTATTTAATATTAGAAAAGGGTTTGCTTGCAATAGCAGCTCTGTTCACTCTCCTGTGATTATTCCTGGTGGCGCAGAAGACTTCGATGTGGAGTCTCAGGAATTTGGATGGGACCACTTCACCGCTGGATCGAAGCGCGCAAAGCTTCACTGGCTGGGGCATGCTGTTTCTCATGTGTTGCCGTTGAACGATGAAATTCGCAGGATGGCGATTAACGGGATCATGGGGATCGATGATTTCAGCACTGATGGGTATATCGACCATCAGAGCGTTATCGACCTCCCGATGAGCTTTGATGGCAAGGGTCCTCATCCTGAATACTTGAAAGAAGTTGTGGAGTTTCTGTCTCGGGATGATGTTGTGATCCTTGGTGGATCTGATCAGGATGATGAGGTTCATCCACTAAGAGGAAAAGCCACAAAGGATGTAGATCTGACTCCATATACCGATCGTAGTAGCTCTCCCGAAAGAGTTGCCAGGAAAGAAGATGGCTACTGGGTAATATTCGACAGGGAGGGAGGGACCAAGGTTAGATTTGCTATTGGAGAGGGGGCGGTTCGTGGTGAGAAAAAGGAGGGGCAGCCTATCGCGAGGTGTTCCCGCACTCCTGAACTCGTCGATGTGAAGATCACTGACTATTGCGATGGAAAGTGCGGATATTGCTATCAAGGATCAAGCAAATACGGAACTCATGCTTCGCTAGGTGATATCCAGAACCTGGTGTATTCGTTGAAATATCTAGAGGTATTCGAGGTTGCGATTGGCGGTGGAGAGCCAACACTACATCCTGATTTTGCTGAAATACTCAGTATATTCAGAAGTCATTATATAGTTCCGAATTTCACCACAAAGAGGAAGGAGTGGTTGTTTGATGATGGTGCTCGAAAGATTTTGGATCTATGTGGATCTTTTGCTCTATCTGTAACAAACGAGGGAGAGGTCGATAGGCTGATCTGCGCCAGAGATTACATATACAGTCGTGGGAGCTTCCCTGATGGAAAGTTCTGCATCAACGTGGTGATGGGTACTGTGAGTATGGAGGCTCTTCGGAATATCGCGAAGAAATGCAGAGATCACGGGGTTGATGTCACGTTGCTTGGGTTCAAGAAACCCAAGCGTACCCCTGAAGAGATGCGGTGGTTCCAGAAGCAGCCGTATGATGGGTGGCTCGATGCCGTGAAGGGCAACTACGGGTACACAAGGGTTGGGATCGATACTGCGCTGGCGAAGGAGTTTCAGGTACAACTGGACCAGACAGGAGTTCCGAAGACGCTTTATACCACCGAGGAAGGCGTTTTTTCCATGTACATCGACTTGGTTGATGGTAAAATGGGGCCGTCCTCGTATTGCTCCAAAAAAGACTTTATCGATATCAAGCCAAGTACCTATAATAGGGACGAACAGAAATACTTGATTGGGACTCAGCAGATTCAGGAAGCGTTCGACACGTTCAAGGCAAAGGCACTGAAAGTAGAAAGTAGGTAAAAAGTGGACCAGGCGGAAAGAGAAGTTATCACGGTGATGGCGAACATCAAGGAGTACGAGCTGAACATGTCTATTCAGGGGTTCCAGGCTGCCATGGCGCAGTCACAGGACCCGAATGAGAAGGCATTTCTTGAAGGGATGCTCCAGCAGCAGCAGAAGATGCTGAAGGATCTGACGAGGGTCATGGACAGAGCAGGGATGCGGTAGAGAGGGAGAGATGCCGAAGCGGTTCAGTGGAGATGTAAGAGTCACCGTCATGCGGGTGCTTGGTGACCAGTATGAGTATTTCATCAGGGTGCAAGGGTGCCGATCCATCGATGGGTCGATCACTCTGGAAAAAGGGTATACCCAGCTTCATGGCACAGATGCGGCCATGGATCAGGTCGCCCTGGAAGCCCTGAAGCAGCAGGCGAGCGGGTTTCCGGTGATCCAGAAGAATGCTGCTGTGGATTCCGGCTCCTACCACGTTGGTCGGGATATGGCGACCAGATGGAAGGGAATTCGTGCCGATCACAAGCTGGGCAAGGGTAGGGAACTGGCTGCTGAGTAACGATCGGAGCACATCGTGGCAGACGAATCTATCAAAATCCTCGTTCACAATCTTGTCAATCTGGTCGGATCGTGGAACACGAAGGCAGATCATTTCGATAACACGATCGGGACAGGGAACTTCAAGTCTGCTCAGTTGAGGGATTGCTCCCAGCAGCTCTTCGAGCAATTGAAGACGTTTGCTGGAGGAGACGAGAGTCTCTTGAGGGCAGACGGGATGGTGAGTGCGTTTGAGGCACCGCTAGACCGAATGGTGTGGAAGCTCATGTTGATGGCCCTTGACATGAATAAGAACTACGCACCATGGTCGGTAAATCAGGTTTCGTTCGGGCTAAAAAACGTCAGGCCCGAGACGACCCCGGAAGAGGTGGCTGAAGCTTTGGCGCGACTTGCTGTCTTGCAGTGTGTCCAACGGCAAGAGGGTGGAAAATTGTGGGTCGCCCTGAAGAACGACAAGTACCAGCACGAACTTCTCTTCGTCGACAAGATGCCATGATGTCAGAATACAAGCTCAGGATGGTACTCCCGTTTTTTGATGGAGTGCGGTTTTGCATTAAAGCCAAGAGGGAGGGGAATGGAGAGTGGGTCATGGACGAAGTAATCTCGCATATGGATCTGAAGTGGGAATGGTATGCTGACACTGAAAAGAAGAAGTGTGTCAGAGCTGTCTTGGTTGAGAAGCCACTTAGGGTTGTAGGTTTTCCAGACGGGATGAGCAAGTCAGTGTTTGACGAGGTACCAGCTGGAGTGTACCTCGTTCATGATCTGAACAGGATTTGGTATGAGCGAAGAGAAGAGTTCGATACGATCTGCAAGCCTGTATTTTGATTGACTCCCACCTGATTTTCTCATACAATCAAAGAAAGCAAGGGGACTACGTGGAAATCGTGTGTGCTTTCGATGGGTGTTCTAACACGGTAGAGCATGATTCATATTGCCATGGATGCAAGTGCTACGTCTGCGAGGAGCACAACAAGAATCCATCGCTCATCGGGTCGCATGACGTAGAGGAGCACTGGAACATCTGTAATTTTTGCGGTGAGGGAGTTGATGCCTGTATCTGTGAGAGGTAACACATGGAAAATATCAATATAGATCCTCGGAAGATGTTACTGGTGACCCTGAGGGAGATGTCCGGTGATGAGAAGTTGTATAGCGCTATATCATGTTCATATGTGACAGTCATTTCGTCTTGCGGACGCATAGCAATTAATGCTAAATGTAGCAGGGACGTAATAAAATTTAATGGCACGAGTATTGCGATTGAAGTTGCTATTGACCCGGTAGAGCCAACTCCTACTACTCCATATTCGTGTCCTGTGGATAGGTTGTCCAGGATCGTGGTGTCACCAGCGAGGCTGGTTAAGGTTAGCCCATATATCAAATAGATTGATCCTGTAGCTCAGTCGGATAGAGCGGCAGCCTTCTAAGCTGCGGGCCGTGAGTTCGAATCTCACCAGGATCGCCGAGGATGGAAAATGGGTAACAAGTCAAAGAAGTTCAAAGAAGTAATTGGTGATAAAGGTTTACAGAAAGTTTCTGACTATTTGGTAAAGGATAAGTTGCCGAAAGAGACATTCGTTGATTTCGAGGATTTTGGACTCTTGTATCACTTTAGTACAAAAGAAGAGAGGATTGCTTTTGTTATGGGGCTTGAGTTGTCCCGTAGGGTGCTTTGGCCGAAATTGATCACGCGGGATTGAAGGCAACTCGATGGGTGATTGCAAGGTCTTTTTCGGTGATAATCTAGGTGTTCTCAAGTCTCTTCCTGCTGGGTCGGTCCAGCTAGTATACATAGACCCACCATTCAACACAGGCAAAACTCAACAGAAAACAAGTATTTCGACATCTGCCGTCACATCCGGGGACCGGACTGGGTTTGGCGGGAAGCAGTACGAAACGACCGTCTTGTCGAAGATGAGGTACGGAGATGCGTTTGATGACTACCTTGGCTTCCTGGAGCCGAGACTTGTCGAGCTGTGGCGAGTCCTGGCAGATGATGGGTGTCTGTTCGTTCATCTGGATTATCGAGAAGTTCACTACGTTAAGGTTCTGATGGATGCTCTCTTTGGGAGAGAAAAATTCATTAATGAGATCATCTGGTCCTACGACTTCGGGGGGCGTTCGAAAAGACGGTGGTCGGGCAAGCATGATACGATCCTGTACTATGTCAAAGACGAGAATAACTACACGTTCAACTTTGATGAGATAGATAGAATTCCGTATCTGGCTCCTGGGCTCGTGGGGGCCGAGAAGGCAGAGCGAGGGAAGACTCCGACCGATGTCTGGTGGAATACTATCGTCCCGACGAATGGAAAAGAGAAGACGGGATATCCGACCCAGAAGCCGCTTGGAATCATCAATAGAGTGATTCTGATTCACTCGAATCCAGGAGATACAGTCCTGGATGCATTTGCAGGAAGCGGGACGCTTGGTGAATCGGCGTTGCGTTACGGAAGAGATTGCATCCTGATCGACGAGAACAAAGAAGCGATCGATGTGATTGAAAGAAGACTTGCTGAGTGGAATCCGGAGGTGTGTAATGCGTAATGGTGGTGTTCCGTGGGATACCGAGCGTCAAGAACGTATGGACGAGGCAACACGGTGGGCATCGGAAGCTATTCTTTATGATGACGTAGGTGTTTTGCGCGATCATGTCATAAACATGCGAGCGGATCTTATGCAACTATATGATCGTGTGCGCGTGCTCGAAAGACAAATGCAAATAGGAGGAGAGGAGTAGACCGATGAAGAGGACACTGAATTTGGTCAGGAGGCGATTTGATGCAAGAAAATTGGCTAGATCGTAATATCAGACTTGATAAGGAGTGGCACGCAAGTCATGATCGGGCGGTCAAACGGAGGATTGCAGAGCAGACGGATGAGTACAGGGCACGGGAGGCGAAAGAGGAGGCTTGGCACGCCTCGCAAGAGGCAGAGCGGCAAGCTCAGTACGATGCTTGGGCAGTAACAGAAGAAGGGAAGGCATCACTTGCTCGTGAGAGGGGTAGGCTTCACGATGATGCACGTGATTCTGCAACTCTAACATCTTTTTACTATCAAGGCCATTCGCGTCGATGAGGTAAGAACAAGTTTCATCGTGCAGATGTGAACAAGTGCAGATGGTCTGTCCTGGTGCGAAAAATCCAAAATTAATGCCACCGCTAAAATTCATTTGACAAGCCCGCCGTTTTTTCGTAGAGTTTAGCTGCTCAACAAACAAAGAGGTGTGATCATGGCCAGCAAGAATTTGTTCCGTGGAACTCCAGGCAAGCAGATCCCGGAAACCAACACTGTGAACCTGGCTGGTGGAAAGGCGTATGCCTTTTCTCCGAAGCACGCGCTTGCTCAGTTCGCCGTGACGGGCTGCTTCAGAGACACGTTTTACGCGACTGACAAGGACCAGCTGGATACGGTGAAGAAGCTGGTGCAGGATGTGGACTCTTCCTTCATCGCCAAGACGGCGGTCTATGCCCGTACCAAGGGCTTCATGAAGGACATGCCAGCGTTTCTGGCGTGCGTGCTGGCGTCCAGAAAGGACAAGGAGTCTCATGAACTCCTGGGAAAGATCTTCCCGAAGGTCATCGACAACGGAAGAATGCTCAGGAACTTCGTGCAGATCATCCGGTCTGGACAGACTGGGCGCAAGAGCCTCGGGACGATGCCTCGCAGGCTCGTGCGGAACTTCTTGAATAGCCACGATGGAAACTGGCTATTCAGGAATTCGGTCGGCAACGACCCGAGCTTCGGTGACATCGTGAAGATGGCGCATCCGAGGGGGGATGCTGAGCACGAGGCGCTCTACGGGTACTTCATCGGTGCCAAGATGACCCCGGAGAAGTGGAACGCGCTTCCGACCTTGGTGAATGAGTTTGAGACGTGGAAGAGCAACAAGGACGCTCCTCCTCCTGAGATCCCGTTCGAGTTCCTGACGGCTCAGCAGCTGACCGGAGAGCAGTGGGCGAAGATCTTCAAGAAGGCTGGGTGGCACTTCACCCGCATGAATCTGAACACTGCTTTGCGGCACGGGGTCTTCGAGAAGGAACCGGAGCTGGTTGGGGTGGTTGCGGCGAGACTTCGTGATCCAGAGGCGATCAGGAAGGCGAGAGTGTTCCCGTATCAGCTTCTGGCGGCGTACAAGCACGTTTCGGCTGAGGTTCCTCGGGAGATCACCGGGGCTCTGCACGATGCGATGGAGATCTCGGTGGAGAACGTCCCGGAGATCAAGGGAAAGGTCTTCGTGTTCCCCGATGTCTCTGGCTCGATGAGCGACCCTGTGACTGGGCATCGGGATGGTGCAACCAGCAAGATGACGTGCGTGGATATCGCGGCGCTGTTCTCGTCGTGCATCCTGCGGAGAAACCCGAATGCCAGGGTCGTTCCGGTGGACACTCAGGTTCATATCAAGTCCATCATCGACCCACGGGACACCGTGATGACCAACTCCACCAAGCTGGCCAAGTTCGGTGGTGGTGGAACGAGCCTGTCCGAGGCGCTGAAGTGGATGAACGGAACGAAGGATGTCCCGGATGCGGTCATCTTCGTATCGGACAACGAGTCGTGGGTGGACTCGAACCGTCTGTATGGTGGTGGAACCGAGATGATGGTTCAGTTCCGGGAGACCCAGAAGCGAAACTCGAATGTCAAGATGGTCTGCATCGACATCAACCCGAGTTCGACCACCCAGGCTTCTGACTCCAAGGGGAGCATCCTGAACGTAGGTGGCTGGAGCGACAGGGTGTTCGATGTCATCTCGGCCTTCCTGAATGGCTCCAAGGAGTCATGGGTGGATGTGATCGAGAAGACCGAGATCTAATGGACCCCACCGATCAACTACCCACTGGCGCCAAACGCGACCAGTGGGCTTGCAGGGACGGAGAGCGATCGATGTCTTTGCAAGCCCGGTTGATTAGCCCCAGCCATCACCCGGAAGGGTGAAGGTAGCTACGTTACTTGCGAATGGTCAAAAACCAAATAGGCACTTCAGGATGCTCCACAAGTCCTGAACCCTGCGGTCGGCGGCTAAACATCTCTGAGGGTAGGAGAAGTGCCGACGACAACAAACCGCATGTAACTTCGGCGATGTGGACCACTCCCGCAAGGGAGGCAGACTTCTTGTTAGTCTGCAAAATGAGTTGAACGTGAAAGTCTTTGTCATCAATCAGCACGGTCTCCCATTGATGCCGACCACTCCTCGCAAGGCCCGCCTTCTGTGCGAGGTTGGGAAAGCAAAGAGAGTGAGCCGTACCCCACACACAATTCAACTGTTGTACGGGTCAAGCGGTTACAAGCAGCCTGTTACCGTTGGAATAGACGCCGGGTACAAGACAGTCGGTTTTTCAGCAGTCACCGATAAGGGAGAACTCCTGAGCGGGGAACTAACCTTGCTCAAGGGCATGTCGGAACGGCTGAAGGAACGGGCAATGTACCGCCAGGGACGACGTTATCAAAAGCAAAAGCGTTATCGTCAAGCCCGGTTTGATAATCGCAAAAAGCCAAATGGGTGGTTAGCCCCCTCGATTCTGCACAAATTGAACAGTCACCTGCGATTGGTGAAGAAGATCAAGGCGATATTGCCCGTAACACAAGTGGTGGTGGAAGTCGCCAATTTTGACATCCAGGCGATCAAGTCTCCTGGAATAACCAGAAGTGAGTATCAGGAGGGAGAGCAAGCAGGCTTCTGGAATCTGCGGGAGTACATTCTGCATCGAGACAACCACGAGTGCCAAAATCTGGACTGTCGGAATCGAGCTGAAGAGAAGAGACTGCAAGTACACCATCTGGGATACTGGAAGCAGGATCGAAGTGACCGTCCAGCTAATCTAATAACATTGTGTACCAAATGTCATATGCCTGCTAATCACAAGCCGAGCGGCTTTCTGCACGGCTGGCAACCCAAGATAAAGTCGTTCAGACCAGAAACGTTCATGAGCACCGTCCGGTGGCAAATGGTCAACGACATAGGTGGGGTATCTACCTATGGATACCTGACCAAGAGTGGGCGAATTGCATTGGGATTGCCTAAAACTCACTACCAAGATGCTTTCGTGATTGCAGGTGGAGCGCAACAAGTCAGGGCTGACCCGATGCTGATGGAACAGCGACGACGCAACAATCGCTCTTTGCAGAAGTTCTACGATGCCCGTTATCTCGATACCCGTAGCGGAGAAAAAGCACATGGGCAGGAGTTGAACAGTGGGCGACGTACCCGCAACAAGAACCTGAATGGGGAGAACTTGCGGGTTTACCGGGGAGTAAAGGTGTCGAATGGACGGGTGAGCATCCGGCGGCGGCGATACGCTTGCCAATCCGGAAGTTTGGTGCGGTATAAAGGGCAGATATACATGGCAAAAGGAATCCAGAACCACGGGGACTATATCAAGCTGGCTGGATTGCCGAAGCCGATCAAGACGAGCCTGATATCATTAATTTGTAGCCGCAAAGGGATATGTCAGATATGGATCGCAAAACGAAGCAACGATGTTACTTGAAAGCACGTCCATTCATCCCACTGGCGCAAGCGACCAGTGGGTTTTTTGGACGTTCTTCTATAAAACTCTCCCTCTTGCTAGGAAAGGCACCGGACAACAAGGAGTCAAAAAATGGACATGACCATCAAACTGACGGAACAGGGCTTCAGAAGAGCTGAGTTCAGGGATGTTGAAGAAAACGAGTGTTTTATCCAGGAAGGGACAGCTGAAAAGATCTGGCTAGGGATGGAACAAGACACTTACGATGATAACACTAATTTCAAACGAGTAGCAGTGATGCACTTGACTCGGGAACAGGTCGAGGCGCTGCTTCCGGCTTTGAAATATTTTGTCGAGCACGGAAAGTTGCCTGGGCTGGGAGTTTTCGACGTAGCTGTCACGAAGGAGGAGACCAATGCAAGAAACGATACAAAAAAGTGATGTACTAAAACATGTTGGAGATTTGGTACGTTGTGCACTTGCGGAAATTGGGGCAGTAGAAGCTATAGAAAGCGACTCGTATAAGCTGTTGTCGTGGAACTCGGTTAGAGAGCGCTTTGAGTTTCCATGCTTCCCGCTAGTACAAGAACTCCGTGAATCTCCTATTGAGATCGCTTCGAGGATGGCTAAGCATATCTCTCCTGATGGGGTTATATTTGATGTAGCTCCTGATTATGGGTTTTTGTACATTAGACTTAACCCGGCAGCAAAGCTTGCAATCTGTCAGACACAAGAAGAAGAGGAGAAGAGCATGGTCAAGGTAGCGTCAGAAGTTCAAGTCTACGAGGTCAATGGCAAGGAGAGAACTCCTGGGGACGAGGGGTGGCCAAATGTAACAGTCAAGTCACACTGGAACT
>Ga0172379_10010285_pt1 | contig 11354 bp, 10 predicted proteins | sample GrowelOW334metaG_FD_119756 | JGI IMG/M metagenome (GOLD analysis project Ga0172379, IMG submission 119756) | Groundwater microbial communities from an aquifer near a municipal landfill in Southern Ontario, Canada - Groundwater well OW334 metaG | ecosystem: Environmental > Aquatic > Deep... | reverse complement strand
CATAAATTGACGATAAAAGTTCAAAAATGATAGTATAAGGACAGTGCTACCTATAAATATATTAGTTCACTCAAATCACAATTAGCTAAAATAAAAGTAGAAATCGGCCTGATAACCATAAAATCCCTGCATTTATCCGGCCGTTTCTTAACTAAATTATTCCGGATCGGTTCCGGTTTTTTTCGTTTGCTCTTGGGCGGCGTTTTTTCTAAAATATTAGTTAAAATTTACTTCAGTATCTTCCGTTTGAAAAAAAATGATTTGGCTAATAAGACCGCACGAGAATTAATCAATAATCAACTGAATTATTGGCTCATCCTCCTTTTAATCCTTGGCTTTATCATCACTAATCTCAGTAATCAAGATAAAGCCGGCGTGATGGAAACAAAAATCTCGCAAACTGTGATGGCTGATCTGATCCCCTCAGAATTTGGCTCTCTACCCAACGAACAGTTAATCGAGGAAACTTTTGCCCCTAATAGCATTCTAACGATCAATAAAGAAAAATATCTAGATAACTCCTGTACTTTGGACAAACAGACCGGTCTTATCAACGCGGAAGATGTTGATCAGAATACTCTGCTTTCTTTTAACGATGGTGGGGATACGATCTTTAAGCCCTTGATTACTGCCGGGACTCTCACCGGAGAAAATAATAGCGTCACCCCGCAACGCACCAAAATTATTTATTATACGGTTCAAACTGGCGATACGGCTAGTTCTATTGCTCGTCAATTCGGTTTAACCGTTAACACCATCCTCTGGGCTAATAATTTAACGACTTATGGTTTAATCCGACCGGGCGACACCTTAACCATCCTGCCTTACAGCGGTATCTTATACACGGTAAAATCTGGTGATACTTTGAGTAAGATCGCCAGTAAGTATAACGTGGATACTGACAAGATCTTAAGTTGTAACGATTTGGGCGCTAACCTCAAGATCGGACAAAAAATTATCGTGCCGGGCGCTAAAAAAATTACGGAACCGACGGCCATCGCTCGCTCCAACACTAACTACACCGGTCTATCGGCGATCCGCGACTTGATCAAGGCCCCGACGACTTCCGCCGGAGCCGGCGGCCGCATGACTTGGCCGACCCTCGGACACACGATTACCCAATATTATTCCTGGCGACACAATGGTCTGGATATCGCTAATAAAGTCGGGACACCGATTTACGCAGCGGAAGCTGGTGTCGTCGTCTTGGCGGCCAAAGGCTGGAATGGCGGTTACGGCAACACGATCGTGATCGATCATGGGGGCGGTAAAAAAACCCGCTATGGACATGCCTCTAAACTTTTTGTTAAAGTAGGGGATGAAGTAGAAAAGGGAGAAAATATCGCCGCGATGGGTTCTACCGGACGCTCTACCGGGCCGCACCTACATTTTGAAGTCTTAATTAAAGGGGCGAGATATAATCCTCTTAATTATACGAGATAAAACATATGTCAATTTTCATCGGGATTCTCCTGGCCGTCGGTGGTGTCTTCTTGATTGTAAAAACTGAGTGGTTTATTAATAACTTCGGGCGGATCGGGTGGTTTGAGGAAAAAATGGGACCGGACGGCGGTTCTCGATTCGGCTATAAGCTGATTGGGATTATTCTTTTAACGGTGGGTATTATTGTTATGACCGGTAGCGGTAATGAATTAATGCATTGGCTACTAAGTCCACTGTTGAAATATAATCAGCCTCGATAAATTAAAGCCGAACGCCAAAAATTTATTGGGCCCCTAGCTCAGTCTGGTTAGAGCACCTGCTTTGCAAGCAGGGGGTCAAGGGTTCGAATCCCTTGGGGTCCACTAATAAAAACAACCTAAACTGCTTTAGGTTGTTTTTATTTGTATTGATTTGCCTAAGGGATTCGAAAGCCGGAGGCGATGCGCACTTGTGCGCCGCCGAGGCCGGGTCGGGGCGCTTAGTGAGCGTAGCTTGCAGAGCAAGCAAGCGAGACTTAGCGACCGTGACCGAATCCCTTGGGGTCCACCAATTAAAATAGCCTGGTAAAACCAAGCTATTTTTATTATTTACAAATAATTATCAACGTGTTAATACGGCTTAACTAATCTTAATCAAGGTTAGTCTAAATAATCGTTTTTTAAAAAATAACACCATCCCACCGGATGGTAAATGGACTGACGTCCAGGAGGTGTTAAATGGAAGGCAATAACCAAGACTCTCGTAAACAACAGAGAGAAAAAAACCTAAAAATTATTAGGGAATTTCCATTCCTGTTGGCAGCCGGCGAAAAGCGCCATTTGTTAACTGACAATATCATCATTTCTAACGCCGTAAAAAAAGTAGACGACAAAGAAATTTACTTCTGCTTGGAAAGAAGCGACCTGCCCCTACTATCGCTGTTTAATCTAGAGAGGTTTACTGCCGATATTCTAGTTTATTATCAAAGTGCAACAAAAATTAATGTTATAAAAATTCACTATTGGGGTACCGGAGGGAAACTGGCGCAAAAAATCTTAACATCTGTTCCTGAAGAATGCCAGATTTCTAATATCGGCATAATCGATAACGATTATATTCTTCACGTCTTATTTCAAGATATTATCATTTATCGCAACAAGAGTGGTGATTTAAGACCGATAATTAAACTGGCTCTAAATCAAAAGATGGAAACAACAGAACCAACCAGAAATCATCTCCAAGGATAATTGTTAAAATAATTTACAAAAACCCGATTCTTTAAAAATCGGGTTTTTCATAACCAAAATTTAAATCTCTCCTCTATTTATGGGCCAACTTTAAACCTTTCAGTCGCCCTAAAACCTCCGACGAGAAACTATAAGTAGAATTCTCCTTTTCCTGATGACGGACCAAGGCGTCACTGATTAGCCCTCGCACTAAAACATCAATTTCTACGCCGCTCTTCTGCCAGAGATGATGATATAGCGTGCCGGGAAAAGGATTAATCTCGTTAGCGAAATATTGTTTAGTAACTTTATTATATAAAAAATCAAATCGGGCGATACCGGAACAACCCAAGGCTTTAAATATCTTTACCGACGCGGCCTGGATATCTTTAGCCGTAATTTCGTCCAAACTAGCGGGAATAAGAATCTTTTTATCCGCCTGTCCTAACTGCGCGCCGCCATCATTTAAATATTTATCCTCATAGCTGAAGAGATCGGAACTAAAAGAAGACTCTTGCAGTAACGAAGCTTGAGGATTCTTATAGCCCCGGACGGCGCAAGTGATATCTAAGAGATTCTCCACCCCCTCTTCGATTAAAAGCTGATCATCATAATGCAAGACGACTTCACAGGCCTGTTCTAAATCGGATGGGCTACTAACCTTAGTAATCCCGATGGAAGATCCTAGATGCGGCGGCTTGACGAAAACCGGCCACTTTAAAGATTGTTTGGCTTCTTCTAAAATTAACCCTTTTTTTTCTTCCCATTCTGAGCGGCTGTAAGAAATAAATTTAGTCGTCGGAATATCTAAACCGCGATAAAAAATCTTGGTCAGGATCTTATCCATCGCTACCCCTGATGCCGCTACTTCGCAACCGACATAAGGAATATTAAAAATATTAAGTAGCCCCTGGATAGAACCATCTTCACCTAAATTACCATGGAAGGCGGGAACAACCAGATCTATTTTGATTGTTTCTTGAGCCAATAATTTCTTTTTCTTAAATACTAAGCAATCTCGGGAAGCATCCAAATCTAAATTATAAGCTCCCAGCGGCGCTAATTTAGTCTGATAATCGTCAGCGCTAAAAAAAGATAAACTGCCTAAACTCTCACCGATAAAAAATTTTTCCTGCTTATCTAGATAAACCGGGATCACTCGATATTCCGGCATCTTTTTCAAGACGGAGATGATGAGCTGTCCGGTAATGATAGAGATATCATGCTCCGGGCTTTTGCCGCCGAAAAAAACACCGATATTTTTTAGGTCTTTCATATATTTATTTATAATTATCCGGCCAATCATTCTGAAAGATAATCGTATCTCCGCCCTGTAAAACCGCCCCTAAATCTTTATGGGCCGTCGGGGCGTCGGGATAAACTTTATATTTAGAGAAAGCGATCTTTTTAAATTCCTCGATAATATAAGTAGTGGCGCTATTTTTAATTAATAGCACTAAATCTAAATTTTTTGAAGCATACAGGCGAGCTAGCTCTCGATGCCGCTCCTCTTTTTTATCTCCGAGTTCCACTAAACCCGGCGTAATAACTAATTTCCGGCCGCTAGCCCGATCTAAAACTTCCAAACCGCTATTGAATCCCGCCCAATTCCCGTTATAGCTATCATCGATAATCATGAGCTTAGAAGCAGCGTTCCAAATCGGCTCTAAACGGTTTTTGATATACGGCGCGGTGGCCAAAGGCTTAACCGCTTTAACTAGTTCTAGACCCAGCTCTTTAGCTAAGGCTAAGGCCATGACTATTAAAATAATATTATGTTGAGCCAGCCAGGGCGTGGAAAAAATCTGTCCGTCGTACTCAAAAGATAAGCCCGTAAAATTAGGTAATATTTTAATATCACTAACCGCTGAGTAATCTAGACCCAAAAAACTTGGTAATTTAAATCGAGAATAATTGTCTTTAACGTTCTGATCAGTCAGATTTAAAATTACTTTTTTAGCGGTTCTTTCCCCTAATTCAAATTTAGCCCGGATAGTATTAGCCAAACTGCCGAACCGCTCTAAATGAGATTCGTTAATGCCGGTTAAAAAAGAATATTCCGGATTGACTAAGTCACAGACCTTAGCGATATCGCCGATTTGATAAGCGCCCATTTCCACGATGAAAAAATCAGTCGCTATAATTTCCGCCTGATGGGCTAGAATAAAATAAGCGATCCCTAAATCAGTATTAATATTGTTGGGGGTTTTTACTACTTTAAAACCGCTGCTCAAAATAATCTCCAGTATTTCTTTAAGGCTGGTCTTCCCATAACTGCCGGTGATCCCGATAACTTTGGCTTTAGTTTTAGACAAAGCCTGCTTAGCTTGTTTAAGTACGTGTTTTTTTAGAATATAATCCAGGGGAAAAAATAATAATAAGATTAGCAGGGCTAAGAGCGGCAGGATAGGAATTAAGATGAATAAAAAAAGCAGGGTCCACCACTGCCAAAAATAAACTGATAGAATGATTAAAGTAATCACTAATAAACAAAGGGATAAATATAGCACTTTAGCTTTACTGGTCCAGTCAATGGACTGTCTTTTCTGGAGTGACCACCAGCGCGGGTTACGATAAACAAACGATAAAAAACGGCCGGCGTCGTAGGACTCCTTTTGTAAGATATAAATTAAATTGCGGATTATCCTCATAAGTACCGAGAAATAATTTTTTTAAACTCTAGCGGCTGATCTAAAAAACAATAATGGCCGGCCGTCGAAATAGCCTCTAAAATAGCCGGGGGCTGCAAAATTTTTAATTTTTCCGCCTGGACATAAGGGGTGTCTTGATCGTCGCGTCCCCAAATCAAAACAATCGGTAAATCTAGTTTGGAAAAAGCGTCCTGCCGATCCTCACTTATTAAACGTTTATAAATACCCTCCAGTTCACCGGCCTGAATATAATCCGGGCTAAGCGTCTGACCGGCGAGACGCTGACGCCATTTTTTATTAACAAAAGGAAAAATAAGTCGAAAAATTTTAGCGCCTTTTTGTATAATCCTAACCTTCCTTGATCTTTCTCTAATGATCGCTCCACTGATAATAATTAATTTTTTAGCTAATCCGCCGCTACTTAAATACTCAACAGCGATAGCGCTACCGACGCTATGACCGATTAAAACCGGCTGACGAATCTGTAATTTATTTAAAAATTCTGTAACGAACTTAGCATATTCCCTTAAACCCCAAACTTCGCCGGGTTTTTCGCTGCCCCCCCAACCAGGTAAATTAAGGGCGATTAAATTAGGAGTGTCTCCGGCGATTGAACAAAATAGATCAACCGGCGACTTCCAGCCGGGCAAAAAAACGACCGCTTTATCGGGATTAAAATTAGAACTAACTAAATAATTGACTTTTAGGCCAAAAATTATTATTTCCTTCTTTATCATATAGTTAGTTTAGTAAAAACCGGCCTTTTCCGCAAATCAGCGTCAACCACTAAATTATGCACAGGGGGGATTGACTTTTGCGTACAAGCTAGTAAGATATAGGGCATAAAGGGACAAGAGAAAATACCAAACCAAAGCGAAAACAGCAAACAGTGGATGCCCGCGCGTATCGACTAATTGCTCGCGGCTCAGTAAAGAGCACTTGGTATCAAAATCCTTTTTGATCTTTCCAGTTGCTATTAATTAAGACCGTAGGTCGCCAAATTAACCAAAGGCTACATCTGCTGTCATAATTAAAAACAAAAATGGGAGATCCGCAACATTAACTCACATTAACGAGGAGGAATTGATGTACTACATTATCACGTTCTTTGTTAATATGTTCTTCTTCGTTAATTGCAACTTAACCAATACTTCCTGCTTTCACTCAGTATCTCCAACGCAGGATAGTAAAATTTCGACCAGTCAAAATCCTCCGCAAGCAATTACCCTTGTTAATGACTGCGCCAATGGCCTAAGTTTCAATTGACGATGGCTCATCTCCAAATAGGACATCTTCGTTGTTTATCGAGTCCTGGGAATAGTCTAGATATTTTATTAGTAATTTTTTAATTTATTTAGAGTATTTTTTCATAGGTAGTACGCACCTAGACTAATGAGGTGAGCCGCAATAAAAGTTTATCCCGGCGGGTTATTCACAGTTCTTTTTTTAAAAAATTTTAAATACAAACCCCGCCCGAATTCGCCTTCACGGCAAATGACTTTCAACAATTCCTCGTTGGAAGTCATTTTTATTTTCCGGCTTACTTTCCCTTAAATTAACCTTTGCTCCCAACCTTTAAAAATGATAAAATTAAGTCATGTCTAAGACTAAACCCAAATTAATAATCATTGACGGCAATGCTTTGATCCATCGGAGTTTTCATGCCCTGCCGCCGACACTACGCACCAAAACTGGCCAATTAGTCAACGCGGTTTATGGTTTTACGTCTTTTCTCTTAAAAGCTTTGAACGAATTCCATCCTGAATACGTCGTTTTGACTTTGGACAAAGCTGGCCCGACTTTCCGCCATGAAGAATATCCGGCTTATAAAGCGACTCGCGTCAAAGCGCCGGACGAATTATATGAGCAGATCCCGCTAGTTAAACAAGTAGCCACGGCTTTTAATATCCCGATTTTTGAATTAAACGGTTATGAGGCGGATGATCTCATCGGCACTATTTGCGCCCAGACGGCCACGGCGAAAAATTTAGAAAAAATAATTATTACCGGTGACTTGGACACCTTACAATTAATCAACTCGAAAACCAAAGTCTATACCATGAGTCGCGGATTGAGCGATAGCGTCCTTTACGGCGAAGAGCAAGTGCGAGAACGCTATAATCTAAGACCGGATCAGATTATTGATTATAAAGCTTTGCGCGGTGATCCGAGCGATAATATTCCCGGCGTCAAAGGCATCGGTGAAAAAACCGCTAGCGAATTATTGGTAGAGTTCAAGGACCTTGATGGTGTTTATGCGGCCGCCAAGAAAAATAATCCCAAGATAACTCCACGCATTCTGGAATTACTAAAAATAAACCAAGAAAATGCCTACCTGAGTCAGCACCTAGCTACCATTAATCAAGCCGCTCCTCTTAAATTTTCTTTAGACGATATCCAGTATAACGCCTTCAAACTAGAAAATGTTTTAAATCTTTTTAGCGAGCTGGAATTTAAATCTCTCCTGAATAAAGTTAAGGAATTACGCGATGCTCTTAATAAGGTCCATGATTCTAAGATTGAGGCCGATAGAGAAAATTCAACCATTGAAGATCACCGCGGTTCGGGGGCGGTTAAATTCGCCCGTAACGCCAAGGATTTTAAATACGAATTGGTCGATAATGATAAAAAATTCGCGGTTTTCCTGAAAAAGATAAAAACTCAGGCGGCTTTGGCTGTGGATTCGGAAACTTCCGGTTTAGATCCGATCACCGCCGAATTATTGGGACTTAGTTTCTCCTGGAAAGCGGGCGAAGCCTACTTTGTCTTAGCGACTAAAAAACGTTTAGACGCTTTACGGCCGATCTTAGAAGATAAGAAAATAAAAAAATATGGTCATAACGTAAAATTTGATTGGCGGGTCTTAAAAAATCAAGGCATAGATTTAAGAGGGTTAGAATTTGATACGATGCTGGCTTCTTACCTTTTAAATCCCAGCAGTCGCCAGCATAATTTAGACGCTTTAACTTTTACTGAACTGGGTTTTGAAAAAATCAGTAAGATTAACCTAGCTGACACCCAACCCGGACAACTAGCTTTAGATTTTAAAGCTTTAGATCCAGAGAAATTAAGTCTTTACTCCTGTGAAGACGCGGACTTCACTAATCGTCTAGTCAAAGTCTTAGCGCCGAAAATCAAAGCGGCCAAACTCCAAGAACTATTTACTAAAATCGAATTACCATTAGCGCCGATCTTGGGTGAAATGGAAAATAATGGCATTAAAATCGATCCTAAACCACTCGCTATCTTAAATAAAGAAGTCAGCGTCAAACTAAATAAGCTAGAAAAAGAAATTCATCGTTTAGCTAAAGAAAAATTCAATATCAACTCCACCAAACAACTGAAGGAAATCCTATTCGAAAAATTAGCTATTCCTACGACTAATATTAAAAAAACTAAGACTGGTTTCTCCACGGCGGAAGATGAATTGATAAAATTACGCGATTTACATCCAATCATCCCCTTCCTTCAGGACTATCGGGAATTAAACAAATTACAGACGACTTATTTAAACGCTCTGCCTGAGATGATTAGTCCAGCCACCGGCCGGATCCACACTAGCTTTAACCAGACCATCGCCGCGACCGGACGCCTATCGTCGACTGAACCGAACTTGCAAAATATCCCGACTCGAACAGCCGAGGGCCAGAAAATCCGTGAAGCTTTTATTGCTGCTCCAGGCTACCAACTACTCGGTTTTGATTATTCCCAGATTGAACTACGTTTAGCCGCTCATATGTCGGGTGATCAAAAAATGATCAAGGCTTTTAAGGACGAGGAGGATATCCATACGGCGACAGCCGCGGAAATTAACGGTGTAAAATTTTCTGAGGTCACTAAAAATATGCGCCGCGAAGCTAAGGCTATAAATTTTGGAATCCTTTATGGCCAAGGTCCGCATGGCTTAAGTCAATCAGCCGGCATTCCCTATTACGAAGCTCAGGAATTCATTAAAAAATATTTTCTGGCTTACCCGAATATTAAAAAAATGACGGATAAATTTATTAAAGAGGCGCAGGAACAGAGTTATGCTTTAACTTTATTCGGCCGGCGCCGACCACTGCCGGAAATAAACTCTACTATCCCCGTCATCCGCAAGAGTGCGGAACGTATGGCGATCAATACGCCTCTCCAGGGAACGGCCGCAGATTTGATTAAAATGGCGATGGTCAAAATCGGCGACTTAATTGCCGGTCAGGAAAAGGAAATCAAGATGATCTTAACTGTCCATGATGAGTTGATTTTTGAAGTTAAACCAGATAAGATTGAAGACTACGCTCCGAAAATAAAAAAGATTATGACCGAAGTCATAAAATTAAAAGTACCGATTGTCGTCGACGAAAGTCGCGGGAATAATTGGGGAGAGTTAAAATAAAAAACTAATCTAAAGAGATGCCAAATAATTATCTCCAACAACTAAGCGGAAAAAAAATTGCTCTCCTGGGCTTAGGTCTAGATAACCGGGCGCTTTTAGCCTTGCTTGATACTACTAAAATAAATAATTCGATCACTGTTTGCGACGCCCGAGCTAAGGATAATCTATCTGTCCCCCGGCTAAAAAATTTAAAGATTAAATATCAATTAGGAAAAGAGTTTAATAAAAACCTGAATAAATTTGATTTACTCTTCCGTTCTCCCGGCTGGCCGCTAGATTGCCCGGGGATAAGGGAGGCGCTGCCTAGCGGTCAAACTGAAATTACCAGTCCCTTGAATTTATTTTTTGCTTTGTGCCCGACTAAAAATATTATCGGCGTGACCGGTACTAAAGGCAAGGGCACGACTGCCAGCTTAATTTATAAAATTTTACGCGACGCTGGTAAGCGGGTCTGGCTCGGCGGTAATATCGGCGTGGCGCCCTTATCTTTTTTGTCGAAAATCCGGCCAACGGATTACGTCGTTCTAGAATTATCCAGTTTCCAACTAGAAGATTTAAAATATTCACCGCCGATCGCCGTTATCACTAACCTATATCCGGAACATTTAGCGCCGGCCGATCCGCATAATCCTAATTTTCACCATTCTTATGCCGCTTATAGGAAAGCAAAGCTGAATATCGCGAGTCATCAAGATAATCGCTATTTGCTAATTAATAAACGCTTAAAAACCAAGTTAAAAAATAAGATCATAATCGGTAGAAAAATATATTTTACCGCGAGCCGATTAAAATCAAAACTAGCCGGCGGATATAATCAGGAAAATATTGCCGCCGCGGCCGAGGTCGCTAAACTTCTAAAAATCCGGCTGGCGCAATACCAAAAAACTATCGCGACCTTTAAAAATCTAGAACATCGCCTAGAATTTGTCACCGAAGCCCGAGGGGTTAAATATTTTGATAATAGTTTCTCAACCACTCCGGAAAGTACTATTTTAGATTTACAATCTTTTCGTGAACCGTTGATTTTAATCGCCGGTGGCGCGGATAAAGGCGCAAATTTTAAAAAACTGGCGAGAATTATAAAAAATAAAGTTAAATTCTTAATCTTATTATCCGGTTCGGCCACGCCCCGAATCAAAAAAGAATTACTAAAGATAAAATTTCCTAAAAATCAATTAAGCGCGGCCGATAGTATGGCTAAAGCGGTTAATCTAGCGCACGCCAAGAGTAGCCCGGGCGATATCATCCTCTTATCAACCGCCTGCGCCAGTTTTGGATTATTTAAAAATTATAAAGAGCGGGGCGACCTGTTTAAACGGTATGCTCGGATTAAAAAATAACCAAGCAGCTAAAAATATTATCGGCGTCTTTGATTCCGGGCTCGGCGGGCTGACGATCTTTAAATCTTTCTTGCGAGAATTACCGCCGTACAATTATATCTATTTAGGCGATAATGCCCGCTTGCCTTATGGTGAAAAATCTCCGGAGACGATTTATGATTATAGCCGCGAAGCCATGGATTTTTTATTCCGCGCCGGCTGTAATCTGATAATTATTGCCTGTAATACCGCCTCCAGCCAGGCGCTCCGACGTCTCCAGCAAGAATACCTGCCAGCCGCTTACCCTCAGCGTCGTATCTTAGGAGTAATCCGCCCCTTAGTCGAAAGTCTAGCTAATGAT
>Ga0172379_10010284_pt1 | contig 11356 bp, 16 predicted proteins | sample GrowelOW334metaG_FD_119756 | JGI IMG/M metagenome (GOLD analysis project Ga0172379, IMG submission 119756) | Groundwater microbial communities from an aquifer near a municipal landfill in Southern Ontario, Canada - Groundwater well OW334 metaG | ecosystem: Environmental > Aquatic > Deep... | reverse complement strand
TTAGCGGTAGGCAGTTACTCGGTGTAGGTGGAGAAGGAGTAAGGTTAGACACTTGTGCAGTTAAATATCCTTCTAATGGCAGCAGCTCATCAAACCATACTATCGTTGTAACAGGAAGAAAAGTTACCTTTAAGCATACAACTTTTAAGTATGGTTCAAGAACTATCATTTGGGTACGAAAGAATTCTGGTACTCAAGCAGATTTCTTTACAATGGAATACTGTACTTTAATGGGTGCATCAAATCATCCTCCAATACAAATATTCCCGGCTACAAATTCAACAGACACAACTACAATAAAACGACCTATTGTGAGGAACTGTTTGTTTATAGACAATCCTTATGGTGATGGAATTTATTCAAGATATTGTGAGCAGTTTGCATTTTATAATAACATATTTGTTAGATCAGATGGCCCATATAATATAGACATCCACACAGGATTTCATTATCCAACAGGCACACCAGCAGATACTTGTAATTCTAAAGGAGGTTTTGCTGCTTATAATACGATAATCCTTACAGGGCAAGCAAACATAATATTTAATAAAGGCAGTAACCAGACTAAGTTTCAGAACAATTTAATTTACTCAACTATGGCAAGCCCTGATATGATATTTAGGCTTGATGGCGATTGGAACGCAATTTACAGACACGATTTTGATTATAATCTTTATTATTATACGGCAGAGACTATGGGAGGATCGGGTTCTGTACGTGGTACTTGGGGAACAGGGAATACATCTGTATGGTGGAGTAACTGGAATGGAGTTACAGGGCAAGAGACAAATGCGATAGCTAACGTACTACCTACCTTTGTTAGTATAGCGTCTGATAATTATGCCCCATTAAACGGATTAAGTCCACAAGTTGGTGGAGGAACGCCTATTACTATTGCAAATGGATTTTGGATGGATGTAACCACAGATTATTTTGACAATCCAAGAGATCCGGTTAATCCTACCATTGGAGCGATTGAGTAATGTGCCTTAAATGTGCCAAGACAGATTACAATTGGTTATATTTGGTTATCATATAGAAGGTATTAAGATGATAAAGGACTGGTAAAAGTTTGAAAACAGACAATAATCATACAAAAGACTATTGTATGATAACATAGTCAAAAAACCTGTCACGCAGGAGGTCGCGAGTTCGAGTCTCGTCGGCCCCGCTTGTTAAAGCCTTGTAAGTAGATAACTTACGAGGCTTTCTTTTTTCGCTTCTTTTTTGTGTGCCCATCAGATGTGCCCAAACTTGCCAGAGAAAGTTTGTTCATTTCGCTGTTTTGACGAGCAATACTTAGTTTATGATAGTACTTAGAAGTGGTTAAAATACTTTTGTGTCCAACAAGTTTGCTGACGGTTGCCAATTCCATACCAGCGCCATGAGCGAGAGAAATAAATGTTTTACGGAAGGTACGCAAATTGTAGTCTGTATTTAATTTCAGATCATCAGCAAACCTTTGGAAAGCTTTACCCATATTTGTGATTTGAGCATATCCCAACAGCCTGCCAATCTTTACTTCATCAATCCGTTTCTTAAGCAGAGGTATAAGTTCCTGGTTAATCGGTACAACTCTATGCTCATCCGTTTTAGGTGAATAATATTTTAATGTTGCATCCACAAAATCAATATCCTCAACACGAATGTTTATGAGATCACTAGGTCGTAATCCGGTGTAAAGTAAAAGGTAAATCATTATCTGGAAGTTTTCATTTTTGGCAGGAAGAGCCTCCAAAATTATTTTAATATCCGCAAGGGTAAAAACCAGAATATCTTTTATCTCCGGTTTTATATAAAAGTCTTTGCTGATTTTGAAGAAGGGCAGATAATCATTATCAAAAAGAAAGTTTAGGAAACGCTTAGTGTTTTTATAAATCACATATTTAGAATTCCTTTGAAGCTTTGGCAGGTTGTTAATCATAATAAGAAATTTTCCTATTTCTGATTTTGTAATCTTTGCGCAATCAAGAGCCTCCGGGAAGAATTGGATAAACCGATTATAGAAACGCTGATATTCATTTTTAGTGCCTTTATGCCTGGATGATAAATGTATTTTGAAATGTTCATAAGCTTCTTTAATTGTTTTTGCTTTCTCGGGTCCAACAGCACTTTCCGACATCTTATAACCAAGTACGATACCGGCATTAACTTCTTTTACTAATTCTTTTGCTTTACGCCATCCTTCTTTTGTAGTAGGAAATTTTGTGGATGTACGAAAGGGTTCTTTTGCAATCTTATCGTAATACTTTAGCCAGATAAACTGACTGTTTTTTCTTGTGTAAAGTGATGCCATATTAATACCCGGTTGTAATAGATTTACTTCCTTTGGCATTTATCACAAAGGGGAACTCGATAGTAACCGTATCACGTTTTACAATTATCTTTTTAATAAATTGTTTTATGATAGTTTGTTGTTTAGCAACGGCCAGACGGCTAAAACTTTTCAGATCAACATTATTAAGCTCATCAAAATTTATATCAATAAGCTGATTTGAAATAAGCGAGGAACGCTGATTGATAAGATCCTGAATATCTTTACCAATGCTATTAAGTTCGGAGGTTTTACTTGTTTTATTTTGCTTAACAAGTAATTGGTTTATTTGTTTTGTAATTGCATTAAGTTTTGATTGAGAACTTTTGATAGTTGTTTCTCTAAACGCAGCAGAAAACTTTTTAATGCTTTTAAGATTTTTATGCTGAGTTAAAACGGAAGTGATCACCTTATCATTAAGAACTTGCTGAGGAATAACCTTAGAGTTAGGACAGTAAGAAGCACCGCGCATTTGTTTATTAGAGCACAGGTAATAATGATTTGTTGAATGAGCACGTTTTGTAGATGATGATTTTATTTTACCAGAGCAGTAACCACAAACGGCAATATCCAGTCCAGGTAAAAGAAAAACATTTGATCGAGGTCGGGGAAGTACGGTAGAGACAACATTTTTAGTAATAAGCTTTTCTGCAGTAGCTAAAGGAATAAGAGCGGGCCAGTTCCCTTCATTATTATCCTGGAAACCTGCATAAAAGAAAAGCTTTGCAGGAGTAAAAAGGTAGGCAACTGTTTTATAACTCCATTCTGCACCACGCCTGCTTTTAATTTTACGTTTATTAAGTTCACCTGCAATTTCAAGAGCAGATGCACCGGAGAGAGCAAGATCAAAAATAAGTTTTACAACCGGCTTAAACACGGGATCGAACTCTAACAACTTAAGATCTTTGTTATAGATGTAACCAACGGGGATACCTCCGCCTTCCCAAAGCGTATTCATAATTAACTCCTTAAATAAAATAAAAGAAATAAATATCTAACTAGAACTTTTGTATGATAACGGAACTATTTAATAAATAATGTTATCTTCGCCACGCCAACCATTTTCGGTTTTATAAAAACGAAATGTTTTTCTAAACTCGAATTGTTCACCAGATTGGTTAAGTTCTCTCTTAAAAAAATTACGAGAGGGAGGAATCACTTTTAGTCCAAGTTCAGGATACCATATACACTCATCAAGAATTGTAATCTTCATGGTGCTCTCTACATCATAAAACATTTGACCGTTTTTTGTATCCGTACCTTCGACAGCATTTATCTTTTTAAGATTAGAAATATCGTAATACCGATAAGAATCATTATCAAGAATAATGTTCAAAGCAACTATCTTGCAATCTTCTTCATCAGGTTTGCTTTGGCAACCAAAGAAAATAATAATGAGTAGCAAGAACAAATAATAGGATTTCATTTTATAACTCCTTCTAAAATTTTTTCCAGGTTCCAACTATTTTGTAAATAGCTTCTATCTCGTTCTTTTGTATTGTTATTGGAGCGTAGTTGCTGTTATCTGTAAAGAGCATAATTATGTTTGGAGCAACTTCTCTATACCTTCTTATTATTTGTCTGCCATCCTTAAGCAGAGTTATAACAATATTGTTATCCTCAATCCCAAGATCAGTATCAGCAAGGACAACATCACCTTGCTCAATTTTGTTTGCTAGAGCATCATCCTGTACTACAATAGCGAAACAATTTTCCAACTTGTTATAAGGTAACAAAATATAACCGGAGATTTGATGATCCTTCACGAGAGATTCCATAGAAAGCCCCTTATGAATATGTGATATAATAGGGTAGTTAAAGAGTTGTATTTCTGCGCTCAATAACCTTGCCTCCTCTGTTTTTTTATAAGTGATGTTTTCAGGATTGGAATCATCGATTTTAATTTTAAGGGCAGTCTCTATTTTGGAAATTGTTTCAGGATGTAAACGTTTCTTAGGATTGTTTTTTAATTTATTCATAATAGTTGAAAGACTACTGATGTCATATCTTTCTTGAAAACCATTAACAGTTGTTCTAAAATCATCCTTAAGCAACTTTTTAATAAATACATAATATGGGTTTTTAATTGGCATATATAAACTTATTTCAACATTTCCACAATATCATTAAAAATATATTTATTTCTTTTGAACTTTTTTTAACTAAATACTTGACACAGATTAAAATAAATCATATTATTGCACAAGAGATTAAAAAAGGACAAAAAGGATTAAATATGATACATTTTAATTTTAGCCAGTTTCTTTACGATAAAAGAAAATCATTAGCTGATCTTTCTAAAGAAACAAACCTCTCTCTACCTTCACTCTCTTATATGAATAATAGAGGGACAGTAAAGCCATCGGTACTAGCCAAGTTTGAAACCCACTTTGGCGATCTTACAAAATATATAAAAAAGAATGTACCGGTAAAGCAACACGTGTACATTGGAAAATACACTAAGAAAAAATACTTCCCTAAAACTAAAAAATTATAAGGAGTTACCATGTCACAAATAAAATTCATTCCGCCATCTATCTCTGAATACACTTTTGTCGAAATAATAAAAGACGCCGTAAACGGATTTGAAGACGTCGGATTCTCGATAACAGATAATCTTGCCTTTGCTGCCGAGCTTAATGGCTGTAATAAAAAGTTTATTAAAAAGATTCAAAGAACCGTACATAAATTAATTCAGGAAATGCACATAGTAAATAGCTAACTATCATCATATTGATAGCTAAAGATAGCCATATTATGAAAAGAATTATTATAATCGAAGATGGAAAACCAATGCGGGAAATAACCGAGCGAGTTCGTGAGGAAGTTATAAGGATGTCGTGCGAACCGTTAACAAAGCGAGAGACAGAGATCGCAAATCTTATTGTTGAGGGAAAGAACAGCGAGGAGATTGCTGCCCTTTTATTTATTTCTAAGTTTACGGTAAGCAACCACAGAAAAAATATAAAGAATAAATTGCATTATAATAATCTCGCTCAATTACCGAACAAACTTGGTGGAGTTTATCTATCATGAACAAACCAATCAGTGGATCGAAAGCCGCGAAACTTATCGGTGTCGGTGGCAACTTTATGTTTAAGAAACGATTTGTTGACACAGGACAAATAACCCCAATTATTTATGAAGGGGGTAAGCGATGGTTGTATGATCCGGAGGACGTTCAGAGATTATTATTTTTGAATAAGAGGACTGTAACACAGCCAAGCATTACACAAGAAATGGTTAAAGAGATACTTAAGAAGCATCAAAGGAATTATATAAATGAGTAGGAGAATTGAAATAAAAGCAGGTGATAAGTATAATAGGTTTACAATCATTGAGGAAGCCCAGCCATATATTTCACCTGGTGGAATGTCACATAGAAAGATGTTATGTAAATGTGATTGTGGTAATATAAAAGAAGTTGTATTAGATCACTTATGATCAGGTTATACCCAAAGTTGTGGTTGCATAAAACAGGGTAATACAAATAGCATAAAACATTCTCTATCACATACTAGGATTTATAAAGTTTGGGATAGTATGAAACAAAGATGTAGTAACCCTAACCATAAAAGTTATAAAGACTATGGTGGTAGAGGAGTTAGAATATGTAGTGACTGGGTAAATAATCCCAAATCATTCTACAATTGGGCAATGAACAATGGTTATCAAAAAGGTTTACAGATAGACAGAAGAGATAATGATGGTAATTACGAACCATCAAATTGTAGATTTGTCTCTGTAGCAATAAATAGTCAAAATAGAAGATCAACAGTATTAGATGAAGATACCGCTAAAAGAATAAGAGAATTAAGGAAGAAAACTGGATGGGGGCCAACAAAACTTTCAAGAACTTTGGGCATAAGCAGGAGTGGAATTTCTGCAATGCTCTATGATGATACTTGGAATTCAAATAAATAATTTAAGGAGTTAATTTAATGTACATACATTTATCTTATCCGCAAGGAGTAATTTGTGGAAGCACAGATTTGGAAATTTCAACCAGTATATTGGAATTGGTTGATTGTCCAGAATGCGCTAAGATTATCCGGCAGGCAGCAACAAAGTTACACCAAAGACGTAGAAAAAATAATGATATGATCATTATTCGAAGAGTATTAGTGGACAATCACAGCAAGCTAAACACCAGCCCCGAAGATTGGGAGAGTTATAGTGTGAGATTGAGAGAACTGGAAGAGGAAGTAAACCAATTTAATCCTGAGAACCCAAAGGAAAGTTATATCATGAGTCTAATCGCTCAAGAATGCGAGGTCGAGAATGTCAGAAGTTAAAAAATCAATCACAACGCAAGCCGTAGATTTCCCTCGCGTTAGTGACAATAACGCCTTACAACTTTTTATTGAAGAAGTTAAAAAGGTTATGATCCCTTTGGTTCCTGAACTTTATGTGTTCACTAAGCCTGAGTTAAAAATAGGGTTTCAAAAAGTTTCTGTTAATATAGAAAAAGATACATACTTAGTTGACGGCGGGAAATATTCACTACACCTTAACAAACTTTCTGAAATAGCACAGGCAGCAGGATTGATCATTACTGACAGCAAAGAATTATTAAGGGAAAAAGATGAAAGCGGTAGAGCAACACTAATTAAGCATCAAGTAGCTTGGGAAATGAAAAGTATTGACGGCAGTGTGAAGTCAGGCGTAGCTACTGGTGAATATAATTATTTAGAAGATTGTGCAAGATTTGTTTATAAGGCAGATGAAGTTAAAAACGGAAAAACAATTGCAAAAAAAGGCGAATTGAAAACCGCTCAAATAAATAAACGTAGAACATACGGTGGATCGCTTGCCGAGAGTAATGCAATGAGCAGAGCTATTAGTAAAGCCTTAACGAAATTACAGCAGAGTTTTACTAAAGAAGAATTAAGCAAGCCTTTCCTAATCCCTTGCGTAATTACGGATTTTACTGATATCCTTAAACAGCATCCAGATCTTGAAAAATTATATATTAGTCAGCAGTTGGGAATTCTTCAAAGCGCACCTTTGCCGATTGTTGAAATAAAACAGCAAGCGGTTGTTACAGAGATAAAAGAAACTTTACCGGAACCAAAAAAAGAAATTGAAGAAGCGCAGACAGTAGAAGAAAAGCCAAAGGATAACTTCCCTCCCGGAACAAGCGATGAAGAGAAAGCTAAAATTACAGCCGAAACCTTTCGCGAAAGCAAGCAACCGGAAAGGACTGCAGAGGTTGAACGGCTTGTTAAGCTAAAAAATTACAAAAGAGCAAATCCGGACAAAAAGATAGAAGGGTACAGCATTGATAAACAGGTTGAGTTAATTGAGAGCCTTTTATTATTACCAGATGCAAAATGAAATGTTTTAGGTGTGGAAAATTATTAACTGACGAAAAGAGTAAGGCGAATGGAGCTGGAAAAGTTTGCTTTGAAAAGATCAGGAAAAATTCAGGGCAGAGAAAACAGTTGAAAAGATATGTTCTACAAATACAAAAGCAATTGGAATTAAAATTTTAAGGAGTTAACAATGAGAGCAATTTGTATCGGGGATTTACATATTGATTATGATCCTGTAAGAAATAAAAAAGTAAGAGATAGTCTTGATCAAATAGTAAGCGATCTTGAAAAGAATCCAACTGATGTTGTGATGATACCCGGAGATCTCTATCACCGCCGACAGAAACTTCCCTATTACCATTCGATCAATGACGAGGGCTTAGGAATTAAGACAGTCCAAGAGTATCTAACTAAAATTTCTAAGTTGGTTGGATGTATATTAATTGTTCGCGGGAACGCAGCGCATGACGAAAAGGGAAGCATAGAAATGTTGCATCAAATGGAAAGTAATATTTATGCTTATGAAAATCCGGTATTGCTTGCGCTTTATGATGAAGGTGATAATATAAGTGTTACTGATTTATTAAGATCAGAACCAGATTTAATTGATGAAATGGCAGAAGCAAAGAAACAGCCAATTGGGTTATTCCCACTACTTCCGTACCCAACAAAAGAACTCCTAGCAAGGGATGTGAGCATCGATCAATCTAATCAAGAATTTAACGCTTTGTTTGATGGACTAATGGGGTTGATCGGGATAATCAATGATAAGTTTAAGTGCCCAAAGATTTTGGGTATTCACGCAAACTTATTAGGAGCCAGATTAAGCAACGGGCAAAGCTTATTAGGTCAGGATATTATTATTGCCCCAGTTTCTCTAAGAAAAGGAAATTGCGATTTCTATAATTGTAATCACATCCATTTATTTCAGGAGATTGAAGATAACATTTGGTACACAGGAAGTTCATATCATATAAGTTGGGGGGAAACAGAGAAGAAATATTTTGTAGAAGTAATAACGGATAAAGAAAGGGTTGTAAGTAAGCAGAAGATTGAGTTAGTTGCAGCCAGACCGATGATAGAGGTAAATGCAAAGTTTACTGATGGCAAACTTGTTTATGATAAGAATATTCCTAAAAATGCAGAGGTAAGATTTAAGTTTGATGTGCCGGAAAATGAAACAAGTTTATTAAGTGAAGCGATGTTTGAGGAAGTTAAAAGTATTTGTGGTGATGATGTACGGATTGATAAAAATGTAATTCCGGTACAGAGAGAGAGCAGGAGTGAAAAGATAATGGAAGTTAATGGATTGCCGGAAGAGTTTATGGAGTACGCCAAAGTAATTGGTGAAACCGTTTCTGAGGTAAAAACCTTTGATGAAAACGGTGAGAAGGTTGAGAAAGAAGTATTAAAAAGTTCGTTTGCTAAAAAACTTGCGTTAATAGAAAGTGATGAAGTGGAGATATAATGAGAAAGTACCAGAAAGATAAAGTAACATTTTACTTAGCAGTAACAGCAGTATTTGTAGTAATTATGTTAGTAATAAGTATAATAGGGAAATGTAACAATGGCTAAAAAAAATTCTTTAGAGAGTTATTTGAAATTATTAACCAAAATCAATATCAAATATCAAGAGAGAGAAACAATAAATAAGAACTTAATGCGAAGTAGCAATTTTGTCACTAAAAACATTAGGGAGTTTAATAAGAAAGATACGCTTTATCTTGTAAAAATGGTTAGTGGTTATCAATATATGTTACTCTGTAAATTTATAAAATTTGATAAGGGCATAGTTACAGCTCTACCAATTGCGATTGATCCTTACGAAGGGAGGGGGGCATATTTTGGCGGATTTGGAAAGGCTGATGAAATAACAGCAAGATTAAGAAAATGTAGCTTAAGAAATAGTTTAGGAAGATTTTGTTGGTTTAATAGAAACGGATTTGCCGAATGAGACACGTAGGACTTTGGGCACACGAGCTGAGACGATGGCAGGAAGAAGCTTTTGAACTTTGTATGCACAAGGTTAAGGCACAGGAAAAAAGTTTTATGTGCGAAGCCACACCAGGAGGAGGTAAGACAAGATTTGCGCTCAGAGTTATACACAGGTTGTTACAGGGTAAATATGCTGAGCGGGTTGTAATAACTGTACCAACAGATCACTTAAAACAGCAATGGGCCGAAGATGCTTTTAAGTACAATATAGATCTTGATCCTAATTATGATAATAGCCAGGATGCGGAAACAAAAGACTTTCACGGAGTTGTACTTACTTATGCACAGTTAGGTATTAATCCGGAAGTACACCAGAAAAATGTTTTAAGAAAAAAAACAATTGTTGTACTGGATGAAATTCACCACGCGGGAGATCAGAAGAATTGGGGAGAAGGAATAAGAACAGCTTTTGGAGAAGCGGTTTTTATTATTGGCTTAAGCGGCACACCTTTTCGTGGGGATGCCAACACTATTCCATTTGTTGAGTATGAAAACGGAGTTGGCAAGTTTGATTACAGTTATCCTTACGAAGAGGCAGTGATTGATAAAGTTTGCAGGCCGGTTTATTTTCCGTGCTATGATGGAAAGATGGAATGGACTGTAAACGGCACACAGTACAGCCATACTTTTGATGATATTCTGGACGATACCAGGATGAGCGAAAGGTTAAAGACGGCATTGGACCCGAACGGCGAATTTTTAAGAGAAATGATTACAGATGCCAACAATAAGATAACCGAGATTAGGGAAAAGGAATATCACACAGATGCAGCAGGATTGATCTTAGCGGTTGATCAATCACACGCCAAACAGATTGCGGAACTTGTAAGAAAAGTTACGGGTTATAATGCAACCGTAGTTACCAGTGATGAAAAAGCGAGCAGTGGCAGGATTAAAAAGTTTAGAAATAATTCTGACAGATGGATAATTGCTGTTAAGATGATTAGTGAGGGAGTTGATATTCCACGATTGAGAGTTGGAGTTTATGCAACCAATGTTAGCAGCGAGTTATTTTTTAGGCAGGCAGTTGGAAGATTTGTAAGAATACTTGCTCACTTAGAAACACAGGAAGCATTTATTTACTTGCCTAAAGATCCGCGTATATTAATGTTTGCCCAAACTATTGAGGAAGAAAGAGAACACGCGCTTGATAAAGCAACGAGAGCAAGCGGAAATTCTGAAAAGATTGAGAGCACGGACGAAAAACCGGAGAAAGAAAAAAAAGATTATAAGGCTATTAGTGCTGAGGTAACAAAAACAGAGCAGTTAAGTTTTCAGATAAATGACGGACTACTTACAAAGATGTTTAACATACCACAGGTACAGGCAAATAACATTATGATACGGGTTTCTTTACCGGAGATTGTTGAAGAAAAACCAATACCAATTTTTGAAAAGAAAAAACTCTTGAGGGAAGAAATTGCACAGTTAGCAAAAAGTTATGCTAAGAAAAAAGCAAATGGAAGCGGTGAAATAGATTGGGAAAAAGCTCATAAGGATTGGATTGCTAACGGAGGAAAGAATATTGATAAGGAAACAGTTTACGAGCTTGAGAAGAGGAAAAAATGGTTAATGAAAGAAGCGGGATAACTAATACTTATAAAGCAAATTGCTTGATAACAAAGAGAGGTATTAAATGTTAAAAGATGATTTTCATCAAAAAATGAGATTGTTACATCTGTCACTCAAAACAGAAAAAAGCTATTATAATTGGGTTGTCCGTTATTGCAAG
>Ga0172379_10010283_pt1 | contig 11357 bp, 13 predicted proteins | sample GrowelOW334metaG_FD_119756 | JGI IMG/M metagenome (GOLD analysis project Ga0172379, IMG submission 119756) | Groundwater microbial communities from an aquifer near a municipal landfill in Southern Ontario, Canada - Groundwater well OW334 metaG | ecosystem: Environmental > Aquatic > Deep... | reverse complement strand
GGTATATTCATTCCTTTATGATTTACATGTCTATGACATCGCCACCAAGTTTTTTAATGAAATTTGTGTCATGAGAAATGTAGAGAATTCCGCCATCGTAGTCTTGGAGGGCATTTTCGAGTTCTTCTATGGAAGGTAAGTCTAAATGATTAGTGGGTTCATCTAAAACGAGGAGATTGGGTTTGTTGGCAAACATTTTTATAAGTTGAAATCGTGCTTTTTGTCCCCCGGACAAATCGCCGATTTTTTGCCGTGCATCCACAACTGGATCGAACAAATACTGGGACATAGTGCTTTTTACACGTCCTATGTCGATTGGGATATTGAAGCTTTCATATACGGTATAGATCGCTCCTTCCAGTGTTTGAGGAAGATATTTGGGATCAATTTCTTGATTGTATTCGCCGATGCGAAGGCCGGAAGCCAGTTTGATGGTGCCATCGTAGATAGTCGCCTGAGGCTTTTCTTCTTTGTATTGGGAAATGATTGTTTTTACTAGCGTACTTTTACCAGCGCCATTTCTGCCTTTTATAAAGACATGTCGTTTATGGCCGACAGTAAACGTCTTGCCATCAAATAGGGGAGCTGTGTATCCCAAAGACACATCCTTTACGGCGAGTAACTGGCTGATGCGTTCTTTATTGTCATGAATCGTTATGCGGACATTTTTTTCTTTGAATTTTTCATATGAATTGGATATGTTGCGATCCAAATCCTGCACCGAATCCTGATCTATCCAAAACGACGGTTTTACTGTTTCTTCTTTTATTTTTTCATAATCTTTTAGCCAGTGATCATAGCGGACTTTCCAGGCTTTGCTTTTTGCTCGCATGGCAAGTCCCCATTCAACTTTTTTCTTTGCCTCTACCAGTTTTTTCATTTGGTTTTGGTATTGGACGACGGAGCTTGTTGTTTGCATGGTATTTTGTTTTAGATAGTTCTCGTAATTTCCTTTAAACGAATATATATTCTTATCCTTAAGCTCAATGATGCGATCCACGTGTTGCAGTACATCTCGGTCATGAGTGACGACGAGCAACCCTGCTTCGACCGTAAGCATCCATGAGATAAACTGCTCTTTACCCACATAATCCATGTGATTAGTTGGTTCGTCGATTAGAAGAAGTTCTGCTTGTGAATACATCATACGAACAAGCTCGATAAATCGCTTTTCTCCACCGGAGAGGGTGATGAGCGGTTGATTGGCTTCATCTTGGGAGATTTGAAAATCTTTGAGTGTGCCAATGATTAGATCTTTTATATAGTAGTAGCCATGCTCGGAAAAGTAGTCGACTGCTTCTGAATACAGGTGCATATCCTCATGGTGTCCCTTTTCAAAGTCGGCTAGAATTTTTTCATATTTGGTGTAGTGAGGGACGCTGTGGAGGATATATTCCATGGCTGTTTGCGTGTTGTCGGTTAGATGTTCTTGTTTGGTAAGTACCGTTCGAAGATTTTTTTGTCGTACTATATCGCCACTATATTCATGATCTAAGCCACCGATGATGTTTAGAAGTGTCGATTTTCCCTGACCGTTGCGACCTATGAGCGCTACTTTTTCGCCTGGGCTTATATGGAGCTCCAAGTCAGTAAAGAGCGTTTTAGCTCCCATGGTCTTTGATAGGTGTTGGGCAGTGATAAGCATAACAGAGCGTAAGTATACCATTCATACGTTCAAATGAGGGGCGTAGGAAGTAAAAAGAACGTTATTTTATTGTAAATTTCACCTTTCTATCTTTATTGATTGTTGAAACAACCTTATCGATTTCCCCGGGATTACGTTCCATTGTTCCTTGGCGATCTACGATTACTTTTACATGACCGTTTCGTATGCGAGGGTGTCCTGCAAGTGCCTGAAGTTTTCTTTTTACACATGCGTCGGCCATTTGGCCACTAAGCACAAGATCGATATTGTCCGGATAGCGTTCGGGATCATCTAGATATGACACATCATCAAGCTCATTATTTCCCGGATGCCAATCGATAGTCCGAGAAGTGCTCTTGCCTCGCCAAAATCTCCATCGTTTTCGAATGGGAAAAGGCGCATTTGGATTTGGGTGAATTACTAAGGGGTATTGTTCACGTTTTTTAAATATTTTCTCTAATATATTCATAGTGTTTCTTTACGTCTGCTTATAATATTGGAGAGTGAATGTTATCAGGATACTGATTGGGATACAAATAATTGCGTATCCTATTTACACGGTATATTTGAGTGATTATTGTCATGTCTATTTTCTTTACATACCATTCTGTATTTCTGTTACAATCATTTTCATGAATCTGAAAATCGGAACGCGCGTTACAATGCTTCGACTTTTGATTGTAGTTTCAAATTTAACATTCCATACCCAAAGAACAAACGACTAATTCGTACAAGCGATCAGTGGTAGGAATAGTATTGGTGTCTGTGTACGTGGGTGTTTATTCTTTTGGAAAGTTTAGGACGCCGGTGATAAATAAATCAATGCTATGAAGCAGTTGGAGCTGTGTTTCTCTTTTCCCCTCGAGTGAATCTTTTTTTCTATTTTTCTGACGTAGCGCATTGATTTGTCTTTGGTTCATTGACAGAACGGTTGTAACAATTTTTTTGAATTCAGATTCTGAATGACCCCATTTACTTGCCCATTCTATTTTAGCTGGAGTCAGGAAGTGCGTCTGAAGGCGATCACGGTTAGCCTGAATAAAACTCAGTTCGTCATCTACGCTAATTCGTCGTGGCTTGTGGTACTCATTCATTTCACAAAAATTGTAGCATTAACAGGAGTATTCGGATAGTTGTTTCACTTACAACTTTGGGGTGTGGATACGTTTAACACATGATACAATCTTGGAATGAATTTAAAAATCGGTATCGTAGGTCTCCCAAATGCAGGAAAGTCTACATTATTTAATGCATTGCTTAAAAAGCAGGTCGCGTTTGCTGCAAATTATCCGTTTGCGACGATTGAGCCAAATATTGGAGTCGTGCCAGTGCCAGACGAACGACTGGCAAAATTAGCAGAGATCACAAAAGAGGAAGATCATTTGGATAAATTGCCACCTCTTCGGCCAGCTACCGTTGAGTTTGTAGATATTGCAGGTTTGGTAAAGGGAGCGAGTGAGGGTGAAGGATTGGGAAATAAATTTTTGGCCCATATCCGTGAAGTAAATATCATTTGTAACGTGTTACGGTTCTTCCCTGATTCCAACATTATTCACACCGAAGGGGGGATCGATGCCGAGCGTGACCGTGGAATTGTCGAAACAGAGCTGGTGTTGGCTGACTTGCAGACCCTTGGTAAGCAAACGGAACCCAAAATGAATGCCACCAAAGAAGATCGTGCGCGATATGAGTTGGTGCAAAAATTAAAGGTGTCTATGGATGGAGGAAAGCGGGCACTGGAAATTCTTACGGATCCGGATGATCAGGAGCTTATCAGGCCACTTCAGTTATTGACGATGAAGCCTATTGTGTATGTCGGGAATGTGTCAGAACAACAACTAACAAATTTACAAATTGACAAAGTAACACTCCAACCGTTTATAGCAATTTGTGCACAAACCGAGTCAGAGCTTGCTGCTATGACGCCGGAAGAGCAAAAAGACTATCTGGCGTCGCTAGGTGTTACATCAAGTGGATTAGATCTTTTGATCCGAACGGCGTATGAAACACTTGGTTTGATTTCGTTTTTGACAACTGGCGAATTGGAATCCAGAGCATGGACGATAGAAAAGGGCATGAAAGCACCCCTTGCTGCAGGAGTGATTCACACAGATTTTGAAAAGAAATTCATTAAATCTGATACCGTTTCGTTTAATGACTTTGTTTCGTTTGGGGGATGGAAGAAATGTCGGGAAGCAGGGAAGGCAAGAAGTGAAGGGAAAGAGTATGAAATAGAGGATGGTGATGTGGTAGAATTCAAGATTGGAAGCTAATTCATACTTATATTATGACATTTAGAATTGATAGACATCCATATAGTTATTATAACGGTTATGAACGATTGTATGGCCCAGGTGAAGAGTTACGGGTGCAAATAAGTGCCTTGGGTGGTTTATCGACTAGATCAGCGAATCTAGAAAGTTTACCGATAGGAAAAGGCTTTATTGTGGGTGATCGAGTTATTCGTCCTCCAAACTGTATTTGGACTGATAAAGGGTATGCGGTGGCAAAATAAAACTCTCATTGAAGATTACGCTCTGATTTGTTATCATTATTGCTTATGACTACGTATGAACTCATGGTTGTCGTTTCAGCAAGTGTTGATTTGACGAGCGAAAAAGCACAAAAAGATTTAGTTGTGAAGCTTGTTGGAGCAAATGGAACAGTAAAAGAAGTTACTTCTTTAGGCAAAAAAACATTAGCGTATCCAATCCGCAAACAACTCGAAGCGACGTATCTGGTCGCAATCGTTGAAGGAACCGTCAAATCCGGCGAAATCGATAAAAAATCAAAATTAATGGATGAAATATTGAGATTTTTGTTGATCGCCAAAGAGTAATACATCGGATATACTGAAATTAGTTAGTGAGGAGTGGTATATGTCCAGCAGAAGTTTAAATAAAGTGACATTGATTGGTAATCTGACCCGGGATCCAGAACTTCGGTATACACCGACAGGGGCAGCAGTGTGCACGATTGGATTGGCCACAAATCGTACGTGGGTAACGGACGCAGGAGAGAAAAAAGAAGAAACTGAATTTCATCGAGTGGTGGCTTGGAACAAACTTGCAGAACTATGTAGCCAATTATTGGCAAAGGGACGCAAAGTGTATGTCGAAGGAAGACTTCGGACATCAGCCTGGCAAGCACAAGATGGGAGCCAGCGAACAAGTACAGAGATTGTCATCGAAGACATGATTGTTCTTGATTCGAAAAAGCCAGCTCTGACCGATTCTGATCGAGGCGAGCTTGGGGCAAATGAAGATACAGGAGAGGCTCATGAAGCTACTCCAACACCAAGTGCCCCTGCATCAGTTAAGAAAAAGGCAGAAAAAAAGGAAGAAGTGAAGGAATCACAGCCAGCACCTGCTGAAAATGTGAATCCGGATGATATACCATTCTAAAATAACAGAAAACAAAGTAACAAATTAACACAGTAACAGGGTATAATTTGTTAATTGGTCAATTGGTTACTTTGTCAATTGGTTTAAATATATATGATGAAACGATCTGGAAAATTTGTACGAAAATTGAGACCGGTCCCAACGAATTGTCCGTTTTGTGCGGCCAAGTCATTGCCTGACTATAAAGATGTTGCAACGCTTTCTAAATATTTAACAGAACGCGGTAAGCTTCAGGGTCGGGCGCGCACGGGATTGTGTGCCAAACATCAACGACGTGTTGAACAAGCGGTAAAACGTTCACGAATAGTTGCGCTTTTGCCATTTGTAGTTCGAGCCTGATTTTTTCAAATGAAATCCCTGCCATTTTCTAAAATACGTTCGTTCGTGCTAATCCTTGCGCTTCTTATTCTCTCTGGTGGTATTGGATATCAGTTAGGCGAGAAAAAAATTTCCGTTGGACTAAAGGATTTGCGTCCAGTTGTAAATACTGGAGCTCCATCTGGAGTCAGTGTAGATTTTGGTGTTTTTTGGGATGTGTGGAGTAAACTTTCCAGATATTACATAGAACCACAGACAATCGATGTTCAAAAGCTAGTTCACGGGGCGGTAAGCGGTATGGTGGCGGCGGTTGGTGATCCATATACTTCGTATTTCCCTCCACAGGAAAATCAACAATTCAAAGAAGATTTGGGTGGTGCGTTTGAAGGAATTGGCGCCGAGTTGATACTGAAAGATAGTAGGGTTGTTGTTCTTTCTCCACTTAAAGGAACACCGGCAGAAGCGGCAGGTGTAAAACCAAATGATATTATTTTAAAAGTTGACGATGCGGATACGGCAGGATGGACCGTTGAGCAGGCAGTCGATAAAATTCGGGGACCAAAAGGTACGAAAGTGCGTTTAACATTATTTAGTCCTGCAGATTCTAATGGGCCACATGAGGTAACTATTGTAAGAAATACTATAACTGTTCCATCGGTGGTTTCTTGGGTAAAATCAGTAGGTGATATTACAGAAATTTCCAAGGCGACAGAAGCCGCTATGTTGCGTGCAAAATCCAGTAATACACACATTGCATATATTAAACTCACTCGATTTGGAGATAATACCAATGCTGATTGGAATAAAGCGGTTGATGTTATTCTAAAATCCGGTAAAGTTTCTGGATTAATTCTTGATCTGCGCAACAATCCAGGTGGCTATTTGGATGGAGCTGTATATATTGCAAGTGAATTTATGAAAGCTGGCACTGTCGTGTCCCAGGTAAATAGTGATGGGACCAGACAGGATTATCCAACTGATCGAAAAGGCAGATTAACTGACATGAAGGTTGTTGTGTTGGTTAACGCAGGATCAGCATCTGCTGCAGAAATTGTGTCAGGAGCACTCCGAGATAGTAACAGGGCAAAGCTTGTAGGGGAGACGACGTTTGGGAAAGGTACTGTACAAACACCGTTTGATTTAACGGGAGGATCCAGTGTGCATATTACAACCGGGAAATGGTTATTGCCAAAGGGAAGTTCTATCAGCAAAAAAGGACTGACTCCTGATGTTGTGGTGACAATGGACAGAATACATGCTGATACTGCCGATGCGCAGTTATCTAAAGCGATTGAACTTCTTCTTCAGTAATTTTTCAGGTTTGCTTGCTAGATTTTTCTATCATATACTGTATGAAATCAATGAAGTTTCGCAACAGCCTTATCATTTCAGCAGTAGTATTTATTCTTGTTGGCGGTACTGTGTCAGCCGGCTGGCTTGGATTAAACTGGGACAGGGTAAATTCTATGCTTCGGCTCTCAAAAGAGAGCATTGTAAAAACGCAAACATCTTCTGATGTAAAAGTGGTCACAGAAGAAAGCGTTATTATCAATGTGGTCGATAAAGCGTCTCCGTCTGTCGTTACTGTAGGGATATCCCAGACAAGGAAATCTGGGGATATCTTTAACTTCAATCCATTTGACCCGTCTAATCAAAAACAGCGATCCAGTCAGCAGATAGAACAGGATATTGGGAGTGGATTTATTATTAGCAGCGATGGTTTGATTGTCACCAACAAACACGTTGTATCAGTTTCAAATGTAAAATATCGTGTGATTTTAAAAGATAACAAAAGCTATGACGTGACTAAAATGTATCGCGATCCAGATAATGATCTAGCGATTTTGAAAATTGATGCAACAGGGCTTACTCCTATAGAGCTAGGGGATTCAGACAAAATAAAGGTTGGTCAAATGGCTATAGCTATAGGTACTGCATTAGGAGAATTCCGAAATACCGTAACAACTGGTGTGATATCTGGTGTGGGGCGAGGAATAACGGCTGGGAGTATGTTTGAAGGTGGAGCTGAAAAGCTTGATAATGTTATTCAAACAGATGCGGCCATCAATCCTGGTAATTCCGGTGGGCCATTGCTTAATTCATTTGGTCAGGTGATAGGAGTAAATACAGCTGTTTCTGCAGATGGACAGGGTATAGGGTTTGCGTTGCCGATAAATGTGGTCAAGGAGGCAGTGAACAACTTTAATACAACGGGTCAATTTAACCGTCCATTTATGGGAGTAGAATATCGCATGGTGACACGTCAAATTGCAGTATTAAACGAAATACCCGAGGGTGCATATATTATGACTGTTGTTGATGGTAGTCCTGCGGCAGCGGCTGGAGTTAGGTCAGAGGATATTATTACAAAGATTGGTGCAGAAAAAATATCAGAGAGTAATGATCTAGCTCGTATCATTGGGAAGAAAAAAGCAGGGGATAAAGTATCTATCGTCGTATGGCGAGAGGAAAAAGAAGTGAATCTTACTGTGACCTTGGGTACTCAGGATAATTAATGTAAACGTCTGAAAATCAAATTTGAAAATGATCAATGGCGAGGATGTGTAAGATTATTCATCTTTAAATTTTTCACGTAGTTCTTGTAGTGCTCTTTTTTTGTCAGTCCGAACGGTGTTAGGGTTCATGTTTAGCATGCGTGCAATTTGTTCTGATGTATAGCCTTGAGCGACGAGCTCTAATATTTTTCGATAATTTGGTTTTGAAACTTTATCTACGGTATTCCATAATGTTTTTTTTGTTTGACGATCTATTACTTGTTGTTCTGGAGATGTAGCCTTATCAGATAGTTGTAGGATTTCATTAGAGTCTGTGTCGAGGTGAAATCCTCCACGGCGATTAAATTTTCCTGCAGAGTCGTTAAATAGGTTCGTGACAATTGTGGACATGTATTGACGAAAAGTCTTTGGTTTAATTTTTTTGGCGGAGAGTGCTCGTACATATGCATCTTGTGCCAGGTCTTCAGCATCTTGGTGTGTTGCTATTCCTAACCTGCGTACTCGACCTTTTATGTGAGTTGCTTCTTCTTCGTAGTGAGATGTGATGAGTTTGATTTTGTTCATTAGGATATTGTAAGCATTGCTTCAGTAATTTTTGCCATTTTTCCTTCAACGATGTCTTCTAAATTGTGCCAGCTTTTGTTTATCCGGTGATCTGTTACACGATTCTGTGCATAGTTATACGTTCGGATTTTTTCACTTCGCATACCTCGTCCTATGATGGATCGTTGATCACTCATCGATTGTTCACGGGCGAGGAGCTCTCGTTCCCATAGGCGGGCTCGAAGCATAGAAAGCGCTACTTGTCGGTTCTGGTACTGATCGCGTTCTGTTTGGCATTGTACGACCACGCCGGATGGTGTGTGACGGAGACGAACTGCAGAGCTTACTTTATTTACGTTCTGTCCGCCTTTTCCTCCTGCCCGATAGAAATCCCATTCGATATCTTCAGGTTTTACAAATATTTCGTTTTCTGGTATTTCAGGTAAAACATCGATGGTTGCTGTCGATGTATGAATTCTTCCGTGTCGTTCTGTAGAAGGTATTCGTTGAACTCTGTGGGTTCCTGCTTCGTATTGGAGTTTGGTAAACGCTTGTGATCCGCGGATGCGGATGGTAAGTTCATCAAGTTGTTCTACTTTCCAGCCAAGGATAAGTGCGTAGCGATTATACATGCGCATCAAATCTGCAGCCCACAGTTTTGCTTCTTCGCCGCCGGGGCCTGCCCGAAATTCCATGATTGCGATATCTGTATTCATAATAAAAAAAAAGAGTTTACCTATTAGTATGTAGAGCATAGCACTTTTACTATTCTCCAAATACGTAGTGGTAAACTCGGTCAATCTACTTTATACCCATCAACATCTCTTTGAGAGATTTTGGCGGAGCTTTTGAGGCATCCTGCAGCTTTTTCTTTTTCTTGGAAACGTAATTGCTGGATGCAGCTTGTTTCTGTTTGGTCTGGAACCGTTCCACACGCCCCATGGTATCGACGAATCGCATTTCACCGGTAAAGAACGGGTGGCACTTGCCGCAAATTTCTACTTGGATTTTGTCTTTGGTTGCTCCTACAGTAAACGTATGGCCGCATGCGCAGGAAACGACTGCATTTGAATACCATTTTGGGTGAATGTTCGATTTCATAAGAGGTTTATTATAGCATCTATTTTCGTTTGTGTCGACGGTCGTGGTTGAAGCTAGTTATTTTGGAGCGTTTTTGCTCTGCTATAAACACGCCTATAGCAATAATACTGCCTCCGAGGATGTACGAAGGAGTGATAGTTTCCCGAAGCCAAACGACGGCCAAGATTGCTGCCCAAAGGGGCTGGAGATATTGATACAGTGCTGATTCCGATATTTCTATGGTTTTTACGGCAATATTGCGCATGGTGTAGGCGATCGTGCCGGAAAAAAGTGACATGTAGAGAACGCCCATATGTGCTTGCCATGGCGCATGGCGAATTGTGCTCCATACCATTTCAGGGTTCTGGCGAAGAAACAGGAGTGGTAGGAAGATAACAAATCCTACTACAAATTGTGTCTGGGCTACGAGTGTTGCATTTATTCCTTTTTTCATTGCTTCTTTAGAGAGTAATGCTGCGCAAATATCGGTTATGACTGCCAGTAACATGAGTCCGTTCCCCTCGAGTTTTCCTAATGTGTCGGCATGTCCGTTTAGAATAAGAGGACCTATAACAGTAAAGATTGTCCCGACTAGGGCGATAATGATGCCAATTCGTTCGTGTTTGGATATGGTATCTTTAAAAAATAGCATACCCCCGACAATCAAAAGGAGTGGTCCTACTGCGGTGATGAGACTTCCGGAGAGTGCAGTTGTTTTGTCCAGTGCTTCAAAGAATAAAAAGAGCGAAAGAGGAGCAGATATAAATCCGGTTAGGAGTACAAACCATTGGTCGGAGAGTTTTTTTGGGAGTTTGGCTTTGGTGAAGGTAAGATACGGTAACGCAATGAGTGTACTTAATGCAAATCGGTAGGTTAGAAATAGCCATGGATCAAACCATGTAAGCGTCCATTTGACGATTGGACTTGCAGCACCCCACATAACGGAAACAAGAAGGAGAAAGAGTGCGGCAGTGGCTCGTTTATTCATGGCAGGGATCTTTCCTATCTATTTGTACTAAATAAAGAAGGAAGCATAGAGAGCGCTACTTCTTTTTGTTCTTTAGTTTGCATATTTTTTAGCATGACCGTTTGTTTTGCTTGCTCTTCACTTCCTGCGATGATGACAAATGGAATGGCATTTTTGTTTGCATATTTAAGTTGTTTCTCTAGTTTGTCAACCGTAGGATAGAGGTCAGCACATACATTCTTTTCTCGAAGTGTTTTGGCGATTAGCTGTGAATACGTGCGTTGCTCTGGTGAGAAAATTGTTACAAGTACTTGTCCTGCCACTGAGATTGTTGGCACAAGCCCCATGATTTCGGCCGCTTCAAGGGTGCGATCAAACCCTATAGCAAAGCCAGTTCCTCCAATATCGCGACCTGCAAATTTTTCTAGTAGGCCATCGTAGCGCTCACCGCCGAGGACCGACATGTTATATCCGGCATCTGGAATCTCCACTTCCCATATAGGCCCCATAGAATAGGAGAAGGAACGGGCGATTGTCGGATCAAATTCGTACCAGTCTTCTGGAAAACCATAGTCCTTTAGGTATTTAAGGATAAAGGATAGTTCTTCGTTTGGTTTTAGATTTTTGACGTAGGAAAGATATTCCTTGGCTTTGGTAAGCGGAATTCCTTTTCGTTCCATTTCAGTGATTACTCCGTCATCGCCAATCTTTTTGATTTTATCGATACTCACGATTGCTTCATATGGCATATCGCAAAATAGTGCTCGTGAATTCATGCGAACAAGCGCTTTTTTAAATCCCAGTTGACGATATATATCCAAAGAGAGTGCGATAACTTCTGCGTCTGCGTCAGGTGTTTTTACCCCAAAGATATCTGCGTCTGC
>Ga0172379_10010282_pt1 | contig 11357 bp, 8 predicted proteins | sample GrowelOW334metaG_FD_119756 | JGI IMG/M metagenome (GOLD analysis project Ga0172379, IMG submission 119756) | Groundwater microbial communities from an aquifer near a municipal landfill in Southern Ontario, Canada - Groundwater well OW334 metaG | ecosystem: Environmental > Aquatic > Deep... | reverse complement strand
CGACACGATGGAAAATATCTATTGGTTGGAAAAGGCGATACAAGCTGATTTCGCAAATCCCCTGTACGCGCTCGCTTTGATAGAAAACGAGACTCAATGGGAAAAGTACCGAAGTCTGTTCATGATGCACATGAACCTGAAGCTCATCGAACAGTACCTTTTGTTGGGTAGCAAGTGGGACAAGCGTGTCGCGTATTTCTATAACGCGCCATGGAAGGAACAAAACCTGGAGAGCCTCAAGACGGCAGAAACCTGCTATAACGCCGCCCTCTCCTATTGGGAAACAGCGAAAGACTGGGCGGAAAAAGCGGGAGATAAGCGCTTCCGTTTTATCTTCCTGGAACGGGTGCAGTTCTGGGAGGATGAGGCGTCGCGCATCGGGGAAGGAGCGCTCGACTATGAACGCATCGTGAACCGGGAGTTGTCGCGACTGCAGAAAGTCAGAGATAAGTTTTTGGCGATGGATGAGAAGACCTACTAGGTAAGAGAAGACTGGGGAAAATTTAACCGCAGAGGTACGCAGAGGGCGCAGAGGAAGAAAGACCAGAGAAGAGAAAGCAAACTTCGAGAGCTTTATTCCTCTTCCCTCTGCGTACCTCTGCACCCTCCGCGGTTAGTTATTCTTAGTAAGTACTACACTTACTTTATCAACATCGCGTCACCGTAGCTGAAGAAGCGATATTTTTCCCGCACCGCCTCCGCGTAGCTTTGTAAAATGAACTCTTTCCCGGCAAACGCGCTCACCAGCATCAACAAAGTCGATTCGGGGGTGTGGAAGTTGGTGAACAACCGATCGACAATCTTGAATTGATACCCCGGGTAGATGAAAATCGATGTTCGGCCGGTCCCACGGGAGAGGCGCCCGTCTTTCCACGCTGATTCCAGAGTGCGAACGCTTGTAGTCCCAACAGCCAGCACCTGCCGACCTTCGGCTTTGGCGAATTCGACGGCGGCGGCAGTGTCCTCACTTATCGAATAACTTTCCTCGTGCATCTTATGATCTTCAATCTGAGCCACGCGAACCGGCAAAAAGGTTCCCAAACCGACATGGAGTGTCACAAAAGCGATTTTAACGCCCTTCTCTCTCAGTTTCTCCATAATCACCGGTGTAAAATGCAGTCCAGCTGTCGGTGCCGCCGAGGAACCTATGGCTCGAGAGTAAATCGTCTGATAGCGTTCGCTGTCCTCAAGCTCGTCGGAACGCTTGATGTATGGAGGGAGCGGTATGTGACCATTGCGATCCAGCCAAGCGTCGTCTATGTCCCTATCAAAGCGCAAAAGGCGAAATTCACCTTCCTCAGCCGCGATCTCGGCGCAGACGTCTTCGGCGAAGGTGTAACGACGTCCGGGACGTTGCCGTTTAGCTTTTTTTGCCATCACACGCCAAAGGCCTTCGGAAAGCCGATCCAGCAGCAGGAATTCCGCCTCCCCGTCGGTATCCAGCGAACGACCGTACAAACGCGCCTTGCGCACACGTGAGTCGTTGAACACCATTAACGTACCCGGCTCCACAAGATCAGCGATATCGGCAACCATACGGTGTCCACGCGTTTTGGTCGTCCGGTCCAATACGAGAAGCCGGGAAGCGCCGCGCTTTTCGGTGGGGAACTGCGCGATCTGTTCTTCGGGAAGCTTAAAAGAGAAGTCCGTCGTTTCCATGTACGTTTCGCTTGAGTCCTAAGTGATCATAAGCAGCTTGAGTGAGCATGCGGCCGCGCGGCGTACGTTGAATAAACCCCGTCTGAATAAGGAAGGGCTCGTAATAGTCTTCAAGAGTGTCCACCGCCTCACCCACCGATATCGCCAAAGTTTCCGCGCCAACCGGACCGCCGCCGTATTTTTCGGCTATCGTGCGTAGTATTTCACGGTCGTACTTTTCCAGCCCGAGCGCGTCTATCTCAAGTTTCTTAAAGCCTTCTCTGACGACGCTCTTGGTGATTTTCCCTTCTCCCAAAACCTGAGCGAAGTCCCGCATCCGCCGGACCAAGCGATTGACGACACGAGGAGTCCCTCTAGCGCCTGAAGCCAAGAGTTCCGTAGCGTCCTCATCTACGTGCACGCCCAGAATGCCCGCGGTTCGGCGAACAATGGCTTGCATGTCGGCAAGCTCGTAGAACGAAAAACGACAAGTAATGCCGAAGCGGCTGATGAGGGGACTGGAAACCATGCCGGCTTTCGTCGTGGCGCCGACAAGCGTAAAGGGCGGAATTGGGATCCGAAGTGTGCGGGCGCTTGGTCCCTGCCCGATGATCCAATCCAACTCATAGTCTTCCATAGCAATGTAGAGCATTTCCTCAATCGTAGGCTTTAGCCGGTGAATTTCATCGATGAAAAAGACGGTGCGTTCGCTGACCGTCGTGAGAATCCCCGCCAGATCCTTGGGCTTATCCAAGGCGGGGGCGGAAGTTACTTTAAACTCAACGCCAAGTTCGTTGGCGACCACTTGCGCTAGCGTAGTCTTACCGAGTCCCGGCGGCCCGATGAGAAAAAGGTGATCAAGGCTTTCATTTCGCGCTTTCGCGGCCTCAATGAACACTGAAAGGTTTTCTTTAAGGGTATCCTGGCCGAGAAATTCGTCCAGACGCTTGGGCCTTAGGGACAGGTCTTTGACATCGTCTTCCAAATTTTCTTCAGCGTGCAAAACAGCCACTTCCGATTCCTACATGCCCGTCGAAAGCAACATGATCGCGCGCTTAAAAAAAACCTTCTCTCGGGCGGCGCTATCGGCGTCTCCGGAATATTCCAGCTCTGCTCGCGCGATGGCATCCGCGGCCGCTTTTCTATCAAATCCCATACCAACAAGGGCCTCCACGAGTTCCGCGTGGGCAGCGGGAATGCCGGAACTTTCACTTTCGGTGACAATCCGGCCTTTCAGTGCAAGTACCATTTTCTGGGCTGTTTTCTTGCCTAAGCCCGGCACAGCTTCCAAACGCCCGATATCTCCGGCCTCAAGAGCCTTTTCCAAATCAGCCTGAGAAATACCCGACAAAATTTTAATGGCGGCTTTGGGGCCGATACCTTCAACCTTCTGGAGTTCAAGAAACATTTCCCGTCGTCGTTCATCGAAAAAACCATAGAGCCGCATTTGATCTTCCCGGTGGTAGAGCCACACCAGAACGCGCGCTGTATTGCCCGGAGCGGGGAAACGCTCCGCGTCTATTGCGGGAACGGAAAATTCCCATTCCACCCCGCCGGTTTCAATGCGGAGAAGATCGCTTCTGCGTTCGGTCACAATGCCGCGGATGCTGTTGAACATGGTTCGATAGTAGCCTGACGACGGCTTGAGAAGCAAGCGAACTCTTTAATTCCCATTTGACTTGTTTTTCGTATCCATCCGTCGATATAGTTGTCTAATCAATGAGGTACTGAATGGACAGCGAAATGAAAGATATCGTCGATACCTTTGTTACCGAATGCGCGGAACATATTCAAAAAGCAACCGATTGCATTTTGTTGATTGAAGAAAAAAAAGATGAAGAAGCGATCAACGGTCTATTTAGGGCCTTCCACACCATCAAAGGCAACGCGCGAATGCTTGAATTTAACAAGATCGGCAGTGTTGCTCACTCAGCGGAAAACGTTATGGCGCGACTGCGTAACGGCACCCTCACCCCGACCAAGCAAGTCATCGATCTGTTACTTTCCGCCCTCGATGCAATCGGACTATTAATCGCCGAGGAAGCCGAAGGGGGAACGCTGGAACCTTTGCACATTGAAGGACTTATGACTGCACTTGAGGCTGTAGCCAAGGGCGCTGAATCGCCGCAAAATGCGCAGATCAAGGTGAAAGCGCAGATAGCCGCCGACCAACCGACGCCCTCAGTAAACAAAAAGAACTCCCGTTCACTGAATATATTAGTCGTTGAAGACGATTACCTTTCACGGAAAACACTTGTGGCTATGCTCAAACCATACGGGACCTGCGATGTTGCCGTTAACGGCCAGGAAGCGGTGGAAGCCTTCACACACGGCTTGACCGAACATCCCTACGATTTAGTATGCATGGATATCATGATGCCCCGCATGGATGGCTTTGAAGCGGTCAGACACTTGCGTTCCGCGGAAATGATCGCGGCAGTCCGTACCCTAAAGCAGGAAGGGGCCTTACTCCTAAAGTCCAAAAAAAATTATTACGAACGCCGTGACACTGTTATCATCATGACCAGTTCCCTTGATGATCCGGAAAACTATATCAACGCCTGTTACCGCTGCGGAGCGAATGCGTATTTGGTTAAACCGATCAGTCAGACGCTGCTCCGTGCGGCACTTGAACAATTCAGGCTGCTTTAAGGTTCCACTTCTTTATACGTCAGTGCAAAAGCCTCCAAGAAAGCCGACAGAGCGAGGGAAATCAGATCCCCATTTTTTGCTTCCGCGGCTTTCTGGAGCGTGTTTGCTGCTGCCGCCAAACGGAGCGCGCCAAGTGACGCCGCCGAACCTTTGACCTGATGGGCTAATCCGGCCAAAGCCACATAATCGTTTTCTTCAACATAACGCAGCGCTTGAGACGTGCGTTCGGCGGCTTGTGACCGCAGGATGCCATATAGTTCGTTTATCAGTTCTTCGTCCCCGCCGAGGCGAACCAAAGTATTCTTCCGATCGAGAACTGGAAGAACAATTCCCGCGCCGGGTACGGGAGGAGACGGTTCGTCAACGACGACGGGCTGGGAAACGGGGTACGGGAAAGATAGATCAAAACGCGACAGAATCGATTCGAGTGCGGGAAAATCCAGCGGCTTCGTAAGAAAGTCGTCCATACCCGCTTCCGCACACTTAGAACGAGCCTCCGGGCCAGAATACGCGGTCATGGCCACAATAGGAACAACCCGGGATGACTCCCCCGCTTCTCCCTGACGAATGCGACGAGTCAGTTCAAGGCCGTCCAATTCAGGGAGTTCCACATCCATGAAGACAAGGCCGTAGCGCTTTGAACGGAGAAAACCCAAAGCTTCGGCTCCGTCGCGGGCGTGGTCGGCGGATTTGCCGAACGACTGCAGAAAACGCATCGCAACCCGGGCATTTATTGGATTATCCTCAACCAGAAGAATCGATCCCGGAGGCGAGGACATTACCGCGGCGATATCCGTTTTAGGGTACTTCGACTGATGCGGGACAGCAACCGCAATCACATTTTCAGAGACGGAGCCCGCCGGAGCGATACTAAAGTATGCGTGAAAAGTGAACGTACTACCGCTTCCACCGACCGATTCCGCACTAACGTCGCCACCCAATAGACGCGCAAGACGACGAGAAATAGTCAAGCCGAGCCCTGAGCCACCGTATTTTCGGCTTGTACCTTCAGTCGCTTGCGAAAAGCTTTCAAAAATAGCTTCCAAACGATCCGCGGAAATACCAATACCGGTATCGCGGACTTCAATTCGCAGCCCTATTTTTTCTTGGCTTTCTTTACGAGGAATCGGTAATAGCGAGACATACACACCCCCCCGCTCGGTGAATTTCACCGCGTTCCCGATCAAGTTGAAAAGGACTTGGCTGAATCGGAGCGGATCGCCAATGACCAGATCGGGAACCCGTTCATCCAAGGACTTTTCAAGGACTATCCCCTTACGGTCAACGGCTGGTTTGAATGATTTTATCGTTCGGATTATTGATTCTCGGGGCGAAAACGGAATGCTCTCAAGGCGCATACCGCCCGCTTCGATCTTGGAGAGATCAAGAATGTCATTCACTAGGGCCAAAAGATTGATGGAGGCGGCTTTCACCGTTTCAAGATCATCGCGTAACTCAGGATCGATTTCTTTCTTAAGGGATAGTTCGGTTAAGCCCATAACCGCGTTGATGGGCGTCCTGATCTCGTGGCTCATGGCCGCCAAGAAATCGCTCTTTGCGGTATTCGCGGCGTCCGCTTGACGGCGGGCGGCCTCCAGCTCCTCCTCTTTACGCGCGTAGTCGGTGATATCCTTGGTCACGACAACCGCGTGCGTCGGCAAGGACGATCCCTGTGGAATAAATGGATAGTAGGATACCTCCTGAGAACGAGGTTGCCCATCACCAAAAGCAAAATTACTACGAAACACGAGCGTCGTTCCGGACAAACAATCGCATAACGGCTTCTCTATGTATTCCTTGAAAATAGTCGATCCCCAGAGATCTTCCACGCCTCGGCCGATCACTTCTTCCCGTGTCCGCTTCATGGACGCGCAGAAGGCGGCGTTAACCGCTTCGTACCGAAAGTCCCGATTGATGATGCTCATGTACTCGCGCGACGCGTCCGCCATAAACTCGTAACGTTTCAAACGGTTCTCGTTTTCGGCGGCGGCCGTAAACGGGTCCAGACGACGATAACCGGCAGCGACGATGATAACGGCAATGGTGACGGCGATAGGAGAGGGGTCAAAACTCGGTCCCCGAAATATGCCGGCTCGGTATAAACCGAATACTACGGAAAACACGACCGCGGCCACCAGAACCCGAGCGATTGATGTCCGCTCGTAATCAGACGGATCGCGCGAACGGCGATAGAGAGTAACGGCGCACAGCACAACCAGAAGAACGCTGTACACGGCTTGAACGACGAACACGACGCGATTCACTTGATGGGGGCCGAACGGAGTGGGCGGAAACAACCAGAGAAACAAATTGGCCGCTATCGGTATCCCCAACAGTACGAATTTCCGTTCTCGCCGGATGCCGCGAAATCCATCCCCGCGGGAAAATACATAGAGTAGAGGCAAGAGCAAAGAGTATGAAATATGCGACCCATTAAAAAATAAGCGAACTAAAAAAGAATTTTCAGGTGTTAACGCCGGGTTAAGCGCGGTTTGGAAAAAGTTAGAAAGATTCCATAAAACGACCATTCCGCTCAGATACGAAAACGGTAAACCGCGCGCTCTACGAAGTCCATAAAAAGCGAACGCCGCTACCCATAGGGCGGCAAAGGCGGAGAAGCCGTACAAGGCAATCTGAAATAATCGAAATGTTAATTCCGTTTCCATCAGAACTAAAACGCTCCCTCGTACACTAATTTTTCCTTGCCGTCCAAAGTTATTGTCAGATTATCCTCAAAGAGTTCCATAGCCCGTGAAACTTGCGACACGTACACAAGAGAGGGGTTGGTCGCCCGTACTATCTCCCAAGACATTTCCGAAACGCCTTCCAGAATGACGCCATCGACAAGGCGAATAATCGGGATAAAGGTTTCGTCCAATGTATGCGTCACCAATATTTCACCACCGCTCTTCCGGAGCGTCTGAACGGCCTCCTGCAACGTCCGCGCTTTAACGACTCGCCCCGTACAGCGGGAGCCGAAACCGCGTCCGCCCCGGCCGAGCACATGTCCGATAACATGAACGCGAACGCTGTTCGTCTGCAGCGGTGTCCCCAACGGCAAACCGGCGGCGACAACAACTTTCTCCAAACTTTTGGCGAACCCCGCCCGGATAGTCGCGGCGATGGCGCCCTGGATCATCGCTTCTGAATCCAGCTCGCGTTCAACCAGAATAGGAACGACACCCCAATACAATAACAAACGACGACGCACCGCCTCATCCGGGGTCGCCGCGATTATTTTTCGACGCGGACGGAACCGGCTTATCATCCGCGCGGTATTTCCGCTCATAGTAGGGACAACGATTGCGGTTGCGCCGATGCGGTCGGCAGTCCAGGACGCGGCTTCCGCGATCGCACGCGCGATATCGGCGTCTTCCGCCGCTTGTTCCGGCGAAAGAGGCGCCCCCGTTCGACGACGATCCATCGATTTTCGATAGGCTTCGGAGGACTCCACTTCCAGCGCGATGCGATCCATCATGACGACCGCCTCTTCCGGGTACGAACCGCTCGCCGTTTCGCCGGAAAGCATGACACAGTCGGTCCCATCGAGGATGGCATTCGCGACATCGCAGGCCTCCGCGCGAGTCGGACGCGGATTCTTGATCATGGAATCGAGCATCTGCGTGGCCGTGATCACCGGTTTCCCCGCGGCGTTGCATAACGCGATGATTCGCTTTTGCTCCAACGGAACACGTTCAACCGGGATTTGAACACCCAGATCGCCACGGGCAATCATGATTCCCGCCGAAACGCGGATGATTTCACGGACATTATCAAGGCCTTCTTCGTCCTCAATTTTGGAAATAACCGGAATATCCGATTTTATCTCAGCAAGATACCGAAGAATGCTCGTCACATCCGACGGCTTGCGGATAAAAGAAGCGGCGATAAAATCCATACCCATCATTGAACCAAAAGAAAGGTCCTTTCGGTCCTGATCGGTAAGAGCGGGCAAACGCGTTTTGACGCCGACAATATTGACGTTTTTCCGACCGCCGATCTCTCCGCCGTCGAGCACGACGCATTCGATCATTCTACCGTCAACCGAAAGCACTTCCAAAGCGAGGAGGCCATCGGCGATAAGAATTTTCGCGCCTGTTTTTACGTCATCCGCAAGACCTTGGTAGGAAACGGTAACGACTTTTGCCGTCGCGAAAGCCGCATCTTCTCCACCCGACTGAACGGCATCCGCCACCGAAACAATTTGTATGCGCTCACCTTTGCCAAGAGCTATTTTCCCATCTCCCTTCACGAGTCCCGTCCTGATTTCGGGCCCTTTGGTGTCCAAAAGCAAGGCAATCGGTATCCCCTCTATGCGCGAAGCTTCACGGACACGATCGATCATAGCTCCGTGATACGCGTGGTCGCCGTGGGAAAAATTGAACCGGGCCACGTTCATACCACGCCGTATTAACGAACGAACAGCATCGAGATTCTCGACGGCCGGGCCCATCGTGCAAATTATTCGGGTATTACGGTCAAACGACATACATTTGTCCTCGTTCATCAAACCATAGGGGACTAAACGTTAAGAATCAAGTCGAGGGGGCGGCATAGAGTCTTTGAGAGAACCAGCACTTACCCTACTTCCGCCCACGAATCAAGGGTTAAGGATAAGATAAATTTCGAAAAGGACGCTTGCGACGCACACTTGTCCCCGCTTATTATCAAAATATGGGAATCATGTTACCCGTCGCCTCTGGAAAAGGGGGCGTCGGCAAAAGCGTTTTCGCGACGAATCTCGGCGTCGCGCTCGCCGAACTCGGCAAGACAGTGGTTCTCGTCGACCTGGATCTCGGCGGCGCGAACCTTCACACGCTCCTGGGCATCAAGAACCGGCATGCGGGACTCGGCGGTCTTGTCTACCATACCGAAGCGAGCGTCGAATCCCTCATTGTCGAAACAGGTATTCCCCGGCTTTTCTTCATACCTGGAGATACTCTTCTTCCCGGTACGGCCAATCTCGAGTTCTTCACGAAGCGCAAAATTCTACGTGGACTTGCCGCCCTACCCGCGGATTACGTACTCATGGACCTCGGCGCGGGGTCATCATACAATGTCGTCGATTTTTTCCTCAGCTCTTCGTCCGGCCTCATCGTAACCGTCCCTGAAATCACCGCGGTTCTCAACGCGTATTCCTTCCTCAAGACCGCGCTTTTCCGCGCTCTGTTCCGATCATTCCCGCCGAAGGGTCCCGAACGAAAAATGATCGTCGATTTCGTATCAAAAAAAATTGAGGGCACCGACGAATCCTTCAAAACCCTCGCCGAACGGTTGGTGGCGGAATTTCCGGCCACCGCTCCGTCGGCGGTAGCCCAAATCGCGCAACTTTACCCCCGCGTCGTCCTCAATATGGGACGCTCAAGCAGAGACCTCGCCATCGGCGCGCGGCTGCGAGACATCGTGGCGCGGAATCTCGGCATAAATATCGAATATGTCGGCTTTACGCCCAAGGATGAATCGATTCCTCATTCGGTTGTCGAGCGACGCCCAACCCTTCTCGCCCACCCCAACGCGCCGTACGCGGCAACCGTCAGGGCGATCGCCCGGCGCATCGTCGAAACGCCGATACCCGCCGCCCCCCGTCTCTACCAAGACAACGAGGACCTGGTAGCCGTGGCTGAGGAAGGCTTGTCTGCCGCGCAAATCGTGGTGGAGGACGCGGCGGAATAAACGTCGGAAACAGACAGGTCCGTAAGACCGAGGCTACAGGCAATATCCGCCATCGACGACGATCGTCTGCCCGGTTATAAAATCTCCGTGAAGGATTAATCCAAGTATGGCTTCCGCCACGTCGTCGGCTTCCGCGACCCGACCGAGCAGCGTACCTTCGGAAAGCCTGGCGATATGGTCGCTTTTCCCCGCGACCCAGCGCGTATTGACGATCCCGGGCGCCACGGCGTTCACACGCACACGCGGCGCCAGAGACCGGGCCAAACCCTTCGTGAGGGTTATGATCGCCCCTTTTGACACCGCGTACGGCAGCGAACTCCCCGTGCCGCGAATGCCGGCGATCGACGCGACATTGACGACGCAGCCGCCTGCCTCTTTTAACGCCGAAGCACACGCGCGGGTTACCAGAAAAGTCCCCTTAACGTTCGTATTGAAGATCTCATCCCACTGTTCTTCTTTTACACCGTCAAGGTCCGCCATTTCGATATAGTGAGTTCGCCCCGCGTTATTGATAAGCACGTCAATGCGGCCGAACTCGGCGATAACCCGCTCCGCCATCGCGCGCGCCTCCGCGTCCTTGGCGATATCGGCCTGGATGGCGACGGCCTTGCCTCCTGAGGCTAGTATTTCCGCAACCGTCGCGGCAGCTTCTTCGGCGGAGCGGGAATAGTTGACCGCTATTTTCGCGCCTAAGGCAGCCAAACGGAGAGCGCAACTCCTCCCGATTCCGGTGCCGCCGCCGCTTATCAAAACGGATTTACCTTTCACATCCATCGCGTTCTCCCTCGGTGTCTACAGTTTATGGGTAGCGTCTCTTGAATTCCGGCACCCTGGGCGAAACAGTCGCGTCCAATCCCGACCGATCGCCGCGTTTGAGGTACTGATACCCTACGCCCGCGATCATCGCGCCGTTGTCGCCGCAAAGAGCCAGCGGAGGAAACAGACAGCGCAAATCCTTACGCTCGGCAAGGCGGGCTCGGAGGTATGAATTGGCAGCGACGCCGCCTCCGGCAACTACGGTCGAGAGACCGGTATCCTCGATCGCGCGAAACAGGCTGCGTAACAGGATTTCCACCGCCGCTTTCTGAAACGATGCGGCGATATTTTCATTTGTGATCGGCGCGTCCTTGACGCGAAATTGTTCCAATTGGTTGATAACGGCGGTTTTCAGACCGGAATAGGACATGTCGCAGCGGTGCTCGCCTTTAGTCAGATTTGCCAAAGGGAAGCGAAACGCTTTCGGATCGCCGGATTTCGCAAGCGTGTCGATATACGCGCCGCCGGGATAACCGAAACCATAATGTTTGGAAACCTTGTCGAAAGCTTCACCCACCGCGTCATCGATTGTCGTCCCGAGAACCGTAATGTCGTCGAAGCCGTCAACCCGGCAGATG
>Ga0172379_10010281_pt1 | contig 11357 bp, 6 predicted proteins | sample GrowelOW334metaG_FD_119756 | JGI IMG/M metagenome (GOLD analysis project Ga0172379, IMG submission 119756) | Groundwater microbial communities from an aquifer near a municipal landfill in Southern Ontario, Canada - Groundwater well OW334 metaG | ecosystem: Environmental > Aquatic > Deep... | reverse complement strand
GCGGCACCAATGTTAACCAATGAAACAAGTGACCTTGTCATCCCCGCGAAGGCGGGGACCCCTTCCTTCTACTCCGAAGCCGATCTCACCATCGAAGTCGCCCTTGTCGGCAACCCGAATAGCGGTAAAACATCGATTTTCAACCTTGCCAGCCATTCCCGTGAACATACCGGCAATTATGCCGGAGTAACGGTAGATGCCAAAATCGCTGACATCACCATCGATAATCAAACTTTCCGGATAACCGATCTTCCCGGCACCTACTCACTCAGCACCTTTAGTCCTGATGAGCTTTTTGTCAGGGATCAGCTTTTGGTTGAACATCCCGATATTGTGATCAACGTGATCGATGCGACGAATATCGAACGTAACCTCTACCTGACCACCCAATTGATTGACATGGACTTACCGGTCGTCATCGCGCTCAACATGTATGATGAGCTGGAGCAAAAGGGTGATCGGATCAATCATGAAAAACTGGGCAAACTGCTTGGTATCCCGGTTGTACCGACGGTTGGTATTAAAGGAACCGGAATAGCGGACCTGTTCAGAAAAGCAATCGAAGTGATGGAAGGGCGCGATAAGGTAACCCGGCATATTCATATAACTTATGATCCTGAGATTGAAATCAGTATTAAGAAGCTTCAGGATCAAATATGGAATACGTCCGATTTCTCTGACCGTTTCTCTAGCCGTTTCCTGGCTATTAAACTTTTGGAACGAAATCCCGAGATACTGAAATCGATTAATGGTATTCAAGCCACCGACGGTCTTTTACTTATGGCAGAAAAGGAAATCCACCGGATTGAGGCCTTCTACAAGCAGGACGTTGAAAGTCTGCTTGCAGATTCACGGTATGGATTTATTTCAGGTGCCTTGCGTGAAACGCTGAAAAAAAAAGTTATCGCGGACGAGCAGAAAAATACCACTTCGAAAATCGATAGTATCCTGACTCATAAATGGCTGGGCTTCCCGATCTTTTTGTTGTTCCTCTGGGTGATGTTTCAGTCAACCTTTAACCTTGGGAAATATCCTGTGCAGGGTATTGAAACCATTGTCCAGTCGCTTTCAGCCTGGCTTCATCTGGTTCTCCCTACCGGCATGGTGAGGGACTTTCTGATCGATGGGATTCTTGGTGGGGTTGGAGGCGTAATCATTTTCCTTCCCAACATTCTCATACTTTTCTTTTTCATTTCATTCATGGAAGATACAGGCTACATGGCCAGGGTGGCTTTTATCATGGACAAATTAATGCACCTGATCGGATTGCATGGCAAATCATTTATACCCCTGATTATGGGTTTCGGATGCAACGTCCCGGCAATCATGGCTACCCGGACGATTGAAAACCGCGGCGACCGGTTGCTCACCATGCTGATTATCCCGTTGATGTCGTGCAGTGCCCGGTTACCGGTTTATATATTGGTTGCCGGGATTATTTTCCCCGGACAGGCTGCCAACGTGATTTTCGGACTGTACCTGATCGGTATTATTCTCTCGATATTGATGGCGTTGATCCTAAGAAATACTTTATTTCGCCATCAGGATGCTCCTTTTGTACTGGAATTACCGCCTTATCGCGTGCCTCACGCAAATGCCATCTTCAAGCACATGTGGTTCCGGAGCCGACTTTATTTAAAAAAGATGGGAGGGGTTATTCTGATAGCCTCCATGATTATCTGGGCATTAGGATATTTCCCCAGAACATCGGAAAATAAAACCCGGCAGCTCGAAAATTCGGCGATCGGTTATATTGGCCATGCCATTCAGCCTGTTATGGAACCATTGGGTTTCGACTGGAAGATGTCGGTTGCCGTATTGTCGGGTATTGCTGCCAAGGAAGTGGTTGTCAGCACTATGGGAGTCCTGTATCAGGATGGCGATGAAAAGGCATCCATTCAGGGCCGAATGATGAAATCGAAGCATACGGAAGGCCGGCTCAAAGGTCAGGACGTTTTCACCCTCAGGGCCGGACTCGCCTTCATGCTTTTTGTACTGATCTATATTCCATGCATTGCGGTACTTGCAGCTATACGCCGTGAATCAGGAAAATGGAAATGGTCGGCTTTTATGATCGCCTACATGACTGTTCTTGCCTGGGTGGTAGCTAAGGCAGGCTATTTCATAGCAGGATTATTTTGAATAAAAAAAGGCGGTTACCCGCCTTTTGTAATGCCTTATCGATTGAATCGGGGATTTGGTCTCCTCGGTCCTTCGGAGGGGCCGTCAGTGCGGGGACGAGCCTTCTTCACCACGATCCGGCTACCTTTGAAATCAGTTTCGTTCAGTTCATCAATTGCGGTCTGAGCTTCACTGTCTTCAGGCATCTCGACAAAACCAAATCCTTTTGACTGGTTGGTATCGCGATCAATAATCACTTTAGCCGAATCCACACGGCCATAGGTTTCGAAAAGCCCTTGAAGATCTTCACCTTTGGTGTCAGAGCTTAACTTTGCAACAAAAATGTTCATAGTAATAGGAAAAAGGTTAGTTTAAATGATAAACAAAGATTAGGCTTTTTTAATTAATATCCATATCAAAGTTAAATTATTGATTAAGAGGGTACACCCTTCCGTCTACCCTCCCCCGTTTTTGCCATTAAGGTCGAGTTAACTACCTTCGCAACATGCCGCGTTTCGACAAAAATAAAACACTGACGCTAGGTGATGCCATCCGGGTAACACGTCCGAAAGCCTTTATGGTCATGGCAAAACCTATCGGACCGGTCTGCAATCTTAAATGCACGTACTGCTATTATCTCGAGAAGGAGAAACTGTATCCTGACCACGGCAGTTTTAAAATGACGGATGAGGTTCTGGAAAGCTACATCAAGCAATTCATTGAAGCACAGGAAATTCCTGTTATCACCTTTACCTGGCAGGGGGGTGAACCGACCCTATTAGGTCTGGATTTTTTTAATAAAGCGGTCGAACTTCAGCAAAAATATAAAGGCAGCAAGAAAATTGACAATTCCTTTCAAACGAACGGAACCCGTCTGACCGAAGATTGGTGCCGGTTCTTTAAGAAACATAATTTCCTGGTGGGTATCTCGATTGATGGCCCTGCCGAAATTCATGACAGGTACCGTAAGTCCAAATCCGGCCAGCCAACCCATCAGGAGGTGATGAGAGGGATTCGCTTACTAAAAAGATTTCAGGTTGAGTTCAACACACTCACGGTGATCAATGATGCCAATGTGATGAAACCACTGGAGGTTTACCGGTTCCTGAAAAAGATCGGAAGCGGTTTTATCCAGTTTATTCCGATTGTTGAGCGCAGGTCGGACAGTACTCCACCCGATGGTCTGACACTTGTTGCCCCGGGATATGTTGATTCCGCGAAGCTGACGGATTGGTCGATCCGTTCACGGCAGTTTGGAAAATTTATGATTTCGATATTTGATGAGTGGGTAAAAACCGATGTCGGAAAAGTATTTGTACAATTGTTTGATGCCACCCTTGCAAATTGGGTGGGCGCCGCCCCGGGGTTATGCGTTTTTTCAGAAACCTGCGGAGAAGCTGCCGTATTGGAGCATAACGGTGATCTTTACTCATGCGATCATTTCGTTTACCCGGAGTTCTTGTTGGGAAACATCACCGAAACACCGATGGGAGAAATGATGGCATCCGGCAGGCAGATCCAGTTCGGCAAGGACAAGCGTGACACCCTTCCCCGTCAATGCCTGATATGCGAGGTGCGTTTCGCCTGCCACGGAGGATGCCCCAAAGGCCGCATTGCCACTACAGAAAGTGGCGAATCCGGCCTCAACTGGCTATGTGAAGGCTACAAGTCCTTCTTTGAGCACGTAAAACCGCATATGGATTTCATGGCCAACGAGCTCAAACACGAGCGACCACCATCCAACATCATGCAGGTCCAAATAACAAATGTCAAATGACAAATAACAAATAAAATCCAAAACCCATAAAATCAACATCCAATCCAGTCTCCACAATAACCTCTAACCTTTAACCAATAACCTCCTTATGGAATTCTCCCTCATCTCCGACTTCGTCCCGACAGGTGATCAGCCCGAAGCCATCCGCCAGCTGGTGGAGGGGATCAAGAGCGACGTTCCCTACCAGACCCTGCTTGGTGTGACCGGTTCGGGAAAAACCTTTACCATCGCCAATGTCATCCAGGAGGTTAAACGTCCGACCCTGGTTCTGAGTCACAATAAAACCCTTGCCGCACAACTCTACAGTGAGTTTAAGGCCTTTTTCCCTGATAATGCCGTTGAGTTTTTCATCTCCTATTACGACTATTATCAGCCGGAAGCTTATCTACCGATCAGCGACACCTATATCGAAAAAGATCTGGCCATCAATGATGAGATCGAAAAACTGCGCCTGAGTGCAACCTCTTCCTTATTGTCCGGAAGAAGGGATGTAATCATAGTAGCCTCAGTAAGTTGCATATATGGAATCGGGAATCCGGATGATTTTCACAAGAATACCATCACGATTCAAAAAGGCCAGACACTTTCGAGAAACAAATTTCTTCATCAACTGGTCGATAGCTTATACAGCCGGAATGAGATCGAATTCAGTCACGGAAATTTTCGGGTTCGAGGAGATACCGTGGATATTCATATCGCATACGGCGATGTTGCCTATCGGGTGGTTTTCTGGGGTGATGAAATTGAGAGCCTGGAAATCATTGATCCGGTAACCGGGTATTCAAAAGATAAACCGGATTCGCTGACGATCTATCCGGCCACCATTTTCGTGACCACCAAGGAGCGAATTAAAACGGCCATTCATCAGATTCAGGATGATATGGTCCTTCAAACGGCTTATTTCCATGAGATTGGCAAGCATCTCGAAGCCAAGCGACTGGAAGAAAGAACCACGTTTGATCTGGAAATGATCAGGGAACTGGGACACTGTTCGGGAATAGAAAATTATTCAAGATATTTTGACGGACGAGAGCCGGGAACACGTCCATTCTGCCTGCTTGATTATTTTCCGAAAGATTTTCTCATGGTGGTGGATGAAAGCCACGTAACGATTCCCCAGATACGCGCGATGTACGGCGGCGACCGCTCACGCAAACAAAACCTGGTCGAATACGGTTTCCGCTTGCCCGCTGCCATGGACAACCGTCCGCTGAAGTTCGACGAATGGGAAGGTCTGACCACCCAGACTGTTTTTATGTCGGCAACCCCGGCTCCTTATGAACTGGAAAAATCAGAAGGAATTGTCGTTGAACAGGTTATCCGTCCAACCGGTTTGCCGGATCCGATCATTGAGGTCAGGCCATCCGGCAATCAGATCGATAATTTGCTGGGAGAGATCCGTTTACGCATTAAACTTAAGGAAAGGGTCCTGGTGACCACCCTGACGAAGAGGATGGCAGAGGAACTGACGAAATATCTGAGTAAAATAAATATTAACTGCCGATACATCCATAGCGACGTGGAGACCCTTGAACGCGTCGAGATCATTGCAGGTTTGCGTAATGGCCAGTTTGATGTATTAATCGGTGTCAACCTCCTGCGTGAAGGCCTTGACCTTCCTGAGGTATCGCTTGTCGCAATCCTGGATGCCGACAAGGAAGGATTTCTGCGGTCCGAGGTCAGCCTAACCCAGACTGCGGGCCGGGCAGCGCGTAACCTGAATGGTCTGGTGATCATGTATGCTGATAAAATTACCAATAGCATGAGAAGGGCCATCGACGAGACCAACCGCCGTCGTGAAAAACAACTGAAATACAATGAATTGAATGATATCACCCCGCAGCAGATTATTAAAGCCCAGCGTGAAGGCATTGCCGAATTAAAAGGCAAACCGGGTAAGAAGGCTTATTTTGAAAGGGAGAAAACAGATATTGCTGCCGATCCGGTTATCAGGTACATGGACAAATCCGGGCTGGAGGCCCTGCTCGTTCAGACCAAGGCCATGATGAAAAAAGCAGCTGCTGATCTCGACTTTATAGAAGCAGCGCGGTTGCGCGACGAAATGTACGCGATTGAACGTAAAATAAAGGGATCGTAAAGAGGAGTGCTACTATCCTAAATAGGTCTTGAGGAGTTTGCTCCGTGAGGTATGCCTTAACCTGCGGATCGCTTTTTCCTTGATCTGGCGAACCCGCTCGCGGGTTAATCCGAATTTTTCCCCGATTTCTTCCAGGGTCATTTCAGAGCAACCAATTCCAAAGAAGAGTTTTATAATATCCTGCTCCCGTTCGGTGAGGGTTTGAAGGGCGCGGTCGATTTCCCGGCTAAGTGACTCATTAATAAGAGCATGATCAGCGTTCGGTGAATCATCGTTAATGAGAACATCGAGTAATGAATTGGCTTCGCCTTCAACAAAAGGGGCATCCACTGAAATATGACGGCCTGAAACCCGGAGTGTGTCAGAAATTTTTTCAGCCGGCAGGTCCAAAACAATGGAAAGTTCTTCAGCAGATGGCTTACGCTCGTTTTCCTGCTCAAAGCGTGAATAGGCCTTATTGATTTTATTCAGTGATCCGACCTGATTCAAAGGCAAGCGGACGATTCTTGATTGCTCAGCAAGCGCTTGAAGTATGGACTGGCGAATCCACCATACTGCATAAGAAATGAATTTAAATCCACGGGTTTCGTCGAATTTCTCAGCGGCCTTGATCAGGCCTAAATTTCCTTCGTTGATAAGATCCGGCAAACTTAATCCCTGATTCTGATATTGTTTGGCCACTGAAACCACAAAACGGAGGTTGGCTTTGGTTAGTTTTTCTAATGCTTTCTGGTCGCCTTTCTTAATCCGCTGGGCCAATTCAACTTCTTCTTCAACCGTAATTAGCTCTTCCTTACCAATTTCCTGCAGATACTTATCCAAAGATGCACTCTCACGATTGGTAATAGACTTGGTGATTTTTAGTTGCCTCATATAATAATTTTCAGGAAAAAATTGTGCGCAAAGTTAGACGTTTAACGTCTAATATCCAAAAAGGTTTCAAACCTTCTTTCATCCCGATAAAAACACAAGCTGCCGGAAACGATCCGGCAGCTTATGTTGCTATTTTATCCGGTTTATTTCCGGAAATAGTAATCGTTTTTTCCGTCGGGTCCAACCCCTTCAATGAAAACCCCGCCCTTTTGTATCCGTTCAATGTAAGCTCTTACGTCCTGTACATCACCTACCGGGGCCCGGTTGATATAAGTGATGACAAATCCTTCAGGAATACCGGCTTGTTTGAACTTGCCATCGTGAATTTTAGCCACCCTTACCCCACCGTCGATATTCAGTTTTTCCAGATCCTTGTCACTGACTTTCTCCAGGTCGGCCCCGAGGTAAGCCCAGAATTCAGAGGACCCAACGGTCTTGGTATCTCCTGTAGGAGTTTTTAGGATCACCGGGAATTCTTTCTCGTCGCCTTTACGGTTAACGGTAACCATAATCTTATCACCCGGCCGGTGCTGGGCAATCTGCTCCTGAAGGTCGCCCATCGAAGTCACTTTTGTGCCATCCAGACCGACAATCACATCACCCGCCTTAATTCCGGCCTTCAGTGCCCCTCCATCCTGGGTCAGATCAGATACGTACACACCTCTGTTTACTTTCAAATTCTCATCTTCTACCGTTTTAGGATCTACTGTTCCGCCCGTGATACCAATAACTACACGTTGAACTTCACCGAACTCAATGATATCGCTGACAGTTTTGCGAACAATCGTGGCCGGAATGGCAAAAGAATACCCTGAATAGGACCCGGTTTGTGAGGCGATGGCGGTATTGATTCCCACCAGCTCACCCTGCAGGTTGACCAGAGCACCGCCGCTGTTGCCCGGATTTACGGCAGCATCGGTCTGAATGAAGGATTCAATCCCTGTCCGCGCCTGGGTCTGCTGAGTTTGCCTTTCATAAGGATTTTGCTGTTCGCTTCCGATGATACCAATATTCCGTCCTTTAGCACTGACAATACCGGCAGTTACCGTAGAGGTCAGGTTAAATGGATTGCCAACGGCCAGTACCCAGTCTCCAACCTGCAATTCATTCGAATTTCCAAAACTAAGATACTGAAGGTCATCGGCTTTCACTTTAATGACAGCAACGTCGGTCTGGGGATCGCGTCCGACAATGGAGGCTTTTAATACACGTCCGTCATTCAGGGTGACTTCAATGCTGTTGGAGCCATCGATCACATGGTTGTTGGTCACAATATGACCTTCGGCATCAATGATCACTCCCGAACCGAAACCGGTCAACTCATGGTTAAAAGCGCGTGGACTGCCAAAAAACCAATCCTGAATATTATCATAACCGTACTGTTTTACATTGCTTTTGGTTTTCACGTGAACCACGGCATGCACCGATTTTTCGGCTGCCAGCCTGAAATCAGGGGCAGCGAAGGTGGATGCCGGCAAGCCCATGTACTGAACGGGAGTAGTGACTCCTTTCTGAACCACAACGGTTTTGGTGTGATTAAACGTGGAATAAACAGCTATTCCGATCAAACTGCCAAGCATGGCTACCAGCAGTGTTCCGAAGATTCTTTTTGAGTTCATAATTTGAACATTTTTTGTATTGTCGACTAAATTTTATTCACTTTACCCTGTTTTCAAAAAGCATGCCTTTCAGAACTTAAAACGCTCCGATATGTATAAGAGTTGCATGGAAGGCAGAAGTTTAACAAAACTTAAATCTATTGTCGGTTATCCTTAACAGATGTTAACACTATGAATCACACCCATTTCCAAAAATGGCAGGGAGCCGGTAATGATTTTATCATTATTGACAATCGCAATCAGCAGGTTAAGGATCTTAACCCTCAGAATATCAAGAAATTATGCGACCGCCATTTTGGCATAGGGGCTGATGGGCTCATGCTTATCGGTCCGTCTGTAGATTTTGATTTCGAAATGGTTTACTATAATTCTGATGGCCTTCCGGCTGAAATGTGCGGGAATGGCGGTCGCTGCATCACCGCCATGGCTTATGAGCTGGGCATTTTTACCCACAAAACCATTTTTCTTGCCACGGATGGACTGCATGAGGCTCAAGTGGTGTGCGAAGGACTCATAAGGCTACAAATGGCTGATGTTCTTGATATTAAATCAATCGAAATTGCCCAGGCATATCCATGGTTGACCGGTAAGTCTGCGTTTCTCAATACCGGCGTCCCGCACCTGGTTGTTGTTGTCAGTGATCTTGATTCGATAGATGTTGATGCGGCAGGAAGGGCATTGCGAAATCTTGATCAATTTTCACCAGCCGGCACGAATGTCAACTTCGTAAAAATTGAAGGTCAGACTTTATTTGTCCGCACCTATGAACGCGGTGTAGAAGGGGAAACCCTGGCTTGCGGAACCGGCAATGTTGCAGCAGCGATAGCAACCGAATGGATTTTCAATTACGGGCTGTCGGAATATAATACGGTCGCTCTCGGAGGAAAACTGAAAGTATCGTTCAATCACGCAGGGGAGCAGCGGTTTACGGATGTCTGGCTGGAAGGGCCTGCAGTGAGGGTTTTTGAGGGGACGGTGGAGATCGCTCCGACGTCTTAGAGTTGACAACTTAGGGAAAAGTTGTCAACTCTAAGCGTCGATCTTGGCGTACTTGGCGTTCTTCTCAATGAACTCCCTTCTTGGAGCCACCTCATCACCCATCAACATGGAGAAGGTCCGGTCAGCGGAAGCAGCATTATCAATGGTTACCTGCCGCAAGGTCCTGAATTCAGGATTCATGGTAGTTGTCCAGAGTTGTTCTGCATTCATTTCTCCCAAACCTTTGTAACGTTGTATATGAACTCCGCCTTCTTTGCCGCCTCCAAGTTCGAGTGTTAAAGCTTCCCGCTCGGCATCGGTCCAGCAGTAACGCTCGGTCTTGCCTTTCTTGACTAAAAACAACGGCGGAGTGGCAATATATACATGACCCTGTTCAATCAGGGAGTGGAGATAACGGAAGAAGAAAGTGAGGATCAAGGTCGTGATATGACTGCCATCGACGTCGGCATCCGTCATGATGATGATCTTGTGATAACGGAGCCCCTCGAGGTTAACTTCCTTGCTGTCCTCGTCAGTACCAATGCTGATGCCCAATGCAGTAAAGATGTTTTTGATCTCTTCGTTCTCATATATCCGGTGCTGCATGGCCTTCTCAACATTAAGAATCTTACCCCTTAGCGGAAGGATCGCCTGAAACTGGCGGTCGCGGCCCTGCTTGGCCGTTCCCCCTGCAGAATCACCTTCAACAAGATATAATTCGCAGGTTACCGGATCATTGTTTGAACAGTCGGCCAGCTTACCCGGCAATCCCGATCCGCTCAAAACATTCTTGCGCTGAACAAGCTCGCGTGCTTTGCGTGCGGCATGACGGGCGGTGGCAGCAAGGATCACTTTGTTGACAATCAAACGGGCCTCCTTGGGATGTTCCTCCAGGTAGTTTTTCAACATTTCACTGATTGCCTGATCCACCGAGAGAGCCACTTCACTGTTTCCCAGCTTGGTTTTGGTTTGCCCTTCAAACTGCGGTTCCTGGACCTTCACCGATAGTATGGCTGTCAAACCTTCCCTGAAATCATCTCCGTTGATATCAAACTTCAATTTTGTCAGCATACCCGAATCATCAGCATAACGCTTAAGGGTGCGGGTTAAACCTCTCCTGAACCCCAAAAGGTGGGTACCTCCTTCAATGGTATTGATATTATTGACATAAGAATGCACATGCTCATTAAAAGTGGTGTTGTATTGCATGGCAATCTCAACAGGGATATCACCCTTTTCCGTTTCAATGCAGATGACCTCATCAATCAGTTTTTCGCGCCCTTCATCCACATAGGCAACAAATTCCTTCAATCCTTCGGTTGAATAAAATTCTTCATGAAGGAAGCTGCCATCGTCCTGAATCACACGCTCGTCTGTCATGGTGAGACGGATCTTCTTATTTAAAAAGGCCAATTCACGCAGACGCTCATCCAGTATCTCAATCTTATATTCAAGGGTCGTAAAAATCTCCGGATCGGGCTGGAAATGAATGGTCGTTCCGTTTTTATCCGAGGTGCCAACCACCTCCACCGGTCCTTGTGGAATCCCTTTCTTATAGACCTGCTGATAAATTTTCCCGTCGCGGTGAATTTCGGCTGTCAACAGCATGGAAAGGGCATTCACGCATGACACCCCTACCCCGTGAAGACCGCCGGAAACCTTGTAACTTTCCTTGTTGAATTTTCCGCCGGCATGCAATACCGTCATGACCACTTCCAGTGCCGATTTATTTTCCTTTTCATGGAGGTCAACCGGGATACCCCTTCCATCATCAATGACCGTTATACTGTTATCCGGATGAACAATCAAGTCGATGTTCTTGCAAAAACCGGCCAGTGCCTCATCAATCGAGTTATCTATGACTTCGTAAACCAAATGGTGCAATCCGCGC
>Ga0172379_10010280_pt1 | contig 11359 bp, 8 predicted proteins | sample GrowelOW334metaG_FD_119756 | JGI IMG/M metagenome (GOLD analysis project Ga0172379, IMG submission 119756) | Groundwater microbial communities from an aquifer near a municipal landfill in Southern Ontario, Canada - Groundwater well OW334 metaG | ecosystem: Environmental > Aquatic > Deep... | reverse complement strand
TAACGGCTTTATTGATTTCTTTTTTAATGGATTTATATTGAGCGGTAAGATCTAAAAATTGCATAAATTTTAAGTTGATAAGTTAATAAGCTTACTAAGTTGATAAGTTATATTTGCTTGACTATTTTTTGTTTTTTTAAATATTTTTTGCTACAAATTTTGCAAACGGCTTTGTTACTTTTGAATTGCAGTTTGTTGCCGCAATCGCAAACCCAATCGTGAACAGCCGCCGGCACACCATAAGCCAAACCGTAATCGGGGATATCTTTTGTGACAACCGAACCAGCGCCGATAAAAGCGCTTTTGCCAATAGTGGTGCCGCAAACAATTGTTGCATTGGCGCCGATTGATGCGCCTTCTTTAACTAAGGTTGATTTCCATTTTCCATATTCCGGATATTTTTTCTTTGGATATTTGGCGCGCGGATTTGGGTCATTGGTAAAGACTGCCGACGGTCCGACAAAAACATAATCTTCCAGAGTAACTAAATCCCAGGCGTCAACATTGGATTCCAGTTTAACGCCATTGCCCATTTTTACTTGGCCGCCGACAAAACAATTATGACCGACCATGCAATTCTCGCCGATTTGCGCGCCGGCTAAAACTTGGCTGTTTTGCCAAATTTTTGTTCCGGAACCGATTTTCGCTTCAGGCGAAACTTCTGCTGATGAATGTGCCCAAAATTTTTTCTCCATAGTTTTTTATTATAATTTGATTATTTTACTTTTTTTATCTAAAGATTTTTGGCAAGCATTTAAAATTTTTAAAACATTTAACGCTTCGCGGCCGTCGCTCTTCGGATTTTTACGAGTTTCAATACAATCAAGAAAATGTTGGCATTCTTGGCGCAATGGTTCAAGCTGCGGCAGGGAAATTATTTCTCCTTCCGCTTTTTTCGCTTCCGGAATCTTGCCCAGCCATTCAACTTTATGCGGATAAACAATCAATTTATTTTCTGCCTGGTCGTCAAAAACGGCCATTTTTTTTTCGCCAATTACAGATAATTTTTGTTCTTTAAAAGGATTAAGCCAAGAAACAAAAATATGCGCGGCTTGGTTTTTGTCAAATTCAAAATAACTTAAAGTGCTGTCTGCTACGTTTTTACTCAACCAATCCATGCCATGGCTGCAAATTTTTTTAGGCAATTTTCCCATTAAATCAATAATGACCGCGATATCATGCGGAGCAAAGGACCAAAGAATATTTTCCTCGGTGCGAAGTTTTCCGAAATTGAGGCGATTGGAATGAATGTAGCGGATTTTTCCCAGTTCTCCCTGTTCAATTAATTCTTTTAATTTAATCACAGCCGGATGATAAAGAAGAAGATGCCCGACCATTAAAATGCATTTTTGTTTTTCGGCTAATTTTACCAATTCTTCGCCGTGTTTGATATTCAAAGCCAATGGTTTTTCTACGAAAACATCCTTGCCGGCCAGAAGAAATTTTTTAACCACTTGATGATGAGTGGCGGCCGGCGTGGCAATAACTACGCCTTTGATATTTTTATCAAGAGCCACGTCTTCAAATTTTTGCGTGATATTGATTTCCGGATAATTTTTTTTCAGAGCATCAAGCGCGTTTTGATTAAGATCACTGACGGTTTTTAAAACGCCCAATTCATAAAAATTTCTGACTAAATTTTTACCCCAATAACCGCCGCCGATTACCGCTATATTAGCGGATTTCGCGGATTGAAGCGGATGTCGCCGTTGAACATTACTGGCGGATGTCGCGAATGGAGCGGATTCAATGGATTTAAGCGGATTACGCGGATGGTTTTTTAATTTTGTCATGGATTTTGCGAATAATTACTAAATGTTCACTACCGAAATTTATTAAAAATCCCAATTTATATTTTGAGGCAGATAAATAAGATTGCAGTGTTTGGATTTGAACTCTTGGGACAAACTCTTGAGCTTTTACTTCAAGAATTATTTTATCCCATAGTAAAAAATCAAGTCTATAAGTACCTATTATCTTATCACTTCTTGTAATAGTTATGGTTTTTTCAGTTTCGTATGGAATATTATATTTTGAGAATTCCTGTTTTAGGGCGTTAACATAAATAGATTCTTTGTGTCCGGGTCCCAATTCATTATGAAGTTTAAAACAAATGCCACGTAAAATATATGATTCTTTTTCATATAATAGTGTTTCTCCAGTTTTTGTTTTTATCATAATTTATTAGCTTTTATTAGCGGATAGCGCGGAATCCGTGTAATCCGCTATAATTTATTTATCCGCGTCATCCGCTAATCTTCACAACCATAATACATTTTTAAATTTTCTATTTTTAATGGCATTGCGCGTATCAACCACTAAAAGCGATTTTTTAGCCACTTCATCGTAATTGAGATTAGAGTGATCGGCTAAAATTAAAACGCAATCATAATGTTTAAGATTTTTGGGTTGATATTCGATGGATTTTAAGTTTTTATTGTCAATTTTGAATTCAGGAATATACGGATCAAAATATTCCACTATAGCTCCTTTTTTCCAGAGATCGCGAATAACATGATAAGAAGCTGATTCTCTTGGATCAGCCACGTCTTTTTTATAAGCAACACCCCAAACTAAAACTTTGGCTCCGTTTAAAGATTTCTTATGCCGGTTAAGTCCTGAAATAACTTTAGTCACGACAAAATGGGGCATTTGATCGTTGATTTCGCCGCCCAATTCTATAAATCTTGTATAAAATCCGTATTCTTTGGCTTTCCAGGAAAGATAAAACGGATCCAGGGGAATACAATGTCCACCAATTCCGGGTCCGGGATAAAATGGCATAAATCCATAAGGTTTTGTTTTAGCCGCCTCAATTACTTCCCAAATATCAATATCCATTTTTCCGCACAAAAGAGCCAATTCATTGATCATTGAAACATTGACTATTCGAAAAGTATTTTCAAGAATTTTAGTCATTTCCGCGGCTTCAGGCGAAGAAACTTTGAAAACTTTATCCAAGAATGATCTATAAACTAAACTTGTAAGCTTGGTGCATTTGGGAGTAATACCGCCAACCACTTTGGGAACATTTCTGACATTGAATTTTTGATTACCCGGATCAATTCGTTCCGGCGAAAATGCCAAGAAAAAATCTTTTCCTACTTTTAAACCGGATTTTTGGAGAACAGGCAAAATAACTTCGCGTGTTGTTCCGGGATAAGTGGTGCTTTCCAAAATTATTAATTGCCCCTTTCTGATAAAACGGGCAATTTCTTTAACCGTGGATTGAATATAAGTAATGTCGGGTTGTTTATATTTATCCAGCGGGGTAGGGACGCAAATAATAATCACATCGGCGAGTTTTAGAATTTTTTTATCAGTAGTGGCTGAAAATTTTTTAGATTTAAGAACTCCTTGCAAATCAGCCGAGGAAATATCAGCAATATAAGAATGACCTTGATTGACCAATTTAACTTTATTTTTTTGAACATCAAAACCAAAAACTCTGAATCCTTGCTCGGCCAATACCACGGCCAGGGGGAGTCCCACATAACCGAGTCCGATAATCGTAATTTTAGCTTTTTTATTTTTAATTAATTTTTCTAATTTTTTCATATATTCAATGGTTATATATTATGAAAAAATTATACCATTTTTTTAGAATCAGACAAGGGCTTGCCCCCACACCAAACTCAATGTAAGATTTTCTTAAAAGTGGAAGATAAAAGCGAAGCGGCTTCGCCTTATAATTTTTTTTATTTAAAATGTTAATGATAAGTTATGGTGTGGGGCTTGTTTGCTACTATAAATATGGTATAGTATTATCGTATCTGTTATTTTTTTTAGACAGCTCAGAATATTTTTATGGCCTCAACTACCAAAAATACATTTTATTTATTAGTGGCTCAGGTTTATCAAAAAATGATGGCCGCGGTTTACTATTTTATTTTGGCCCGCTATTTGGGGGTGGAAAATTTTGGCAAGTATATGTTTGTTTTTGCCTTGGTTGGCATGCTTCTGATTTTTATTGATTTTGGTTTTAGTGGCGTGATGACTCGCGAAATAGCCCGTGATAAAGAAAAAACTCAAAAATATTTAAATAATATTTTGGGATTTAAATTAGTAGTCAGCTTACTTTCTTGTTTAATTATTTTTTTCTTAGTTCGTTTATTGCATTATTCCGTTATTATTCAAAATTTAACCTACCTGGTTGTCATCTCGTCAATCCTCGGTTCATTTGGTTCAACTTTTTATCAGGTTTTTCGGGGACATTTTAATTTTAAATATGAGGCCTTGGGAACAATTTTGTCTCAGACAACCTTGGTAGTCGTCGGCGTAATTTTAATGAAGCTAAAAGTTAATTTACTTTTAATGATCCTTCCATATATTTGCGCTAACGCGATTTTTCTGATTAATAGTTTGAAATTTTTTAAAAGGCAAACAGGAATTTGGTTTAAATTTACTTTTGATTTACTGGAGATTAAACAATTAATGAAACTCAGTTTGCCGTTTTTTATTGCCGGTATTTTTGCAACTTTATATCTCAATATTGATACGATTTTACTCTCGCATCTTGGCAATGATACGATGGTTGGCCTTTATAACGCAGCCAAGAAATTACCCAATGTTATTTTGGCTTTAATTCCGGCGGCGTTCAGCAGTGCTATTTATCCTGCTTTAAGCAAACATTTTTTTTCTTCAAAGCAAGAAACTTCCAGAATTTTTCAAGAAGCGCTTTTTTATTTATTATTAATTATTCTGCCGATTGTTTTTGGTACAATAATACTAAGCGATTCCTTAATCACTCTTTTTTACGGACCAAATTATTTGCCAGCATCTATTATTTTAAAAATTTTAATTCTAGCCCTACCTTTTACTTTTTTTGATATATTGGCTATTACTTTGCTTAATGCTTGTAATCGACAAAAAGTTAATATGATTAATCAGGGAATTGGCGTATCTGTTTTAATTATTTTTGCAATAATTTTAATTCCAAGATTGGCTCAAATCGGAATAGCCATCGCCTTTTTGATCAGTTATTTATTTTTATTTGTTATAGAATTATGCTGGGTCTTAAAATTAATCAAGATTCATAAGAGATATTTTATAATGAAAATCGGCGGTATTTTCTTATCGTGTTTAATTATGAGCGGTTTGATTATGTTTTTACAAAATAAATGCCACTTGGTTGTTTTAATTTTAATCGGCATCGGTTCTTATTTTTTAAGCGCTTGTCTATTAAAAATAATTTCAAAGGAAGAATTAATAAAAGTTAAAAGTTTAATTTTATTTAAAAATGTCTAAAATATCGGAAAAAATTTGTCTGACAATTATCCATTGGGGATCTTGCTTAATTTTATTTTTACCGCTTTTAGTTTATCAATATACTTTATATCCTTATATATTTGGTAAGGTTATATTTTTTAGGATTTTGGTTGAAATTATTTTTGCGGCCTGGCTGTTTTTAGCTATTTATAATAACACTTATCGGCCTAATTGGAGAAATCCTTTGATTTTCAGTTTGACCACATTTATGGGTGTTTTAGTTCTAACTACATTGACAGGCGTTGATATTTCCCGTTCTTTTTGGTCAACCCAAGAAAGAATGACCGGTGTTTTGACTTTACTTCATTTCTATGCATGGTTTTTAATTTTAACCAGTTGTTTTAAAAAATGGCAGGACTGGCGAAAATTAATTTGGACAAGTTTGATCTGTTCTTTTTTTATCGGACTATATGGTCTGGGTCAAAAATTCGGATTAAAATTTTTGTTGAAAGAAAATAATCCCCAAATGACAGCAACACTCGGCAATCCAATTTTTTTGGCAGTTTATGCGATGCTCCATATTTTTTTATCCGGCCTGTTGATTGTTTTAGAAAAGATAAAATTGGGAAAAATTTTATCTTTTCTGTCTTTACTTTTTAATTTAACTATTATTCTTTTTGCCGCCTCACGCGGAGTAATGCTTACTTTCGGTTTATCATTTATATTATTTTTTGGTTATTTGATATTAAATATTCGTCCTAAAAAATTAAAACTAATTTCTATTTCCATTTTTATTTTATTGATATTGGTGGTGGTCAGCGGAATATTTTTTCTTCAAACCCAAAAAGAAAAACCATGGATTTATAAAGCGCCGGTTTTTATTATGAGACTTGTTTATTTGACCGGCAGTGCGAGTGAGCGAACAATTGTTTGGCAAGCCGGTTGGCAGGGTTTTAAAGAAAAACCAATTTTAGGATGGGGCTGGGAAAATTATAATATAATTTTTAATAAGTATTATAATCCTCATTATTTAAGTTTAGGTCAGGAAAATACTTGGTTTGATCGTTCACATAATCAAGTTGTGGATTTATTGACTTTAACCGGCGGAGTGGGCTTAGTGGCTTATTTAGCGATTTTTACAAGTATTTTTTGGCTACTACTCAATAAAAAGCGACACCAATACACAAACAATACGCGAATGACACAAACAGGGAGTGTATTATTGGCTTGTATGTTTTTGGCATATTTTATTCAGAATTTAACCGTTTTTGATACGCCGGCACCGCTTATTATTTTTTATTTTGGTCTGGCTCTAACTTATTTTATAACAACGAACAAGGATTTAGACATAAATAAGGGTTTAGAAAAATCAGAAGCACGAAATCCGAAATCCGAAACAAACACAAAATTCAAAAATCAAAATTTAAAATTAAATAATTTCCCGCTTCCAATTCTGATTTTTTTGATTATAATTTTTCTGCCATGGTCAATTTATAAATTTAATTTTGAGCCTTTTATTCAAAGCAAGGCGGCGGTTACCGGTATTTCCGCTTCTCGGATTAATTTTAAAACAGGTCTTGATTGGTATAAAAAATCTTTAGTTAATCCGGTTTTCACAAATCCGGAAGTCAGGACTCAATTAGCCAAAACTATTGTTGAATTTCCCGGTCAGTCAAATCTTGATCCGGCTGTTTTACAACAAGGCAAGGAACTTGTCATTAAAGAATTTGAAAAAAGTGTTCAAGAACATCCTCAAGATGTGAGAAATTATTTATATTTGGGCCAGTTGTATAATTTGGGTTCAAAATATAATAAAGAGTATCTTGATAAAGCGGAGGTGGTTTTAAAAAAAGCGACAGAACTCTCGCCAAAACGCCAGCAAATTTATTTTGAATTGGGTAAAACTTATCTTTATAAAGGAGAATATGGAAAAGCTGTCAGCGCCATCCAAGAAGCGGTTAATTTTGATGATAAAGTAGGGGAATCATATTGGAATTTAGCACAAGCTTATTTAATTTGGGGTAAAAATAAAGAAGCCACTGACGCAATAAATAAAGCCAGAGAATTAGGTTATTATAAAGAAGGTATTGATTTTAATATTGCCAAGGCCTATGCCGAAATAAAAGATTTTGGAAATGCTTTTGATTTTTGCAGCAGGGCTATTCGTCTGCAACCGGATAATTTAACCTCTCAACTGGGTTGCGCTTTGATTTACGCCAAGGGCGGCGATCAAGCCACAGTTCAGCAGATTTTAAATAAAATGGAAAGTATAAATCCACAGGCGGTTGCCCAAGCCAGACAATTAATAGAACAGCAAGAAAAATAAAATAATTTAAAAATCAGGGGGGCGGAAGAAATTCCGTCCCTTTTTACATTTTAAGCTTGTAAGTGATTGGTTTTTATGTTATAATATATTAAATTTATGAAGTTAAAAACAATTAAAGAAATCAAAAATTTAAAAGGAAAAAGGGTGCTGGTGAGGGTTGATTTTAATTGTCCGATAAAAAATGGCCGAGTTATTGATGATACTCGCATTCAGGCCGCTTTAGAAACCATTAAATATTTAATTCAACAAAAAGCGATTGTTATTTTGATTAGTCATTTGGGTGATCCATTTAAAAATCCGAAATCCGAAATCCGAAATCCGAAACAAATACAAAATTCAACCCCGACGCCAACGGGTCGGGGCTCCGACCGAAGCGTCGGAGAATTCAAAAATAAATATAGTTTAAAACCGGTAGCAAAATATATTAATAGATTACATGTTCCAGGTTCTATGTTTCATGTTAAATTTATCGATGATTGTGTTGGCGAAAAAGTCAGGAAAGAGACTGCGACAATGAAGCCGGGAGAAATTATTTTATTAGAAAATCTCCGTTTTTATGATGGAGAAGAAAAAAATGATTTAAAATTCGCCAAGCAATTAGCCGGGTTGGCTGATTTGTATATTAATGATGCATTTTCGGTTTGCCACCGGGCCCATGCTTCGGTCTCGGCAATTACTCATTATTTGCCGGCCTATGCGGGCTTTTGTTTAATTAAAGAAATTGAAAATCTAAGTCAAGTTTTAACTAAGCCGCTACACCCGTTTATAGTTTTAATGGGCGGAGTTAAAATTTCCACTAAAATAAAAACCATAGAAAATTTAGCCAAAAAAGGCGATCAGATTTTAATCGGCGGAGCTTTGGCTAATACTTTTTTAAAAATAAAAGGAGTTAATATCGGAGCTTCGTTTTATGAACCGACCATGATTAAAATGGCAAAGAAGTTGGCTAAAAATAAAAAAATTATTTTGCCATTAGACGTCGAGACTGAAGGTAGGGATAACGATTTCAAAATTCTAGATATCGGTCCCAAAACCGTTGAATTATTTCAAAAATATCTTAAAACCGCCAAGACAATTATTTGGAACGGTCCAATGGGTCTTTTTGAAGAAAAGCCTTTTGATCAAGGGACAAAGGAAATGATTAAAATTATTTTAAATAATCGCAAAGCCAAAATTATTATTGGTGGTGGAGAGACCATAGCTTCTCTTCAGGAAGCAATTTCTAATTTTCAATTTCTAATTTCTAAACCGAATATATTCATTTCAACTGGGGGAGGAGCGATGTTGGAATTTTTGGAAGGAAAAATATTACCGGGAATTAAGCCGCTAATTAAATTTTAATTAAGAATTAACGAATTTAGCGAGTTAACGAGTTGGAAAATACACAAAATAACAGAATAGGAAGGGAAACAAGAATTTATAACTCGTTAATCCGTTAACTCGTTAATAAGTCAATTCAATAATTTATTCAAATTTATGTCAAAAATTAAATCTATTCACGCTCGTGAAATTTTAGATTCAAGAGGCAATCCGACTCTTGAAGTTAGAGTTGTTTTAGAAAATGGTTTAGAATCAAAAGCAGCGGTTCCTTCCGGAGCTTCAACCGGTATTCATGAAGCGCTTGAATTAAGAGATAATAATTTAAACCGTTATGGCGGCAAGGGTGTATTAAATGCTTGTGAAAATGTGGAAAAAATAATCGCTCCGGCCTTAATTGGACATGAACCAAACCCTCAAGAAATTGATAAATTAATAATTGAATTAGATGGAACGCCAAATAAAAGCAAATTGGGCGCCAATGCCATTTTGGGGGTTTCTTTGGCCTGCGCTCGAGTTGCGGCAAAAGAAGCGGGAATACCTTTATATAAATATATTCGCGAAACTTATCAACTTATCAACTTATCAGCTTATCAACTTCCCATCCCGATGCTCAATGTGATTAATGGCGGAAGACATGCTGACAACAAATTGGATATTCAGGAATTTATGATTGTGCCTCTGGCTGAAAATTTTAAAAACCAACCCAATCAATTGTTTAAAGAAAGAATAAGATTAAGCGCGGAATTTTTTCAGATTCTTAAAAATATTATTAAGAGCACTTACGGTTTTTCAGTAGCCGTGGGAGATGAAGGCGGTTTTGCGCCAAGCTTTAAAAATAATGAAGAAGTGCTGAAGGTTTTAATGTCCGCGGCTCAAGAAGCAGGATTTAAAATCGGGCAAGATATAGTTTTTGCTTTAGACGTGGCAGCTTCAGAATTTTATGATGTTAAAGAAAAAAAATATGTTTTTGAAAATAAAAAATTGTCATCTCAAGACTTGATTGCTTTATATCAAACTTGGGTTGAAAAATATCCGATTATTTCCATTGAAGACGGTTTATCTGAAGACGACTGGGCCGGTTGGAGAGATCTTCACGCGCGTTTGCAAAAAATAATGATTGTCGGCGATGATTTGTTTACCACCAATATTGATCATTTAAAAAAGGGCATTGAAGAAAGGGCGGCAAATTCTATTTTAATCAAACCGAATCAAATCGGCACTTTGACTGAAACGATAAATTGCATTAAATTTGCCCAAGCGAATAATTATAAAATTGTTATTTCTCATCGTTCCGGCGAAACAAGCGATGATTTTATTTCCGATTTGGCCGTGGCTGTTGGCGCTGATTTTATCAAAGCCGGCGCGCCAAACAGAGGAGAACGAGTGGCAAAATATAATCGATTAATGGAAATTGAGGAAGAACTGGGAAGGAATGCCTAATTCCTAATTGACCTAATTTCTAAACAATGTCTAATGTTAAAATGTCAAATATCTAATTTTTTTAATCATTTAATTAATTGGGATTTATTTAGAAATTAGAAATTAAAAATTAGAAATTTTTGAACAATTGAATGATTATATTAAATTATATTGTATGAAAAAAAATATTAATAAAATTAAACCCGTTATTCTTATAATCCTTGACGGTTGGGGGGTGGCACCGGAAAGCAAGGGTAATGCCGTTACTCTGGCAAATACACCCAATTTTAATCATTATAAAGAAAAATATCCCTATACTGAGGTTTGCGCTTTTGGAGAATGCGTCGGTTTGCCTAAAAATCAACCCGGAAATTCAGAAGCCGGTCATTTGAATTTGGGCGCCGGACGAGCCGTTAAAGATGACGCGGTTTATATTTCCGAGAGTATTAAAGATGAAACATTTTTTAAAAATCCGGCTTTTTTGGAAGGAATTTCACATCTTAAAAAATATAAATCAAAAGTTCATTTAATAGGCTTGGTGACTGAAGAAAACAGCGCTCATTCATCACCCGAACATTGGTTGGCAATGTTAAAGCTTTTGGAAGAGCAAAAAGTTGAAGAAGTATTTTTACATCTTTTTACCGATGGCCGCGATTCTTCACAGCATGCGGCTATTCGTCTGGTGGAGAGATTTGAACAAAAAATAAATCATGACAATCATCATTTGAAAGTTAATATCGCCAGTATTTCAGGCAGATTTTATGCCATGGACAGGACAAAACAATGGGACAGAGTTGAAAAAGTTTACAATCTTTTGGTTTTAGGCAAAGGATTTCAAGCTTCAACCCCCAAAGAGGCTATTGTTCAAGCTTATAATCGTCAAGAAACAGATGAATTTATTTTGCCGACTATTATCAAAAAAGATCATCAACCGACCGCCACTATTGACGACAACGACTTGGTTATTTTTATGAATCTGCGATCTGACCGAGCCCGCGAATTAAGCAAGGCTTTTGTCCAAAAGGAATTTAATCAGAAAAATCCGGGTTCGTTTAAAAGAAAAAAATGGCCGAAAAATTTATTTTT
>Ga0172379_10010279_pt1 | contig 11359 bp, 9 predicted proteins | sample GrowelOW334metaG_FD_119756 | JGI IMG/M metagenome (GOLD analysis project Ga0172379, IMG submission 119756) | Groundwater microbial communities from an aquifer near a municipal landfill in Southern Ontario, Canada - Groundwater well OW334 metaG | ecosystem: Environmental > Aquatic > Deep... | reverse complement strand
GAAGGATCGGTGCTTGTAAAGGACCAGCTGGTGGGCGAGATTGACTCGGTCCAGTCGCTTCTGAAAAGGGACCAATTGAAGGCAAGCCGGAAAGCCCTGCAGAGCCGGCGGCCCGACGTTGCGGTCCAGATCGCGACGCTTGAACAGCAGGCGGCAAGCGCCAAGACCGAACAGCAGCGCATCGCTAATCTGCTCAAGGCCGGTGCCGCGAACCAGAAGCAGCTCGACGACGCCAACGCGCAAGTCGCGCTTCTTGAGCGGCAAGTGGCAGCCCAGCGCTCCACCCTGAACAGCAGCGACCGTACCCTGGTCGACGAGATCGCTTCCCTGGATATCCAGATCGCCCAGGTTGACGACCTATTGGCGAAATGCCGGATACTGAGCCCCATCGGCGGAACCGTGCTGGTGTCGTACGCGGAACAGGGCGAACTCGCCTCGGTGGGCAGGGCGCTGTTCAAGATCGCGGATCTGGGCAACATGTACCTGCGCGCGTATGTGGTCGCGAGTCAGCTGACCACCCTGAAGCTGGGCCAGACGGTCCGCGTTTTTTCCGATTTTGGTGGAGATGGCGATCGGGAATACCCGGGAACCATAAGCTGGATTTCCGGCAAGGCCGAGTTCACGCCCAAGGCGGTGCAGACCCGTGACGAGCGGGCAAACCTGGTGTACGCCGTGAAAGTCGCGGTGCGGAACGACGGCTATCTCAAGATCGGGATGTATGGCCGTCTCGAGACCGGAGAGTAACGGCGTGGTCGAGGTTCTGGGGGTACGCAAGAATTACGGCAAGGTCCGGGCGCTGGAGGATATCTCATTCCAGGTGGGGCGGGGTGAGATCTTTGGCATAATCGGCCCCGACGGTGCGGGAAAAACCACGCTCTTCCGCATACTCACCACCCTGCTTCTCGCCGATGCGGGGGAAGCCCGCGTGGACGGTTTCGACGTCGTGAAAGGTTACCGGGATATCCGGGCGCGGGTTGGGTACATGCCCGGAAAGTTTTCCCTGTACCAGGACCTGACGGTGCAGGAAAACCTGGAATTTTTCGCGACTGTCTTCGGCACTACCATCGATGCGAACTACCACCTGATACAGGACATCTACGACCAGCTCAAGGCCTTCAGAAATCGGCGGGCCGGGAAACTTTCGGGAGGCATGAAGCAGAAACTCGCCCTGTGCTGCGCCCTCATCCACAAACCCGAGGTCCTGTTCCTGGACGAACCGACAACGGGCGTGGACCCAGTCTCACGCAAGGAATTCTGGGAGATGCTCAAGCGGCTGAAGGACCAGGGTATCACGATACTCGTATCCACACCCTACATGGACGAGGCGGTTCTCTGCGACCGGATCGCCCTCATCCAGCGCGGCCGCTTTCTGCGCATCGATAGCCCGCGGAACCTGGTTGCCCAGTACCCGGTGCAACTCCTGTCCGTGAGAGGCCCCTCCATGTTCACCCTCCTGAGGGAATTGCGCATGATACGGGGCATTCGCAGCTGCTATGCCTTCGGCGACTCCCACCATGTGGCGGTGGATGATCCACTGCTTGGAGCGGAGACGCTCAGCGGAAAATTGCTGGCCTTGGGACACGAGGGAGTCGAAGTGAAACGCATCCAGGCAAATGTGGAGGATTGCTTCATGGATCTGTCATCCATGGAGCAATCCTCCAAAGAGCTTTCCTCAACGGGTGCCGTATCGTGAGAGTCATCGTGGCGGAAAACCTGACCAAGCGTTTCGGCCATTTCACGGCAGTGGATTCGGCTTCCTTCCAGGTTGGACAGGGGGAGATTTTCGGTTTCCTGGGAGCCAACGGTGCCGGCAAGACGACGGCCATGCGCATGCTGTGCGGGCTGAGCAAGCCGTCGTCAGGGAGGGGGACTGTGGCCGGGTTCGACATAGAAAGGAAGCCGGAAAAGGTAAAGGCTTCCATAGGCTACATGAGCCAGAAATTCGCCCTGTACGAGGATCTGACGGTGCGGGAAAACATCCGCTTGTACGCCGGTATCTACGGAGTGCCGGGGAAACTCATCGCCCCCAGGACCGACGACCTTCTGCGGCGGCTGGGCTTCCGGGAAGAGAGGAACACCCTCGTCAAAGCCCTGCCTTTGGGCTGGAAGCAGAAGCTGGCCTTCTCGGTGGCAATCTTCCACGATCCAAAAGTGGTGTTCCTGGATGAACCGACCGGAGGGGTGGATCCCGCTGCCCGCAGGCAGTTCTGGGAAATGATCTACGAGGCTGCCCACGGAGGCATCACCGCTTTCGTGACCACCCACTACATGGACGAGGCGGAATACTGCGACCGGGTCTCCATCATGGTGGACGGCAGGATCGAGGCCCTGGACACCCCACAGAACCTGAAGGCCCGCTACGGTTCGGAGTCCATGGACCAGGTCTTCACCCAACTCGCACGCAAGGCGACGAGGGAGGTGGAGTGAGTTGAACCAGCTGCCCGTCTTTATCCGTAAGGAATTCCACCATATCCTGCGGGACCCCTGGACCATGATGATGCTCCTGGCCCTGCCTATCCTGATGCTTGTCCTGTTCGGTTTCGCGATAACCACGGAGGTCAAGAATGCGCATATCGCCATCTACGACCCCTCGAACGACGCTGCGACCCGGGCGATCGGCGCCCGCTTCGGAACGAGCGAGTATTTCAAGGTCGTCGCCGAGCTCAGGACACCGGAGGAGATCGACGGAATATTCAGGTTCGGCGACGTCTCGATGGTCGTGGTGTTCGGCGACGGTTTCTACGAGAATCTGGTCCGCACCGGCGACGCCCAGGTCCTACTGATCGCCGACGGCACCGACCCGAACACCGCCTCCACCCTGGTGAACTACGCGAGCGCCATAGTGTCGTCATACCAGCAGGAATTGTCGCCCCTTGGCGAGTTGCCCTACCGGATACACAGTGAGGTGCGGCTGCTCTACAACCCGCGCATGAAGGGCGCGTACAACTTCGTCCCCGGCGTCATGGGCATGGTGCTCATGCTCATCTGCGCGATGATGACTTCCATCTCGATCGCGCGGGAAAAGGAAAAAGGTACCATGGAGATCCTCCTGGTATCCCCCATGAAGCCCATCGTCATCATCCTGGCAAAGACCATTCCCTACTTCGTTCTATCGGTCGTGAATCTAGCAACCATACTCATCATGTCCGTGTTCGTGCTGGAGGTGCCTATCGCTGGCAGCCTTCCCGCGCTGGTCACCGTGTCCCTGGTGTTCATATTCGCTTCCCTTGCGCTGGGACTGCTCATCTCGTCGGCTGTCCAGACCCAGGTGGTGGCCCTGCTGATATCGGGTATGGCCCTCATGATGCCCGTCATCCTGCTCTCGGGCATGATGTTCCCCGTGGAGAACATGCCGCGACCCCTTCAGTGGTTCTCACGGGTGCTCCCTGCCAGCTGGTACATCGTGGCGGTCAGGAAGATCATGATCAAGGGACTCGGCCTTGCCTCGATCCTGAAGGAACTTTCGGTGCTGGCCGGAATGGCCTTGGCGCTTATTGTCGTCAGCCTCAAACGTTTCAGGATCAGGCTGGAATAGGCATGCTGCGCTTTCTCGTCGAAAAGGAATTCAAGCAGATGCTCCGCAACGCGTTCCTGCCCCGCCTCATCGTCATGTTCCCCTTGATCGGCCTTCTGGTTTTTCCTCTCGCCGCGGACTTCGAGATCAAGGGCATCCGCCTGGTCGCGGTGGACAACGACCACAGCTCCTATTCACGACGTCTGGTCGACAAGGTTGTATCCTCCGGCTGGTTCAGCCTGGCAAGGGTGGAGGGAGCGTATGATGATGCCATCCGTCTGGTGGAGCTGGGTACTGCGGATGTCATTCTGGAACTGCCACCCCATTTCGAGCGGGATCTCATCCGGGAGAAAACCGCTGGGGTCATGATTTCCGCGGATACCGTGAACGGCACCAAAGGCGGTTTGGGGAGCGCATACCTTTCGGGCATAGTCTCGGATTTCGCGTCCGAAATCCGGGGTGAACTTATTGCCGGAACACCGAAGCCCGTGGTTCCGGCCTTCACCATCATTCCACGTTTCCGCTACAACCCGCACCTGAAATACCCCATCAGCATGGTGCCCGCCCTCATGGTCATGGTACTTTCCATGCTCGCGGGTTTCCTGCCCGCCCTGAACATTGTGGCCGAAAAGGAAAGTGGCACCATCGAGCAGATGAACGTCACACCAGTTCGGAAGTTCGACTTCATCCTTTCCAAGCTCATACCTTACTGGGTCGCCGGTTTCATCTCGCTTTCCATCTGCTTCGTCGTCGCCCGCGTTTTCTACGGCATGATTCCGGCCGGCAACCTGGCCACCATCTACCTGTTCGCCAGCGTTTTCGTCCTGGCCATGTCGGGCTTTGGCCTGGTGATCTCCAACTACGCCCTTTCCATACAGCAGGCCATGTTCATGATGTTCTTTTTCGTCATGACCTTCATCCTCATGAGCGGCCTCTACACGCCCATCGCAGGGATGCCCGCCTGGGCGCAGATGATGAGCAATTTCAGCCCCCTGAAATATTTCATACGGGTGATGCGCCTTGTATACCTGAAGGGCAGCGGCTTTTCCGAGCTGGCAAGCTCCTTTGCCGCACTCGGAGGTTTTGCTGTGTTCTTCAACGTCTGGGCGGTTATCAGCTACCGGAAGAGCGCGTAGGTTTCGCCAGGTGCACGTCCATCTGCGGGAAGGGGATGTTGATGCCTTCGAGGCGGAAGCGTTTCATGACATCCATCATGATGGAGTTCTTGAGTTGAAGGAAGTTGGACTTTTCGAACCAGAGTCCAAAGAGGATTTCCACGCCGGAGCTCTCGAACTTGTCCATGACGATAAGGGGCTCCGGGTTGTCCAGCACCCAGATATTCTTGCGGGCTATATCCTCCAGCACGGTCATGACGAATTCCAGGTCCACCGCATAGTCCACCATGAGTTTCACATCCAGACGGCGTATGGGAAAACGGGTGATGTTCACTACATTGGTCTTGATGATGGTTTCGTTCGGAATGCGGACATAGCGGTTGTCAAAGGTCTGCAGTTTGATGGACAGCAGGTCTATGGATTGCACTATTCCCGTGATGTCGCCCACCTGGATGACATCCTCCAGCTGGAAGGGTTTTTCCGAAATAAGGAACAGCCCCGATATTACGTTGGAGACCGAGGTCTGGGCGGCGAAACCCAGCGCAATGCCCGCGATGCCCGCAGCGCCCAGCAAGGCCGAAAGGTCTATACCGAGCTGTTTGAAGATAGTGATCACCGCGAATGTGAAACCGGCGTAGCGGATGAGCTTTCGGATCAGATTGCCGCGTTGGTCCGGAACATGACCTTTAAGAGCGCGGCCGACCACAACCTGTACGATCTTGAAGGACAGAAGGATGAGCAGTACCGCTGCGGCCATGCCCATTATCTTGCCGGATAATCCGGCAGGCACGAGACTCGACAGGGACGTACGAAGTTCGGCAAACATTTCCTGTATGTCCATAAAATCCGTACTCCTTTAAAGCCCGGTTATTGTCCGGAGGAAATTCACTCCCCTCCGCACCAGCAGTTCGCTGCTGCCTACCCGTGACGCTGTCACCAGCGTTCCCCCACCGCGTTGCCTGTTCTCCTCGACGCTCATCTTGAGTCCGCCGTCCGCCAGGCTGTTCACCACTACCAGATCGGTAGTCAGGATACCATCTCTCTCATAGATGTTTATCAGATCGGTGAAAATGGCCAGACGTTCGAGGTTCACAGCCACCTTGGACTCATTGCGGACGTTGATTTCGCAGTGGACGAGGGATCTGAAGGTTTCGGTGTCCCACGTGTTCAGGGGATTCTCCTCTTCCTTTTCCCCCCGGCAGCGGGGATCCAGTGCGGTGGGCATGGACAGGCAAAGGGACCCTCCGGTCTTGTCGCCAAACCAGGTCCGGGAAAGTATGAAGGGCATGGTCTCACCCAGGCTCGGTCCATGCTCGATCTCGAACCGGATCATCGGGGGCAAGGCGACATTGAACCTGGCGTCAGCTCCGGGAAGTATGCGGATATCGTTCCTGGCCATGATGAGGTAGGGCAATTCGCTCAGGCGGGGACGCAGGGCTACCCGTGTTCCATGGGTGACGGCGAATTCGATCGGTGCCGATTCCGGTGGGTCACAGGGCAGGGGACCGCCGGATTCCGGCCGCAGTTCCTGAAATTCGACAGGAAAGAACGACATGCGCCATTCATCGCCGTTCTTGCGCAGGTACGCATGGGATCCGTGCAGTCTCCACTGGTACCACAGGGCCTCTTCTGGTTCGAAATACTTCCACATAGGTGAATAATACCATATTTCGCTTCGATTCTGGCTTCCATTCTTGCGGCTCAGGCCCTTATACTGTCACTTCAACGCGGATAAGCAGCGATGGAGCAGGGTTGAAGCATGAAGACAAGCTACCTTATGGAAAACAAGGATGAGATCCGCCGCCTGGAAATCAAGACCGATGCGGCTGTCGTCGAAGGTTTCGCGACCAGGGCTGGCTTGAGGCCGGGCATGCGCGTGGCCGATGTTTTTTGTGGTTCCGGCCTCACCACTGCCATACTTGCCGGCATTGTGGGTGAGAGCGGATGGGCCGAGGGTTTCGATGCCTCCCCCGAGCGTATCGCCCACGCTACCGCGAACTATGGCGGCAAACGTACGTCCTTCCATTTGGCGGACGCCCGCAACACTTTTCCCGAACAAGGCTTGTTCGATTTCGTATGGGTTCGCTTCGCCCTGGAATACTTCCGCAAGGAAAGTTTCGATATTGTCCGCAATCTTTCGACCGTCCTGAAAGAGGGAGGTATCCTCTGCCTGATCGATCTGGACCATAACTGCCTGAACCATTTTGGTATGGAAGAGCGGATGGAAAAAGCCCTTGAAGCGGTCATGGGCCAACTCGAGGACAAGTCCAATTTCGACCCCTACGCTGGCCGCAAACTCTACTCACATCTATACAGACTGGGTTTCAGCGATATCCGGGTCGAAGCAGGCGCCCACCACCTGATCTACGGTGAACTGGGCGAGGCGGACCGTTTCAATTGGGTCAAGAAGATAGAGACGATCACGAGGAATACGTCCACGGTGGTTCCCGGCTACGCGTCGAACGGGGAATTCCGCGATGCCTTCCTGAACTTTTTAGAGGACCCAGGCCGCTTCACCTATACGCCCATCATCGCCTGCTCCGGCAGGAAACCGCCCGCAGTGCCTTGATCCCGGGTCCATCCGGCTTGTGCCTCCTACGAGGCCTTCGCGTTGAGGATTTCCAGGAACACAGCCACTATGCGTTCATCCAGGTGCTTGCCGCAGGCGGCCTTGAGGGTGGCTTCGGCGTCCTCGCTGGTCATGGGGTCGCGGTAATGCCGTTTTGCGGTGATGGCTTCGTAGAAGTCAGCGACCGCGATGATGCGCGATCCCAGGGGTATGTCCTCTCCGCCCAGCCGACCCGGGTAGCCGGTACCGTCCATGCGTTCGTGATGGGACCCGGCGATTTCGGGTACCTGCTGGTAGATACCCTTGAAATTGATCTGGTCCAGTATGCGTCTGGTCTTGACCGCGTGGGTCTTGATCTCCTCCCGTTCCCGGCCGGTCAGGGGGCCGCTCTTCTTCAGGATTGAATCCTTGATGCCTATCTTGCCGTAATCGTGTAACTGGGCCGCCACCCGCACCGCTTCCGTATACGCCTCGCTCAGGCCCATCCTTCGGCAGATTTCCATGGAATACTCGGTGACCCGTTCGGAATGGCCGGCGGTCAGGCTGTCCCGCGCGTCTATGCTGGCGGCAAGCACCTGCAGGATGGACCTGAACTGGGACTCCCGTTCCTCCATCATCTGGGCGTTGTGGACGCTGATGCCAATCTCCGGCGCTATGCCCATGATCAGGTTCTTGTCGCTTTCCAGGAGGGGGCGTTTGCTCTTCACATTGTCTACGGCCAGCACGCCCAGGCATTCGTCCTCGTAGAGTATGGGGCAGCAGATAAAGGATTTCGAGCCGATCCTCTTGATGAATTCCATGCTCCGCTGGGACAGGTCCTCCATGATGCTGCCTACATCGTTTACCAGGAAAGGCCGTTTCTCGCGGTAGCAGAGCACGAAGACACCCCGGGAATCTTCCCTGTCCAGGTGGAAGCGGGTCCGCTCTATATCACCGACCATTTCGGTGCTGTAGCCGTACCCCGCCTTGTATTCAAGGTTTTTCCTGTCGTCGCTGACGAGCATGATGATGCCCCGGTCGTATTCCAGCCGGTTCTTCAGTATCTCGATCACCTGCGACAGCAAGGCGTGTACCTGGTTGTGCTTGCTGATGATCCTGCCTATCTCGTTGATCATCAAAACGTGGTTGTAGTTGAGGTTCGCGCTGTCCAGCAGTTCCTCAGCGGTCGCCCGTACATTGAACAGCGCGGCCTTGATCTCCTTCTTCTCGAAGATTTCCGCCAGCAGGGCGAACAGCACGGGCAGGGAGGCGCTGAAAATGGCAAGGGGCCATGACCATGCCCAGGAGCTGGCCAGGAACACGAGGGAGACACCGAGGCCAGCGGGCAGCAGCGCATAGTTCCGTGCTTTCTTGAAGCTTTCCGCGTTGGACTGTTTCCAGCTTATCGAGTACCTGCAACAGGACCCGCCCTCGAAGATGCACTCCGTGTGGGTAATCCTGGGCAGGCGCGCGTAGAATACGCTGACGATGGCTTCCAGGTAGCCGATGCGGTTTTCGCACTGGTACCGCTTCTGGTTCACACCCTCCTTGGGGGTGACTATCACCTCTATCTCCGTGGAGCTTATCCTGCGGGACTCGAAGCTGTCCGCCCGGGTGTACTTGCCGGCGATTTTCCCGATCAGCTTATACACGCTGGCCGGTTCTATGAAACCCAGAACCCAGCGGGCGGTTTTTCCGATGGCGTCCGGAGACGCCGTGTAGCGCCCGGCCTCGCGGGCGATGTTGGGATCCCCGCTCAGTCTGACCAGCCGTTCGTGGAAAAGGTCCACCTGGGCCTGGGTGAACCAATGGCCCTCGTCCTCAACCTGATAGGCTTCCATACCCGAATCCAGCAGCAGTTCTGTGACATTCACAAAGCTGTATTTGGCCCTGACCAGCTGGAGAAAGGAGCTGATGATGTTGCTGTTGTAGAGAGGCGCGTTTTCAGTCGCCGGCGCGCTTGCTGTCGTTTCTGCCATGAATATCCCGCTTGAAGGTAGTGTCTATGGATCTGAAATAGATGTCCGAGAAACGCATATTAACTACCCAAAGGTTATATTCTTTTTCATGGGGAATTGAACGCAGGCTCAAAAAAGCGGAGGGATATACCAGCACCGGCATTTCCTCGCCGGAGAAATGGTTTGCGAGTCCGCGCAGGGCCGCGGCCAGTTCGGCGGCAACAAGGTTCTCCTGGTCCACAACGAATACGTGGAAACAATTGGTCAGGTTGGACAGGTTAAGCCCCAAGTCGCTGATCGATACAATGATTATCGCCGCCAGGACCCCGTCACGCTTGAGCGCGAACACCTGCCTGTCCCGGACAAAGCCGTGGCGCCGGTATTCCTCGTTCAGCGGATTCTCGCTGAACAGGTCGGGAGTAAGGTTGAGGGCGTCCAGGCAGAGGCCCCCGGAAAGCAGCTCGTAGGCTTGCCTCAGTTCCAGGAGGTCCTCACGTCCAGCGGGAAGGACCTGGCTGGCGACTGGCACTGTCTGCGGCTGGGATGTCGCGATCGGTGGCGCAAGATCGGCGAGGTGGGTGTACGCGAAGGTGTCCACCGACGATGCCTTGGGGTTGGCCATGTCGCGGACGACCCCGCCAAAGACCCGGCTGGGGAAGTGGTTCTCGTCGCGGTAGTAGCACATGATGTAGTTCATGTGCGTCGAGGGATGCAGGTAAAAGCCAAGTATGTATTGGCCTATATGGTCCAGGACGGCAACCCCCGCCAGTCCGTACCCGCTGCGGGCGGCGGCGTGGTGGTGGATCATCCAGGTTTTCGCGTTGCTGCGTATCATCGACATGTGCCCGAACAGCACACCCCGGTCCTGGAAGATGAAATGCCGGGCGATGGCCGGGCTTTTCAGGTACAGCTTCTCGTAGGTTTTCTTGAATTCTTCCTTGTAGGCCTGAATGGACAGGTACTTCGAGGGGTAGATGAAGCCGGATTCGAAGAAAAAGCGCCATAACTCTTCCATGTCCACCTGGTTGCACACCCTCATGCGTTTGTCGGCATTCTGGTGGAGCAGGGCTGAAAGGCTGGCCTGGTCTTCGATGGGCATATCCAGGAACACCACACCGCACTGGACCAGGGCTTCGCCGCTGCCGCTGTGGATCACATTGCGGTACAGTACCTGCGCCAGGCAGTTCAGGACAAAGTGGTTACCTATGCTGACCGATAGCTCGGGGATCATAAGGCCAGGCAACAGCATCGAGCTGTGCAGGAATTCCTCAGTGGCGAAACCGGAGCTGGAAATATCGGTGGCCTGCAGATACACACGCTTGCCGGTAAGGGGGTGGAGAAAACTGACATTTGGAGCAGGGGCAAGGCAATGACGGTGATTGCGGACTTCCCGGGCGGTAAAGCGCCGGAGGTTGTTGAAATTGGGAGCAAGCACGATGATGCCGCGCGCGTCCGCCATATCGGACCGTGTGATGAGGCAATTACCCGAGAAGAGGCTCCTGCCGTCCTTTTCCAGATTCAGCACCACCGGAACATCCGGGTTGATCCAGACCATCGAACTGGCAGAGGTTCCCGTGAGCCCGACCCGACAGGAAACCGCATTGAAATCGGCGAGATTCCCCGAAAGCAGCACACCATTCTGGAGTATGGACGCGTCCACCGATTCGCATTCGTGGCGTTTTATCTTGCGCAGGCTCTTTTCATGGCCAAAATCGGGAATTTTGAAGATGATGCCATTCTCGTCAAGGTGGGTGACCTCCGCCTTGACGCGGAATAGATCGTGGCCATTGCTCAGCAGGAAACTGTCAAAGGCGTAATTCTCCAGGTGCTGTTTTTTTATACCCGGTTGCATCCAGCGGCATTCCAGGGTCTGGTCCTTGCAGGGCAGGGGAAAGGCCTGCAAGGAGAGGGTCTGGTCATATTTGAGTTGGCGGAAGTTGGCGAAAATCGTGCCTTCGCGGAAATTGACGAAATTGAGGAGGTTGAGAATTTCCTTGCGTTTTACCCGTTTTCCTTCGTTTTGAGGGGAAATCCCGTCCGGGGGGGGCATGATCGAGGATGTGTTCTCAATTTCCAGATTGACATCAACCATAGCTAACTTATCGGAATTGTATCATGCCTTGTGTATGGTCGGGGGCACCGGTTTTGAACTATTTTTGGCGTTCAGGCGTATTCAGAGGTTCCCAGCTCTTTTTTCGCTTCCCGCATCAGGTCGTACGCGCGG
>Ga0172379_10010278_pt1 | contig 11361 bp, 10 predicted proteins | sample GrowelOW334metaG_FD_119756 | JGI IMG/M metagenome (GOLD analysis project Ga0172379, IMG submission 119756) | Groundwater microbial communities from an aquifer near a municipal landfill in Southern Ontario, Canada - Groundwater well OW334 metaG | ecosystem: Environmental > Aquatic > Deep... | reverse complement strand
CCTGCTCCGCCATCGCCGGAGTTGTGGTTCTTACTCCCTGTCCTTCCACTGGAGATAAGCTTTTCCCGATTTCTAAACCGCCCATATCTTCTGACATATTTAAAGTATATAACAATCCGATTTTACCACAAAATAACCACTATAGGTTAGTATTAAAAACAGTTGCAGAGTCTGCCGATTATTTTTAGAAATAAAGCTCCGCCGCCGACCAGCAGTGTCAAAATCCCCATTCCCACCCGTATTAGCCCCTCCTTATGATCCTGTTCCTTTTTCATTCTTTGATTTTAATCCCAGTTTCCGTGAAAAGTCTCCTTGCAATTAACGTTTCACGCGATAGGATTAACTAGATTCTATGGAAAATCACCCTGTCCCGCAAAATATTTCTTCCTACGAATTTCACCTGGTCGGAGACATGACCTTAAAACAGTTTTTACAACTGGCAGGTGGAATTGGGATTGGTTTTATTTTTATCCGACTTCAGATTATCGCCATTATTAAATGGCCGCTGGCAATTCTTTCTGCCATTATTGGCGTCCTCATGGCCTTCGTCCCGATCAATGGCCGGCCTTTCTCAACCTGGCTTTCTGCCTTTATTAAAGCCATCTACAGTCCCACCGAGTATGTTTGGATTCCGGAAGAACTGGTCTCCGCCCAGACACCCCCGCCCGCTTCTCCTCCGCCTGTACAGGTTGTTCAAATTCCGGTTGTTTCCCCATCCCCGCCGGTTTCTTCCCCCCCGCCCCAAACAATTTCTCCGCCGGTCAAGCCGGCTGTTCCTGAAACAACTTCACCGCCGCCCCAGTTTTCCGACTTTCTCTCTGCCAAAAAATCTGCTGTGCCTCCCTTAAACTACAACAAAGAAACCACCATATCCAAAGCCGCCGTTGTCCCTCCGGTTACACCCGTAAACACCCCGCCGCCCGTTGTTGAACCCAAACCTTCTCCGTTTACCCCGATTACAAAGACGCCATCATCTGTCGTCTCAACTCCCCCTCCCGCGCAAACTCCCCCTGTGTCGTTATATGCTCCCGCCTCCCAACTTCCCGCATCTTCACCCATAACTCCGGCTCCGATCGCGACCCTCACCTCTCAAATTTCTGCTCCCAGCCAGCCCAACATTCTTTCCGGTTTAATTGTCGATTCCGCCAACACCCCCCTCTCCCAGACTACCGTAGAAGTTATCGACACGGCCACCGGAATTCCTGCCAGAGCGTTACGTACTAACAAACTGGGTCAATTCCAAATCGCCATTCCTCTTCCGGCCGGAAATTATAATATCATTGCTGAAAAAGATGGCCTGAAATTTACCCCCGTCTCTATTCAGGTCAAAGGTGGTATCGTTTCCCCTGTTATTATTCAAGGTCAACCTGCATGAGCCCCAATAAACTCCCCCCCCGCACCCAGGATCTCCTGGACATTGATGATGTTGTTAATGACGTCGTTCTGCTTTCCGACGGCTCTGCCTGCATGATTCTGGAAGTTAGTGCTGTAAATTTCGGCCTTCTTTCTGAACGGGAGCAGGACGCCACCATCTACGCTTATGCTCAGCTGTTGAATTCCCTCACCTTCTCCATCCAGATTGTTGTAATAAGTAAACGTAAGGATATCTCCAGCTATGTTGAAAAACTTGATTCCCATTTAGCCAAAATCACCGCCCCTAAAGTTAAGGAGCAGTTGACTAAATACCGTGATTTCGTCAAAGCCATTGTCCGCCAGGGAAATGTTTTGGATAAAAAGTTTTATATTTCCATCCCCTTCAGCTCACTGGAATTAGGCGCCGGATCCTCTTTAAAAACCCTGGGTGGACAATCTGCTAAAAGCCGTCTGCCCAAAGAGTACCTCATTGATCGGGCAACCACCAATTTATCCCCCAAACGTGATCATCTTCTCCGCCTGCTTGCCCGTATCGGTCTTAAAGGCCGCCAGCTGACCTCGCCTGAAATTCTTCAGTTTTATTTTGACGCCTACAATCCGGAATCATTGGGAACCCGGGTATCTCTGCCGCATACCCAGGCGGTACCTCTCGCTTCTGTTCCGATCCAAACTGTTGCCGCTCCGACTGCCGTCCCGGCCACCCCGCCGCAAAACCCTAATTTTTCTTCCCCAATAAAACAGCCATGAAATTGTTTCCTCCCAAATCTTCCTCATCGGTTAACTCACCACCGGCTGCCCCACTGGTCGATAATTCTAAAATTCTTCCCACCAAATCCCTTAAAGAGGCTCACACTGTCAAAGATATTGTCGCCCCTCAGTCCGTCACTGTTGATTTCAATGTTCTGAAAATTAACGATACTTACTTCCGAAGTTATTTCACCAATATTAACCGTCGTTTTGTCTCCAGCAATTGGCTGGGCCCTATCATTAATTTTGACCATTCTTTAAGTATTTCTATGTTTGTTTTTCCGGTTGAAAGCAAGTCGACCTTAGACGACCTGCGCCGGAAAATTGCTGAAATGGGTGCGGAAATCTCCACCGACATCCAGCGCGGCCGTGTAGTCGACCCTGTCACCCAAGCCAAACTTGAAGATGCCATGACTCTGCAGGATTCCTTAGTCAAGGGTATTGAACGTTTCTTCCAGTTTTCCCTTTATGTCACCATCCCTTCCGAGTCTCTCTCGGAATTGGAAACTACCAGTAAACAGGTTAGCAGTTCACTTTCCGCCCTCTTGGTTCAGGCCACCCCCACCCTTCTCCAACAGCCCGAGGGCTTCAAAACCACTCTCCCGTCATGTGTTGACCATTTAATGGTCACCCGGAACATGGACACCACCTCTCTGGCCACAACTTTTCCTTTTACCTCTTCCGAGTTAACCAGCAACGAAGGCATTCTTTACGGCATTAATCAGCATAACGGCAGTTTGGTTATTTTTGACCGGTTTACTCTGGAAAATGCCAACACTGTAGTTTTTGCTAAAGCCGGCGCCGGAAAATCCTATACCGTCAAACTCGAAATTCTTCGTTCTCTCATGTTCGGCACCGAAGTAATTATCATCGACCCGGAAAATGAATATAAAACTCTCTGTGACGCTGTCGGCGGCGACTATATTAATTTTTCTTATAACTCCCAAAACCGCATCAACCCTTTTGATCTTTCGTTGTTAACCGAAGATTCTGAAGAAAATGAATTAAATCTGAAAATTCAATCTCTCCATTCCATGTTTAAAGTCATCATGGGTGACTTAAATCCCACCGAAGAAGCTTTACTGGATCGGGCTTTGGGATTAGCTTACAAAATGAAAGGGATTACCCAGGACCCTGCCACTCAAAAAAACTCTCCTCCGCTCATGGAAGACCTCTACAAGGCTTTTGTGGGTATGGAAGAGCCGACAGCCCTATCCTTAGCAGACAGGCTCGAAAGATTCGTCAAAGGAAGTTTTACCGGCATCATTGATCAGCCTTCAAATATTCAGTTGAAAAATCAGTTTACGGTTTTTTCCGTCCGGGACCTGGAAGATTCTCTTAAACCCATCGCCATTTTCCTCATCCTGGATTACATCTGGACCAAAATGCGCCGGGACCTGAAGAAGCGCATCCTGGTGGTTGATGAGGCCTGGTACTTGATGCGTTATCCTGATTCCGCCAACTTCCTGTATGGTATCGCCAAGCGGGCCCGCAAATACTTCCTTGGTCTGACCACCATCACCCAGGATGTGGAAGATTTCCTGAATACTGATTTTGGTAAAGCCATTGTTACCAATTCTTCCATCCAGATACTTATGAAGCAGTCTCCGGCCGGAGTCGACCGCATCACCCAGGTGTTTTATCTCTCCGAAGGCGAAAAACACCTCCTCCTTAGTGCCAATGTCGGAGAGGGTCTGTTTTTTGCCGGAAACAATCATGTCGCCGTCCGTTTTGTCGCCTCACCGGATGAACACAAACTCATTACCACCAAGCCTTCTGAAATTCTGGCTCAAAAACAAGCGGCTTCTGGATCCAAAACCCAATTTGTTCCCGAAACCACCTCTCAGCCCGATGGTTCAAAATCCACCGAAACAAAATGACTTTCTCTTTTCCCAACTATCTCGATTCCTCAGTAATTAGTGAGTTGGAAAATTCCATTATCGATATCTGTAACAAGAATCGGGATTTCGAACACCTTCTAACCGCTTCCGCCCCGCTCTGGAGCTGGGCCGGTTCGGTTTTAAACAAAACTCCTCAGGAACTCCGGCATGAAATCGAAACTCACGAAGCCGATGAACATTTTTCTGACCAGTATCACGAAGAAAAAGACCACCTATTAAAACTTCCCCTGCTTTTTTTAGAAAGAATTAATTCCCGATAAATCTGATGGCCAAAAACCCCTTTACTGTCTCTAAAGATTTTTTTAATCGGATTAAGGATGTTTCCGGTCTTAATCTGGGTAAATCTCCTGCCGATTCTACCCAATCCTTCTCTCAGCGTTTTAAGAAAAGTATTGTAAAAGATTTTTTCGTCATTATGGTAATTGCTGGTCTGGCTTTTGGAATTGGCATAACCATCCTCACCTTTGTCATCGCCGTAATTATCATTAATCAGTCTTCCGCCTTTGTCACTCCGGTTTATCATGGCAGCATGGGTCCTGGCGGTGCCTATCCCATGTGTTTCCCTACTGTCGGACTCATCTACTCATTTGCACCGCACACCGGCAATTTAAATGGTATTGATATTGACAATGCCATCGGCACCGAAATTTATGCCACTCACGATGGCACAGCTATTTGCTACCAAGACACCACTGGATATGGTCTGGCCGCCATTGTAACCTCAAGTGTCATTCCTAATTTCTCCACTATTTACGGCCATTTTAGTGCCTGTGGTATCACTCAAGATGTCGAAACCCCGGTCACCGCCGGAACCCTGATTGGATATATGGGCAGTACTGGTAATTCAACTGGGCCACATGTCCACTATGAAGTCAGAGATGGTACTGGATCAAACAATAGTATTTATCAGTATGTTCCTCCATACGACCCATCTTATTGGAACATAGACCTAGAAGCTCACATTACCACCGACGATGTTCCGCAAACCTGTTATTCTAGAGACGTGGGCGGAGGAGTCGTCCCAGTTACCCCAGCACCATGAAACGCATTTCCGCATTCTTAAAACAATTGTTCCAATCAAAACGAATGGGGCCGGCTCTGATTGTCTTAATTGTTTTAGCCCTCTCTGTTGCAAATCTTATTAAGTCCCCCTCCGGTCTCCCCATTGTATCCAACCCCAGCCTTACCCCCACCCCGACACCCAAAGCTCCTCTCATTATCCGCTCAAAAACCAGCATAATAAAAAATCAGGAGTTTAGTACTTTCTCACTTTCCCAAAACTTCGTTTATCCGGAAATCCCTGTTTCCCTTCCTGTTTTTAACAGCCGGCTGGAAACTCTTGACCTTAGGAACACAGCCAAAGAAATTGCTGCCCTATACAAACTTTCTCCGCATCCTAAAATTGAAAATTATTGGACTAATGAGAAAAACACCCTGCTTCTAAATTTAGAAAAAGGTTCCAACAACCTCCTTTTAATTCGCAATATGACTGCCGACACTAAACCCTGGAGCTCTTCCACTCAGATTAACCTCAGCCGCCTTACTGATATGGCCCAATCGTTTCTTCAGCAATTTCCGCTTACCCAAAATCTGGAACTTGAAACCGACGGTATTTCTTTTTATTCTTCTGATCCAACTAGTTATGAATATGTCCCAACTACCTCCCAAAAGGCCAATCTTGTCCAGTTTAATTTTTCCCCTGTTAAATTAACTTACAAAACCAGAATTGAGAGCCAATCTTTCCCATTTGTCAGCTTATTGCTTAATCCGGACGGGGAAATCTTAAAATTGCAAATTCTCTCTCAGAAAATTACCGCCGATTCGAATCCTACCAACTATCCTCTACTGACCCGCCAGGAGTTAACTGACAAACTTCTCGCTGGTGATATGGAAATGATCAGTGCTTCTGTGCCCGATCTGGTCGGTTCTAAAACCAAAGCCGGTGTCGTCCTGTTGTCTGTCGACATTGAATACCGCTTTAATCAAAACAAACTTCTTCTTGCCCCCTATTTTGTCGTTAAAGCCAATCTTTATTTAGACAATCAAACTGAAACTTCTCCCGCTACTTTTCTTCTTCCTGCTATAACCAAACTCTAAACCCTCACCGGCATCACCAGGTGTATCAAAGACGCGTCTCCTTCTATTTCAAAAATTCCCGCTGTGGTTCCGTCATTCATTTTTATCACTACCCTTTCGGCATTCACACTGTTTAGAAAGTCCAATAAATACCGGTAATTAAAGGAAATTTTTACTTCATCTCCTTTGATTTTGGCCTCAATCCGCATTTTACTTTCTCCGGTTTGAGCCGAACTGGACTCAATTTGTAAATCATTTTCCTCCACGGTCAGTCTAACCACATTAGCACTGTCCCTGGCAAAAATTCCCGCTGCTCTGACCGCTCTTAAAAATTCTTCCCTGTCTACGATTACTTCACTCTTCCACTCTCTGGGAATAATTTTCTCCACGTCCGGAAAATTTCCTTCCAAAACCCGGGAGGTCATTTCCACCCCGCCGTATCCCATTACCACCTGATTATTACCTTTAACTGTCCCCATTTCCAAATAATCTTTTTTACCTTCAGCTAAGATCTTCTCTGCTTCGATTATTGTTCTGGCCGGCAGTATCATTCCCTTCTCCATTCCGGAAATTTCTTCATCCAAATCATATTTCTTTTGGCTAAGTCTAAATCCGTCCGTTGCAGTAACAGTCAAACTCTTTCCGGAAGATATAAACATCACTCCGGTAAGCACCGGTCTGCTTTCGTCAGCCGCAGAACTGTAAGCCACTTCCTTGGCTACTTCTTCAATCAGACTTCTTTTTAGTCTGGCGATTTTTCCGTCAGATTTCACATTTTCAATTCTGGAAATTACCGGAAATTCGGTTGCCGCTATTCCCGTAAACACCGCTTCCAGCTTTCCTCCCGCCACTTTTATCTTGTCCCCGTTTGTTGCGATTTCCACATTTCCTGCTGCCATGGATCCGACAAATTCGGCAAAGTTTTTAGCTGGAACCGTAATGGCTCCGGTTTCTTCCACTTTTCCTCCTACCTCCACCCTTATTCCCACTTCCAGGTTAGTTGCCGATAAAAATATCCCTTCTTTTTCTCCTTCAATTAACACGTTAGCCAATACCGGAACTTGCACTCTGGACGGAATCGATCTTAGTACTACTCCCATCCATTTGTTTAAATCACTTTGTAAAACCGTTGCCTTCATATTTCTCTCTTATTATATAGTCGTACTAGTAGTAATGGTTGATAAGTGAGTAACTTGAAAAACCAAGCTTAAGTTTCGGGTTAAGTTCTTCTGGAAAACTGGTCGCATATAAATTGCTTTATTGCCGATTCGCAAAAACGTTGTGGACAGTTTTATACACCTATCCACCTTTATATTCAAGCTATCCACAATTAAATCACAATTGATTGTTAATAACTATTAAATATTTTTCTTTTAACCTCGGCGATCTCGGCAGCAAAGGCTAGATTCTCTTCCATCTCCACTTTCACTTTTTCACTCGCATGCATCACGGTTGTGTGATCCCTTCCGCCCAAAAGTCTGCCCACTTCTTCCAGGGGTAGACGCAGATCGTTTCGCAGCAAAAACATTAATATTTGTCTCGGCCAGGCTACTGTTTTAGTCCGTCTCTCCCCTTTTAGTTGTTGTACTCCTACCTGGTAAAAGTCACTTACCGCATTTATCACCTCTGTCGGGGTAATCACCTTACTCCTGACACTCTCGGTACTTGCCATGTTTAACATTTCCCTCACCTCGTTGTTCTCAAGTTTCCTCCCCCTGACTTTTTCCTCTGTCTCCATTCTTACCAAAAACCCCTGTAACTCCCTTACTCCTTCGATGTTTGCCGCAATTATTTGTGCCGTATCCATTGCCATTTCGTATCCTCTTTGTTTGGCCTTAATCAATAAAATTGCCGTTCTTAATTCAAAATCCGCCGGTCCGATATCCACAGTAAGTCCGGCGCCGAACCGGCTTCGTAGTCTCTCCTCCAGTTTTGGAATTTCTGCCGGAGGTTTATCCGACGTCATAATTACTTGTCCGCCCTCGCGCTGGATCGAGTTAAATGTGTGGAAAAATTCTTCCTGCACGGTGGATTTTCCGGCAATAAATTGCACGTCATCAATCATTAACAGTTTTACTTTCCGGTATTTTGCTCTGACCTTATCCGTGGATTTAAATCTGATTGCTTCGACCAGGTCGTTAGTAAATTCTTCTCCCGAACAAAACAACACTTCATTTTCTCCTTTTTTAATCACCTCATGTCCTACTGCCTGCATTAAATGTGTTTTTCCCACCCCCACCCCGCCGTAAATAAACAACGGGTTGTATGTTGGTCCGGGATTTTTGGCTACGGCGGTAGCCGCCGCATATGCCATTTGGTTACTGCCGGACACGGCGTAAGTTTCAAATGAAAAATCATCCCTCAGGTTTGCCCGTTTAATAATTCCCTGATAATTAACTGCTTTCTTTCCTTCAAACAACGGTCCTGGTAGATTTTGTTCTTTTACCGCTTTTTCCGCTACTTTGATCGTTGTTTCACTTTTCTTTTCCGAAATTCTTTCCAGCTCCCGGTTTATTTGTCCCAGATATCTGGCCTCGATAGTATTTTTAATAAATGTCGAATTACAACCCACCTCAAAAATAAGTTTTTCCCCCACCGCCTGGACCCCGATTGGGTGTGTATTCCGTAAATAAGTATTAAAGGCTCCTTCTGAGACCTCGGTTTTTAACGCCTCCAGAACCCCGTTCCATAGCTTTTCCGTATCTATGTTTTTAATTTGATCTTTATTTTCCATTCTGATGTTTTGAACTCGATATATACCAGTTATCCACAATCAGTCAAGGGGTGTGTTTGTCTTTTCCTATGGTATACTACTTCCATGCCGAAAAGAACTTTTCAGCCTAAAAAAACCAAGCGGGTCAGAAAACATGGGTTTCGTTCCCGCATGTCTTCTCGGACTGGCCGTAATGTTCTGGCCAAACGTCGTCAGAAAAAACGCCGTCGTCTTACTGTTTGATAAATATGCTTCCTAAATCCAGACGGCTTGATCGTCTGTCGTTTCTCCGTACTAAACAATCCGGCCGTTTTTATCACCACCCCGTATTTCCGCTTGTTCTTTCCCGTTCCGATTTATCTCCGGCGTCTCCTCTGCGGGTATCTGTTGTGTGTTCTTCTAAATTGGCCAAATCGGCCGTGGTTCGCAATCGGATCAAGCGAACTATTTTTTCTTGTCTTGCAGAATTCTCATTATCGGCGGACTTAATTATTTACCCCACCCGTCGGGTGTTAAACTTAACTAATGCAGAAATTTGTTCTCAGCTTACTGCGTTTCTATCAGAAATATCTCTCCGCTGACACTGGGGTGCTTTTCCCCCGGCAGTCTGTTTGCCGCTTTTCCCCTACCTGTTCCGAGTACTCCTATCAAGCCATTTCAAAATATGGTATTCTTCACGGCAGTTTCCTGACTGTTAAACGGTTATTTCGTTGTCATCCGGGTCATGTTGGTGGCTACGACCCGCTAGTATGATTTATTTAACTTAAATTGATATATGTCTTCTCTCTGGAATGCGCTGCTCGTTCAACCCCTGCTTAACTCCCTGATTTTTTTCTATCGGGTAACCGGGAGTTTGGGCTGGTCGATCATTATCCTTACCCTCGCCCTTCGGTTGCTCATGACCCCGCTTATTTTGCCCGGTCTGAAACTCAGCAAAAAAATGCAGGAGTTGGCTCCCGAACTGAGCAAACTTAAAGATAAATATAAAAACGACAAACAGGGATTGGTTACTGCCCAGGCCGAGTTGTACAAACAGCACGGCGTAAACCCGGCTTCCGGTTGTCTCCCCCAGCTTCTTCAACTTTTTGTCCTCATCGCTCTTTTTTCGGTCTTAAATATGGTTCTTCGCTCTAACGGGCAGCCTATATCTGAAATTCTGAATCCGAATTTGTATGGTTTTAACCAGCTTTCTTCTTCATTCCAGATTGATCCCGGATTTTTGTATTTGAACCTGCATCAACCCGACACTTTCACTCTCCCGGGTATTCCTCTGCCTTTACCTGGTTTATTCCTTCTCCTTTCCGCACTTACCCAGTTGGTTAGCAGCGTCATGATGAGCCCGGCCATTTCTGCGGAAAAGAAAGTTGCCTCACAAACTTCCGGAAATTCCGACGACGCTATGGTTGAAGCTCAGAAACAGATGACCTACATCTTTCCGCTTATGACTTTAGTTATTGGTTATCAGTTCCCTGCCGGTCTGGTTTTGTACTGGACTGTCTTTTCCCTCTTTAGCTGCGTCCAGCAGTATATGGTTTCCGGCTGGGGTGGTTTAAGACCTTGGCTGTTGAAGCTAAATCTGATAAAATCCTGAGCTCATGGATAAAACAAACAAAATAAATCAGTATTGTCAGGAATTCTTACACCAATTAGGATTCGGCCCCGATGTCACTGTTGAAGTACGCCTGGATGAAGCCACTACCACCTATCAAATCTTATTCCACACCGATAACCCCTCTTTGCTTATCGGTTATCACGGCGAAAACCTGACTTCTATGCAGTTGATTCTTTCCCAACATCTGCATGCGGTTTTTGATGAATGGCTTAATTTGTCTTTGAATGTTAATGATTACCGGGAGCGCCGCCAGTTTACACTTCACTCCCTCGCCGACACTGCCGTGTCTCGGGTTCTGGCCACCGGTCAGCCCCACTCCCTTCCTCCCATGCCGGCCTCCGAACGCAGACTGGTTCATCTTTATTTGGCCGAACACCCCCGGGTTTCCACCTCCTCTCAGGGTTTGGGTAAAAACCGTACCATCATAGTCTCCCCTAAAAATCCCTAAGTCTTTTTCCTGGTTTTGCAGCATATATAATCAGCTTGATGCGTAAACTTGAACCCTGGCTGTTTTTTTTGCTTGTTTGTTTTCTTCCTTCTCAACTTTCTTATCACTACTGGCCAGCATTGGTTTCCTCTCTCCCCATTCGTTCAGACTATCTGGCTATTACAGTTTATTTCAGTGATCTGTTGGCTGTCTTCCTCTTGTTTGTACATTTACTGATCCACCGTCCCCAAATAAATTTTTACCGCCGCATTTCCCCCCGAACCATTGTTCTCATATTTCTGCTCGTTCTGAACACCTGTTTTTCGGTTTCGCCGCTTTTAACCCTATACCATTATTTACAAATCCTTGGTTATTATTTGCTTTTTAGTTATTATTTTCGCACCCCGTTTGGCCGGAAACTGTTTTTATCCGGGCTTTTGGTTTCTTTGTCTTGGGTCTCCCTGGTAGGCATAAGTCAGTTTTTCTTTTCCCATTCTTTAGGCGGCCTTTT